>Ga0065711_1035607_pt1 | contig 22065 bp, 17 predicted proteins | sample Hoacrofraction12_FD_59098 | JGI IMG/M metagenome (GOLD analysis project Ga0065711, IMG submission 59098) | Hoatzin crop microbial communities from Cojedes, Venezuela - Epithelial fraction 12 v2 (version 2) | ecosystem: Host-associated > Birds > Digestive system > Esophagus > Crop | place... | reverse complement strand
ACAGAGATTTAGCTGAATAATTACTGTATGTGTGTGTGTAGAGACAAATACCTGTGAAATGTGAAATAATGTACAGAGTATGTTGTGTGAATTGATTAAAGCTTTAGAATAACTACTAGTTGGGTACAAGTCAACAGATAATTCTGGTCTAAGGTTGCCATGGAAACAACCAGTGCTTGATATAATTGAGAACATCTTAAAACCTCCTGGTGTTTGCATGCGTTTTTCGCCCTGCCATTTTGAGTTGCTTTAGACATGAATAGGTAGCATTGGTCAGAATAGAAGTAGTTAATGAGCAAAACCAAATACCCATGTCCTGGATATTGATTTAGGTTTACTACTGGTATCTTATGCTTCATAGTTTTTTTGCATCACAAGGAGCTCGTAAGGAAGAGCAGCTCTCTGGATTCTGTGTGCTCTCTCTTTCCGGTTAGTGTGCAAGTGTGTTTAGAGATTGAAGCACTGATTTGGTGGAGATTAACATACTTCATCAACTGTTGGATTAATATTAGGAGCAATATGTTTCTGAAAGCTAGCTTTTCAGCATGAATGGTAAGTCTTTTCTGTTACCTTTGACACTATGTTTTTGTTCTGTCTTCACAATCAGGAAAAATCTACCAGGTTTCCCTTTCTTGTCTGCATAGCTGCATTGACTACTGAGCTCTTTGTTTTTGTAATAGACTCACTGTGGGTTTCTATTAAAAATTACTAGTCTTAAAGATTTGGAGGTTTTATTAAACATTTTCCTTTGCATGGCTGGTCTTTAGTATTTGAAATTTAATTTTAAAGCTTTGTTTTAGAAATAACTGGTAGAAATCATTAACTAAAGCACAGAATCTGATTTGGAAAATTTTATAATTGATATACATGTTAGTTCATTTAATTTTCTGTGCCACTCATAATAAATTGTTTTATGTGGATTGGTACAAATCAGGGAGGCCTTTTGAAATTATTATAATTGTCACCTAAAAATTCTAAACTGGCATTTGTTGTTTTTTGTCTGAACCAGCTTATTCTTCTATGGTTTTTATTCTTCCTAAATAATGGGATAGCAGAATAGTTGAGGGTCATGCATGGCAATAGGGGAGGGGGGTCTCATTTGAAATGAGATACTGTAATAGATCCACTGAACTTACCAGGCAAGTATTTGCTTTCCAGAACCACTGTTACTACTTATTATAAGGTACTTTGAATTTAATGGGATTATGAAGTACTGTATTCTTACTTAGAATATTATTGAAAGTTGTATCTAAATATATAAACTCTGTACATTTGTTTCCTTAGAAACAGATATCCTTTGAAAATTGTTTGCAAAAAGCCCAAATACGTTAGTTTCTGAAATGATGCCTTTTTGTTTCAAGCAGATAGTGTGGAGCTTCAGAAAACAGCTCGAGATGATGAGAGATTGCTTGAAAAGAAAAACAGACAATTGTGTATATGGAGGGGGGGTGTGTGTGTCTCTGTGGTTTTGCTTTATCCTGCCAATTTAAGGGACTATTTTTATGAAGGTTTCGCTTTTGTACATGGCGTGAGATCAAGAGTGGGAGGAGTCATCGCACCGCCTTATCTAAGATCAGCTTATATATACTTACCTCATGCAGCCGCGTGGAGGTCATCCCCCCTGGCCTGAGAGGGGCGACCGTCGTTCCCGGGCCATGCGAGTGCGGAGCGGGTGCAGGTGCGGGAGGGGGCAGCAGAGCCCCGGGGCCGGGCTGGCGGTGGTCCTGCCCCGCGGGGAGGCGGGGGTGACCCCGCTGGGCTCGGGGCGCTGGGCCGCTGCCCCCCGCCGCGTCCCCCGGGCCGCCGGGCTGCGATTCCGCGGGAGCGGGGGGCTGTGGCCGTCAGCCTCGGGAGCTGTGACTGCTGCAGCTTGCGTGGCGGGGGTTGTTTCAGTGCTCCCTTACCTTTGGGTCGTGTCAAAGGAATACGTTTCTTACAAACTAGGTGGAAAGGGGTTGCAGGTGTTTGGTTTTGTTGGTCGGTCGGGGTTTTTCTTTTGGGGTGGTGGTTTTGTTTTCTTTTCCCTGGGGCTTTGTTCCACATTTTGCATCTCTGCGTTTCATTCATCTTGACATCCAGGCTCGTGGTTCCGTTAAAAATAGAAATAAATAGCTGCAACTTGGTTACCAAGTAGTTCCCAATCAAAAGGATCTGTAAATGAGAAGTCTAATTTCGACAAGGGAAAGGTGGCCATCTCCTGCTCCATCAAGTGAGGGTTAGGTTAAGTCTTTACTGTGAATGTTCCCCATTTAAACCACTGCTGCCTTTCAGTGCCCCTTTGGGGCTGTCTTCACAGCAGCAGTGTTAACATTACACCCTGCCAGTGGATAAAATCGAATGCTCTCCTTGTGAAAAATTGCCAAGATACAAGTGAAACCTCGATGAAAAAGTGATATATTTTCTTCAGCTGCGAGTACAGTTGGCTTTTTTTTTTTTAGGAGAGCTCCAGTTATATGTTGTTGGGTTTTTTTTCCTGGAAAGACTTGGAAGAAGGAAAACCTGTTTTTTGATTTCTTTGGTTTAGCGTTTTTGTTTGGAGCAACAGAACATTCTTGACCAGATAAAACCAGAAGGCCCAGTAACTTCAATAGCCCCAGTTCTGAAAGGTGCTGTTCTGCTGGATCTTCTGTTTCACTGGGAAGGGGCTGAATACTCCCAGGTATCACCAAGTACAGCATAGGGCTACTACTTGCAAATACTGCAGATAGAGGTAGTTGCTGATCCAGGAATTTTACGCTCGTAAGATAGTAGTTACTGAATGTGTGTGGAGACAGATGGAGCAGCATGAGGAGAGAGTATGAGCACTGCTGGTAGACTCTGCTGGGTTGTTGTCCAGCTTTGGGTGCACTGGAGAACGGGGGTGTTTCAGGGGTGGCAGTGAAGGGACGTAGTGGACCTACCTTAGTTACATCTTTTAAGGGCAAAGGACAACAAGTAGCAACTAATTATTCCCACTGCTGAAAAGACTATAGAAAATGGAAGGATGCCATGACATGTCCGGGTGCCAGAACTGTGCATCTTCCTGTATGCAGCGCATGGGACTAATGGTTTCTTCCTTTCAAAAACTCCCCAGCGTTGCCCCTTACCCGCTGACAGCGGACTGGGGTAATTTCTCAGGCCTTGAACTGGGTTCATGTTTTGTTCTGAGACTTGTACGCAATGTTTGGAAAAAGAAAAGGCAACACGAGAGATGCTGCATTAACATCGTTAAGTGCACCCGTACAGTGAACAGCGCGTCAGGGTGCTTGGTTTGGAGGAGCAGCAAAAAATGCGTTTGATGAAATTGGGGTTTCTTCCAAAGGAAAGGGTGTTTGCTACGTTGTAATCTTGCGTCTCTTGAACTCTGACTTACTCTAGTCCCTGTTGTTAGCTTTCTTATGTATATTTTGTTACCAGAAATGTTTCCTTCTTTCCTTGGTTTTTAGTTTACATCTCAAATTGTTCATATAATTATTTGTTGCTAGTTCCTCTCAGAGTTGCTGCTGGTGCTGCTGCTGCAGACCAAAGTTCACAGCAAGAGTTTCTCAGCTTTAATTATTGACGTTCTTATGGGCAGTTTTGTAACTTGAGTAATGTTTTTGGTGTTTTCCTTTATTCATTGTAGTTACTGACAGATACTCCAGGCCATTAAGAATTCATGTGGCTTAGGTTTTTCATTTAAATTTTTTTACAGGGTTTGCGACTCACTTCTGTGCAAGTTTTATGCCTGCCTTTCATCCACATAAGCACTGGCTTTAACCAGCTTCTCACTAAAGTCTCAGTCTTTATCAGGATGGATAGTAAACACTCTTACCTAATTTTGCCTGCCCTAATCGTGAAGCAAACAAAAACTTGTTGTTCACTCGGCATGTTGAATTGTGAAATGTGTTTATTTGCATGAGACTTCCTTATTCAGGAAGTTGGCCTCTCGGCTATTTAAGGTTATAAATGAACTTCTCCTGCTTGGCTGGTTACTGCAGGCAACCTTTTCCTGTAAATATTGAACGTGTGTTCTGCGGGAGAAATGTCAGTATAGCGAGCTGTCAGAATCTCACATCTTGCAAAGGGATGAGGAGCTATTTTGCTGATTTGACCTGACAGCTGTGAAGATGTGTCTTCCTGATTCCAGCGCACATACATGAGAATCTGTGTAGTTTTGTTAATGCAAGGGCTGGGACAAAGTAGCTTTGTGGGAAGCGGACTTAGACATGAGTGCAGGTAAACCAAGGTTGGTGTATCTACTGTTGTTTTGATGCCTCCAAGACATGTTTGAAAAGGAAAAAGCAACACAGGAGCTGCTCTTTTCAAACAACTTGTAAAATACATCCATACAGTGAACAGGCCTTGCAGTTGTTTAGTTTGGAGTATAAAGAAGAACTGAGTTTAGTAAAGCTTGGGTTACTTCTAAAGAAAAGGACATCTGTGCATGAGTGTATCTAGTGTTGTGAGAATCATTGTGCTTGCAGGGAAGCTGTTAGTCAATATGCAGATCAGAACAACTCCCTCCAGATTTTTGCTTGCTGTTTCTGGTAATCTAACTATAGAACATACTCTCAGTCATAGCTGCCCAGTAACATGTTGCCCTCTTTAGTCACAGAAGGTTTACAAAGAGGGAAGGTGGAGCGGTAATATGGAGAGGAAAGCTGATGCTAGGCAGTTAGCCAGTATCTTACCGCACAGAGGGGTGGATAGCTTAACTAGAGGAAAACTGCGGCAGATGCCATAAACATTTTTCTTGGTGTGTGGTTTTGACTGTAAGAGGAAAATCTGATTATTTTGTATATTTGTATTTAACTACTAGAATTTGCTAACAACCTTTACTCAAGAATGTGATACACTTACAAGATATTTTATAGTAGTGCCCTATAAAATTTTGTTCTTAGAACTCATTCTTAAAATGTATTCTTCTCCCCCTCCTCCTCCTCCCCCCGGTAACCATGGAAATATATGCACTGTAGAAACAAAAGTGTTTGAATTTTCACAATTTTCAGTTTTTGGTTTTCTTTGTAAAGTAATACCTGTTATATTTCACACAGGAAAGTGGTCTTTTACACTGTAGGTCCTGTGGTAGTTGCAACGTTTTAGATTTCTTATTGGATAAAGTTCTGCTACAACTATAGAGGGTGGTACTCTACAGATGAAGCTTAATTCCTAGTTGCTCACAAAGCACATCAGTGTATGGTAATTGAGGATTTTACATGTTAACACTTCCTTGCGTAACCTTTTCTGTACAAACTAATTTTATATGTAGGGTGTCTCAAGTACAGCATTTGAAAGTAATTGTATTAAACTTAGAAGTATTAATGTAAAATTTTGAGTTAATAGAATTAACTTGTCTAATAGAATAATTGAAGATTAATAAACTAAAATTAGAATTATTACTCTGAAGCCTTTTCAGTAGTCCAATGCTGTACTTTCATGGTCATGTTACACTAGCACAAACCAGTATTCCTTCAGAAAAGGAGCAGTTCTGTCTGCCCCACATACTTGCCCACTTCCACCCCACTTGTCCCCTCCCTCACCTCAGGAGGAGCGCTCATGTGGTGAAAAGAACAGGGAGCTGCTTTGGATTAAAATTGGTTTCCTTTGTCCTCCCCTGCCTTCTGTCCATTACTCTTTAATCTGGCCTAATTCCCTGACCTGGCTTGGCAGTCAGCCACGAGGATGCTTTTGCTCTTTGAAGGAAGGTCTGATAGAGAGGCAGGAGCGAGTAGCTGTGGAAGGACCGGACTAGGGGGTTTGTGTTTGTACCAGCCCGTACCGAACACTGAACTGCAGCTGAACAGACCACACTGCTTTTCTTGGACTTTGAAGCCTCAGAGCATGTGGATTGTTGCAAGAGAGGAAGCAAATCTACGAATGTGTCGACCACTTCAAGGGCAGGAAGGAGTGAGAGAGACTCCTTTCCTTAGGCCAAAGCTTAGTTTTAAACTTACTCCAGAATGAACTGGTTGCCAGTTCTAACTGGTGTTTTAGAGAACTGGAGCAAAAAAATCAACTATGTTCAGCAACAGGTTGCCAATAATGCTTTAATTTGAAAGGAGAGCTTGGGCAAGAGAGAGGTGGCACCCTGAGGGACCAACAGACGCAAAGGGATGGAACAGCTCTCACCCACCAGGAATCTGCAAGAAACTTTGGGTCATGTCCCATGCTCAGATGTTAGATAAGGTATTCTGCTTGTCTGTGTTGAGAAAGTCTTGCATATAGTCAGTAATGTAGTATTTGAGTAATAAATCCCAGCTTTGTTCATAGGTTTTGGTTGTTTTGGGTCTTTTGGCAGAGTGGAAGGGGGGCTTTTGATGTAACTAGGAAAATGTGGCATTTATCTGTGTGTGTCTTGAGGGAGGAGTTACTTTTTAAAATGAAGTATGTTCGTTTAAAAATTTTGATGAGATTAGGTCTGGATTTTCTTTTAGATTAAGAATGGTGTTTTTATCCTTTTTTTGGTGGCAAATAGTTGAATCTGGACATATGTGTGTACAACTCAGATGAGCAGAGCTAGTACAAGACTTGATTGTGTTTGTGACTGAATAAATTTACTGATTTACATTATATGTTTTGGGTTTTTTAAACAAAATTTCAGGGATTCACATTTTAAGTGACTTGGTGTTGGGTTTGATCCTGTCTCCCCGGAATGGTCTCTGTGTTGTACGTTTGGCATTCGCAGGGTTTGCTGTCTCAGTTTGGACCAGTACTTTATGATTTAAGAAAAAGAGTAAGGGAGAAAGACTAGAAATTGGATTTGGAAATTAAATTGATTTTGTTATCTCTAATAGAAATAAAAGAAGAAGAAAGTCAGTCTGACTGTGGCAGTTGTGTGCAGTAGCATATCTACTGCTTAAAATTCAACAGAGACAGGTATTGATCTCTGATGGCTGAAAACCCAGCTCCTGTTTTGGTTTGTCTAAAGCTGTTACATCTCTTATGCAGGCTGGTGCTGTCTAGCCAGTCAAGTGAAGAGGGGAAAATTAAGTGAGACATCAGCTTTGTTTAATTTACAGCTTAAAGTTATAGCCTGTGGCACTGAAAATTAAGAAGAAGAAAAAAAAAAGAAGAAAAATTGGGCTTTTTATGGAGCTCTTAACTGTTGCAAATTTCCTTTTATAAGACTGTCATAACTGTCTAGCTCAAGACTTCGAAGTTGCGGACAGGATTAAAATAAGATTTTGCCTCTGTTCTGATTTTTGAGTTGTAATGGATGAGAACCAGTTGTATTTTACAATTGCTGCACATGGAAATTAATTCCTGAATGTGCTCCCCCAAAAATCAGTTTGTAGTGGTCTCTTCTAGCCTTTAGGCACTGCAGCTGTAATTGCTCTTAATTTATTGTTTATCCTGTTACTCTCCCTTTTTCTCCACAGCTTTTGCATGCCCCTCTCTTCTCCACTTCTTACCAGTCCTTCCCAGTATTCCACAGAAGTGTTTACAGTGTGCAGTTAGATTAGTTAATAGCACTTCCATTTTAATAGCAAACTTGTATGCAGTTAATAATTCTTACATGATCATTCATTCAGTAAGAACTTTCAGGTTTTGTATTCCAGCAAACGAGCTCTTTCAGAACTGCTCCATATATTTTGGGTTCTTTATTAACTGGAGGTTCTTATCCACTGCAGCTAGGTAAGTTAGTTTGCTCTGCATCACCGGTTTTTAACATAATTTAAGTTAAAACAGAAATATAAGATCAAACCTTGCTTTCAAAGTAAAAAGTTGGATAAGCGAGATACTAAATTGATGCAGAGATTATTAATTTAGCCTTTGTGACTTTGCATCTCTTAGAGCAGAAACAAGACAAAATCCTTACTGGTTGGTTGTTCACAAGAGCCAGTAAGCGTGTCTCACTGCGATGTTAAGAGAAGATTGACTTGCCCTCCGCCAGGCTTGTATCACATTGGACGTTTTCCCCCTCACTGTTTTCCTGTTGTGAGAAACAACGTGTTTGGTTCTTTTTGACAGTCTGTTTCAGTGATACCGTTTTAGTTTGTGTATTGAAGCTATTAAAATGTTAGCTGCTGCTCACGCTACTTCCTTTGAGTCTATTGACACTTAGCTGTGTTTATTTTCAGAGACTTGCCAGGGTAGAAAAAGTCTTGCTGTAAGCCTTGTGATACTTTTCCTGCTAGTTGAAAGAGAAATTTAAAGATGTTTAAGAGAACAGCTTAATGGTGCGAGAGTGGGACTTAGAACTTGAATCATACGCTTCTCACTTGCTTCTGAAATGTGGTACCATAACTACAGGATTCACTGAGGAATCTATATACATCTTGGTAATGTTTAAGGCTATAAATATTGTTTTTATAAAAATGAAATATACGCATATATTTACCAGAATGTCTTCATACTTTTTTTTTCCATTAAATGAAATTTTGAGATTTAATTAAATAGCCCACTTAATTTCAGACTTCAAGTGATTATATTACAGTTTTGGAACAGAAATTGAATTGTATTTTGATAAAGGGCATTTTAAATACCAAGCAGAGATTGTCATTTAGCACAGCAGATGGGGGTTTGTAGTGGTGCCCAATGTTTAGTCTTAATCAGTTTAGTTCTTGCTTTCTTGCGGTGAATCCTATCCAAATACTTTTCTCCCCCCCTCCCAAAAAAAATCTGGCGTGCTGGCTCTTGTGGGAGATGTGCTTGAGAATAGCAAATACAGTGTATGTGGGAGGTGGGAGAAAGGCAAAGTAATTCACGGTAACTCTTCAGGACTGCTCCCTCTGTGACCCCTTTCCCTCTGCTGTCCTTGCACTCCTGCAACTGAGAGCTCTTAAACCTTTTACATTTTTTCAGGAGCTTTTCTCTGATTCACTCACTCTTAAACTGTTTTAGGCCAGAGTACTCTTCATTGTACTCCTATACATACCATTAGTTAACACTTTTTTATAAGCTTGCTAACTTTTTATACGAAAGCTAATTGATAAACACAAATATTGTGCATTGTGTGAATACACTTAGATAACAAATCTCGTGCTCTTTGGGCATGGATTCAGGGGTTTTTTGATTTTGTGTGTGGCAGGGTTTTTTCATTTGTTTGAGTTGTTTTGGTTTATGGGGTTTCTTTGTTTTGTTCTGTTTTTTTAAAAACCTCCCTGTATGCCAGTATTGCCTAGGAGGCTCTGGATCTTCAGTTCCACTTGCCTACAGCAATCTCTTGCAGCAGGCATTCTGCTTGTGGCCGTGCTGCCTGGGTTCTGAGCACAGCTCTCCGCAGGCCCGGCCTCGCGCTGCCTGGGGTGCAGCTGGACGAGATACAAGCTGTCCCCACGCGTGTCTGCACCTCTGCACCTGTAGTATCACTTCTGACCGGCGTTTGAGCAGAAGCAGGCAGAAGTTACAAACCTGCTTTCAGTTGCAACTCCTTGGCCATTACACCTTTTCTTACTACCCTTTTGCGACTCCCCAGTTTCCTACCACGGGCTTTGGGTGTCTGCATTGCATAAAACTTGCTTCTTGCCAACGATTGCTCTTGCTGGTCACGAAGAGCTGAGTTTTTGCTGTGTGTTTGTGCTTAGCTAATCTCGGGACTACCTGTGCATCCTCTCCAGTTCCAGCTGGTGTCTGTCCTGATGCACCCAGTTGTTTCCACCACTGCTGTGGCTGTCCTTGTGCCAGTGCTGTCACTTCTGCTTTGCCCTCTCCTTCCAGCCCCTGCCTTTTTTGAGCAGCAGCTCTTCCTCCTTCCGTTTCACCCTCCTTTGCTCCAGCTTCTGCTGTATCAGTGAAACCAGTCTGAGTAGGGTCTTTTTGCTGGTCTACACTGCTGCATACAGTCCTTGCATCCTCATCTTCGCTCAGCCAAGGAGCGATCCTTACTCTGAAGTGCTTACGGGGAACCTGCACATCAACATGTCTTTCCTGGGTTCTTTTTTTTTTTGACACTCTTACAAAATGAAATCGTGCTTGCATGGCGACCGCGCAGGATTCCCGTTGCATTCCGGTTTGCACACAGCAGCTTCAGCTGCGCGGCTCGGGCTTCTCGAGGGGTTTTGTTGCTGCTGTTGGGCAATGGGACTGAAATTTGGTTGTGAGTTTTTTTTTGGAGACTGCTTGCCATTTCTGTGCCATCCACCACATGCCATGCCATTCACACATGCTGTCTTTTGGAACAAAGTGTGAAGTAGTGGGAAGATCACCCGGTTACAGGTTTTATTGTGCTCCAGCATGCTGCAATGAAGATAGATACACTTTTGTTAGCAACAGTTCCTTGGAGGTGTGTGTCTTGGAATAGATTAATGATTAAAGATGCCAACTTGATCTCCTGAAGTTTTGTAAGCTGTGCTTATTTCTGTGATGCATCATCTTTTTTTCATACTGTATTTAGCAGCCTTGGGGGTTTTTTTCCTCTTTTCTTTGCTCAAACATTCTGTGATTTGGCATGAGTCATTCTGTCTGTGTGGGAAAGGGCTGGTTTATTGCAGGGTCTGTGCTTGAGTGGGGAGGGGAAAGGGTGAAATGTATTTGTGTTTTCTATGTGTTTGTTGTGGAAATGCATAAAAATTTTTTTTTTCTTCTCTTTCTTTCCTCTCTTGATCATCTCATCTGTGTGGGTGAATGTTCCTGCAAACCCTTGGGGAACCTGTAGAGACTTTTGGTATGCTCATTCCTTCATTAGTGCCCAAAGTCACAGATGCTAGGAAGAGTTTAAAGACTAGAAAAGCAAACATTGTAACAATGTAAAGTGGCTAAAAATGTGCACTTGAGCAAAACTTTTAAATCGTCATCTGATAAACCCTTTTGTTTGCATCATCGCAGTAATACCAATGGCCACTGCTTTCTGTGTGGCCTAAATTCTGAGTCTTTGCTTGAGAAGTAGAAATGAAATGTGTTCTCCTGTAGCAAGAGCTAACGTTTTGTGATTGAGATACAATTTTCAAAAGTACCTATCCTATTTCAAATTCTGAGCCCTGTTTTCAGAAGTGACTGCAGTGTAGGGACTTACGTTGCCTAAATTCTGTTTGAAATCACCTGCTGAATTGTGTTGTGGGGTAAGAGCCCAGGTGACCTTGGAAAATGAGAACCAGTACAATTTGACCCACTTTCTTATTAGGGAGAAAATGTAATTCTAATAAAACACTCCACAGAATATGAAATCATTTTTATAAGATAGTGACTTTAAGATAAATGAGTGCTACTAGGTAGCTTTATTTTGAAAATACTTGTTCAATGCTGCTTTCCAAAAAAAGAGAGTGAAAGTAGAATAAGGTAGAATTTTTTTTGAAAGAGATCTGATCTTCTGGAAATGAGAGATTTTTCTCATGCTTCCACAATTTGAATATTTCCAGCTGGAGCACATTTTTTTTTTTCATAAACAGCATTCTTTATTCCGTAAGCAGAACAAAGAAGACTGCCTGTAAATGCCGCTGTATATTTTTATAAATACTGAATAATTATATTTCAATGCAAAATATGTGGAAACTTAAAATATTTATTTATATGAGCAATGGAGATAACATGAGGCATGTTTAAGACATATGTACTGTAATAACATGAAAAAAATGAGACCAATTATTTCATGTTTTGGTTGTGCTATGTAAGTGTTAGAGTTAACGTTAATTTCTAAGCTACAGCCACTGAAGTTTGAAGGCTCACCTTTTTTGGTAATCTTAATGATCATCTTATGTTTCTTTCTTGTCATTAAGAGAAAATAATATTCATGCTACTTTGACTTAAATTGATATTTTAAAAACTTTTGTCAGTAGTCATCACTCGTATCAAGTTACCTCTGTTCGCCTAATGGAAGAAGGATCCTCAGACGTGAATTTGGATATTGTTAGCTTCCCTTTTTTTGTCTTGAGAAATTATTTCATGCCACAGGAAGTTCTGTCCTTTTGTCAAATTAGGATCATTAAAAGTCATTACACAAGTAACGCGCATAATGTAAAAACAATGGGAATACTTTCCCCATGCAGGATAAATACGTCAAACATTTTACTGATTACCCACTAAAATATTTTTAACTCTGTGTGTTTTAATGCCAATTTAAAACAGTTCCTTTGATATAAACTATGTTTCTCTTACTCTACATAACCATAAATTTAGGGTAATAAATATGTTCTTCCTCACTGATATTGCTTGTCTCAAAATAAAACCACTGAGTGGATATCGTGCTTTAAACGCTTTTCTAACCTTGAGGTCTGCCAGAAATTTGGACAGTTCTGAAATTTCCATTATATTGATGCTGCTCCATCAGAGCCCGTGATGGTGTGAGCTATAAACCTCCCTTGATTATTTTGTGGTAATTTAGTCCCACAGCATACTTGAGAGGGGGGCAAAAAGGAAAACAAAAAAAATCAATGACAAGCCTTCTCCAGGGCTGCCATTGTTTTTGCTGCTGCCGTTAACTGTACCAGTAATAGGAGTGATAAGAGAATTTTTGAAGTTCCCTGTGCGACACAAGTATTCTTTGAAAAGAAAACTACGAAAAAGGTCTGATTCATCAGATGATTGTTTACAACCCTTTATAAACCTAATTTTTCCTGACCGTCAGAAGGTAAAATACAGTTGCTAAAACATATTTCTAGATATTGGCTGGAATAATCTTGGCACATTGAGTATTTTTAGAAATTCCTCGTGGCAGAACGTCACAGTACAGAAAATCCATTGTTACTAATCTTGTGTTATGTGAAATGATTCAGAGAACACAAAAACAGTAGAATATTTTCTTCTTGATGCTGTGACTCTTTCAGAACCACAGCAATGTCTGAAACACCGCTCGTTTATGACTGTACATTAAGTAATCTGCATTGATCTGGCTGATAATTGATATTCAAAAAATAGAACAGCTGAGAGATGATCTGAACAAAATATGTTGGTGCACATTTTAAAGAGTCATCCAGAATTTTGCTGTCATTCAATTCCTTCAATTTCAATGGAAAATCAATACTAAAAATTCATATTCTCTGACTGTGGGCACGCCTGATGTGCAGTGTTGTTGTAGCCCTGTGCTATGTCTTTGCTTGCAGTAATGCTGTCCATTTGGTATGTGAGCTTGCAAACAGCCTTTAAATAAAGGTGATGGGGGGAAAAAGCAATGAGATTGACATTACGCTCAATCAGTTGAAAGAAAATTTAGCTTTTACTTAACAAAAATAGATAAGAAGTCTATCTTTGTGGAATGGTTATTTATAAATGTCAGGTGTTTGTGGTTTTTTCCCAGCTGAGTTAATGTCTTACATCACCTTAAAGCCTGCTTGCGTATACGGTGTAGTGAGTTAATAGAGCTGGTGTAGTTAAAGTAATTTGTGTAGAATGATGTAGTTACTCCAGAAAGCTTAGAGATCAGCTGGAAATATTGTAGAATTTCTAGAGGCATTGGTGCTTGCTTTCATACATGGCGAAAATAGCGTATTATGAGTTGAAGAAAGAAGTTGATGATGAAGTTTGCGTATTTTGTTAATGAAGCATCTCCATCACATCCATGATGAATTACATTAATGAAAATGTACTTTTTTGTCTGTGTTTTCAGTGAAAGAGTTCCTAGCCAAAGCCAAAGAAGACTTTTTAAGAAAATGGGAAAGCCCCCCTCAGGTATCAGTCATTTAAGCATTCAGTTATTTATTGCATTTTTTTGATAATGTTATCAGTATGTTATCAGTCTGTAGTGAGCAGGACAGAAAACAGAAATAAGTTGAAAGTGATTTTTAAAGGAGTTTCCATTTTTAATGTCAGTTTTGTCATTGAAGTTCATCAGCAAAGACTCTTGGGTCTTCTCCAGATTTGAGCTGATGAAATTCTCATATTGAACATGAGCTTTCTTTTACTCGGAATGATGTTCACCATCAGCATGACAAGACTCAAATCTATTGGCATGTTTTTAGCTGTCTTTTTATAACACTATGTGTTAGCACATCTATAATTTACCCGGTTAATAATTTCCCCCATGGTATTAAGGGTATTAACTCTACTGCATGGGACTTGGGGGCAGGTTAAGGAGCTTGTTAGAAATCTTTTAAAAGTTGAACTGAAGGGTTTTGGGGAAAGGTCGCTGTTTTTAAAGCAGCATTTGAAATGCTATGGTAGTGAATATGTGAGAGAATTTACTGGGTGATATCCTCTCCAGACAACTCTCATGTAGAACTGTCTCTAGAGCTTGGGGTTTTTTGCATGTTCTAATATTCTTGTTTGTGAAGCATGAGAGGATTATTTATCTGCATGTGAAATTCATGATCTGTTTACTGCTAAACATTTCTTAATAAGTATGTGTGATCTGTATGGACAAATTGTAGAAATGTTGATACAGTTCAGTTAAGTCTTTTTCTGTTTAAAGATTGCAATGCAAAATCTCTTGTTAAAATTTGACAGGCGTGAGGTTATAACAACAGTATAGTTGGCTATAGTTGTCTTTGATAAATATAATTTTACTCAATTTTCTTGCATAAATGAATTCAACTCATACAGTTAAAATTGTCTTTGGGTATTAAATTGTAAACAATGTCATTATATCCTTGTACGTGCAGAATACTGCTGGCCTAGATGATTTTGAGAGGCAAAAAACGCTTGGAACAGGCTCATTTGGGAGAGTTATGATGGTGAAACATAAAGCCACAGAACAGTATTATGCTATGAAGATACTGGACAAACAGAAGGTTGGTGTAGTTTATAGCGGTTTTTGTGGTACAAAAGAGTTTGGAGGCAAAGGTCTGGGAACGGTGGCTAAACTTTGTGGCACTTGCTGTGCTTTTGCTTATCAGACTTGAATACTGGTGATACTTTAAACAGTTCACTTTCTTTTTTAGCCAGCAGATTCGGTTGTTGGGATTGTGTAGAATTCTTACAACAGCCGATAATATTAATGGCTGTCTAATGAGGCTCTAAGTAGTGTCCAAGGCATTAATAAAATGTTATCAGTTAAATTCTTTGCTTAGCTTTTGTAAGGTGACCTGTATATTCTTTGGCGAAAGCAAAATATAGTGGTGTAGTTAAATTAACAAATGCTTTTGCAGGGTAGCTCAAAATTCTGGAAGACTCTTTGGATCAGAAATGCTCAAAATGTTCATTTCTGAACCATAATTTAACAAATCCTTTGTGGAATAATTTCTTTTCCATTCTTGATCCCATGAGGTATTACTTATTGTATGCATAGCTACGTAATAATCCTGTTGCATCTATAGTAGCTGTATAGATAGAACAGTAGTCTCAGAACAGCTGTCACACAATAGACTTTTTCCAAGTTGAAAACTTTAGTGCCGTAGTCTGAATTTATATTGTTACTCCACCTAGGTTTTTTAACAGCTTACTACTCACAGATTGAGCAAGCAGTGTCATTTGGTAGTTAAAATTTTAAATAAATTACAATTCCAGCATGCCAAGAAGTATTCTTAAGAAATTGATGAATACAATTTGTTTTTAATGGTTTTGACAAGTTTTTCAGAAGTACATTATTTAGATTAGTAGATTCTAAGGTCCTCAGTATAAGAGCTCTTCTTAGTTTATAAGGCACTATATATAACTTTGCTGCTGTATAACAAAAATCATATTGAGAAAATATTAGTATGGCAAAGAGAACTTAATGATCAGCAACTGACAAAATGAAAGTCAGCACTGTCTCAGTGTGGACTCTTGCACTTAAGCATTATTACATTCCTGAGTAATTTTATATAATGGAACTATGGCAGTGACATAATCAAACCATTTTCCCTGAGTTGCAGTTCCAGTATTCTTTACGTGTGATTTGGGGTCCTGGATCTTGAATGATGTGTCGTTTTAATTAAAGACTGCTTTATAATGGTCAGACAAGAAGAAACTAAAGTAAACTTACCTTTTAGTGTCAGTTCTGGCATTATTGGAAGAGCTCAATTTCCAACTTCAGCATTCTCCTGTAACAATGGTTTCTAACTTTTATTTTAAAAAAATATCCAGTTAAATTAAAAAGACATTCCAACATAGTACAGCTGAAAGACAGACCAGACCATTTCCACCTGCGTGGAAATTGACCTCATCGTTGCTTCAGTATGGCTGGGGGCATCCTGAGGGCTGTGTTGCTCCAGCCCAGGGTGTGATGAGTGTCCCGCTGCTGCACGGAGAGCCCATCGCCAAATTTCAGATATTCAACTGTTTTGTTTGTTTTTTTTTTTTTAACCCTGTTAGAAATATATTAGTGTTATATTAGTAACTTCTATTAATTGATCAAAAAATAGGAGATGGTGTAGTGAGAACACATTTCTGTTGCTTTGTGTATTATAGAAGACATACAGATGTCTGAAATTAGACAATGTGCAGGCTGCCTGTGATTTTTCATTTACATTTTACTTTAAACAATAGAAAGCATATTGTGTGACCCTTTTTTACCCAATCTTATGCTTGATTCATCAGGATGTGGGAAAGAAAAAATGTAATAGATGTTGATGTAGCCAGTAGTTTTGTGTTTATGGTTGTTACTCCTATATTTGTCTGCCGTGATTTAGGAAGGCTGAAACATAACATTACTTGGCTAGTTTCATTACGTAATTGCTTTTGGAAAAAAAATATTGTTAAGAAAAGCTCAGACACAAACAAGCTGTTGGAGAACCTGCCGTTACCAGGTATCGTTTGATCTACAAGAAGCTGTCACTGGACGCACCCTGAGCTTGAGTTTAATGTGAGCAAAGCTGTGTTCTGTGAGGCTCTGGTTTGATACTAGGAAGTGTTGAACAGCAGCTTCAGCCTTTGGTGTTGCTGCCATCCCCCTCCGACATCTAACCAGCAAAAGATGCACGAATGGTAGTGAAGCCTTGTCTAGCATTGCAGCTGAACGCTCCACAGTACCAAACTAAAACTTTAGCTTGCTTACTTTGATGGCCAAGTTATTTCCAGTAACATCACCTTTTAGGGATGAAGGGGACACTTCCCACAAATGAGCTGATTTGAGCAAAATTTTTATTTGTTCCCTGAAGATCTGTGATTCAAAAGACATTTAATTTTTTTAACTCGCTATTTCTTTTGTATGACATTTATTTCAAAACAGTAGTGTGGGGTTTTTTTATAGGTACTACCTTTTGCATCTAAAAGTTAAACACATTTTCAGTCAGGGTTGGAATATCTTGCTTATCTGTTATTTATAGCAGTTTGATTGTATTTCTGAACATGTAAAATGTTCATGGGGGGGAGCGTGACACGCACGACTTGACTTGGAAATCGTGCCATTCTCAAAATGAGATATAGATAAATTGTGCAATAGGGATTAAGTAAAATGGAGAGAACCGATTATGCAGTGTCGGGGTTTAACACAAGGAAACCACTTGTTAATTACTGAGAAAGACCAACAATCAGAGATCTACCACTTGCTGCCGTGTTAGCAGCTTAACATTATAAAGGATTCCAAGAAGGTAGCATTTAATTTTTTTAATACTTTTGCTAAATGATTTGCTAAGCAGAAAAGCAAAACCCATGGAAAAGCCTGGCAGAAGCAACTATTGTTTATAAGAATGGAAATTTTTAATTCGTGTTCTCCTTAGTCTTCTCACTAACGTGTGAGCTATATAAAATAAGTCAGTCTCCTCCTGTTTGCACGTAACAAAATCCGTAATTAAATGTGTCTGACACAATTTCCTGCCTTTTGTAGCAAAGGGTCAAAGGATCAAATGGATTTTATTGAACTGTCATATTGCTGCAGAGGTATCTCCATTACAAATGCAAACAATTCTTAAGAAAATGTAAAGAGATGTTTTCCTTACTGATTCCTATACTCAGTATGTAGTAAGAAACGCTATTTCCAGAGTTATCAGCAAACTGTATTGCAGAAGTATTACTCTTTAAAATGTCGTTAGACTTCTTAATCCGTTCTGAGCACTGTAATTTTACTAGTAATCCATAAGGGTTTTTGTTATCTGTAAAGTTACAGCTTGCTTTCAATGAATTGTTGTACACTGCAAAAATTATCAACAGCTATAAAATGTCATACTTAAAATGAAGATTGTTTTTTTTTTTCCTAGGTTGTCAAACTGAAGCAAATAGAACATACACTGAATGAGAAGAGAATATTACAAGCAGTGAACTTTCCTTTCCTTGTAAAACTGGAGTATTCTTTTAAGGTAATCATTATCTTGAAAGTAGTTGTTTGGGTTTCAAGGAAGTGCGTGCTCAAGCTTTAGATGTTAAAGCACTTTTTCAGTATAATAGTTTAAGTATTTTTGTTTTCAGAGATGCTTAACTTGGCACTGTTGCTGGGTTTTGAGCAGGACTTCCTGCACTTCTGTGCACACTTGCACACACACTGATTCATCAGGTGACAATTGAACAGATATCTCCAAATAAATAAGAAATAAATTAAACTCAGATTTCCCTTATTTTGGAGGGAAACTGGCCTTTGTACAGCAGGGTGCTCTTTAGGCATCGTTCTGTCTTTGAGAGAAACCGAAGGATGTATTTCTGTACTGATAAAAGGAATGGAAAATTTGTAATTGTTCTGCAGATTTTTTTGCTTGAGATTTATACCTGAGGCAGGTCTTAATGACAGTCTTAACCATGAAGGGATGGACTTTGAGGTTAGCTTCTATTTTCATGACAATGTGTGCTAGTCAGTCTGTAAAGAAATTGAGTATTTTCATAACATACAGTGATATGTGTCCTCTATATATACTTTTTTTTTTCTTCTTTTTTAATACCATTTAAAATGAACAAACATGTTCTACCTTAATCTTTACAGTTTTGAGGTTTGAGACAAGGGCTGTGGGAGCTGAGAATACCTCAGGCTGTCAATTCTGAAATCTTAAGAGTGTGAGGTCTTGTCTTGCAGTAGGCATCGTATCCACAAAGGGGATACAAAAATGATCCGAGGGCTGGAGCACTTCTGCTACAAGGACAGGCTGAGAGAGCTGGGGCTGTTCAGCCTGGAGAAGAGAAGGCTGCGGGGAGATCTTGTTGCGGCCTCTCAGTACTTAAAGGGGGCTTATAAAAAAGATGGGGACAAACTTTTTTGCAGGGCCTGTTGTGATAGGACAAGGGGAAATTATTTTACACAAAGGGAGGGTAGATTTAGGCTGGATATAAGGAAGAAACTTTATACGATGAGGGTGGTGGAACACTGGCACAGGTTGCCCAGAGAGGTGGTCAATGCCTGATTCCTGGAAACATTCAAGGCCAGGTTGGACGGGGCTCTGAGCAACCTGATGTGGTTGAAGATGTCCCTGCTCACTGCAGGGGGGTTGGACTAGGTGACCTCTACAGGTCCTTCCAACCCAAACTATTCTATGATTCTATCCTGTTTTCCTTCAGGTCACTTATACACCATTCTGTGTCAGGGACTTACTAATTGTCTTTATTCAAATTTACTTTAAAATGGATTTTCTGAGATATATGGTGCTCCTTTTGTCACGTGTATCTGCACTTTTTTGAGAATTTCTACCTGTGTTGCTTTATATTTGTGAAGTTCATTGGATGGCTACAATCTTTAATTTTCATTCTTTAGTAAAATATACTGTATGTAGGAATTACAGAGATTATAGCATGCCTAATATGTATTTGTGTGTGTTTACTTACTTCCTTAGGACAATTCTAATTTATACATGGTAATGGAGTATGTCCCTGGTGGTGAAATGTTTTCACATCTAAGAAGAATCGGAAGGTTCAGGTAAGAGTGTTAATGATACTATTCCTTTAAAAAGGCTTATGTTGCTAATTTGAGATGAGGGTTTTGTAAAATTTGTTAGTATTGAAAAAAAAAATTCTGAAGGGGTAAGTGCATTTAATTTACCCCTCTTTCAGTGGACTTAAACTAGTCAGGCAATGAAAAACTTGTCATTATTTCTTATTTTTCAGTTAGATCACAAATGCCTGCATTACCTATGCACAACAGAATCTAGGAATTCCTATGCATATTGTCACCAAAATTGATAATAGTTCTCAGAAGTAAAATTTAAAGAGTAAGCTCTGTATTGTGGGATGCGTTAATCTTGATTTGCATATGTATTTTAGCTGTAAGACATAAATTCAGTCTAGGGAATGAGTGTATCAATTCTAAAATGTTTGCTGTTTGCTTTGTTTTTTTCTTTTTACACAGTAGAAGAACCAGTTAAAAGATACTTAATTTGTCTGTCCCTGGCAGTTACATGGTTGTTTCGGTATCTTAGCATAGCATTGGGGTACTTAATATTCTTTTAATTCTTCACAGTGAACCACATGCACGGTTTTATGCAGCTCAGATAGTGCTAACATTTGAGTACCTCCATTCATTAGACCTCATCTACAGAGATCTAAAGCCTGAAAATCTTTTAATTGATCAGCAAGGATACATCCAGGTATGATATTCTTCATATATTTAGGGAGTGGAGTCTTTTCTTACAGTGTAGGGTTAGATAATTCTGACAAATGTCTTTAGAATAAATGGTCTGAAGCTGGTTGGCATGTTAGCATGTATTCAGGGAGTGTTAAAATGCCCTACTGTTTATTCATGGTTAAAATCATTGCATTGTACTTCCTCTGACAAATTAAGTATGCACAATGGAGCTGTCTGCAGTTGAGCAAGCTGTCAAGGTTTCCCTTGGGGTATGTGGTGAGAAGTAGGTGATTACATGGCTCTGTTCAGCTGCCCTGTTTTATACGTCTGCCCTAGAACAAGACGAAAGGCGCCCCAAGATGTCTGGTTCTCTGCGTTGTCTGTAGAAGTAGTTTAGGATAACCGGCTTAGATATCAACACTGATACTGTAGTACTTAATTTCAGTCAGATGAATCCCACGCTTGGAGAGGCCTAACCTCAGCACATCTGGAGTAAGAGCTGAATTGAGATCAGATTAGAATTTCAGTGCTGCAAATGGTGACTTTGGTTTTACAATGGCCTCTCATGGCACCTCCTCGTCTTCCTTTTAGCTCTTATGGTTTTGATCTGAATGTCAAATGGGAAGGTGGTGTACAGCAACAAGCACTCTGCAGTGCTTTGCAGTCCTTAAACTGCAGAAGCTCTTCTTTCCACATTGTGTCACCTTTTGCTGTAGCAGAATCTAACAGGGAAGTACATAATAAAAGTGTTTGAGAGAAGTAGAAAGGATTCATATTGTTGTTTGTATGTTTAACATATAATGTTGTTTATAACTAATGTTGCATGGAGAATAAAATAACACTGTAGGGAGAAGAGAAATACAAGTTCTATTAATGTGGTTGGGGAGCACCACTAATGTAAAGCTAGGAACGGCTTACCCCAGAATTGGTGACTCTCTGTATGCAACAGCGTGTTTTTGTGATGGTGGGCAAACTGCGAATGATAATGGGTCCCGCAGTCACTCTTCCCGTATGAGGTTGGTTCCTTTCTGCTTCTGAGCAGAGAGGGGGGGGAGTTATGTTCATATATTAATACTGCAGCTCCAGCTAAATTTTGTTTCAAAGCTCTGTTCGCTTTCTTTTTGAATTTTAAAGCCATTACCGTTTGTCCCATGTCTGCAGTCCATTCTTCTTACGTAGACTGATGGGCATTTGCAAACACAGAAACAATTATTTGCTGACTGAAGCAGGTCTGTCTAGTCAGCACGTCACCCTCTCCGTTCAGTTCCAGCTGAGATTGCTGCTGTTTCTACCAAAAATGAAGCAAAAGCTGCCTTGATAGCTTGGAGTTTGGCTTTTCTAATTATGACACTAGTGTATCAGCAACATCAGCGCAGGTTATTGTATAGTCAGCAATAATTGCCATTGTGGTACAGTATGTTTTCTCAGAGAAAGGGTTGAAAATGATACCAAGGAGGAGGAGACAAAAGAAACGGATGCCCAAACAAGCATAGACTTGATGGCATGAAACTGATCCCAGAATTTCACACGTAACTCCCTGGCTTCTGTATGTATTCCACAATACGGTCCAGGAAAAATCACAGAGAGGGTGATACCACATACAGAGTTCTGAAAACTTGCTGCAGAAAACGTGACAAGTGGAATGAAGAATTTGTAATGGTCAAGAACTTGGCATCTGTGAATACAGTTAATGCTGCATTTCCCCCTCAGTCCTCAAATAAATAAGATTGACTCTGGTGATGCTTTCAAAGATACTCAGAATCAGAACTTACTGGAAGAGCTCTGTTATGTCTTATTCCCACACTAATTTTACGTATAACCTTTAGTACACTTCTGCAACAAAATTCTAAATTTACAAGACTGGCAGATACCTTGACCCTTTTTGTGATTTATTTATT
>Ga0065711_1008445_pt1 | contig 22066 bp, 10 predicted proteins | sample Hoacrofraction12_FD_59098 | JGI IMG/M metagenome (GOLD analysis project Ga0065711, IMG submission 59098) | Hoatzin crop microbial communities from Cojedes, Venezuela - Epithelial fraction 12 v2 (version 2) | ecosystem: Host-associated > Birds > Digestive system > Esophagus > Crop | place... | reverse complement strand
GGGGGGGGGGGGGGCGCGGAATGTGGAATGAAGACCACCTCAAACATTTAACTCTGTGGGCATGATACTCAACTTGTACTGTTGCTAGTCTTCAAACATACAAACAGTGGTCTACAGCCATCTAGCTCCCACTTGACACCTAAAACCTTGCAGTCAGTTTTTAAGACGGATCTGAAATCTGCCTCATTTGTTCAGTTTGTTCTGGGAGAATTAAGCACAGATTTACGGAAACCTCTTATCTCGGCTGATGTATGCCAAAAAAAAAAAAAGAAAGAAGCTTTTCACTTCGGGCAGTACAGTTTTCTGTAAGTATATCTAATTAGGCAAGCCACTGGAATAGATGTGCTGAAGTTGGTACAATGCATCAAAACAAAGAACTGTATTAACAACCTGTAAGCCCACCAAGACTAAAGAAAGTTTAGGTAAAGGAATGAAGGAAAAGAATTCAGCCTTACTTTGCAACAGTTTCATGTTTATTATCACTTCAGTACTTAGAGAACAGAAAAACGTACGATGGCTGTAAATTTAACTGTAGGTTTAGGACCGAATATTAAAATACTGGTCTTTCTCTTGATGTTTCAGCAAAAGGCATCAATTCACTTACAGCAAGATAGATTAAATATGTTCCTAAACAATACCAGACCAATTTGTCTACTCTAGGGCGTGCTGCAGTTTATGCCACAGCCCCATTACGCCAATGGAAGATCATCAATTACCTCGAACAATAGTTGGAGTCAAGGCTGCATAATTTATCAAGACCCATTTGCTTCACTGCTACATTCTTGAGCATTCATTTGTTAACACCGCAGAAACAGAGGACAGCAATAATCTCTAGATGATATTCCTGGTCAGTCACACATTAACACTGATGTAAGATTGCATCTCTTTTGTCTGTCTAAAAGCAGTCCTACCCTAGGAATACAAAAAGCCTTTGCTCACCTTTAAGGCCTAAGGCCTTGCTGTACCACATCGACGAGTAACAACTTTATTTATAGAGACAGAACTCTACACCAATTTATGTGCTCCGCAGATAAAAATCAGGATTTAAAAAGGACAAAAATAAATCAACTCTTTTTTTGCTATTGTCTTTAAACGTGATTTTTAGCATGCCAGTTCTCTTCAGAGACCGTAACTGCATAGACTTACATGTTCTTTCCAGGCAAGTTAAACAGCACGAATCGCAAAGAGAGGTAAGTGCCAAGTTACTGCCCTTTTCCTAAAACGCCTTAGATGGGGGAGGGAGACTCCAAAGGATTGTAAACAGAAAACAAGCTATGTAGTCAATCACTGCTACAAAACTTGGGACATTCAGTGGCAAGAACAACTGTCATGCAGCAGCAAGCCAGACAGCCTGTGCACACGCAAAACCAAGTGACCCCATGTGCTTTTGCCGGCTTAAGAGGTCACCTTTGGCCAGCGTCCCTGAAAGGAAGACAGTCACGATCAACCCAAGTTTCGAAGGTCATGAGATTCGGTTTTGGTGCGATATTCTCTAGCCTAAAGAACAGCCTATTGTGAGGCATAGCTTTGACATCTCGGTCCCTCAAAAGCGTTAAACCAACTCATACCATGTAAACCAAGGTTGATATCCATCCCGCACGGAAAATGTTGCGGTTCTCGCCCTGGAGATTACCGCTGCTCTGCATGAGCTGTTTCTAGCCACAATCAAATTACTCACCTAACCAGTAGCTTAAGTTATGTATTAACTGCAAATTAAGCTTGTCACCAGGTATGCTTTTTTGATCCATCACTTGCTCTCTGCGTGCTCCCGGCAGCAGAAACGGTTCTCGCCCAGTGCTCCGGAGGCACACACAGCCTACGCACCTACAGACGCTGCCGCAGGAAGATGGCAGGGGTACGGTCACTCTGCCAATGCAGGAAGTTCTCCAGGTTCTGCATGTGCCATCTGTCAAAGTCTTTAAATTCAAGAGAAAAATAATATTTAAAACGCAATCACTTGCAGATTAGTTAGGAACAGGAGGAAGGGAAAAAAAAAAAAAAAGAAAATATTTTAACCTGGCAGAGTTGCAAGACAAGCTCCAGAGCTCTTGAAAACTGGAGTTATGCTCTTTTACGAAAGGTAACTTAACACATTTGTTGAATACTATTCTGAGCCCTGGGTATTTCATTATTTTTCTTCGGTAATGTTTTGCTTTCTGTAACTGAACTACTGTGGGTGGGGGGAGGCTTCAATATAGCCTTAAATTTTGACCTACCTGAAGACCTTTCTCCCAGACCTCTGGTCTAACATACAGGTCAAAAATCTTGCCCTTTCTTTTATGTATCTTTTTCTTTCTCAGATATTCAGTGTCACCACTTCATTTCTCCCCATGCTACAACATGAGCCTTAGCAGATCAAACCTGGATTTTTATAAGAAATTAGAACGGACTCTTAAAACAATCCAGTTCAGACAATATTCTCCCCGAAGTCACCTTAAGCACCCTCTAGGTCAACTACTAGACTTACAGTCTAACATCTTGAAGGGCCAGGGAAAAAAGTCCCTGTCTTGTTGGCCCACGCAAAGAGCAATCCGCAAAATCCCAACTCTCTACCCACCCGGCTCCAGGCTCCCCACTATTTCACAGCATTTAGGAAAGTGTTTTGTTTTTTTTCTGCAGATATCTATCTATCTCTATATATATACACACCACTGAAATATGGCTTCAAGACAAGGTAGTTAAATGGATGCATCTAGCAATCTTCTACACCAGCACCAGGCATGAGAACACATACAGTTATACTTTCTTACTAGTCTACTCCTATTGCCATAGTTACAATGGAAATAAGATTTGGATATGAGTAGCATGAGGCATGCCAGTGAATTTTCTGTAGTTGACAGACCTGACAGCTAACAGTGTCCCCAGCTGCATTCAAACCGTGGCACCCAGATGTGCTTTTCCATGCAAGGACAAGATCACACAGCTTCTCACGAGAAGGAAGCCTGACCACGTGGGCTGGAAAGAAAGTGTCGTCAGATCCTGTAGCTGGCTGGACCAAGGAGACTAGATCCTAAAGCACCCTTGGCAGCACACGCATTTCCCACCAGATTCCATCACAGCTTTAGCAATCAGCACGCACAAGGATTTCTAAAGCAATTTCCTTTCTTTTGGTGGTGGTTCCAGGTAGACGCTGTGTCAGTTTATGAGACTGAGGATACCCTCCACCCCCATGGTGATCATTTGGTCAGCAGAACTCAAAGGTTCCTTAGGGCAGGCAGCCAAACAAATACAACCAAAAGACTCTGACTTCAAACCAATACTGGCAGCTTCCTGCGCAAGGAACACCACAGCACTGCTCTGCTAGGTGCTCAGAGGGTTGAGTTCATCATCTCCAACCTTTTAACGTCCACTTCCCCATTTTATTCACTCCAAACACATGCTTGCTTCTCTCTCCAGCTCTGAACATCCCTCCCCACACACAAAGTCTCTGGTTTTTGCCATGATGAGAATACTTGGACATCTTCCCTTCAGACAAGTTCTTTTGCCTCCAAAATCCCTCCCCAAACATTCCAGAACCCCACCACTCTCCAAAAAAGATTCCATGACAAGACCATTGACGTCCTGATGGCCTACTGAGATTAGCAACAGATAATATTTAAGAATACTTGCAGATATCCTAATTTCTTCCTACTTCCCTTGTACGAGTTGGTATGTGCATGCACATTTTATTGCGCACACGTACCCAAAAGGCATTTGCAAGTCTATGACACAGAGCAACTGCTTAACTAGAATAATACTTTGAACATCTTTGAAAACAAAGCATTGTTCCAGTTAAAATTTCAAGTGAGTGTTGCGCACTAAAATGAAAAGCACTGTTCAAAATATAAATCATCAATCAAAAGCATTTCAGTTATGTCCAAACACTCCCACGATTCCATACTAAAAAATCTGGTCTCATAAAAAAGGGAATATAATTCTCTTTGCCATTCTTAATTGCAAAGCTGTTAGTCTAAATATTACACCTTGTAAAGGAAGCCATTTGCCATTGTAATTTTGCCAGAAAGTGAAGAATCCTGGCAACAGCAATTCAGGCTTTTGAAAGCCAAAACAGATACATACTTCAGAAGAAGCACAGAAGAGCTGATGCCATCCCACTTCAAGTCTTGCCAAATAAAATTTAAAAAAATATATGTAGTTCAGCATTTTCTGGTTTCCTGAAGCTGCCTAAAATTCATAGCCTATGAATTTATGTTCCCCTCCTGACAGGGCAGCTTCAGTAACAGCAAGGGTAAAAAGTTCTGAGAGAAAAATAGTTACTTTGCACCTAGCCTAGATCATTTAAGTAAGGATTTTTCCCCTTTACCCTAAGGGAAGCATTTCAGTTTAAAAAACAAATCTATAATCAACTTTGGAAATATTTATGAAACTCTGCAATCTCACTATCTCCCTTGATCATCGAGAATCCTCTTCTGCCTCTTAATAGCTAAATCCACAGCTTTGAAGCAGGAACTTTGACAACTAAACAGACTGTACCCGAGTCTAAATGAAATGTTAATTAGACAGAAACTGAAATAAAGAGCTATGTAGCATACACCAGACAACCCCATCAGCAAACCATATGCAGAAGTAGGGCAGGTCCATAGATGCATGACTGGGACAAGAGGTGCATAGTGAGGCAGCCCAAAGAGAACTTCAGCTGAAAATGCCATGACTAACGGTCTCTAATTTTGTATATGCACTTCCTCACTACATTCTTCACTTGAAGAGAAATGAAAAACAATGTCTCTATCCTCTGTGTTGTCATTTTCTTGCCTTCCCCCCCTCCCCACCATCTAGTCACATTTCTCACAACACAGAATCCAAAGTTTTGTAATTTTGGGAAGTAGTCTAAATAATTATTTCCTTCTGTTATTTTAGGCTTTTATTATCCAACCTGAAGACTTACAGTGAAGTTATACAACAGCTAAGATAATTTAATAGCTTGTTACTGCCAAGAACAGGACCAACATCCAACTCTCTTCATCAGCCCTTGCTCTGCTTTCTTCCTCACTTCCTCCCAGCGACTTCATGGCACTCCCTCCTTCTCCCCCTTTCGAGCCATGTAGGTTCCTTAATGAGTTCAGTTTGTGTTAGTTAACTCATTTGTTTTCCTGGGTTAGTTTTCTGCTAAGGAAACAAGTGCAATAAACTTAGATCTGACAAGCAGCTCAGCTGGCACAATGTGAATGGAGAGCATGAGCAAGATGGGAAGGGAACAGGATCACCCCTTTCCAGCGGCAGCAAACTATTACACTGGCTGAGGCAACCTGTGAACTTTCATTTTCTTTGTTTACCACCATTAGAAGCTGGCAAACCTTTCCTACTGCATGTCTGTGAAAATTGCTTATTTCCAGGCATCTCACAGAAGATAAACGTTTGGGTAAGTCTCCAAACAAAAAAAAGTTGCATTTTCTAGAAGGCACTTACTTACCGACTCAAGCAAAGTCTGCTTTGGTTGCATACTTACCAAAACATTGCTTTTTGCATGCAACATGCTAATAAGCCCTTATGCTTTCAACCTGCCACTGGCGCAAATGGTCCTTCCCCCTGTACAGGGCTGAGATATGAAAGCCAGTGGCTCTACACCCCCAACCCATGGACTAAACTACAGACAAGCCATTTTTCTACCAAACTTCTGTACGAATAAAGCAAGTTCATCAGCCTCCGTACAACGCATCTTTGTTGAAGAAAGTCAGATCGTTACACATTATTGTTGAAACCACAGCTTAATCTACAAGCCCATCCCTAAGCTTTGCACTGGAAAGATTTACCCAACTCACCTCACTTCCCTTTACTAAGGTGACAAGATGGCTGGATGCTCCCCACAGCTCTAACTTTTACAGCCTCCCGACAGCAAAAGTTAGGAGAGCAAATAGTTGAAACACATATCCACAGGTGACAGAGGGACTCTCACACCCCTAGAGTAGCAACATACAGCACCTATATCCTGTTCCCAGCTTCCATTCCCTCATCTCTCTGCAACGCTCCTTCATTTTGGAGGAGAACCTTCCAGAGCGTGCAGAAGTCTTTCCTCCCCTTCTGACTGATTTGCGCAAGAGACAGAGGTACATATAAAAAAAGAAACAAAGAACAAAAGGCAATCTTTTATCACATGACCTACTGATCTGTTTTTCAAGCATTTTAAGTCTGTTTTATCCATATGTTCCATTCATCAATCATTACAGTTATTCACAGCCTATTTTCCTTTACTTGGATGCTTTTTCTAAGCAGGCTTCCTTCTCCCTAAGATTTATTCAGGGAGCTCAGTACAGCTTCTCACAGAACCTGCTAGTTTTTGTGACACAGTACTGGCTACAGAGCTGACCATAAGACTGACCTCAAAACTAAAACCACGCTCGTGCACAGAAAGCTATAGGCAGATATCTATCAATACCATCCCCATTCCTCCTTAGGTCTCTGCTGCCCTCCAAAGTTTTCAGGTGGGTTAAAATACTTTTTCTGAATTTGAAAAACCATCACTGAGGAGCAAGGACGTTAGATTTTTCATTTCTATGATTTACAGGGTTTACTACTGATAGTCAACACAGTAAGTGTACATGTGTCACTTGCTGTTCTCTTAGTAAAAGCTGTGGTTTTTTTGAAGAGTTATTAACTAGGATTATCAAAAGCTTTTATTTAGACAGCAAGGTTCATGTTTTTAAAGCAAATCATTTGACACAGGCTTTTATAGTTATCTATAATTTATGCTAGTGAATAAGCACTGGTTTATTTACATTGTCTAATACCATATAAACAGTTGAAGCTGGAAGGCAAGTTTAGACATTTCAATTCAAACAACAGGCTACTCACTAAGATGGTATCTTTTTGAGATACCATAAGAGGTACGCTTAAGTGCGCAGGTTATTCTCAATGTACCTCTTGTTCGCATGGTAAGAACGCTCAAAAGAAAGCCTTTCTGCTTAGCCTCTAAAAAAAAAAAAAACACCAAAAAAACCACACGCTGTGAGCAGAGATACATTCCCCAGTATCAACAGTACATTAATTCACCCTCCAAAGAATTTTGCAGTGACATAGCCCCAAATACAGCTTATTCTAAAGAATTCAACTACTCAAACAATTAAGACATAGACACCACAAATCAGCTGAAATGTAGCAAAGGAGCAAGTAATAGTAGTAAGTAGCAAAAATAAACAAGCAAACCTGTTTTACCTCTCATGCACAGCAGGGCAGGAGTTACCACAGTATTGCTGATAAGTGATAACTCATTAAAGCCACGAGTAACCCAACCATGCAAGTAAGCCCTGGACTACATCAACCCCGAGCAAGCAGATGACGGCCAACTCTGCTTCTAGTTGCAAAGAGTACAAGGAGGCAACTCCAAACACCATGTTCCCCTTGAGACAAAATCTCATCTGTTCAAGAGGCATATGGTAAAGAAGTGCAAGAAGTGCAAAGGATAACCCAAAGAAACCTAAAGCTGTCCATACACCCTTCGCTGACTGGAACATAAAAATTGTGCCAGTCCAGCCTGGAGTACACGTTTTGGAGGTTGCCCTCATTCACTCCTGTGCAATGCAGTGCCAGAGTACACTCAACTGCAAAAAACTACTTGAAGTTTTAAGATACTGATGTCAGATACCTCACATGTATTTTAACACTGCCTTACTAACAAATCACAACAATCTCCTCTTAGAGCAAAGAGACCAGTCTGTAATCTCGGATGCATTTGCTGGTATTATGCAACACACAAGCTCCAAATCCACGGGTGACTTACGGTTAGCAGCAGGCAATCAGTGCTGCTGCAGCAGCGCCTAACTGACTTCCAGGACACAACCAAAAGGTTACTGGTGCTCTCTTCTTGAATACAGGCCAGGAATTTCAAATAAATAAATAAATAAATAAATAAATACATAAATAAAAGGAGATAAGAAATGCAAAAGTCTTTCTTACCCCCCTTATGCTTTTCAGCCTTTGAAAAACAGTTTCAAGCTGACATCTTAAAAGCAAGTATGTTGACCTACTTGCAAATACACCACCCTGGGACAAACAGAGCATGGCTTTTCCAACCAAGTGTAAACAAAACAGAAAAGCTTACAGAATAGGTTAATATTTTGTAGAAGAGTTAATGTGTTAATGTTCAACGGAAAGCTGAAGTCTGGCCAACTGATCACATGTTCCATGTGCATTAGCGTACATTTATTTATTGCTATTAACTTGCACCTGCAGAGAGAAGAAGAAAGAGAATACTTCTTCCTTTGATCCTGAAGGTCATAAGGTGACTGAAATCCCAGATTAATGAAGACTCCGGTGAGGTTGCAAGTGTCCCAGCTTCCATCAACCCTTTCAAAATGCAGTGTTGGAAAGCACAGCAAAGAAAACTGAAGTAATGCCACCCAGGCTTCATAGACTATGTCAACTTAATTAGAATGGTATTTTGGCAGCACCCAAAGATTACATATCGAAGGCTGGGTAGCAGGCCAAATACTTGACTAGAGTATTTTGCCAAGCCACCTACATTAAGAGCTACTTCCCTGTTCTTGCAGGGTGCCATAAAGGAAATCTGTTGTTTCAGGCCTTATAAGACTATTTAACAGAAGCATGAAACAGTGAATGTCACCAGCACTGAAGGTTAACTAGATATGTGTTGAATGAGAAACATCCCAGGTTAACCTTCAGACTACGGAGCCGCTGAAGGCGAACATTTGTTCTCACAGGGTGCAGGCTACATCTGGAGCCAAAGTGCCTTCCCTAGGTACCGACGTGTTTTAACCCACAGAACACCTGTACTCCAAGCCTGGAACCCACACACAAGTCCCATCTGCATTCTCCCACCCCAAGGTTGTCCAACTGGTACTGGCAGCAGTGCAAAGGAGGGAGAAGACAGCACATAAGCATCCCCGTACACAACATCGTTTTACAGGCCTGCAGTACATTGCCCACAGCAACAAATCAACAACCAGGCTACATGCAGAGCTGACCACAACTCCACTACAAGATACGAAGGAAGTCTCATACCCTCTGTGGTGGTATGTGTATAGGGTGCTGGGGAAGTGCACACCCCTGCACTGCCACATCAGTCAGCAAGGAGAAAGAGGCACTCCTGACATGCAGTTCTGCTCATTCCATGGCAGCTATCCAGAGGAGGTCAGAGAAAGCTGAGGTTTGGACTAGATCTCAAGAGGCCCCTTCCAACCTACACGATTCAGCGAAGCACGCCACTGGAGCACCTGGTTCTCTCCGCTGACTCCAAATGGAATTTAGGAAACTGGCTCAGATGCAGACATCCACGATCCAGCAGCAGAAAACCAGCCAGCAGAATCCCTCCCCAGCATACAGCACTAACTTCTAGCTCGCAGAACCTCTGGACAAGGGTGACCATCACGCCAGACCAGTCCCACAGTACGCCCAGACTTTAAGTCTCTGTACTGCAGAAGTTGATCCTGACAAAGATTCAGCTTCTCCCAGCAACTTTCAGGGTTTAACTTCACTCTGTGTGTGTGCACACATCCATATATTACACACATACACACACACTTACATATGCATATATGAACTCGGTAAGCAGATGAAGAGCTTCCTTAGCGTCAGGACAGAACGCAAAAAAAAGAACTCCTTCAGCCAGCATGGCAGAACTCAGCATTGTGAATGCTCCACCTCACACAAAAAGTAAAAATAAATACCTAGCTCAGTTCTCTTTCCTGAATTTCTTTTGCTGTTTGAGGCAGGGATTTTGGTCATGCTTTGCTCTTCCAAAAAGTTCTCTCCTTCCCAAAATACACTACAGTGTAATAAAACAAAAAATTTATCAAAAAAAGCCGCAGATAAGCTCTCTTGCAAAAGCCTCTCTGAATATCAGAAATTTGAAAATTCTGATTGCTACTGTTAATGGACGAAATAAAAATTCAGAAGAGTTTTTGTTCCTTTGTATTTTGATCTACAAAAGCATTCACTCATCCTTAATACAATCAATTTGACAGACACACCAGAAAAGCCTCTATTTTCATTTCATTTCAGCCTTGCTAATTAGCAGCACCATTTTACTAAAGCCCAGTTCTGCATGAAGAGCTGACTTCACGCAACTGCCTCATTTACACAAACACTTACCACAGGCTTTCATGCTACTTGCTGTCATTGGAAAAGGGCGAATATTTCTTCACCTAAGGCTCTGATGCTTACAGATCTCAGCAATCCCTAGCTTGTAATATTCCCCCTCCCTCTTTCAAATGGGCAGCAGTACCACAGGATTTGCCACCGACGTCTGATATTCTCTCCTCTTTACAATATTGTTGGTCTTAGGTAAATTACACTATGGCTTGGAAACCAATCACATTTGTTTTCTGCAAAATCTTTGCCTATACATCTTTCCTAGGCAAATAACTCGTATAAGTCAATACCCTAAAACAAGCAGCACAATTTTCATGAGGACTGCCTCATTTAACTGAGAACATCTTCATTATATAAACCCAAAAACTTTCCCTCCAAAACACAAGACAGAAGCAGAAGTTCATTGAAGCCGGATGCCTCTCAAGAGCAAGGACTGAGAAGGCAGCCCCGTAGAGAAGAAGCGCTCTTCTCTCTGCAGCAGGGAAGATAGCTGTGGTCCCCAGAGAAGCTCCCAGTTGTAAGACTTCCCAGTATTGTGTCCTAAACTACTGGTGTGCCCTCATGCTCTGATCCTGCTGAAATGCAACACCACGCTGCCCAACACAGCACTCTGGTCAGTCTCAGTACGACCACTCTGAATGGTGAAGCAAGCAGCAAAAGTAATATGGATACAATTCTTCCCATGACAGCAAGTAGCAGCACTGGCCAGAGAAGATCTTGCAGCTAGAACAAAGGAATGCAACGTAGTAGAAAACCACTACCAGTAGGTGGGGAAGGAGAAATACTGAGCAAACCAAGGAACAAGACACCCGAATTTCTCCCATGGTCCAAGGGACAGAAAGGCACAGCTGTTTTCTACCAGACTGATGGTAGATCCCTAACAGTCTTTTGATACACATCTCTGTCAAGCGGGTCAAGCCTTTTAAGATTTAATGCCTCATGAGATACGTTTTTAAACACAAAAAAAAGCCCTGGAACAAGCAGAATCACTCCACTTTTGCACCAAGTCAAACCACAAACCGTTCCCTCTGTAGAGGCCACATGTGCCAAAAAGGACTAGGCTCCACGTCCCAGCACTCAAGCAGCACTGAAGTTTTCACTCTCTGGAATAGAGGTACAACACATCTGCAGAGCAAATGATTAGCAAAGTTAAGAAACCGTCCTGTATAGTCAGACAAAATTAAGTAAATATGTAATTCCTACTTACTGGAAACCCCCTCCCTGGTATCCAGTGACAGGATCTGTGGGAATGGTTCAAAGCTGCATCAGAGGAGGTTCAGACCAGATATTCAGAAACATTTCCTTTACCGAGAGGGTGGTCAAACGCTGAAGCAGGCTTCCTAGAGAGCTCGATGCCCCAAGCCTGTCAGTGTTTGAGAGGCATCTGGACAATGCCCTTAATCATATGCTTTAACCTTTGGTCAGGCTGGAAGCAGTCAGGCAGTTGGACTGGATGATCATTACAGGTCCCTCCCAACTGAAATAGTTTCTTCCGTTCATAGTAGAACATTCCTTTACACCAAAACGGCTTTATCTGAATGAATGCTCCTAAAGTGAAATTCAGGACATTCTCTTTAATTTGTTTTTCCTGATACAATGCACGTGGACCTTTTGCTAGTGTACGTCTGTTCTTTCCAGTGCTGCCTCAACGCCTTCTTCTAGAAACATCTCTCCTGGTACACACCAAGGTGCTCTCTTGCCATCAAATTTAAGAAGCTTGAGGAAAAAACAGTCAGTTGAGACACAGTAAATTACCTCTCAACAACCCTATTCTGTCTCAAAGCAAGAGCAAACCCAGTTAGAGCCAACAGCAGTTCAGGAAAACCGGTTTTATTTGACACTGAAATGGACTGGGAAGTTGAGGGGGTCGATGGCCATGCCTGAGGCACGGGGCCAACCACATCCCACAGCTGCCTCGGGAGCCACCACACCGCTGCGGCAAGGTTCATGGCGCCCCAAGTTTTACACAGTATTTCCACTTCTCACCCTGCAACCTTGGTTTCGGCACACAGCCCTTGGCCAAACTACTGCTTCCACCAACCATTCGTCACTCATGCTGGTCGGTGAGGGACCAGTTAACAGCATGAATTTCACAAGCCTGCAATTACAAAACAGATATGAGCAAGTACTCTGTTGGCAATTAGAGCTCCAGCTTTATTTTATTTATTCTAGTATAAGAGCAGATGTTGCAGTTATTCAAAGGTTTTCACAACCTTAATTGCTGACCTTAATTGTTGTTAATCTTTCTCATGAAGTGGAGACAGGCAGACGCCACCCGTATTTCGTGAAGATAGTGTCCTGCAGGGTATGAGTAATAAAACACAGTATTGTCTGCCTTCTCCCTCCTGTGTGAAATACAAGGGTATTGGGATTGGCCAGCAGCATGGAAGAAAGAACGAACGAATGACTCAGCTGTTTTATTTATTTTTTTTAGAGGATGCATCTGCTACAGGCTTGTGCTGTGAGACCGAGATTTCTTTCCCCTCCCCGGGAGCGGGTGAAGCTCCCAAGTGCCAGCTAAGGAAGCGCTGTATTTAGACTTCACGACGCCTGAAACAGCTGATACACAAAGCACCCTGTCCACCTCATTGAGCATCGCTCAGGCTGTAGTAGTAAGAAGCGAAGTGTTGAGTTTCACAGCGCAATATTAGGTTTCATAAACAAGTTCTCAGACCAGACAAGAAAGCGGCATTTCATTATGTGCTAGGAACATTGCGAAAGGTACAGAAGAGCTTCCCAGGCCTTTCCCTTCGCTGGTGGGAGGCTTGCCTGAGACTTCTTGATCAGGCGTGAAAACAGAACTCAGACTAGATACTCTAACCAAGCAGCACATTCCTCTAACTTTGTTCTGCCAAGCGTACTCAAAGATGCTAACTTGGTGTCCCAGTAACCTGAGAGCAGGCAACGTAGAGGACGGACACTCAAGCTCAGCAAAGAAATGCAGGATGTACTGATGCTGCAACAGGCACTCCTTATAACCTAAGGCAAAAACCCCAGGAGTCAGGACAGTAAAGATCAGTTTCACGTTTACGGTTACCTCCAAAGAAAGGCCCAGAGTGAACCTGGACATAAGGCTGAACCCAAAGACCAGACCAGAAATGGCATCCGCTATCGGTTCTGCTGCAAAATACAGGAAATGGAGTTACCTTCCCCTCTCACCTCACCTACAAACGTCTTCAAGGTTTCTGGACAGGAAGAAAAGATAAGGACCATTTATGGTTTAGTTTCTTACGAGATGTTATGTTTGTTCATTAAAAAAATAATTAAAAACAAATCAGCAAGCCAACCTCCAAAAGTTCCCCAGGCACCATATACACTAAAAAACTGCTGACAGATGACACTTTAACAAGAGCATTAAAAGACTGTAATAAGTTGCTAGAACAGAAAGAACTGAGCCAAGATTTGTGAAGGAACACATCAAACCACCAAGCTACTGACTGCTGTATATACCCTGTCACACCTAAATCGATTTGGATGTAGCATGAAGGACAGTCAGTTAGATCAGTTTTCAGAAGTGAGTTCAAGGTAAACCCAGGCAACTGAAAAATCAGGAAGTGATGACTTTACCAAAAGAACTAATTAGAATTAGGTAACACAGACATGAATAATAAATAAGATGGCATGAGGAAGGGTCAATGCACCTTTTGCAGAAGTTATGACTGAAACCTACCCAAGGTTTATGATACTCTATGGACAAAGACACATTTGGACATCATCCCTAACTAGTGACTCTTCAAAGAGCCTGAGCTGCTGTAGTTTGCAGAAGTGCTTCCTCCCTTAACGCCCAGCTGAAGGACAAGAAATAAAGACAGGAAAACACAGAGCATTTTTTCAATAGAAGAGGTCTCGAGAATGACTGTAGTAGCCATTCTCTACAACATATCCATAAGCCCTCTGGAACATGACAAACAGGGAGGTGACACAAAGTTTGCTGGCAGGATGACATGTTCAGTCAGAGCCGAAGCTTCACGCAAAGCACAGTGGAACAATCTCCCCATCACAAGCAAACTGGCAACCAAAAGGGCAACACTGATTCAATTTCCACAAACTCAAGCCAACACGCAAAAAGATAAATAATCCTGCCTGTGTGTACTGCTGAAGTGAGTGTCAGGAATCTGAATTCTTGTTTGAAAGCATTGGGGGGGGGAATAGGGGAAGGAAAAAAGGCAGACAATACTCACAAGGAGATACAGTATTAAGAGTTAAGGAACTGCCACAAGCAAAGCAGAATCATGACAAGTCATTAAACCCAGGGCACACCCACTTCTTGAAAACCATGAGCTTGCTATGACACTAAAAGCATAAAACAGAATTAGAGTACAGAGAAGAGGAATTCCTAAAGCAGCAACTAACAGACCTGGATCATTCGGCATGGAGAAGAGCGACAGCTGAGCGAGGACAGACATCTAGCCTGTTGTGGGGGACACGCATGAAGTGTCCAGCAAATGCCCACTCCCTCCCAAAAGAAAGGGGTAGGTAAGAGATCTGAAGTGGACAGGAAACATGAAAATCACTCCCACAGGGTAAGTGAACCTATCAACGTGTTAAAATAACAACTTTGGCTAAGCACCGGAGAAAGCTCTTCAAGGGACAGCGACTATAGTAATGGAGAGGCACACTCCGGAGAACTCCAGCACAGCTCACCATGAAGCAGAAGGGCCTAAAAGCAGAGGAAGACTCCTTGCAGGCCTTCCACCTACGCAACTGCTACCAACGGCCCAGAGACACATTACACCGTCCTTGCTTAACCTGTAGCCTGATCCACTGCAGCTACACTTATCGAGAGGAACAGCCAAAACAATGCTCACCCTTAGGCAGATTATTGCCCTTTTTCCCCCCCAAGGAGCCCCGTAACAACTCCATTTTCAGAGAAACCAAGACAGCTGGAAAAGGTTTTGAGGTCACCCAGCAGGCCCCGGGCCCAGGCACAGGCAGAAGGTGGGTTTCTGAGCCACACGCTCTGCATTCAAGACCTCTCTGTTCCCAGCTGCTGGCCCCAGGTCCCTCTGCTCCAGGACACGTTCCCCACCAGAGACAGCAGGACAGAGGGCTACTTGCCCCTCAGCTAGGCTCATTAAGGCAGCCTGTTCACATCAACTAAGACCGCAATTCAAATTAACATTATTAATGTTCTTAAAAAAATTAATATTCCTGGCTGTGAATTGTGGGCACTAGACATTGACCTAACTGGGATGGCGAAGGAGAACTGGAGGGACAGCTGCACCAGAGAAGTCCAGACACGCAGCCTCAGCCCCACCACGCTGCATCCTGCAGAAAACACTGCATCGGTTTAACAGATTCGCACCTTTCACGGTTTGGCACAGACCTGAGAACTACAGTTGCTAGGCATCCTCCATGTAACGTTTACTTTTAACAGCAAGTCCCACAGGCTGCTGCAGCATGCAGAAGGTAGAATCCATGGAGCTTGCAAGTTGACAAGCACATGCCTAAATGCTGGCTGTCTACAACACAAAACACGAACCGCTTCGCCAGGGTGCCTCTCCCGCTACCTCCAAGGGAATTTACTACATCCAGGATGCAATATCTCTCAGCACCAAGTATGAAAGGCGCCGGTTTTATAATGGGCATCTAGTAAGTCTCTTCCTTTACGTTTCAGACCAGGACAAGAGCAAATCAAAATCAAAGATTTCAAAGAACATGAAGCTTCCTGCACAAATCAGATTAAGTCCTCCCAAAATCACAACATAAGCCCAACACCATACTGAAAGCTGTTAAGAGACCACAGCTGAACACCTCTTCTCAGCTTCTCATTGTGAATAAAACGAAAAGTTACTTTTAAAATAGCATGAGAGTCACAACACCAAAAAGATTCTGGCTTTTTCATGTTCTCAAAATAGCACGCTAGAAAACGTCTATAAAAATAGAAGTTTTAGGTGCATTCAGCTTTCATCTTGAGCATTAGCACAAGTCTGTCCAACACAGCATTTGTGTAAGGCTCCATAAAGTGCTCCCTCATCCACAACCCTGCTCTGATGAGCAGCAGAGAATCTGGACCAAACGCAGCCCACCACTTGAAAGACCCTCCAAGACCAAAGGATTTGGATGCCAGAGCGTGCCTGCTCCTTCCCCGCCGCCCCACACACCCTGCGCATGGAGAAATTCAGATTCCTGCAACTCACTTCACTGAAATCCGAGCGATCTAATAAAAGGTGGCAGCAAGCAGCACCACCAAATACAAAACCAGAAAGAAACTACTGAAGTGTGAAGTAATGCTTTGTTTCAGGTGCTTAGACGTGCATTTTTACTGCATTTCTTGACAACAGGAAGCAAGCAGCAGCAGCAGATCTGAGGAACTGTACTCCCTTCGGCAAACCAGGGGAAAAGGGACCGTTATCACAGCAGCCTCTCTGCTCCTTGGCTGCCCAGATCCATCCTCGCTGCCCACATCCCGCAGGCAAGGCAGGGCGAAGCTTGCTCGCTGCGACAACGGGGAGGGCACCGGAGGGCACCGCACCGCTCGTCCTGCCTTCTAGGAATCTCCTGAGCCCCTGTGGGAGGATTAGGAGCTGTAATGCTGTTAAACACTGCAATATCAAAATCTGAACTATATATATATATAAAACACATGAAGTCTGCCTTAAGAACAGGGGATTTTTTTATTTTTTAGCCTCTGGAAAAGCATCTAAGGAACACAGTGAGGAAGCAGCATCAAAACTGGCAACTTCGCAAGCAAAACAGACGAGTTTACTTGCACATTGCAGCCTGCCTGCTACTTCAGATTACTGGTTCCAGAGCAACAAGTTATTCTCTCCCTAATTGGGTCCCAGTCTAAAATAGTCCCGTTATTTTTAGTATAGTACTTAAGTATCTGAACTGTGCCCTGTACTGCCAAAGCTGGCATGTGTCCCTGGCCATACCAGGAATTCCGATATCAAACAAGAACACACACGCCACATATCCAGGCCGACTTTTGTTCTTCTGAGTTGTCTTTAGTGGGTGACTTTAAGGACTTTAAACACTAACAGCTGGCCAAAAATGGCACAGGCTTATACGCTAATTCTGCATTTAAAGCCTCTCTACCAGCTACTGTGTGACAGAAGAATCAACCCAGCAAGGACAGAGCGAGGGTTGCAGTACCACTGATTAGTTCAAGAAAGACACAGTCAGATTGCCCTTAGCAGGGTAGCGCACGTACAGAAGAGAAGACTGGGATTATTTCACCTCCGTTTTGCTTGTTGTGAGTCCGTACAAGTTCTGGAGCACTGGAGGAGAGCAGAAGTCCAGAATGCATCCTGTAATTCACATCTCTTCCGTCCCCTTCCACACTGCACACACACTATGGATAAATTTAAACTAGTTAAGCAACAAAAGGCCTGTGTTAAATATGTTTACACACACACAGAAGGAGGATTATGTAAGCTCTGTCTCACAAACAATATGCTTCTTTTGCAGAAGAAATAAGAGACAATCAAAGCAAGACTTGTGCATGTTTCCAAGTCAGTCTTCCCACCTTCCATCAAAGAGGTGACAACCGTCCCGCAGCATGCTAATTTGGGAGCACAGAGAGCAAAACAAAATCTGAAATAGCCACAGGCTGCTCCAAAGCCCACCTGCCTCCACGAGCTGGCTGCCCCTTACCTTGTGCTTTCACTGGAACCTCATTTTTGCTAGACCAGGAAGAACAAGCTCCCGTGAGGAGTTCACTCTGCCCTTTTTATCAAGTACTTTGCAGAAAGTAAGACAACGCTATGCAAGAGCTTTCAAGAGAAGATCCTAACCTGAAAGACGGCTGCCAGCCAACAAAAATTCATTAGTCTCTATTACCACTAGACCATCTGTTCTTGAAACTGTACGTTCCTTTTCTGAAGGCTTCTTATTTTGTGAACAGTATTAGCATTGTTCGCTACCTCCACTCTGCAAACATCCCCTTATCCAACATGCTCCTAGATCTGCTGGTGACATAGGACCAAGCCTCTACTTTATCATATGATTATCTAGCCATTCGGGGTTCATCAGTCTATTTCAGTACTTTCTATTTTAAACTGCTCTAGTCTCAGACGGCAGCAGAAGCACCACACGTAAAACCTTAGCGTGGCTTCTGAATTACAGCTGAGCTGATCAGGGGCACCAACTGAATGGTGTTCTCAAACCCAATTCTGACAAAACCAGCTGAGGTGAAGATTCAGTCTCCTGGCATCTGCCCATTAACTGTTTCAATGCGTTGACTCTGGGTGAAACAACTTGCCTTTGTATTTGAAGAGAGCTTTCTGCCACTGACTGTTTGTTGTCTCTCATCTCCAGTTTTTAACTGGCTTCCAGTTAATCCTCAGACCCAAGAAGTTTATGTTTTGCTGTTGCCCATAAATGACCAAAAGCAAGCAACAGTTAGTTCTTCTCCCTTGCTAGTTAAAGAGGTCAAGCAAAGTCCTTTCATGTGCACTCCACTAGAAGAGCAATAGCCCAAAGACAATTATTGCAATACTGAAATAAGTGAAGGTGACGTAAGAGACATCAAAAATACCAAAAATTCATTCTATAATCATTATTTCATTGCTGTGGAATTAAGGGAAAGGTCCACTCATCACTTTCTCAAGAAAGCTACAAGTTACAAAGCCAAAACAAAAAAAACCTCAATACTAGTGATAATAGGAAAGAGAAAAGAAAAAAGGAAAGCACGGATCAGACACCACTTAGATGAATCAACTTTCTCTCAAATTAGCTGGTTTTCATCAAATTAGGTCATGAACATGTTGAACAGTTTGAGTTTTTCTTCAAGCTTCAAACCAGTAGCAGTTATTTTTGAGAGTTCATAGAGGATTGACAAGGTAACAGAGGCTGAAGAATAGCAAACAGTGATATCCTAAAGAAGTGGGAGGGGAAAGGAGTGAAAAGAACCATCTGAAGAATGATAGTTGTTGCTTATTTGCACATGGATTGCCGTTAAATCCAGCTGCTTGCACTGGGAAGAAAATAAGAGATCCAACTCAACAAAAACTGATTATTCGTGGATAAGCCAGGTCAAACCAACTCAACTTCCTACTATAGCAGAATAACATACTTTAAAAACATAGAAGCAGTAGACACTGAATCTTGACATTATCAAAACTATGTCAAAAGATTCAAACTGCATTCTTATGAAAATTTAAGAAAATTTTGTCATTCATTTATCAATGCATACAGTCATTTTATGGCAGGTTTGAAGGCAACTAGGTAACTGCACTAACTTACCATTTGCTCAGAGTCAAAAAAAAACAAACTGGAAAGACTCACAAAAAGCCTGACATACTGAATAACCTTTAGAGAGATCTGCCTTGGTTCCACACTGTTCTAATACTAATGATCTAGATAACGAAGAAGAAAATGAGACACATTAAATTCAGGGAAGCTGCTAACTTAAAGCTGCCAGCTTGCTGGAAGACTGAATTCAAAGCAAGTTTTAGAAACTGGAAAATTCTTTGTTGAGAGGCAAATATCATATAGGAATGTATAGAGGAACATATGTGAGAATCGTGAAGCAACAGTTCTGTTCTACTCGTGGCTGATAATGCTTCCAGCACGACGCTGTATCCAGTCTTCAGCAAATTTCAGAGAAGATCAACTGGAAAGAATCCAAGCCAAAGCACTAGGAACATCACAGAATTAGAAAAACATGACATCTGGGAGGAAAAAAAGAAAAAAACAGAATGAACTGGAGCTTAACCGGAAGAAAAGAAAGCAAGGGTCATGATGATATCTTTCAAATATATGAAAGCCTGCTGCAAAGGAAGGAGGAAGAGTCTGTTCTCATGTCCACAACTTTCAAAAGAAACAGAAATGTTTAAAAAGCAAAAAAGAAGATTTAGGAAAACATTACTGGGTGGAGTGGCAGCGAGGGCGTGGTGTGAGAGCACTGGGGAAAGAGGAAAGAAAAATACCAAGTCAAAATTGCTAGAAGGGAAAAAAACCAACGAGTCAACAGACAGACTGTCTGGGGAGTACGTGGAGTTTCCCCACCACTGTCACCAAACTGCCATTAAAAAAAAAACTATACTCCAGCTTTTCATTGACTATCTGACCTCTCTAAAGCATCCTCTCCAGATCTAGGACTCTGCTGCAGGAAAAATATGCTTGACACAGATGCACTGTCTCCTCTCTTTCTTATGAGGACATTACCCAAAACGAGAGTACAATCTGCATGCCAACTGTAGTCTTCAGAGCCAAAATGTCTTAAAAAAAACCAAGAACAATCCTCTGCAAACCTTACGTGTCAAAATATCTTTCTAAAAAGTCTAACCCATGTACTCACCTCTGTTGGTACAAGGATCCAGCTACATCCAAACACTACAAACAAACCAGAACCTGACTACAGAGGCGTGTGACCAACACCCTCTGGAGAGCAGCGCTAAGAATTCTGCTCTCGAGTCTCACTCTGCAGGACAAACAGTAGAAACACCGCTTTGACTCTAACGTATTCAATATTTTTTATATGCTTAGCCACAACCTACGAGCTGCAGATCAATCTTAAGGTTTCAGTGGCTGTCATGTATTTGAAGGGTACAAATAGTGTTGAAATACCTTCTTCCGGAAGAGCATCAACAGAATCATCTACACATGGTTACCCCAGCAGAATTAACTGAAGTCCGTGCCATAAGGTGCAACCCTGTCATTCTACAGCTGGGCATTAGCACTTACGCAGTAGCAAGCGTCTCTAGAGGTTTCGGGAAAAACAACTCAAAACCTCAATCCCTTCAATTTTTTTTAGCTCACAGATTGTCAGCATTGAGCTGTACCCACCAGCATATTCCAAACTGCGTTTGCATTTGTTCTCACTACGTAAAATCTCCAGCAGTATTTACAGAAAACGAACTCTGATTAGACATAACTGCAACCATTCCCATTTTATTCAGCCAATTTTCTCTTTCCCGTTCCCCTCCCCACACACCGCAATTTTGCCTCCATGATTTGCATCAATGGAAGTAGCCAGGGACGGTGCATATCGCAAATCTCCCAATCTCCTACTCCTGGGTATGAGACTTACTTCAGCCTTTAACCATGCAACTGGAAGATATTTAAGCATGCCACAGAGGCTTAAGGGAGGCTTTGGAATTACATTTGCTTTATATCATACTGTCTGTCAAAAAGACAGTCATTTGCTGTCTTTTCTTGAGTATCCCAGAGTAGGACACTGATGCAGGGATAAATATTTGCAAGGCTCGTTCACGCAGTTTTCCTTAAATCTGACTAGATCTGACCCCCTGTTGTTTTAAGAAGTAGGAATTATATGTAAATATCACAGCAACAGCAGGATCTAAGACTTAAGATCAGGTTTCTACGCATGGGAGGGACCCACTGTGGATTTACAGGATTAGCACCAGTGCCCCTCCCTCACTATCAGGAACGACTGTCCGCTCCCCACTTTGCATCTTTCTGACTACAGATGCCAGGAGCTTGGAGCAGGAGGCTGACGGTCCACAAAGGCAGAGCACTAGTCACTTCTAAAGAGTGACAGAGCTGGGAAACGAAAAAGAAGAGAAAATAAAGTAATTTTTAAAAAAACAAAATCAACAAGTGTAGACATTTTAAGTCAAGACAGTTGGGCAGGAGTTGGCATTTCATGGAGTTCAGTCATGCCACCGTTTTCATTCAGAGCAGAAGCATTTCTGCTGAGGCACCTCACTGTGTGGTAAACCCTGGAAGCCCCAGCCATCCAAACGGCCACCAGACCAAAGGACATGGCAAATAAACATCTACTCATAAGCAATACTTGTGATTTAGGCCAGGACTGAAGTCAAGCCAAGTTCTAGATGCAAATTAGCTACCTGTATCACAAGTGGGATGTTTAGTGTGCATTGTGGTACAAATACTCGGTTCTCTCCCAATTTTTTCCTTGTCCCTAACGCTTCCTCCACCTTTGAGGAGACAAGCATCATTTCAGTGAATTCAATTTCCACAAGCTAGGACGTAAAAGCGAATGCAGAGCAATACAGCCATCATATGCACAAAACACTGTCCCCAAAAACCAGCTTCTCCCACGCAGACACCCCCCCCCCAAACCACCCCCTGCCCAAACAGCAGCTCCAAG
>Ga0065711_1004880_pt1 | contig 22066 bp, 18 predicted proteins | sample Hoacrofraction12_FD_59098 | JGI IMG/M metagenome (GOLD analysis project Ga0065711, IMG submission 59098) | Hoatzin crop microbial communities from Cojedes, Venezuela - Epithelial fraction 12 v2 (version 2) | ecosystem: Host-associated > Birds > Digestive system > Esophagus > Crop | place... | reverse complement strand
AAAAAAAAAAAAAAAAAAAAAAAAAAGGAAAAGAGAGTGTTTTCACAAAAACTAAAAAAAAATTTCAGTGGGAAAAGAACGTGCAGATAAATTAAGAATCTAACTTTTCTTTTTTCTGAGGGCACTAAAGAATTCCCTGTTTGTCACAGCCTTTTGCTGGATGCATACTTGGCTACTTTGCTTGGTTTAAATATCTTTATCCTAAATATTGATGCAAAAAGCAAAGCGAAACAAAAACCCAGTATTGATTCTGAACAGTATTCAGTTACTACCTCTAGAGTCCTTATTTGGTACTACTTCTAGACACAACTATGCTGAGGTCCCCAGCCCAAACATTAGGCTAATTTCCCACATTTAGTTATTCATGATTACAATACAACGTCTGCAAATGTAAGATAGTTTAATCAAATAACAAATGCATGGATGCATGTCCCAAGAATAGGAGCCCTGTCAAAACTCTCTTTATGTGTGATATGACTAGGTATGGATTAAATCCAAGAGGTATATAACTGCAAGAAAAAAAAATTTATTCTGATTTATTCAAGACTTTTATTTTTTTCTTCCTTTACTGAATTGGTTATTTTTTGTGAGGTTGAGGTGTTAAGCTGATACTCAGCATTCCTGCTTTTAAGACTGAAAACTGCTTTGAGAGTTACAAAGTCACTCTCTGTGTCTGACGACCTTATCTCTTTTCTTTCCTCCTTCTTCCACATCAATGTCCTCTGTTTTGCCTGGTAAACTTCTGATTAAAATGAAACCCTCTTTGTTTTTTAACTTCCCTTCCTTTCTCATGTGGCCATGTGGTCAGTTTTAAAGGCACTAGGAGATGAAAATCCCACAGGAGATCAAGAACTTAGATACTAGTCACCTTGAATCCAGGAGACAGAAAGGACCCAAAGCAAACCAAAATACTGCCCCAAAACCACCAAGTCAGCCAACTGGAAAAAACATTAGCAGTCTGGTAGATTCTTTATCTTATTGTATTGTTAAGGGAAAAGTATCAAATCACGATGTCTCATGCTCAATATTTACTTTCTCTTCATATTCTGTTATCAATAACATTGCTACTAAGTCACATATTTGGCTGTGCCCAAAAACTGTGATATTATAGTAAAAGAACCAAAATAAAAGGGCATATAGAAAAGCCTATTAAAAGGCACATCAGGAGCTGTTTGAGTTTTTTGTGGGTGGATAAATCCACCAACATTTCAGCCTCCTAATGTATATCCTTTACTTTATTGCTAGAATGGAAGATTAGCAGCCTACAGAATGCTCCATGAAATTCAAATCAGTGTTTCTTTCCCTGACAGATTGTTTTGAGTGAGATTTTATTAACATTCAAATTACATTAATGGAATGAAATGCAAATAAATTATGAATTTTACATACCTTTGGGTTCATAAGAAGTGAAGTAGTTTTACAGAGGTTATTTTTGAGGTTGGAAAGGACACGAGCAATTAATTCCTTGAGATGATAGATGAACAAATATTATTTAGGGAAGTCTGCTGAAGGAAAGTCTACTAAATACTACATTGTTCGTATATATTTTATAGTAAATATCTTTTCAAACAGCAAAATATTCCTCCTTTGCCTGTTTAAAGTTCAGCTTTTTGAATAAGAGAACTCTAAGAAAAGTTATAGAGTTCATGGCAATAAAGAATGTGAACGTTAGAGAATACAGAAATTGTAATTGATAATTTAAGATGACATACTAAAGGCTTAAACTCCCATAATTTCTGTTGAAAATATACAGAAAAATAATGACAGGATTCATTACCCCTAACCTGGGAGGCTAAACATGCGTATGTGCATTCATCATTATGGAGTCCCTTAACAGTAGAAAGAAATTACAGCTTCCAGGAAGCCATTCTTCTCATGATAAAATATGTGCATATAATTGTGGAGATTAATGCCCTTAGCAATTTTTTAGTTCCTCATGCTGACTTTAAAGGGAATCTAAGGTAATTAATCTATTGTATCTTCAATTTATATCAATATTCTAGTCTCTGAGACAAAGACTATCTTCACATGTTACATGTGTAGCATTTAGCAGAAACAATTTATCGTTTAAGACTAAGATTCCTTGAGACTACAGCAATGAAAATTATTATAACTTCACAATTCCTCATGAAACAATATAAAATTACTGGCAAACTGTCTGACCTTCAGTGCCTATGGGTATTGAACAGATTCATGTCAGCAAAGGCTCAGTCAGGCAATTTGAGTGATTTTCTCAAATAATGCAACATTAGTAAGTAATTGCTGCCAGAACACTTGGTAAATGTGGCAGATTCCTGCTAGTTGTTCTAGAATAAACTTGAGTGGTCCCTAGGCTCCTGCTTTGATTTTTTACGGCAAGAGAATGAAATTAATTCTACTGTAAAAACTATTATATAAGAGTAAAATAACGTCAGAAAACTAATCTGGGTGATGGGACTTTTGAAGTAAATGAAGCTGGTTACTGACTTTGAAATAACTTAAATTACCTGAGGAAATGAAAAACTGAAATTATCACTGCATTTAAGGTTGTGAAATCAACAAGTGTTTAAAATATTTGGAATAGAATCAAATAAATCTTATAAAAGATGACTTCAAAAAAGCAAAAGGCTGAATGGATTACCCTGAAGTGCTAGAATTACAGGGCTTAACATTCATATTTTATGTAGACAAAGTTTTCACTCCCACTCCTCCAAATGATCATTTTCAAAGTTAATAATCATAGATAACAACTAATAATAAAGCGACAACTAAGGCCACATTTTCTGCTAAGTAATGTTGCAAGTGATGGATCCTCTGCCTTCCTGGTGCCCCTGCCCAGACCTGAGACTTCCTGGTGGCTGGTAGGTCTAGCATGGAGTTTGCTGCGACTGACAGATGTGCACCCCCCACACACACGATTTTGGGCAATACGGACATTCGTACTCCACTAGCAGCCAGCTCCAGGCACCTGGGCTGTGTCTGCTGCCCTGCTTTTGATGCCGGTGTGGAGACCCTCACTCGCCTTACTTACAGTGGTCTGCTGACACCACTGGCCCCGGGTGCCTGCACTCTTGTCTGACGCCCAGTCTCCAACCCCTAATCCAATCATGCCCCATTCAGTAGTCAGCTCCTTGTCGCTACAACACTCACACCTGCAAGGGACAGCGAGTGAGGAGGCACAGGAAGAGATACCACAAGAAGACAGACCAGGATGGGGTCTTGAGGTGCAGCACTGGGTCAGAACAGCTTGCTGTTCTGCCATGGCCTGCACACAGCCGGACCCTCTTATACATAGCCCTGTCCATCTCTTACCCCTTTGCTCCTCCACTTCCCCTTCCCTTATATGCTGCCTACCAAGTTTTGTGTAGTCCCACTAACACTCCCTGTGAATATCCCAAAGCCTCATTTTTTTTGTTTCCCTCTTCTTATGAGTTACAAAACCTACACTGCTTCTCTGCAATGTTGAGCCGGGAGTTTCTCAATGGCCCATCAGCTGGTGGCTGGAAATTTTCCATCCTTGTCACTGTCTCTGCTGTCCTTTGCCTATGAGCTTTGTGTCTGTGTGTCTTCCTCCTGTGCTTATTATCCCCTTTGCACTGAAAAGGTCCTTGATGGCATCACCTCCACAAAGTGGACACTCACCTTCCACAAATACTTACAAATTTTTTTTGCAGACATATGATTTTATGAAATATTTTGAATTTAGGAAATATGCAAATAATAAAATCAATATATTTTCAAGTTTACTATATATGGTTAATGAATCACAGAAGAAGTATAACTTTTTCTACCAGTCCAATCCAGATATCCAAGACATCTTTAATAGCTTGGAGTACCCAAAATGTCACATAAGTCCAAGGTTAGCAAACAGTTCATTATGGATTATTGTAAATCACAAAAAATATCCAAAGACTGTAAGCAAAAGACTTTCTGTGATGAGAGAATGCGTTCTTTACGTCTTAAGTTTTCCCTGCCCCCAAAAAGTGTATTCTGTTGACAAAATAATTTCAAAAGCCTGGAAATTAAATTCCATCCTTTTACTTTACAAAATTTTACTCAAATACTTTTGAATCCTATTGCAGATGCTAGCAGAATTTAATTGGGGCATAGCTATTTTTCTGAACTTCTTAATAATCTTTCTTTAAATAACTCTTACAGATGAGAGTTCAGGATTTTGATTAAAGTAGGGATACCATAGTAGTTCTCTGTATAATACTTTTCATAGTGGCATTATGATTTGGATGTGGCCTTAAGCCACTACCCAAAAGCATATAAAATACGGTAATAAACGTATTACAAGAACTCATAAATTTTATAAATACCTTAGTAATTTTTCAATCTTGCCATTCAAAAATTAATGCTCTTGGCAGACAGAATAACTTAATTTTTATCTATTTAAACTAAAAGAATTAGGTAAAAACACATAGTCTATAGGAATCTCTCATGAGACTTTGGAATTGAAAAATATTTCCCTTCATTTCCATCCCTTATTTATACTGTAAAATTCTTACACATACAGAAGCATATAGCAATCATAATAGCAGAAAACACAGCTGGTATATCTTTATCAGAGTAGTTTAGAAATATGATGAGGCACGAAAAGTACCTCTTTATGTCTAGAGTGACCTGTAAACAAGACAACACATTTTGCAGTCAAAAAGATTTAATTTTTTAATAATCCCTTTTTTTCCTCATGTGCAATGAAAACATTGTCTTGGGAAGTTCAAGATATATGGGAAACAGATCTTAGACAACACAGGTATAGAAAATTTTCTGTTGTGAATAACTGACAACTAAAAGACCATAGAAGGCTAATATCATACACATCTTTTTGTTTCCGAATTGCTGACCTCTGAATTTAATTCCATTTCTTGGGAATATTTTTTTATGTTGAGCTGCCCAATTTTATGCATTGCATGTTTTGCTCAGTAAAGAGAGAAGCCCTCTTTTCTCCACCGTGCCTCAACTGTAGTGTGATTCCTCATTTGCAACCCAAAGTTCTGTAGGTTTTTTTGGCTGACGTTTTATACTCTGCTGCAGCTGCTTAAATATGTATGCTACAGTTTTTTTCACTATTGCTAGATAATTTTCTAGACTCTCTTGCCTTTCACATATCTCTCTTTCTGTTATCTCTCTTCTACTGTTTTGCATTTTCCTGGCTAACTCTCATTTTGATATCTCCTGCATATACTCTTCCAGTCTCCACAGGTAATCATATTGTCACTGTAACCACTTGCCTCTATTTTTGCAATTTGACAAAAATGATACTGAAACAGCACTGAAAATGGAAATACTTTTATGTGTTTCTTCCTCTTTGTTAATCAACATATTAAATAACACTATGCAAGCATTTAGCCTTGCAAAGCAGCAATTCAAGTTTAAATTTACTTTTTTTAGCGAAGCCTTATTTTGTGTGTATAAAAATTCTAGTAAGTAATGCAATACAGTTGGAAAGTATTAGGGGTTGNCAACTGTTATGGGGCTGGGGGCAAAGGTACGCTCACCTGTTCCTGGCCCACTGTTGCATCTGCTGCAGTTCCATGTACCCAGGTCCACCCAGCAGGGAGGGTGAAGACATGGTCTCAACACATACACTCAATTGCACACCCACAGTCACTGCAATGGCACAGCTGATCATAAAGTTAACACAAGCAGAGAACAGTGCCTTTACAGGCATCTACATAAACAGAAACGGCACAGATGTTCTAGTCTTGTTTCTCTTCTTCAGTTGGTCAGGACTGAAGTCCACTCTAACTAACATGCATCCACACCCACACTCCTCCACACCCACACCCACTTCCCCCTACTCCAGCAGCTGGTGCCTAGACCTCCTCTCCTACTTGCTGGCTTGTCCATCTTAAGGTTCATGAGTGTTCACACACACTTGGAATAGACAGGGCACCCACACAAAAGAGAGGCAGGACAGACTAGAATTTGATCAAAAAGTAGAACAGACTCCAATGACTAAATGCACGGCTCTCATTGAAGTGTACTGACCAGCGCATGTTTATGCACATCTGTTCCCTTTTATTCCCTTTTTCCTGTTTCTCCACGCTTGTTCCTCCCTGATCCACATTGTTGCCTCCTTTTACCTGCCTTTGGTCCTTCCTCTAAACATCTCACAATAAGATTTACTCAATCCAGAAATGCACTTGCCTTCTGCAGTCCTTAATAAGTCCTAAATCTCTTTAGGTGTTACCTCCCTTCAGACTGGCATGTGTTCTAGGTAGTTTTTTTGGTTGAATCCTCTTGGCGGGTTACTTACAAAGAGATAATTGGATCCTCTTGACAGCCTTAGGAGCAGCTAAGTCAGTGTGCTTTAATTTTTACTGACAAAGTTTTAACAAACAAAGATATTAAGGTTCAGCCACCTATCGTTGCTCCTCTTATGCTTGTTAGGTCTCTGGTTTTAGTTCTTTTAGTGTTTTGTCAGATGCCCTAACCAAGGCATTTGATATTTTCATGAGTCCTCATGGAGCATGTAAGTCTCTAGTATACCTTGAAAATGTTGGCCACTAATCTGAAGTATCAGGTGGTGTTTTGCAAATTACATAAAATAAAACCATTTTCCAGAGAATCATATAAATATGAGCAGTGAAAGAAGAAGATAGTACTATAGAGTTGGACATACATTTTTTTCTTCTATGCATGTGTTTGAATGACAGATAGCACAAAGCTGTTGTATTACAGCTGAAGAAGTACTATAATGGACCAATCATTATTTCAACAAGAAGTCTGTTGCTAATGGAGTTTCTGGCATGCAGCTATGCATAACACCAAATGTTTTGTTTATTTAAAATGGCCTACTAAAGAAGTTTCAGCAAATGGAAAGTGAGGCTTGAGATGTATGAAAGCATGAATAAACCAACATATTTTCCCCTCTTTCTGCAGTCAAAAAATATCCTAACATTTTAAAAGCTTGAGTTTATTTCAGGTTCTTCAGAGTCTGAGGACTTGAACACTCTCAACAAAACAGCCGCACTAGGGCAGAGCACAGAAACTTGTACATGCACTTTTTTTTGGCCAATAACATGATAAATCGTTTTAATCTTCCTCCATGCTTTTTTTCTTTTGTTGTTAATGAGTTTTTAGCCACATGTTAAGATTAATATTGATAGATTTCTAAAGCTTTCTTTGGTCTCTTTTACGTGTTCTGCCAACCTTCCTCTTCTCTGTGGTGCTAAACTAGCCCATGCCATTTCTGCTTTTAGCTGACAGTCATGCTTCCATGGTTGCAGATATAGTGCAGTGGTATACTTGAACTGATGATGGTCAGGACCTGAAAAATCAGAAACATCAATTTCAAAATTTGAGGACAAAACACAACCAAAACAAATATAAAAGGGTGGAAGACAAAGAAAAAGAAATAAATTTAAATATTTACTTTTATTACCCACGTGACAATTCTTCCCCTTTCAGGAGTTGAATGACAGGATCATCCCTTCTGCTGACTTACAGGAGCATGGATTTTACAAAGAGTTGTCTTTAATTACAAGCATAGAGATTTACATATCTTAATCTGAAAGATGAATTCTTTTCCCAAAGTCAGAAGAGACTTGTATCTAAAATACACACTGATGGCGCACAATTTTAGGAAGAGGGAAAAAAGTTACTGTGTGTAAACAACTAAAAGAGTAACCAATATAATACGAACAGCAAGTATTAGCAATCTGGTAGAAAATGTGGCGCTTGTTTTACTGCTGGTTTTCTCCATGAAGCTGGCCTGTACTGGTTGTTATTACCCAGACATACTTATCATTTATCAAGAGTTCTTATCATCTTACTCTGAAGGCTGAAGAATGTTTTTTAAATCAATAGCGATTTCTGTGCTTAGATCTGACATGCAAATGGTATATGGGATGAAAAGACTCAAAATCACATGCACAAAGAGTGCTCTCTATCCTTCCAGTTGCAGGGAATGATAAGGGAAGAAGCAGGAAGATCCAGCAGATCAACGCCTGTCCTCAAGCCTAGTGTCACTGGCAAAATTTGAGGTTTTTTGACCATGGGTTGGTCTACATGACACTAGGTCTGCTGGTGACGGATGGGGTACACCTGTCTCAAAGTGGGAAAAGGATCTTTGTGCAGGAGTTATCAGGGCTCATTGAAAGAGCTTTAAATTAGATTTGAAAGTGGAAAGGGATAAAACCAGGCTCGCTAGAGATCAGCCTGGGGGTGGCAAGCCAATGCTTGAGTGACAGTATGGAAGCAAGGTCCTTCAGCCTGCATCTCAGTGGAGGTAGGGGACAGAGATCCACATGGCAGCAAAGACACAAGGGTTGTTGATGTGTTAGAAAACATTGAAGCACCTGAGAAAGGTCACATAGGAATTAGGGCTTCTCCCCTAAAAAAGGTAGCGGGGTGAGCAGCCCAACTGAAGTGCGTCTACGCCAACGCACGCAGCACAGGCAACAAATAGGAGGAGTTAGAAGCCATTGTGCAACTGGAAAACTATGATACAGTGGCAATCATAGAAACACGGTGGAATGACTTGCACAAGTGGAGTGCTGCAATGGATGGCTATAAACTCTTCAGCAGGGACAGACAAAGAAGGAGAGGTGGTGGGATAGCCCTGTATGTTAGGGAATCCCAGAACCAGTCAACACTGTTTTCTTGCTTGCATTGCAGGAATAGCTAGCTGGTGTGCATTGAATCAGGACAACCTGGCACTTTCCTTGTCTTTGTACAAGAGCAGTGAGTTGGGCTGATCAGGTGCTCCCTGACCGTGCCTGAAACTCCTGATGCCTGGACTTCTACCCGCCTGGTAAATGTCAGAACTGTGCGTTCTGGGTAGTACTAGAATTGTATAGTTGCTGTCTAAATATCAGGATAGCATCATGTGGATTGTGACCAGAATGGAAATTTACTGATGCCTGAAGTCAGTCAACTTGAGACCCTGTAAACGGCAGTACCAAAGAAGGCCCTTTGAGATCTTCTGGNCTGCAGTGCTTCTATTCCGTCCCACTTTTGAGCAGGACGCCTCTCAGAGTAATTCGCGAACTACCTGGGCTGATCTGCTTGAGACTCAACCTTTGCCCNTTGAGAAATCATTCAATTTGNAGTGAGTATTTCACGTAACTCGAGGGGAATTTTTGTGTGAGTGAGTGTGTGTGAATCGATTCCACATAATATTTGTTACTCTGATTGTAATAGCAAATTCTCCTTAATCATTTAGTAAATGCTAAGTTAGCCAGTGATTAATAGTTGCTAAATTCTTGTGATTCTCTCTCTTTAAACTGTGAACACACCCTGAATTGCTGCTAAACACATTTCTTAGTCATAAACAGTAGTGGTCTAAGGTCAGTTCTGGATCCAGCTGCACCTAGTTTCCTCACTGAGAATGAGTTCAGAGAGCAAAGGGTCCATTCCGAGCCTGGTGACTCAACAGGAGGGTCTCCCTTACCCCTTACTCTGTATAAATAATTTTCCACTTAAAACCTCCTTTGATTTTATATTCCATTCATTTCATAAGTGAGTGAACTTTGCCAATGAACTTTGTAAGATCACATTTTCTAAATTTTCAGTAAAATGTTTTCCTGCAAAACCTTTGTGTGATCATTTAAGCAACCTAACCATCCATTCACGACAAATGTTTATAAGTAAGAGTCAGGGGGAAAGCCAACAAGGCAGATATCATGGTGGGAGTCTGTTATAAAGCACCCAACCAGGATGAAGAGGCAGATGAAATATTCTGTAAGCAACTGGGAGAAGTCTCACAATTGCTAACCCTTGTTCTCGTGGGGGACTTCAACTTACCAGAAGTCTACTAGAAATACAGTACAGTGGATGGGAAACACTGTAGGAGATTCCTGGAGTGTGTGGAAGAGAACTTTCTGACACAGCTGCTGAGTGAGACAACGAGGGAAAAGACCCCCCTGGACTTGTTTGTGAACAGAGAGGGACTTGTGGGTGATGAAATGGCTGGAGGCTGTCTTGTGCACAGCAGTCATGAAATGATAGAGTTTTTGATTCTGGGAGAAGTAAGGAGGGGAGTTAGCGGAACCGCCACCTTGGACTTCCGGAGGGCCGACTTTGGCCTGTTTAGGGGCCTGGTTGACAGAGTCCATTGGGAGGCAGTTCTGAGAGGCACAGGAGTCCAGGAAAGCTGGATACTCTTCATGAAGGAAATCTTAAAGGTGCAGGAGGAGGCAGAAAGACGAGCTGGTGGGGAAGCAATCCAGCCTGGCAGAACAGAGATTTTTGTCTGGAACTCAAAAAAAATTTTTGTGACCTCTGGAAGAGGAGGCAGGCAACACAGAAGAACTACCAGGATGTTGTGAGGTTATGCAGCGGGAAAAGAAGAGGGCCAAAGCCCAGCTAGAATTTAATCTGGTTACTGCCATGAAAGACAATAAAAAATATTTCTATAAATACATTAACAACAAAATGAGGTGGGAAGATACTGAAAAAAATACCACCACACCCTGACTATTGATAAAGATAATCTGACTATATAAATTGATGTGTCAAGAAGAGATGGGGGGATTCCAGTATTCTCATGCCCAGAAAGGACACTAGCACAGTGATACCAAGGATGGACAATCCCGATGAGTTACTTTAAACAACATACTTAATAGTTCTTTTCATTTTCTGGAGATTCATCTCTCTGCACTATCACTCTCTGCACATCACTCTGTCCTATCGATAATAGGACATCAATGTTAGATGCCCTCAAATGTTAGATTACTCACTGCAGAAAGTTCACATAAATTCTTGTTAGAAAGAGATTGTGAAGCCTTGGACATCACTCATTACTTGATTTGAACAATTCCTTATACCCTTTCCCTATTCCTTCACCCTCCACTTCACCACTCTTCTACTTCACTTTCTTTGCCCCAGTCTCCTTCCAAATAACTCACCAGCAATTACTTTTCCCTCTTTAGTCTCAGTTTTGCTGCACCCATACCCAGAACTGTTAAGCTTCACACCAGCTACCTAAGCAGTCTCCTCCTTACATGGTTTTAGTGACAAGGTTAAACTGGTCCCTGCTGGTTCTGTAAGGCTCTGTGCCCCAACAAGGAGTCCCCACCATCCCCTCTGGTTACAGATTTTGTCCATCACTTGCATGACCCCTTCTTTTAACAGCTGTGAAATCCAGACATTCCTTGTTGTGCTGTCTGTAACTGTGCAACCTTGACACAATTATTGTCCATTGATCCTGCATCTTCTCCTCTCCTCTCCTGTCATTTCCCATGTCCTGCTCAATTACTTTGCCTTAAAGCCCAGCCAGTGGCCTTGTCATTCACCTGCAACCTTAACATATCATGATCTCCAAATACACTATTACGTAATATTTTTAAAGTACGGAATTAAACAGAAATATGAAGTGCCCATAAGCAGCACTTCTAGCAATATTCCAGTAAATACGGAATAATGTGCCAACACAGAAAGACATTTAAAAACTCATTGATAAACTGGATGCTAATGGATTGGCAGGAGTAGGAACGCAGAGCAAGTAGCTCTGAAGGAAGGTCACTTAACATCCCCTAAACACATCTGTGGGATAACCCAGGGCTCAATATAGTGTAGGTCCCAGAAGAATAAAATATGAGAAATGTTGCATCTATCTTTAAGGTATCTTCTAGAATAACTCTAAGAATTATATTTGTCATTTTTACCAAGAAATTTAATATAAAATATGATAAACAGTTATTAAACAGATGGCCAAATATCACACACAATAATGTTTCTAGAGATTGACCTAGCAGAAGAGCATTTGAGGTGGCCAAGATTGCTGTGGGCGAAGATAACACACAAATATGACACATTTGAATTGACAAGCCTTTACTGATTTATTATCAGGAGTATTAAAGCAACAAGGGATCTCTATAGTAACAGATATGATTTTCTTTTAGATTACCAGCTAGTTAAGACAGGAAAAATCGTATAAAAGTGATCTGTTACCAACAGTGGAAGGCAGGTACTACAGGGATCACCTGAATATTTGGACTAGAACTTATGCAATTCAACATAGCCCTACATTATCTGGAAAAGAAGATCAAGATGAAACAACGCAGCAAATGTCACAAACTTGTTTAGGATAGGCACACCTAAAGATAATTGGCAGATAAAATCAGTGTTAGGTAAGTACAAATGCACCTTTGACTATTCACATACAGTGACAGACTGAATCAGCTTTTACTGCTTCAGAAAGAGATCCAGGAGCTGTTGCAGACAGAGCACCGACTACAGCAGTTGAATGCTCAGTAAAGGAGGGGAGCTATAAGAACGGACTAGAGAACAAAAAAGAAAATATAATCATTCCACTTGCCATTCATCATGTATTCATGCTTTTAGCTTGGGTTACTGTGTCCCAGAAGAATGTAGGGCTGAACTGACAGTCTTGTAAAGGTAGACAAGTTATGATGAGGTGTTTGCTGCTTGGAAATGAGAAATTGGGGAAATATGGTAAATATTTCTGAAAACTTATGTGTAAAATTTTATGAGAAATGCTCCATTGCTAATTATAAAAATGCATGAAGTAGAAGGAAATAAATTATATTTCTGAAAACATATGTGTAAAATTTTATGAGAAAATGCTCAATTGCTAATTATAAAATGCATGAAGTAGAAGGAAATAAATTATCAGGCAGATTTCTTTTTAAAGAAACGAAGGTGCTACTTCATCTAAGGCATATCTAACTCATGACAATTGTTACTGGACCCTGTGAACGTACAAAATAGTAAGAGGTTCTCAGAAGAATTACGACAGTTAGCAGAGGGTTGGTTTAAGGCTCCAAGACCTTCTAACATTGTGGATGCTGACATTTACTGCTCTGTCATTATGGTCAATATTAGCATTAAATTTGTCTTTTTGGACTCCAACAAAAACATTGTCTATAAAAATACTTACTCTTTCCTAAAAAACACATTTTTTTAAATTTTAAAATACCTATCTAGTACTACTCCCAGACTGGAACTGCATGTTTAGCTGCTGGTTTAAAAGATATTTTATTAAATTTAACATAATTCTAACTTAATTAACTAAGACAAGCACCAAAAGGTATAACTGCTGTTGAGGAATTAAATACATAATCTGAAATGTATCCTTGAGACAGATTAGATATAAATGCATTTAGGGGATTTGCATCAGTAGTATATTTGCCACCTTGCTTCTGATTCAGCGATTAAAGTCCTGGCAGAAAAAGGTTCAGCATGCATCAAATGTTTGATTAGGCTGTCATTTTGTTCCCATATAGCTGCATGACTGTCAGCAGTCATCTAGATAGCTAAAATATTGCCCTTGGCAAAGAGAAGATGGGATTTCTTCTCCATTTCAAGTCCAACTTTATTGAAAGTGGTATCTTAAACTAGAAAAGACATTTTTTCCTCGCAGAAACCTGTAATGCAGACCTCATAGGCAGCTGAAAGAAATGTTCTCTCTGACTCATTAGCTCCTTCATAGAAAGACTAAAGACAGTTAAATAAAATTTACTGGAATATTCATGTCACCTAAAATTTTTTGCTTTGGCAGATCAGTCTATCCGGTCATGGGTTTATCAGAGGAAAATTAGAAAGATTGGCAATGTCATAAACAAAAAAATGCAATGTCTAAAATTTATCATGGGAAGGGAGGGCGCTATAGATTTTTTCTGGTTTAAAAGTTTAGTAGCCCTCACACCAGTAAATGTGTGACTTCACAGTTATTTTCTATATGCTGAAAAATGCCATCACTGTTATGCTGTGATTTTTCCTAAGTCTTGTTCACTGAAATCTTTTTCAAATCTTCGAAATCTTCCTGAATGTCCATTTGTCTTCACTGAATTTTCTCAGGAGAATCTAACTCTATCTAGTCTTCATGAGCTTATCTATATTGTTAAATTGTTGTCACCTGTAATACATAAAATTAATTAGCAATGCAAGGTTTTGGGGGACAATTAATAGACCACCTGGTAGATCTAGAAAAATGGGCTAACTTTTTGGCCTACAAGAACCTTTTTAGGTCTTAGGGCCTCTATTTTCTCAAGATGGATAGATATAGATATATGTAAACATATATATAGACACACAAGTTTGGCTTTTTTTTCATTTTGTACATTATAATGTTCAGGAAGCAACTAAAATGGAACCTCTAGTCTGCATTTTATTTCAATAAATATATCATCTACAAACCTTCAAAAACCTGATCATTCAAAGCTTAAACTGAAAAATACTTGAAAGGAAGCACCTTTGGAAGAATTGAGAGAATTTTTGAAATAAAAGTCTTCATAATTAAACATTAACTGAGTATCAGTAATAAAAAAGCATTATCTTCAAATATCTTACGTTCTCTGATTGTCAGCTGAATAAAAGTTTCTGGGACAATGGCGTTCTTTAGAATAGAAATAATAAAGGTAACAAAGATTTCCTTTCACCTCTTTGATTATCCTAGAAAATTTACCCATTTTGCCTTGAAGTGGGTGATCCACTGCTTAAAAACTTATCAGTCAGCCCCCTCCTCCAAAATGATTGCAGCTTATGTCTCTCTTAAATGAAGTATACATCTTTATCATTTGTATAAATAGTGTAAATAAGTGTGTCTTTGGTTTGCTGCACATTGTAACCTGTAGCTGAACAAAAATGGCTTATGGGAACATTTCACAATAATGCTTTGATCAGCTCCTGATACTTTACTTGACTGTAGCTCTTCATGATCTTGACATTAATCTTCAAAACCCTTGACTAGCTTCAGTGCTAATTAAATGTGAGACCAATTCTCAGTCCCCCAGTCCATGGCCCACACTGCCAGGAGACACGGTGGTCATGGAGTTGAGAATGGAATTCAGCCAAAATCTGAGTACAGGGTAATATCCAAAGTGTCTTATTATCAGATCCTTCCTTCAAAAGAGTATCTTGAGATTGTAATGGAAGATGTGCTTTGCTGTATAATAAGTTAAGTAGATTTTGAATTATAAGTGGTGAACGTTGATTACATTTCAGGGCTGTGTCCATGCTTTATTATCAACTGCTTTAGAAACACATGAAATGGAAAAAAAGGGAACAAGTTGGCTGAATATTACCTAAACAGAACAGGAGTTTGTAACTTCTTAAATTGTAAAATTATTGTGAATTATAAAACTCAAGAACACCAAAAGAACATCTTTCCTTTTCCTCTCTATAATGACAACTACTGAAAGATTAGAGAAAGAACCCCGAATTGTATAGGTACCTTAATGGTAAAGGTGGAGTCAAATAGAGGTAAAGATGGTATGCTGGTTTTGGCTGGGATAGAGTTCATTTTCTTCCCAGTAGATGCTATGTTTTGGATTTAGTACAAGAAGAACGTTGGTAACACTGATGTTTTCAGTTGTTGCTATGAAATAAAGAACTTATTTCCAGTTTCGCATATTCAGCTAACGAGCAGATGTGCAGGAGCTGTGAGGGAGCAGAGCCGGATAGATAGCCCAAGCTGGCCAACAGAAATATTCCACACCATGGACATCACATTCAGTTTATAAATGGGGGTTGGCCAGGGAGCAGGAATCTTTCTTTCTTGTTGCCATGAGTTCAAATCGTCTGTTGTCTGGGAGTTCGAACTTATCTGGGATTTAGGTCTTTTTTGAGAATTTCACAAAATTCACAAAAGCTGTGACTTCTGGCTATTGCAATTGCTGCTCAGGCACTGGCTGTGAATCAGTCATCAGGTGGTGGGGAAAATTGTATTATATCATCTAATTTGTTTTGCATATTCATTAGTGTCATTATTACTAGGAGGAGGAAGAGGAGGAGGAGTAGTATTTACTTTGTTGTCTTAACAAACTTTATTCCTGGTCCGGAAGTTGGAGAGAATTGTTGACAGTTATGAACAGAAGAAAACTCTTCCTTCTCCTCCTCTGTCTCCAATTGATAACTTATGGCAGAATTTTCTATGAGAGGTTGCCTTCCTAACTTGCAGCTTTAGTGAATTTGGTACTTAGGTATCTAGTTCTCCATTGGCATTGTATAACTGTTCAGCTGAGGAATCCACAATGCAGTAGGCCACAAAGATAGCTATTTAATCCATGATGCGACACATATGTCTTTTTGAGGATTCAGGTGTAATGAGCTAGCTGCAAGTGTCCTGGGTTCGGCCAGGACAGGGTTAATTTTCACCGTACTCCAGGAAGGGACATAGCCAGGCGGGCTGACCCAACCTGGCCAAACAGAGCAGGGTATTCCATACCATGTGCCATCATGCTGGGTGCCGGTGGGGGGGAGCTGGGCGTGGGGGGAACTCACTCGCGGCTCGGGAAGGCACAGCAGTGGTTCGGTCCGAGAGGGCGGTTCTGTTCTGCGGGCCCTGTTCTGCTGGTTTGTTTTGTGTATTCCCCTTTTCTGTATCATTGTTGTTCCTGTTCCCTTAGTTTGCTGTTCTGTTAAACTGCCCTTATCCCGGCCCACCGGTTTCTGCCTGTTTCTTTCCATTCTTCTCCGCACCCCAGCGGGGGGAGGGGCGGCCACGTGGCGCTTTTGTTGCCGGCTGCAGCCAAACCAGAACAGCAAGTCACCAGGACATTTGTGGCAGAGGTGGAAGGCTACTTCAGTTGTTTATAATTCACCAATTAGGTCAAGGTGAAAAGAGTTTCTGTTCCATTTCATGCAGAGAAAAACAAGAAAGTTATGAGCTGTATCATAGAGTCATAGAATGGTTTGGATTGGAAGGGACGTTCAAGAAGCATCTAGTTCCAAAACCCCTGCCATGGGCAGGGATATCTTTCATGAGTTCAGGTTGCTCAAATCCCTTTCCAACCTGGCCTTGAACACTTCCGTTGATGAGGTATCCACAACTTCTCTGGACAACCTCGTCCAGTGTTTCACCACCCTCATCATAAAAAATGTCTTCCTTATATCCAGTTTAAATCAAACCTCTTTCCTTTTGAAACCATTGCCCCTTTTCCTGTTACTATAGGCCCTGCTAAAAAGTCTCTCTCCGTCTTTCTTCTAAGCCCCCTCTATATGATGAAAAGCTGAAGAGAGGTCTCCCTGGAGCCTTCTCTTCTCCAGGCTAAACAACTCCATTTCTCTCAGCCTGTCCTCATAGGAGAGGTGTCCTATCCATTCCATCTGATTGTTTTTGCGGCCCTCCTCTGGACCTGTTTTAATAGGTCCATGTCTTTCCTGTGCTGGGAATCCCAGTGCTGGATGAAGTACTCCAGGTGGGGTCTCACCAAAGCAGAATAGAGGGGCTGAACCACCTCCGTTGATCTGCTGGCCACGCTGCTTCTACATTGTGGTCCAACTTAAGAACAAAAGATCTTGATGGAAAGAATAACAGTGATAGTTAGACTGGGTAGCTTTCAGTTCAGAAGGGCTTAATGTTGATGTTACTGGCCTTGCCATAAAATGAAAGAAGCTTATGTCATACAAAAGAAAACAGAATTGATTAGAAATCACTAACAGGATTACGACGTTAAATTAAATAGAGTAAAAGCACAATATGAGCAATTGAATCCACTGTAGTCAAATTATATTTGCTATATCATATTAGAATCTTTATTCAACATGAAGGAAGGAGTCCCCTGCTTACTAAGTAAGTTGCACCATGAACTGAGAGTCAGCAATCAATTAGAGGTTTAAAAGAATCATAAACAATTTAACAAAGTTTTGGATATCTTAATTGCTTGTGCTTCTCTTTTATAATCACTTTCAAACACAATTTCTCTTTTTCCAAGTGTCTGAGCATTATGTACATTCTCCTGGGAAATCTGAAACCAAATTAAATTCTCAATTATAAATACAAACATCTGTGTCAGAAACACTTAAATTGTATGGTAATAAAAGACTTAGAATTTATTGTTCATGTCTTTTTGTGTCTAAAGAAACAAAGCAGATATTCTTTACAAGATTTCCTCCATCATAACCAGCAAATAAGGTTGCATATTAGTTTATTCTTGTAAGATGAAAATAAAATTACAGTAAAAGCAATATTTTCAGATACAAACATGACTGCCTGTAACTATTCTAAGCACGATAAAATACCAGCTACCTAGTTTCACTCCTCCTAGGGAACTTTAATTAGCGTCTATACCTAGTCTTAACAAATATCTGTGTCATCAAACAAATTTGGTTTAGAAAAAAAGTCAAAGAGTTCAATTTTTAAATAGAATAGACAAAACTTGTGCAGCATCAAAACAATTTACAGAGAAAAGGAAATTATAATTTTGTATTGTAGAAGAAAAAATGTGGAGGGGCAGTCGGAATAAAAGCTATTCAGTGCCTGGCCACAATTAATGGCAGAAAATCAGCATCTTTCCAGTTCTATTGTTTTATCTGCTGCTTGTTTTATCTGCCACTTTCCAGTTTTTATCTACAGTTCAGATATGATGTATTTTTTTAAAAATCATAATAACATGGCAAAACAGAGTTGCTAGGGGTGTAAACATAAGAACTGCCTGGAGCTGACATTTTTCCTTTATGTTTGTTCTTTCATGGATACTTCCAACTTGCAAACTAGCATCATACAGATGAAGAATTTCCTTTAGCACAGCTTTATTGTGCCATTAGCTTTAGCAAAAGAAATCGTAGTCCGTTACTGACTCACTAGAATTCAATAGATAACAACAAAAAAAGGAGGTGATAGGAGTTAAAAAAATAATTACAGCTTAAAGATACAAAATTCTCATAGATGCAGTTTCCTAAAAGTAGACACCTTGTGGTCAGTACTGCGCCCAACCACACTGCTGTACAAAGCAGATATCATGTAGCCCAGTGAAGTAAGAAGTTTGAAATTTTGTATCCACATGCAAATAATCTATTTGTTTACGAATCATTGGAGTATGTAAGAAGTTTGAAATTTTGTATCCAGATACAAATAATCTATTTGTTTACGAATCATTGGAGTATGTGTATCATACTCCCCTACATACTGTAACAGAACCTGACCACTCCAGTTCTTTATTCTTCCTGAAATTATGACTACAGGTGGATTCATTTCATGGTCTGAGGTTTATTCATCAAGTAGTGTAGCATTATATTAAACAAATGATGACTTCCTGAATTATTCCTGAATATAATGAAAAGGTCTGGAGGGAGAGGAAATCTGAAGAAGTTAAAATAAAAGATGATACATTTTACTTTTTTTCAAATGTAATGGAGAAACTGGCATTCTGAAATTTACTAAAAACTAAAGGAAACTTAATTAAAACATAGAATTTCAAGAATTAATTGAACCCCTCAGTGCATAAAACCATATTTTGTTCAAAGTGAAGCAATTCCCAGACAGTTTCTTTCATTCTGCCAATGGAAAAAACAAACATGTTATTTAAACAATGTGAGTTATAGCATTGCATCTGAACTGCAATCTATCCAAGACATTTTAATAATTTTTTTAAATGTAGGTCTAAAATAAATAATTTTGTGTAGGTAATTTGCATTAGAAAAAGAAAGAAAATGTTTTTGCAGAGATGTAACCAAAAGACTTTTGTCGGGACCCTCAAACACTGGGCAGCACAGTACAGGCCCAAAAATTATTCTGGCTGCCATAGACAGCTTCGACTTCTTATCGTCCCTTGAGCCTCCATACAGCATTTGAGGTCACTTGACAAACACGAAGCCAGCTGTCTACTTGTTCTTATGATACTGGTAATGAAGATATACATTGCGTGTTGCTGTGCATCCCATTATGTGACTGTGAACTTCTAATTCAGCAGGAATACCTGCACTTTAGGTATATGATTTTGAGGTGTTTTCATTGCACTACAAGGAGAAGTTTTTAAGCTCTCGTTTAGCCTACCAGTTCACTGACTATGCTGAGACACAGGTTCCACCATAACACATATTAAAAACGTGGAATATTACCACCACCAATACGACAATTTAATGCTGACAGAGAAGGGGTCATTGGAAATGGCATAGAAGAATGCTTTAACAGATACTGGCATTAGCAGGTGCTAAGAAAATACTGGCTGAGAAATTTTGCAGAGTAGCTCTTACATATACAGAAAGTGCATTTAACCACATCTTACATTCAAGTATGACAGACATAAATACTTTTCCACTTTCTTTTTTTTTTTTCCAGAGCAAGAGGATACCTTCATTGAAATATAGATGAAACACAGACACAGCTCCTGCTAAAGATTCTTAAGATCATGGGTGAGAAGATATTTATATATAGGCATTACCATAGCATGTTGTTAATGTGACATGCATCCACTCCACCTCTCTTCCTGTGAGCTATGAAAGTCTGTGTAGTCATGGAGGGTGGATTATTTGCAGATTCCTGTCTGAAAGTGCTCGCTAGTTGCTGTGTTGGCTGTGTAGGGTTATACAAGGTCCTGTGAGTCTGAAAGCATATGCTCCAGGTAGTCCTGTTTCTGTGATTATAGACTTTAAGTCTGCATGATGAGCGTGCTCTTGAATACAGTCTTGTGCTATGCTTATGAGAGAGAGTTACAGCTGTAACTGCCTAATGTTGTCCCTTAGCAATATCTATACCCTAAGTTCAGAGCCTTAGCTGTGCCTGAATAATGGAAGATAATACTAAACTAATTAGCCCCCTGATCTTGCATTAAGCAGCAGAACTTGAAAGCAGCTCATGACCTGCTCCTTTCCTCACATGTATTCCAGTAACTAACAAATCAAACTTTATGTCATCATGGAAAAAAATTGGATACCTTCTTTCTGCTCACGATACCTTTGTAAAGGTGGTAGGTGAAGATGAGTAGTAGAGGAGAGTGACACCTCTGCAGGGTAATTACCCTCCTCTTTGCTAAAGAACTGCTCTGTTTTCAAGTCTACATCATTATTTCCTGCATTACCTACAGCAGTTGGAATGGTTTTACCCTTTATCGTAATCTTTTCCACTTGTTAGTTGTTGCCAGATCATACCAGAATGTTAACAAGGATAATAATGACAAAAATAAGTTGAAAAAGAATAATTTGATTATCATCATCCCTGTTGTCACTAATACTATGTCTGCATAATAAATACAAGTAAATAAAACAGTTCAAGGACTTTCCTGTGCTTCCAAGACTAGGGGACATGATCCAGCTTGTGTCCATATGGCTAAAAGCCTGTGGCCTGTGCAGTTTCCTTGCCATTGTACTTCTGCCCACACTGCAAAGCACTCGAAACAGTTTCTAGCTGGGTAAATGACTGGAGGTCTTCATGGTTACTTACATCATGCTCCTAGAACATGATGCATGCTGCATATTAGGGCATAAGAAATGATGGAAAAAAGCCTGAGGACTGAGTTAGGTAGAGGGACTGAGACCTGGCATCGTCTGGTTCTTATTGCCTACAGGAAAGATTGCTTGGTTTTCTCAGAGACAGAGTTATCCCATTCCAGAACGGAACCTGACAGTCACCTGTCATGAAAGCGCTGTAGGCAATGGAGAGACAGTAGTAAGCTCCAAGCTGACAGTATAGGAAAACCCACAAGCAGAAGTCGTTGATGAAGTCATATGTAGGGTGAGAGCTGTTGCTTCTTTTCGCATTCTTATGCTTCTGCCCCAAAAGCAGTAAGCAAACTGGTGTTTAATGAATGGAAGCTCATAAATAGCCAACAAAATGCATCCAACTCCTTTCAGGTTTGAGATTTATTCAACATTTAAGGGTGATAAAAAAACTGTGGTCTTGAACTTAGAAAGGCTTCAGCCAAACATCTCCATGATTGCAAACTGTTGTTCAGATCTCAGAACTAATGCTTTTCTCAGCAGTATATGAAGACTACTATCCAGGATGCTTTCTTCATGCTCGGTTTTTTATTCTTTTTAAAGAAATTTAGAAAGAGAAAATTGCTGACCATCTTCTGTTCCATCTTTTTGCCTATTCACTGATAAATAATAGTCAGAAAGAATGAAAGGTTGGTTAGTCACATTTGCAAAATGTGGAAGTATCTATTTACCCATGTTGTGCCAAAGTGACCCAGGCATATCTTTTCCCTTTTGACCTACTACCACTATTGACTATAAAATGTGATTTCATGACCACTTTGAGACATCTTTACCAAGTTGCTTTACTGTTTAATTTCTTCCTCCCCCAGTGGTCTTATTCTGGGGAACCTATCAGGATTGCCAGCAACAGGCTAGGGGAGGATACACAATGGTTAGAGGGATGGGGGACTAGTAGGAGCCCTCAACCCATTGCCCAGCAGCAGGTGAGGGACACTGCAACAATGTGGAAGTCTTG
>Ga0065711_1035606_pt1 | contig 22068 bp, 15 predicted proteins | sample Hoacrofraction12_FD_59098 | JGI IMG/M metagenome (GOLD analysis project Ga0065711, IMG submission 59098) | Hoatzin crop microbial communities from Cojedes, Venezuela - Epithelial fraction 12 v2 (version 2) | ecosystem: Host-associated > Birds > Digestive system > Esophagus > Crop | place... | reverse complement strand
GGGGGGGGGGGAACTCCAGGTGATGTGGAAATTATCTGATATATTCAACATGACTGAAGTATGAAGTGTTCAAAGTATTAGTAAGGGAATTGAAAGCTATGCTGTTATAATGGAAAGTGACTTGCAACTCTAATACTGGGGAAATAACCAGTCCAACTACTTAGGGTACTTGATAATTTACTAGAATTTTTTTGTGGTATAAACAAAAATTGTCTCACCATTTTGTGTACGACATTCAGCACCTGAGTGCTGAAGAGGTTTCAGATTGATTAAATGTGTAAGTGTACCTGTTGACCATAACTGGTTTGATTTATATGTATTTAGTATAATATTTTTTTCCTGTCTTGATTCTCACAATGACACTTTACAGTAATCCACATAAGAAGTACTGGCATAGGTCTTCTGGATTCACCTGGAATCCTGTGATGGTTGTCCTTGTTCTGCAGGAGGACTGATTTTTTTTATTCTCCTGTCACTATGTGCTTGTTTTATGCAAGGAGAGGGGAAATGAGCTGAACTGGGACTGGGAGACGTGGATGCTTTTAAGGTCCTGATTTAAGTCCATTAAAATAATTGTGGTGTTAATATGGTGTATATTTGAGAAAGGTACACATTTCCATTCCTCTTTTGCAGCTGTTTTTTGAAGTGACGTGTAATTTTCTCTGTTAAAGAAGACGCTGTTGTCCAAGCTCAACAAATGTGCAGCTCTGCTTTATTGTAGTGTATGCTCGACACTGTAGACACAAAACCCTGAACATATTGGCATATATATTCATAGTTAGCCTAGCCCTCATTTCTTTACACTCCAGATTTTTGAAGGGAGCTATTAAACAATTGTTGAAAACCAAAAGCAAGTACCTAGAACTAGAATTTGCTCAAAATTTGTGAAAGAAATTGCCACCATAAGAAAGCTACTGTTCAGATGAGTAACAAACCTAGTTGTGGTTAACTAGAAATGTTCCTCAGCTGACTAGTGTTTCTTCATCTGTACTTTGAAAACATTCTTTATTGTGAAAAACCGAGCATTAATGTATGACAAGCATAGATTTTTGTTGAAGCAACCCACAAGTGTTGCACTGTGGTTTATTCGTTGCTGTAAAAAGAATCATTCCATAAAAGAGATCTAGAAGAGAATTTTGTTTTGTAGCTCCTTTGCTATAGTTAACTGCTAGAGGAGGAGGGCTTGTTTTCATACTATACATTAGTTTATCCAGTTTTACTTCTGTTGAAATAAAGGGAAGAAAACTCCATGTGTATGAGAAACAGAATTAGTCTTCTGTTATTGAAGGAAATAAGATTCAGTCAGCATTTACTGAAAGTACTGTTGTTCTTATTTATGCTCTTCAGACATTCGGTATTGATGAAAAAGGATAAGAAAGCTTCCAAATTTCAGTAGATTCCAAATAAACATAACTTCTTCAGCTTTTGAGAAATCTCCCATCCCAAATACTGTATTTTCCATGGTTGGATTTGAAGTCAGAAGCGATGCAGGTGTCTTCAAATTTTAAATTTATTTGAAAGTGTCAAGAATAGGAAAATTATGTAGAAGTTTTCATTTATATTACTGTTATTGTCTCAAGATCTCAAAACCATTTGAGAAGCCAACTCTGTGGGGTGCTGCTTTTGCTCCTTTTAGTTACTCTTTTCCTCGTCTTCTTAGTACAATTTCATGCTTTGATGGTATTCTAAAGTGTTTTCCTTTTGTTCTCATCCTAAATAAAGTTCCTGTGTCCTCATATTCTTGTTTATCTAGTTTCATTGCTTCTATAGTTTTATTTATTAATTTCTCTTTTTTTTTGTATGTATTCACCTCCTGGTTATCTGCTCTCATTTTGTGTCCTTCTGGGCTGCCTATTCTGTTTCTCAAAGGGAAGAAGCTGATGAAATGTGCACTTTTTCATCTTTCCTGCTGTCTCTCAGGTGCTTCAGATCAGTTGAGCGGCAACAGATTATTCATTTTTATTTCTCAGAGGGATGAGAACGACAGTGTACTCAGCTATAACCCAGATGTGATGAAGTGGTTTGTTTCTTTGATTGTGGTTTGTGTTTTGCTGTGTAGGGTTTTCGGGCTTTTTTGGGTTTGTGGGTTGTTTTTTTTTTTTTTTTGGTAACATAAACAGTGGTGTGTATTGGAGTTTATGCTGCATTATTAGGTAACTGACAGAGGGCAGAGGGTGATGGCCCTTGAGGTTGTTACACTCTGGTTGCACCTCTGTCTGAAGAAGCTGTGTTGCTAGTTAGTGTTTACAAAGCGGTTGTACTTGAAATGTAGCCTTGATACAATTAGATTGTCATCAAAACTGGTTGTTTCTTTAGAACACTTTGTCAATGAGATCCTGAGGTACAGAGTGTGAAATCTTATTTGGACTCCTTAGTATGTTGGAAGTGACAGTATTTGTGGGTTTTTTTGTTCCCCCTCACCCCATTGGCTTTGTTTCCATGATGGGTATTGCAGAGATGCATGAAGCGTCACAGCTGTTTCTCTGGAAAAGCCATTTTTATCATGCTTTAGAACATGCAGTACATGAGTGATAGAAATTGAACATGACTGCCTGATCCAATTACACTTCCCCTTGCCTGGGGGCATCTGTTAGTGTGTCTAGATATTACAGTGTGTTTACTCTGTGGTGTTAACAGTTTTGTCTTTTCTGTTTTGCATACATAGCTGGAAGGGCCTTGTGTTCTGCAAATACAGAAGATACGCAATGTTGCTGCACCGAAGGATAATGAAGAATCTCAGGCTGCTCCCAGAATGTTACGTTTACAGATGACCGATGGACATACAAGCTGCACAGCTATAGAATACAGTAGCATGTCAAAAATAAGGTGAACAACTTTCTTTTCAGTTTTGCTTTGATACTTAAATGTCCTTACAACAGCAAAAGTGTGCTTAACAATATATTTAAAAATTAGTTGATAAAACAAGTTTCCTTCTCAAATTTTGTATATAAAGGAGAAACGTAGATTCTATATGAATGTAGTTTGCAATACCATTTATGCTGAAGTACATAGTGGAAAAAAGTGGATTTTTGCGACCATGTGCTGAGTCAGAACTGACATGGTATGCAGCATTTTGGGTGTGTGCAAACTTGAGCCAAATTCCCAGTTAGTAGTAGCAGATCTTTTACCTGACTTTGGTAGCAGGATTGTTGCAGGCCTGACACACCTAACAATGCAACAAGTGCTGCTTTACCATTGGCAAGGCTTTAACTTGGATTGAGTTAGTAAATATTTCTTCAGTTAAAAATGAAGAGTAAGAGAGCTAATTACAGTTGAACATGGGGATTTTGTGTGAGTTTGGTTATGAAGATGTTGGAAATTATCTCTAGTGTTTAGTCTCTAGAGTCATGGTGTGCTTTGCTGTTCACTCTAGTTCAGATTACTTTTATTTAAAAAAAAAAATTCCTCTCTGTCTGGCTGGAACAGTCAGATATAGACGTTTTATACTTCATTTTTTACTGTTAAAACTACTGATTCTGAGCAAGAGCCAGCTTGCAGTTTAGCGTGATGCTGTCTTAAAAAGTAGAACACTTAATGATATATTAATTTTATCTTGAGCCAGCAGAACTTGGAATGTCATATTCCAATGTGAATATAAAGAGAGCAGAGAAGGAAGGCAAACAGGCTCCTGTGTTAATAGATTCTAGATCACCAAATACTTAAAGAGGAACAGCCAGTAGAAAACATAATTTGAAAGCTTTTAGATAAAATCTCAATAGCATCAGAGAATTCATCACTCTGTAGTAATGATGTGAGCTCTTCTTTTCAAGGAACATTGTATGAAAACTAATTTTGGGTTGTATGTGGTTGTTTAAGGTTTGAAGTTGGGCTGTTAACTTGGAATAACGTGCTTTTCAGTACATAGTATTTCTTAGAATAAATAAAAAAAATTACAGTTTTCTTTTAAATTAGAAGTTCTTCATGACTAGAGTTTTCATTTACCCCTCCTTGCCTTTGCATAGTTTTCATTTTTTGCTGTGTTTCTTTCTTGTGTGTTTTTTTCTGGTCTCATTTTTTTCACAGAATCACAGAATGTTTTTGCTTTTATCAGAACAAGATCGAAAATCCATTAATATTGCTAAGGTTAATGCCACTAGTGCTGAAATGGGCTGACTCTGCTATGAATGTTCCTCATTGTGTGATGCGGTCCTGTGGTTGCAACGATAGCTTTAGCATATTTTCAAGAGGTTATTGCCTCTCGGTTGAAATGTTACAACTGACTGTGTCCTGTTTCTCATGAGAAAAAGCATAGTTTCCAGATTGTGCTGCTTGTCATGCCTTTCAATTATGGATTGGAGATGCATGATTCTTTTATGCATCTGCTCTTGTTTTTCATAGGGTAGATTCATAAGAAGGTAGGTACCTCCTTGTGGGAGTAGACCACAGAGAGCATCCATATGTTTTCAAATGATAGACTAATGAGAGAAGAAGCACTACAAGATGCATGTTTTTTCTATTTATTCTGGTGCAATCCTGGCTGTTAGTAATGTATAGAAAGCTTCTGTTTCAACAGCTCTTTGTTTTCTCCTAAGTTAAATGTCTAAAATGAATGAGATGATTAACCATCTGGAGATCTTCTATTTATTTTAACTAAGAATGTGTCCTAGGATGAGGAACTTAGACAACTGATTTTGAGACATCTTCTGTTAGTCTAAACAAATCACATCCTTACTTTGTTATTGTTAAATTAGATTTTAACCAAACAGACAATTTGCAAACATTCATCTCGGTTAGAATCTAATTTGCAATATGGCATTTTTGTGTAATGAATGGGAAACATTCCAATAAAGCTATTGAAAAGTTCTGTGCATACTGAAGGAATTATTGCAAAGGTTTTTGATGCTAATTTTTTATTATGAAATATGACAATGTTAGAAGTAGCATAAGTGTTAAGTTTTATGTGGTTTTGGTGGCAGAATATTAATAAACGTATTTTAAATATTTGACTTTGTTTCTGCTTCTAGCCTGAACACTCCACCTGGAACAAAAATTAAGCTTTCAGGAATTGTTGAAGTGAGAAATGGATTCTTGCTGTTGGATGACAGTAACACAGCAGTTCTTGGAGGTGAAGTGGAGCATCTTATAGAGAAGTGGGAATTACAAAGGGTGAGGTAACACCACTGGAAATGTTTGTCTTACAGGATGTATGTTGCATTTAATGACATAAAGCTTAATGTGGTGAATGTGAACTTCCATATGATAAGCTTTCAGAACTTTACTCTTACAGTGTTTTTACGGATGAAGCCAAATATGTGTAAATAGGTTTTATGTATAATGTATCTTAGAAGTGATCTTCGCATGGGAACAGATTCCTTTCATAGTCTGCAAGGTTTGAAAACATTAAGCAAATGTATTAAACTTATTTTAGTGCGGTCATGGGTGTTTGCTTTCCTGAACAATGTGTTTCATACCAAAGTACTGTAGATTGTTGCCTTTTACAATTACCATCTGCAGACTGTGTATTTTTGAGGAAAAAAATAGTAATTATATGGAAGGCATTGAAATTAGTAAACTTAAGTATGAAATCTGTATTGCAGATTTCATCAGTGCTTTAAGTAAATTTGTGATTAGAAAGGCAAATTGGACATGTTAAAATCTTTCATCAAGTCATAAATTCTTGTAAGGCCCCATACTGCTTTTTAACCTGGTTCCTGTCCCAACAGAACAAAAGTTGCTGCAGGAAGACTTTTTAATATATTTTCTCAAAAAGGAGTGGAAGTTCCTAGGGCAGGAGGTTGTGACCCTGCTACAAACAGTCCCAAATACTTGCTGGACCAGCCCTCACTACTATGGGCACACACATCTGTATTTTTACATCCACATCTCTGAAACAGAGTAGCTGCTTATGAACACGATGGTCATTTCTGTGTCGAGTATTTTTTTGATTGTTGCTAATGCTAAGTTTGGCACAGACATTTTTGTTATGGCTAGCCTTCTTCACTGTTGGTTTGTATTTTATAGATGTGAGCAAACTGGGCCAAAATTTATTTGAACATTTGAGTTACACAGTGTCCATTCTAGCAGATTCTGTTTGGCATCTTTTTTGTGCTTTTATAGTTGGAAATAATTTTTAAAAATATTCCTAGTGTTAAATGGAAGTGCCTGTTTGGTTAAAAAGAATGTTCTGGGACCAGCAGAAGAAACCATCCCATTTTATAATTTTTATTCATATTTAGTGTCAGGTCTTGTGAGTTCTCTCTCCAGCTAAAAAAACCCCTAAGTTTTAAGGCTGATGCGGAGGAAAAAAGAGATGCATAGAACTAACATGTTCTTAAGAATGCCAGCTGATTGGTAAGAGAAGAGTCAATAGAATCAGTTGGCTTTACTGGTGATATTTTGGACAGTCTGTTTTCATGTTTATTCTACCTGGACATCAGCAAATAAATGTTGCTTTATAAATTTTAATATGTTTTTTGGAGTTCAATGTCAAGAAATAACTCAGAACACGTTCTGTTTACAAGAAAGCAAACCACTTAATAACCGTTCGCATGCTGCTGACTACAACTTTCAGGCCTTGCTGTTAGCCAGTTCTTTTGGCTTTATGCAATATGTTTAAAAGAGAGGTAGCAACTTAAGTGTTCACTCATTTCCTCTGGTAAGCTAAAATATAGAAAGTTAACTGTTGCCTGTTGCTGTCCCCTCGATTCTCTGGTTCCATCTTGCGATTTGCCAGAGTTTCATTTTCTCTCATTGACCAGCTCACCGCACATGATCAGGTTCCTAGCATAAACGTGGCCAAGTCAGAAAAGCTGTGGGTGACAAGAAATCAGTTTGGACAGCTGAACATGACCCCTGGAAATCGTAGTTCCAGTTCTATATCTGGACTGAAAACAAGACAGATAGGGCTCAAACAAGTCTATAGAGGCCAGATGCTACTTTGATATCAGTTTCCTCATGAACTCGATGTTTCCTTCCTGTTCAGAAAGCTTTACAGAAGGGAACGGTTGACGAATAAGCAAGATTGTCAACTCTCAAAGATATTTGAGTGAGGACATTGCCACTCCTTATCTAATCTTGCCACTGAAGCTTACGTGAAATGCTGAACTGTGTTTGCATAAAGACAGAAAATTTGTATTTGTGTGACTATTTCAAATCACTTGCTTTGAAGACAGTTTTTTTTTTTTCTATCCGTGACAATCTTAACAAGAGGTGTTAATTTGGCTTCTGTGTAGATGATGAAATAAGTTTCTTTTATACTTATTAAAAAGGTTAGTTCTATTAAGTCAAATAATGTTATAAAAGTTTAGAAAAGAAGTTGTTTGTCCAGTCTTAAATTACTGCCCTTGCACCTATCTGTGAACTTCTAGTTGCATAGTTGCATTACCGTTTTGTTCCATTCAGAATGATATTTGAAATTGCTTTCGGGAGGAATCAAGTTTTAGTAATAAAAGACTTGCACTACAAATAGAGTGTATGTGGAATGAATGCAGTTTTATCACACTGCAAATATAGTTCATGTGCAATAAATGTGGTATTTGTTGTAGCATTCGATTTTATCATAAGGAAATTCTTGACTAGAAATTTAAATTTTTGTTTTTTTCTAGACTATTTGAAGATATAGGGTAATCTGTCATGGATTTCTTTAGGTGAGAGTACAGTTCTAAATAATTATTGCTTCGTAGTGTTTCAGTCAGCGTGGATCAGTATCTGAGAGATAATTGCTGATACCCTGGTTATGAAAGAAGAGTACATTGTATTGCTATTAATCAAAATATCAGATGATCTGAAAGTGAAGGCTGAAAAAAAAGTTGCTGAGAGGGTTGGTGAGACTTTTTGGTAGGTTCTTATATTTTTAAAACACAGAATCTGTCAAATTGCAGATTATCTAAAAGTATAGTTCTCTAGTATACTTAACGATTCTTCTGTTGTGGTGAAGGTGAGGCTAAATATTGAGGTTACCTGATGGGAAGAGGGAGTTGTTTTATGTATACTTCAAAATTCGTATTAGAAGGGTGAGTGGATAATAGTATATAATATCTAGGATTTCAGTCTCATACAGTAAACCTTTGTTTCTTAAAGAGATTCCCTAGGAAATATTTTTTTTAATGCCACAATCCAAATACAACAGAAAGGGTAAAAGAAGCATAATAAATGTAGTAATAGGAAAGCGTATTGTGAATGATAGTTACAGCTCTGCTACAAGCAAATTTAATTGCAAGATAAAAAATATTGTTCATGTTGCCAGTTCACTTTTTATTTGGTGAAAAGTGGAATTTAATTTCCAAAGCAGTTGTTCTTACTTCTCAGCAGACAGCGCTACTTGAGAAGAAAGCGTCAAGGCTGTGATTTACCATTAGGCAGAGTTCTTTCATTCTGGATAACAATTTTATGCAATAAGCTGTTATGATTCAAAACCCATGTAGCTAAATGTTACTAAATATGCAGTCAGTTTTTAAGTACTTTTTGCTATTTGCCAAATTATGTGTTTGTGCAGTAGTTTGGAACAGTCTTTATTGTATGTGTTTCCTTGCTTCTGATTTGGGAAAGAAAAAAAAAAGTGAGCTTATATTTAAGTGTGTTCTTTCTGATTGTAGGACGTGAGGAATTAACTGATCAAATGCTCAAGTTCTTAGGCTATCATACAAATATTTTTATTATTATTTACTTCAGTACTGGAGTTCATTCCAGAATTGCCTACATTTCTCTAGAGCCCAACAAACAAAAAAAAAGTGAAAGGTTAGTTGTAGCTGGAGTGCCTACCCTGGGGAAGCAAAGCGGCTTGGTGGTGGAATGGTTGTTGTACTGTGCTGCTGCAGGTGATAGATATGGGAAGGTACGAGTGTGCTACAGCGATCAGCCCTTGATTGGCTCGCAATTCTAAGGCAGCACTTGAAGTGAACTGATTGAAACTAAAGCAGAAAAAAAATATTATTTCTGCGCTTTTAAATGCTTTGTTTTGAATAATTTATTGAATACTTTAACAGTGTTTTTTACTCCAAGGCATGAGGAAAAGGATTTTTAATTTTTATTTTTCCACCCTTGAAAGGAGTTAATAACCGTAAATGATTTAGAAAGTGGTCTTTGGTTCCTGAACAAAAGTAGGTAATTTGAAAAGAGTGGACCAAAAGTTTTGATTTGAGTATTAGCCAAATTAATATCTTATTTTAAGAAATTACCTGACAGTACAATGGCTTAAAGCATATTCATATTTATGCTACAGTTCTCACGTGATGGAATTGAATCGATTTTACACCAGGGTAAGAAATATCTAGGTAAATGTCATATATAGCCTTAAGTAATTAAAACTTTCTCTAACAATGGGGTAGTAAGTAGTAAGTGATGTATGTAATCATCCATGACAGTCCCAGTGGGAAAAAACAGAGAATAAGAAAAGAAGATAAATAATACAGATGCATTATAGTAATAGGAAACACATAACCAAATGTTGATTCCAGTGAATTTCATTCTCTTGCAGGTTGCTGTTGTTGTCGCAATTTGTAAAGAAAGAGAAAAAGTGTATTGACTATGAGAAGATATTTTAATCTAATGCTTTGCAAATCCATGTTTTTACTGTTGTTGGGCACTAGTGGTTTGTGTTATTTGAGAATGCTTTGTTTTCAGACGTAGGTTACTGATTTACTGATTGTGGCTAAGAGTTTAGAATGCTTCTATTGAATAAATGTTAAGTATCAGTAATTATTATGCTTATTGTTGTGGTCTTTGCGATCCAAAGATCTGATGATGAACTTAGCATATGTACTCTACTTTTCATAAGGCTGTAGGGGAAATGTTCTAGTGGCACAATATTTTGTTTCCAACAGTGGCAAAAAGAGATGTTTTTTAGGAAAAGCACACAGCTTGAGGTCTTACACAGCCTTGGCATCCAGTGTTATTGTATTATCTTTGTCAGGGAATACAATCTTGACTAATCCTTTCAGTTTTTGCTTATACATGGGTCCATGAATTTCACAGAGTGGTTGAGATTGAAAGAGACCTCTGGAGGTCATCTCGTCCAGCCCCCTTGCTCAAGCAGGGCCACCTAGACAATGCCCAGGCAGCTTTTCAGTATCTCCAAGTGTGGAGAGTCCACAGCCTCCCTGGGCAACCTGTGCCAGTGCTTGGTTGCCCTCACAGTAAAAAAGTAATTTTCTGACGTTCAGGGGGAACCTCCTGTGTTTCAGTTTGTGCCTGTTGCTTCTTGTCCTGTCACTGCGCACCACTGAAAAGAGCCTGCCTCCATCCTCTTTACAGTCTCCCCTCAGGTATTTGTATAGGTTGGTAAGATCCCCCTGAACCTTACCTTCTCTAGGCTGGATTTGTCTGATCCTTTCTTAGACGTGCTAAAGCTGTATGCCTTTAAAACTCAAGTGGCAGCAAGTTCACTAGGCACTATGTAAAGAAACATCTGCCTATCTGTGTGCTGCTTTGTTCTCTTAGGGTAGATTTTGGTGTATAACTGAATTTTCTGCTCTTGCTATATGTGTTGCCTTCATGATTCTGCAAATTTTCATGATTTTCTTCATTTCCCTGCCCCTCATCCAACCTTCTCCTTGATTACATGAAGTGCCCCAGTATTTTAAGTATTGTCACAGATTTTATTTTGTATGCTTAAAATATTAATCTTGCAAGTTTCATGTAGTTTCTGAAATAGAGACATTTATCGTATAATCTGTTTTTTGTTTACAATTTATTAATCAATAATTTTCTTTTACAGAGTTTAGCAAAGCACAATAGGAGTAACATTGGAACAGAAGGTGGCCCTCCCCCTTTTGTACCTTTTGGACAGGTACAGTATACTTCTCTTTGTCAGTTTGTATAAAAAAAAGCCCAAACCTGTATCATGATGTCTAGAAGACCTTGTTAGATAAAGGCTATCAAAACACCTTAGATCATAATGAGTGGTATCTAAAATAATGTGCATGTTTTATAAAAATGACATCGATCCTATACTTGATGCCAGTTTATATTTACCATTTTTTACCATTTTTCCTCTCAATTTCAAGCTTAAGGTTTTATTTAGTATGTGGAGCCTTTGATTCTTCCTGTCAAACCTTGTAAGCACTGACTTAGACATATTCCCTTCTTAAATGACAAAGGTCGTTACAAGAATCATATTAGCTATATCATGGACTAAGTTTAAAATGTAGAAGTCATTCTTTTTGGCCTTTCTAGTGGACCAGAGGAGTGTGCTCTCAGCAAAGATATCTAGATGTCCTAGGTGTACATTTTTGTGATCATATTCTTTATCTAAAGTTGTGCTACTCTAATGGAATAATAGTTTATTTTTTTCAAATGAGAGTATGCAGAAGAGTTAGCTAAAACTTTATTTTGTGTTTTCAGAAATGTGCCTCTCATGTGCAAGTGGATAGCAGAGAGCTTGATCGTAGAAAGACTCTGCAAATGACAAATACTGTAAAAACTGTTGCGGACAATGATGAATTTGAAAAGCAGAGAACAGCTGCTATCGCGGAGGTAGCGAAGAGCAAGGAGGTTAGAATGCACGTGTTGCAGTGTTTTACCTAACTGTGATTGATCTTTTCTTGTTATTTGAAGTATTTCCCTCTTAAATGATATATGCTTTCTGATGTTTGCCCTCTTATAGTTCTACTCATGCATCTTTAAAAAGATGAATCCAAAATGGAGAGTCCTTTTGAATTGTTGAGTATGATCTTATGTTAATAAAGCTAATAAATGTATCATAATGTTTTATTGTAGATATGATTTTGATTTGATAACTCTATTAAAAAATGTGGGTTTTAAAATTTAGTTAATGAGATTTAAGTAATAAATATAGGTTCTCAGTTGTCATCTAGTTTTTTCGGTTCTTAAACCCCAGTGATTCCTGAAAGAATACCTAAGAAGTTTATTTCTAACGTGTCAGGTTTTTATGTCCTCCCTTGGTTTTCCTTTTTAGTGTATTTTTCCAATTTGCTTGGTAAGTCATAAAAACTAGAATTATATACCCTTTTTACAATCTCATTTCGGCATAGGGAAGAAAAACAGAAGTCCTACCTAATAAATTAATTTTTTGTGTGTGTGTGTAAATCAGTGCTTTATTTGTTGATGCAAAGCATAATCATAAAAAATACAGCTGCATCAAATTTACTGCACTTTTTCTACTAGTTAAATAGTAAGGCTGATTTTCATAAGTTCTGTTTACTGAAATGTTATTTTGTTCTTATCTAAAGACCAAGACGTTTGGAGGAGGTGGTGGTAGTAGCAGAAGTAATCTCAGTGTGAGTGCTGGAGGGAATCGAAACAGGGAATTGTTCCAGAAAGAGAAGATAACAAAACCTGAGGGAAAGAATGAAGGTGTCTATCGAGAACTGGTAAGGTAGAAGACTTAAATGGAACCTTAAATGTGTACTGTTAAAAACCAAAAAGCAAATGTAACAAAAATAACACCAAAGCACCCTGAGTAATAAGGGCTTTCATTTTCGATTTATTTTGAAGTCTGTTTAGAATACTTGAAGGTGCTTTTGTACCTTACGAAGATGGTTATGAGTTTCAACATGATTTTTGTGAAAAAAAATTGATGTTATCTTATCGAGTAAACTTTAAACCTAAGTCCCCACAGAAGAATAGTAGTAGTGTATGTCGTATAGGACATTAGAGTATAGTTTTGTTTTATTGTTTAAATAAGCTTAACAGTTTTGCATGTTAATTTTTATTAAGTCATTTTAAGCAGGAAGACTTTCATCCTTCGGTTTGAACATATCAGTATTTTAATATAGCTTTTCTTCTGAATTAATATTTTAAGAATCTGTTTTGAACCATTTATTTTACATTGAGGAAACTAAGTGGTACTCTCGTATTTCAAATAATGATTTAGAAATACTTTTGTTGTGACACAGGAATATCATGCTTACATGATTACAAGTAATGTTTCATTTTGAGTAAGGTAGGTTACCGTTGGAGAATCTGAACTGTGCCCTTTAATCCGAAATACCACCTTCCAATGTAGTTCATAACTTTGTACTTACTGAGAAGAGTTCCTTGGGATCACTGCTTTGAATGGAGTGGATATAAGATGAGCCATCATTGAAGTTTCTGATTTGATTACTTCAGCAAACTAAAAGTTTATGATGGAGGAAGTACTTGTTATCAAGAACAGCTCCGGAAAGGAATTTCCAAGTATGCAATATCAATTAATGATTCTGATATGAGTGATGAAAGCAGCCTGAAAGACTCATCGCAACAATGTGTTACCTCAGTAAACCAGTATGAAAACATTCATTATAAATATCACTTGTTGTTGAATATTTTCCACCTTACTCGCTTTTATCAAAGGTTTAACAATCAGAAGAAAAGACACTGAAGAGCAGTAACTGCCTGTTACAATTTTGTTTGTATCGTATGTGTCATCATCTCACGGCGAGGAGAGCCTCCAGCAGTGCTACCTTCAGCACTGTGCTCAGAAATGTCAGTACAGAATTGTAGAAACATGGGCTGAAAGGACCTCAAAAGGTCATTTAGTCATCCCTCTGTACAGTGTAGCACCAGTGGTACACATTGTCATTCTTGACAACTGTGTCTGACCTAAATAGACTTTAAACCACCCCGAAACAAATGGACTGACCCCCCCCCCCAAACAAAACAAACCAAAACAAAAAACCCACAAAATTTAAATTGTCTAAAGTATTGTTTTTGGTTTTTTATATGAGCTGCAAGAAACTTGTCTTGCATTGTGCTGTAAAATGGCAGTACTTCCAAGTTGCCGAAAGTTCATGTTATGTCATTTAGCATATCTGGGTGCTGTTTAGAAGATGCAATCCAAATACAAATAATGATTTTTTAGGTCTTAAAGCAGTAGATAACAAATTTGTTTTGTCTATTTAGAAATGTGACATCAAGTAGGTTTGATTGTTGATTTTCATGTGTGTTGTTGACTTGTGTGTATATTTAGAAATGGTGAAGGGTTTTTAATGTATCTTGTGTGTTACCTTCCAAGAAAGCTGTAGCATTGTATCTTTACCTGCAAAACAAGAACCAGAGAAGTAGTTTTTCCTGTTTCTTAGTAGACAGACAATAGATTGGGGAGTTCAGTCATCCTCCACTTTTAATAGTCCTTATAGGATACGTCCTACAATTTTCTGTGTCTTTCTGGTTTTCTGTATGAGAAGCAAGATTTGTGCAGTGTAAATGGAGTTGAAGGGAGTGTTTTCAAAACCCAAAGATACTTAAGATGCTACCTCCTTTCCCAAAACATCTTTCTGTCTGGGGAATGACTTTCCCTTGGGTCTCAAATTGTGACTTATCCAAGATTTAATTTTAATCCGTAGCTGAGCGTACAGGTGCTGTGTATATGAGTCTTAATTTCCTGCTAGTCTTTGAATGTAGCTGTCACGCACAGAATTTCCACCATTGAAAGGAGGCGATGCAGCAGGAATGGCTAGAAGTCCTCTTCTCATGCAAACCAGCTACTTGACTACAAAGAAGAGAGGAGTGATGTAGATTTGCTGAGGAACTACTTATCTCTGTTGTACTGCTGCACCATTCAGAAGAATGTAGGACAGTGGCCCAGAGGAGGAACTATTACACTCTTTCATTAAAAATAAGACATCATTTAGGTGACTGGAAGTCAAACTGAAGTAGGATGATGATTCCTGTAGACACTGAGGTCATGTTTCTGCACCATGGGTCTTTGAAGATCTTTTAAATTGCTGTTCCTTTACTTAGTCTTTGGACAGTTAATTTAAGAGTATTGCTGGGTTTGGGAATGAAGAAGGCTACATGAAAGCATTGGAGTTAATGTTGCTGAGCATGTGGGAGTTGTAGCTAAGTGCTGCAAGGTCTTGTCTTGCTCATTACAGTGATTTTTGTGTAGCTAAGCATAAGTAGGGAAGTTATTTGAGTTGTTACATCTTCTGGCTTACTGTATTGAGAAATCTCTGTGCTGAGATAGCAACCACAAACACTGATTTTGTGTCTCTGCCCCCAGATGGAGACCTGCTCGTATCTGTTATCCCAGAGCACAGTGTCCAGCTGGAATTAAAACAAAAAGTGAATGTATTAAAATATCAGGAGAAATGAGGAGTGGAGAAATTACATCATAAGACTGTGGCAAAGAGGGGAGAGGAAGGGTTAAATGATATTTGTCATGCAGCTCTCATACAGTTGTAATTTAAATCATTCTAGTAATAGAAGTTCATGTTCTTTTAAGCAGAGGGAGAAAGAAAGGGTTGTGTATCTTAGAGGTTAGGTTCGGCTGGGTGGTTGTTTTTTTTTTTTGGAGGGTCATAGTAATTAACGCTCTGTGATTCCTTCTTTACCCTTTTGTCGTCATGCTCGGTACAGTTTAGAATAAGAAAGCCTGTATTTCTGCGGAAGCCACTTGCTTGTATTTCTTCACTTTCTTCTACAGAACCTTTAGCAATTGTATTTTCGCTGTGTTTTAAAAAGTGCATAACTGGGTTTTGTATTGTCTGTAAAAGCTGTAAAAGGGTTCTAACAGGAGCAAATTGCTAGCTTTTATACTGGTGTGACTTTGGGAGATTCATTTTTAGTTTTCATCTCAGGAAAAGTATATTACGGTCTGTCATACTATTCCAGTGTACAGTGAAGGAAGGGGGACTGGGGAAATTTGGGCTTAAAATCACAGAATATTAGAACTGAAAACTGACGAATTAAAAATCATAATAATAATAATATTAAAAAAACCCCTCTACTAGCAGATGGTTTTGACCTAAGAGAGATTGTATGTGGAGATTTTGTATAAAACTGAAATATTTATCATCAATTAAATATGAAATAGTGTTTCAATTAAAAATTAATGAAAAATTAAAGTCTGGTGTTTTTGTAGAGTTTCTGTTGTGTCTTATGAATAGTTCTGTGTGTACCTTTTATTTCAGGTTGATGAAAAGGCTCTAAAACACATAACAGAGATGGGTTTCAGCAAAGAAGCAGCAAGACAGGCACTTATGGATAACAGTAACAGCCTAGAGGCGGCGTTAAATTTTCTACTGAACAGCAGTAAACAGAAACCCATTCAGGGACCACCACCTAGAGGTATAACTTGAAAAGAAGTGCTTTAAAACAGTGTTTACGAGCAAAGGAATTTGTGTATGGGGGATTACTAATGTAGTTATAGAAGGGCATATCTGCATGTTTTTTTCCTCCAAGTTAGAATGCATTGCAAACCTGAAAGCAAATACTTAGAGAACACCACTATATATTGTATTCTTGTCAGAATTTTTGAAATTGAAGTCAAAGATTTGAATATCCTTAAATGGAAAGTATTTGTTTAGAATTTTTTAAAGGTAGAAAATATAAATTTTTTTTATAAATCAAATATAACTTAAAAAAAAATATGTCCATTTTTTTTTTTAATTTATTCCCCACTCACAAGTAGCTTTTGATGTTTACAGGTAAAGGGAAGGGCCGAGGCCGAATAAGACCTGAAGATGAAGAAGAGCTGGGAAATGCCAGACCATCTGCACCAAGCACGCTGTTTGATTTCTTGGAATCCAAAATGGGTACTCTAACAGTAGAGGGTAAGTTATTTGAATTAATGTATCTGGAACCACTGCTGGATAGTGTTGGTGGAATTCTTTTTCCTAGTTTTGTCATCTAAAAGCTGGTTCCCAGAACTTCCTCCACGGTCAGCTGTAAAAAAAAACCAAGGACTGCTAAAGAGCTATTCCTCTCCCTCAAAGAAAGGTCAAATAGATCACACTGTGGTGGTTTGTACTTCTGTCTTGATTATGGAAGATCTTAGGGTGTTTGTTTCAGCCTTAGAATTCTAGAAGTCAGTAATTTTGAAATCAGGTGACAGAAATCCCAGTTTGTTAATCTCATTTGATAAAAGCTCTCACAACTTTATTGGATATCCATGTTGTTCAGCAATAAGTAAAGAAAAAAGCCATAACTGCAGTTCTCCTTCCTCAGTTTATAAACAGCACGCTTTGCATGCAGCCCAGTTAAGAGTTTAGTGATTATGGGAAACTTAATTGTTCTTGTATTCCGTCTATCAGGAGAGGGAGAAAAAGAAAAAAAAAAATCTATGTTTAGAATATCTAATGTTTGAAACATTAAACAACTATTTTCTCCTGGTTTTCCTGTTTAATAATTGTAAGGACTGAGGGAAAGGTAGATTTTAGAAAGAGGGAAGACAGATATTCCCTCAGTTTTTTTTTAACGTCCTTTGAATTACTTTTCTTTCTTTTCTTTCTTAAGAAGCCATACAAGAATGTAGTCTATGCATCAGGATGTCTGTTTAGGTCTAAATCATTCAGTACTTTGGAAACTTGAACAGACAGGTGCATTAAAAGAAAAAAGAGAAAACTCCATACATCCTGAGGTCTCTAGAGGCTACTGGAATACTAAAGTAAAACTCGTGGTAAGCAGAGTAGTAAATGGAGATCATTTTCCTTTTGGGTATGGCCTTGGAGGTGTTTCAGTGGCCAACATAAAATGAAAATGTCTGCTTCCATTATTTAACGTGAAGGTTTTGTGATGGAGTTGTAATTTTTTTTTCTCCCTATAAAATGACACTTTTCAGAAAGGGTGAAAAAAAGGTCATACTAGTTTATATGAACTGTTTGATATTTTGGAATTTTCTAAGGAGTGAGTGCATTGAAGGAGTGACTGCATTTATATGTAATGATTTTTGAACTTAAGTTCCAAAATAGTCTTTGTCAGCTGTTTATAATGGACTCTTGCTTTGTATATTTTCACTGGCTTTGGGATGTAACAAAAAAAAGGTAAAAAAAAAAAAAGTAATATGAAAAAATTGGAAAACAAACTTGTAGTAAATGAAAGCGAACAGGTTGTCCTTCTGGGAAAGGTGTGAACAGCTGCAATGTCAGTAGGCACCTGCATCTGAAATACAAGTAGAACATCTCCATCACTCTGGTTAGTTGAATGAGAGATCTTTGCTGAATGTATTATTTTTGTATGTGGCTTATAGGTATTAAAAATGTAAATATTTGTCTTTTTTTGCTATAGCAGTGAATTTAAGGTTAGATGTGTTTGAGAGTCATTATTGAATTAGAAATGAAAACATGAAGCTGTGTATACTCTGTCAGTGCATCAAACCCCCAGTTTTCTGTGACAGTTATGAGTACTATCTACTTTCCATTAAATGCATGGCACATTTTTTTTTTCAAGAGATGTTGTTGTTAGATATTTTAGGTGTTTGAAACTGCACATTTACAGTTGCTACTTGCATAGACAGTGTAGCATTTTACATTAATGTGTTTGAATATTTTTTGCAACCTGTAGCAATTAAAAGTCAGCATATTCAGGTGGAAGGAAACAACAGTCTAGAAATTCAGTTCTTGGAGCTGTACAGAGGATGCCTTTATTCTAAAAAGAGAAAGCGGCAGCAAAGGACACACATTTTGCCATAGAAAATTTGCCTCAACAGGTGGTCTCAGCAGTTAGTGAGCCTCTTGGCAAACCCAGGGGTTTCTTGCTGCTGCTGGTAGAATTAGGTGCACTATGAGCCATTTTAGAGTTCACTAAACATTTTTATGACGTGCTAAGTTTTAACTATGAACAGAAAGGCATTTGATGATAAATGTGATACCTTATAGTTCTTTTGATAGCAAATACTGTACTGTTGCAGTACCTAGTTAGAGTTTCATTGCAACAGTGTCTTTTTTGGCCTGCAAAATATTTTTATATAATATTTGAATAGCTAAAAATTGTTTTCTGTTCTACTTGGTACTAGATCTTACTAAAACAGTTTGTGGAAAGTGAACAAAAAGTTACAACAGAGTTCTTTTTCTTATGTATGTAGTTTATGGTTCATTTATGGTAAGTAGCCACAAGCTTATGGCTTTCTTTATGAAATGAAGCCAGTTGTAGATCGAACACTTGTATCATGATTCTTCACTGTTTTTTTCAGATTTTTTTTTTTTTTTGTCACAATTAGAGAAAATACCTTTCAAATACACAACCATTCTGTATTAGCTGATACAATTTTGTAAACTGTTCAGGTAATGAATTTAATCACAATTTCAAAAGCGTGTGGAGGGAATTATGCTGGAGATACGTCTTCTGCAATCTCATTTTGTTTACCGAAGAGGAGTTAGATTTTTACAGTGAAAAGAAATAAAAACAGTTGTAGTGCTTTTTCTCTCGTGTTACATACATTAATTTTTCTTTGGATAAGTTTTGTGCTTATATTGAGAGATTAAAGAATGCTTTTATGTGTGACTGAAAGACATTTGAAGGAAAAATAATAGAAATAATACCTGCAGGATATATACCTTCCTTATTTTCAGTATTTTTATAGTAATGATGTAAGTAATAATGATTTACCAAGAATTGTGAAATGAATTAATTGCTTCTTTTAAAATGATGTTGCTGATGGATAGTGTTTGCTTAGGGGGAGTTTTATGATCCTGTGGGTTAAGTACATATATGTAGTCAACATACTGTAGTGTAATAAACCATAGTGTTATGTGAGTGAAAAAAAAGGTTATATCAGCATATGTATTTCAGTTTATAATCTTCAGTATTGTGTTTTTAAGATAAATGCACTTTGCTTTTGTGTATTTTTTCCCTCTTAAATAAAAGTAAAATGATTCCATAAATGTCATAAGAAGAAAAATGTAATTCTATGAAAACTTTGTAAAGGCCTTGCAGTCCTTCAGTTGCCAAAAGTTCTGGCATATTTGCTAGCACGACACACAGGGTCTTTGATTTTGTGTGTTTTAACACTACATTGTTTTTTTTTTAGCATTCTCTGAATGATCAATGTGCAATCTGATGTATTATTCCTGAGTCATGCTTTTCTGAAAAAAGAACTTGTAAGTGTTTTTGAATAGTTCAGACAGTGTTCTGATTATTTTTTGAATTTTTTTATCTTTCTGCCATTTTTTCCTTCTGAAGAGGTAATAATGCATGTTCTTGTACTTTCTGTTATTTGGAAGTCAATGGGCTTTACAGTGGTTGCTCAGTTGCATTTTGTTAGTTTTTATTTTCCTTACCGAATGTATCTGGCCTGTAGGTTGGTGCTTCTGTTTCTATGACAGGTTTTATTTTTATCTTGCAGAGTCTACTGCAAATGGATTTGTCAAGAAATACAGAGGCATATACTGAATTGCAGGCTTTTTGTCTCTTGAAAGCGCTCTTTATCTTTGCCAAGTTTGAGAGAACCTGTTCAGTCTGATGAATTCAAACACATCTTAAAAGTCATTTATTGAAAGTATTATTTTTCTGCCATTTATATGCCTCTGTGGTTGAAGATAGTCTCATTTAAATTCTTAATGATTAGTCTTAAGTCTATGCAAGCGGAGATTACATGAGTGTTAGCAGTGTTTGCAGAGTGATGGTGTGTCTGCAGTGATTGTACTTACCACTGTGAACTCTTCTGTCATGAAGTCTGCATTCATGCATTTGCAGAAAACAGGATATATGTTACTAACACCTTTTTCATTTCGTTTGATCCTGTCAGTCGTTAGCAATAGTGACATGTAGTTCTCCCTTAGTATTAACAAAGTAGTGGTCAGAAGTGAGACACATCAGGGAAACAGGTAGAAACAACTCAAATATGCAATGTTATATAGCCAAGAATAAGGTCTCTGCTGATTTTTCTGCATAGTAACTGTACTAAGGAGGGCCCAGGCAGGCAGGTTTTTCTGCATTATGTGTAGCGTGCTACAGCCTCCATTCAGTGTAAAAGATGATTGACTGTTCCGCAGTATTTCTGGCCCTTTGCTATCCCAAATGTTCTCTGAAATCCTGGTTTGTTTTTTAGATATTCAGAGAGATGGCCTTTGTATAAGGATAGTGGTTTTGAATAAATGAGCACGCCCCTGCTGCTACACTAATGCATATGATCGGGAACATATGATTACCTGGAATGGCTATATTTATCATTATCACAAGCATTAGACTTCTTTACCCTTCAGACAGATTGTAATTTCTCCTAAATGACCAAGAGTCTATGCAGAAGCAAAACCAAAAGGCACTTTTGCTGAACTGAGATAAATATTTTTTAATTTTGCGCTGCGCCACTTTTTCTTCAAGAACTGCTAATGTGAGCTGGGGAGAAAGTCTGAAAAGCCAAATTGCTTATTTTCAAGCACACAGCGGATTGATTTGCTTTTCTCTGTGCATCGCTTCTCATTTTCCTTACCTAGTGTTTCTCATTGCACCTGAAACCTCAGTACTGTTGAGAATTTCTGTATTCACTTCTGGATTTGCAGTAACCAAGTTAGGTGGTTCCGTTTGCAAACAGGAACTGCAGAGCAGATGTTTAATTTGTTATCTTTGATTTGGTACCTGTGCATAGTTGGATTTAGATCAAGTAGAAAAATATTTTTGAATTGAAATACCTTTGTATTTTGTTTAGGAGGTGCTTCTATTCCTTTTTTAACTATGAAAGGTTGGCAATATCTAGGAAAGTATTTCTGTGTTGAAATTAAGTAGTTTAAGTTGGAGAGAGAAACCTACTGACAGTGAAAGATAACAAAAGTAAGTAGTAGAAAAAATTGCTGTCAACTAGCTGCCTTTGCTTGCACTTGGATTATTTCTGCTACTGAACACACAAGTTTTTTTCCGTTAATCATCATCTTATTTTTCTTTTGTTATGAGGAACATTTTATCCATCTTTACCAGGTTAAATAAGTAAACAAAAGGATTAGCAGGGAGAACAAAACAGTTCCAAGATCTCTTAATACAGAATTAAGCAATAATGGACAAAATGCTGAGAACCAGGCACGTTTCAGGTGTTTTCTCTCTCTTTGGTTCCTGAGGACTGAGATCAGGCTGGTGCTTCCATCTGCTCAGAATCCAAAACCACAAAAGCTTTCAGCAGACATCTAAATTGTTTGAAAGACTCCAGCAAAGATCAACTTTTTAATAATTATTTATTTGTTTGTTTATTGTCCTGGGTTTGGCTGGAATAGGGCTGATTTTCTCAAGAAGCTGGAAGGGCTGACCCAAACTAGTCAAACAAATGGGACATTCAATACCGTATGACATCATGCTCGGTATTTAAGTGTAGGAGCTCGCCGGGGAAGGGTAATTTGCTACTCAGGAGCAAGCTGAGTATTGGGTGGTGAGAAAATTGCACTATGGATGTTCTTTTTATCAGTATTGTTGTTGTTATTTTCTTCTCTCCCGCTGCAATTGCCCAGATTTTTTTTTTTTTTTTCTCCCCTTCCTAAATATGTT
>Ga0065711_1035603_pt1 | contig 22068 bp, 8 predicted proteins | sample Hoacrofraction12_FD_59098 | JGI IMG/M metagenome (GOLD analysis project Ga0065711, IMG submission 59098) | Hoatzin crop microbial communities from Cojedes, Venezuela - Epithelial fraction 12 v2 (version 2) | ecosystem: Host-associated > Birds > Digestive system > Esophagus > Crop | place... | reverse complement strand
TATCCCGACCCACCGGTTTCTGCCTCTTTCTTTCCATTCTCCTCCGCACGCCGGCAGGGGGAGGGGCGGCCGCGTGGCGCTTTTGTTGCCGGCGGCAGCCGAAACGAAGACAGTGATCTTGTTTTTCAGACCTTGGCCCTAGTACCCGTAAAATATTTGTTCTTATAAACCACTGGTTCTCTATGAATTGATATAAATTCAGACAAAAAAGTGTTCTTAAAAGCAGTTCCTAACTTCCACAGACAGCTTTCCTGGAAGTGTTACTGGTACCCATGAAGAGAAAGTACAGAGCAGCCTGTAGGGGACTAAATCACCTACAGCTTTTTGCGCAGATCTTGAAGTAACTGCAGTGTATCACAAAAGAGAATTAACTTTTTCTCACCTCTGTCTCCATATCGTTCACTTGACTTCTTAGCCTGTAAAGGCTGAATAGAGGTAACGGTGTCATCTAATGGTACCTACCAGCATCTTGCATGTCTGACAAACTGCATCTGAAATCTCTTCTGTGGGAAAGGTCAGTGCCACTAGATGGCACTGGCCATTCGGGCAAGGGCAGGAATTCCGAGACATTCAGAAGTCGCAGGTTCTTTCCTTTCTCCTCTTATAAACTGATTTGAAATGATTTGGTATTTTAATGTGCAGTTAATGTGAAGTGAGTTATGTCATTCTAATTATATATTAATAGCATCAAATTTGGGGTCATTATAGGCCGCTCAAACAGAAAGCGAGAAGAAATTAAAAAAAGAAGATAAGAAAAAAGAATTACAAGAATTAAATGAACTCTTCAAGCCTGTGGTTGCTGCACAGAAAATTAGCAAAGGTATGAGTAACTGAATTCTCTTCATCTGTGTTCTTATTCATACATATACCTCAGGTAAAACAACCCTTCAAAAATGCCAGTTCATTTTTTAGTCAAGTAGCTACGTCTGTTTCCTTCTCTATCTAGTGTACCAAGTAGTTTGTCAGTAACGATTTGGCTTTTAAGGATTCATCTGGGGTTACTAGATCATTAGAATATCAAAAGCTCCATTGATATTGACAGGGCACCTATAGATATTTTGCTGTATTCAGGGTCGTTAATGAGATGCTTCTGGATCGGTGGCGTGATTTTTTCTGTCTGTGTGTGATGGTGTTTGGTTAAAGCAACCTGTCTCCCTAGGGAAACATGAACATCCAGGCTTTACAAGGACTGTAATAGGGTAACTATTGTCTTCACAGAAAATTCATATTCAAATTGTGGCAGAAAAAAATTTCCAAGTACTTCTGCCCCACCTCACAGTTAACAGTGGGACTTGGTTTCAGAAGCGTGGTCTTATTTGAACTCGGTTATGGAACAAACTAGTTTTGTGATAAAATATAAATTTAAGAGTGTTTGATACTTCGAGGAAACTCTACAATTGGCTGCCGAGTGGGAGAAGAAAAATGAAAATCATACTTTTGGGAATTAATTAATGTTATCAGCTCTGGCTTTTTTAATCTTCTGGAACTAGTGAAATCATGTACATAATTTTTGACTGAAGAAGTGTGATTTCCATGGATGTCTTTACAGCAAACCTGCTATTTGTTCATTGTGTCACTTAGCAGCAGCCAAAACCAGTTTTCCATTTATCATTTACAGTCGTCGGCTTTCTCCAATTAAAGTAGCTCTTGACTTACTCAGAAGACTAATATATCCTAATTAAATCTTTGGCTTTCTATTGAGATTGCCAACAAGGAGAGCTATATTACCTGAAGTTCTTTTAGGGATCCACTCAGCATTTTAAAAACTAAGTTTTTAGTTAAGACTTTAAACAGGTGTTGCTGTACGTGCTGTACACACTGTAGTTACTGGTGACTTGCACCAAGCTTAAAATCAAAATAAAATCAAATAAAAAATTCGAGCTTAATATCCTACAGGAGCACTTAATGAGTATTCTAAGTGAAGCATTTCTGCTTTAGCTGTGTCTCATAAATAGGTTTCTACCTGCTTTCATTTCGTTTCTCACCTCCTAATGGTGAAACAATTCCTTTAGTGGGATGGTATTTACTTAAAGTGTAGTAAAGTTGATGGAGTAGTTCATACTGTAACAGCAGTCGCTTATTTTAGGGGCTATGAGCAGCCATTTTGTTTCTATTTTTAAATTAAGTAAGTTGTCTGAATGAGTGCAGGTTAGATTCTTGTAATTTTTTCTAGCGTGTTGTTGATTTATTAAGGAAAGGCTGACATCCAGAACATGCTTTACTGCTTGTTAGAAGCAAAAATTGCTTTTTGTTTAGGGAAGAAGTTGCAGAGTGATATTTCGTATGTATTGTGTTATATGAATGAATAAGTCACTCAGGCACACTGTCTTTCTTTCAATAGTCAAGTGCCAGCTTGGATACTTAGTGCAAATACCATGCTGTATGAAGTAAGTATGACACATTCAGGACATGGAGTGGTTACTTGTAATGAACTTCATATTAAACAACTTTCACTCTTTAAAACATGTTTTCGTGCTTTACAGATTCTAAAGATTGTATGATGCTAGATGTTGTACTCAGAACTTATAATATGCAGCTATTGCTCCAGTTTTGTGTTTTGCTTAAAAACAGTATTAAAATATAAAAACTTTCTTCACTCAGGTGCTGACCCCAAATCTGTAGTTTGTGCTTTCTTCAAGCAAGGCCAATGCACTAAAGGAGACAAGTGCAAGTTTTCTCATGATTTGTCCTTGGAAAGAAAGTGTGAAAAACGAAGTGTCTATATTGATGCAAGAGATGAGGACCTTGAAAAAGGTACAGCACTTCTAGAAAATGACTGCTGAGCTATTCCAGTTCTGAAACTGGATTTTTAAGGGTCGTCTTGTGTTGATTAGGTTATGATCCTGAGTTTAGGTCGTGGTCCTGAAGAGCCTGGTCAGTGGCCAGAACTATGAACAACAGTGAAACTTACTTTAAGAAGTGTGCTCACAAGTATTCGTTAGACCTTATTTAGATCAAGAAGTACGACCTGGTGATACTGGGTGGTGGTTTTTTAATTCTGCTGTGTAGTATATTATGTGACACAAGTAGCAAATTGTACAGTATTTGGTCTTTCTTATGGTTGCTAGTTTCTACAAAGTTTGCTAAAACAAACATGCGGAAGGAGGAAGTGCAATGAGCAGCCATAGTTGCCTTCCAGAACTACTACTGGTGTTTGCCCAAATGTGTACAGTTCTAGAATTCAGGATACTTTGGAACCCTTTCTGTGACTTCATCTCCCTTCCCCAAATCGTTTGTTGGCTAACTACTCTGGAGTTTACTTTTACTTAGCCAAGGTTAGAGATTTAATAGGCAAAATAATTTACTTTCTTTTTCCACAATTAATCATGTCTCGGTCTTTATTTGAGCTTTAGCCTGTGTCGTCATAAATTAGTATGATAGGATCACGTAGATTGACTGCTGTTGTTACCATTGGTGGTCTTGCTTCTTTTGATGGCACCTTCTTTCAACTTTAACACTGAAAATATCTCTCTTCAATCCTCAAGTTCTATTGTCTGTATTTCTGGACATTAGCCTCCAGCCTTCTCTCTTATTCGGTCATCTTCCTTTTCTTCTTTTCCCTTGTCCGTGCTCCGTAGTGCACAGACGGAATGATCATTTTTTTAGTCTTTAGCTGAAACACACTTCATGCATGTCAAAGTAGAAATTTCTAAGGCTTTTGAAGAAACTGTCTTGTGAGCAGCATAGGAGAGTTTGAAAACTTTATTTTAAAAATCTGAGTTTATTTTCTATTCTATAAACTGACTAAAATGTAAGATTTGCATATTAAAACTGTTATTAGGGAGTAAAGCAACTTGACAGCATTGTTGTAGTCTTTGGAATTTTTGTGAATCCATCTGTTAACTTTCTCTAGATACAATGGATAACTGGGATGAGAAGAAGCTGGAAGAAGTGGTGAACAAGAAGCATGGTGAGGCGGAAAAGAAAAAACCCAAAACTCAAATAGTATGTCTTTTTTTTTTTGATTGAACTGTAGTAGAGAGAGTTAACTACAGACTGGTGTTAGATATGGTTGTCATTATCTAAAGGTTTTGAATGGAATGTTATAACAATATTCTGAGTATACGGTTGGGCTGATAGTATTTCTAATGATGTATTCTAAAAAAAAAAAACCTACTCCAAAGCTCTTTCAGTCATCCTAAGGTATTTTCTCATGCAAAATATGAATGGATAGTAGATGAAGTGCTTTCAAAACAAAAATGCTAAAGGAATCAGTAATATATTTAATGCATCCTACTTGCTTAGAAGATTCAAGTATTGTGGTTAGTTAGGTCTGTCATCTTGTTCCAGCAACTGCCAGATATATTGGCGTGTTTATGTACTGGGTGACATGTAAGCATAAAAGTGTAAATTTGGTCCTATTAAGCTGAAATTTACTGATGGAGAGTCATTTCTAGTTCCTGACCTCTAACTTCAAGAATATTCTTTAGTTTGTGCACTAAATGGTGTAGTATCTTAATCCTTTTTCATTTTTCAGAACTACTTCACCTTGCTTTCAATACCAAATAACTAAATATTGTATGATACTGCTTAAAATTGCGAAAGTTAAACTTTGATATGGCTAAGTGTGAACTACAAATTGCTTGTTAGAAGTTCCAGAGTGGCATCTTGACCTCGGGATCGTGAGCTGGCAGGTTTAATGTCTGAGGAAGATTGTATTTATTTTGATGAGAGCTGCATGGATGTTGGTGAGGGGGAAGAGAAAGCCCATCGGCATGCTCTCACATGTGCAGCTGGGTTTGCAGTAGTACACAGCTGCCAGCCTGCTGAGCCATCCCATCTTTTTAACTGGAATTATGTTAAGGGGAAAAAGATGGCTATGTGAGTTACAGATAATTAGTTGCACTTCTAGTAGCGATGCATTTCATGTTTCTTCTGTTTTGAGCACAGCTGGCTTTGAATCACTTCTGACATGTAGTAGCTATATGTGTGGAGTTAATTGCTGGGGATGAGAAGAGAATGCAGTGCTAACAATGATTGTTTTATACAGGTCTGCAAATATTTCCTTGATGCTATTGAAAACAACAAATATGGATGGTTTTGGGTCTGTCCGGGTGGAGGAGACAACTGCATGTATCGCCATGCTCTCCCTCCAGGTTTTGTATTAAAAAAAGACAAAAAGAAGGAGGAAAAGCAAGATGAAATATCTTTAGAAGATCTTATAGAAAAAGAGGTAAAGTGGTCAGACAGGTACCTTTTGGTGGTATTTGTTTTCGTTACTCTGAAGAGACAGTTGTAAATAACTTCCAGATTAATAATTAGAGTATAAAATGTTTTTATAACTGCATGAGCTAGGGCAAAGGATGTGTTTGATTCATGCTTTTGTTTAGAAACTGTTGCCTAGTGAGTAGATTAAACTATAGCTGTATACTTAGTGCAGATGTTGCTAATCCTTTTTAGGGGGCTTCTATTTCTTGCTGCTATTTTTCCTTTATTACAACTGTTTCTATGGGGCTTTCTCATCCCCAGCTCACTGTCTCCTTAGTTCTCATGTACCTCTGTAATGAGAAAGCAACACCAAGAGAAAGGGGCCTTCTGAAGGCGTTAACATTGCTGCTCTGCTGATGGCTGTCACCGTTGCCTGGCAGTGTCAATTCGAGGAGAACCTGAGCTATTACTGTTGGCTTCTTGGCTCTGCCACTTCTCCTGTTAACTTTCATGTCAGCTTATCTTACTAACTGGAAAACTGTCTGTTGAGTCAAACTTGGAGTTGATGGGGCATGTTTAACAGTGGTGAGAGTGGAGAAGGAATTGGAAAGAAATGTTTTCAATTAGTTCCTGGAAGAGAGTAATTAAATCTCTAATTTGCTGTAGTCTTTGGAAACAATTTCTAGCTTTAATCAGTCTCTCTACTTGACAGCGTGCTGCCTTAGGACCAAATGTTACCAAAATTACTCTAGAGTGTTTTATTGCCTGGAAGAGAAGGAAAAGACAAGAAAAAATTGATAAGGCTGAGCAAGATATGGAGAGGAGGAAAGCAGATTTCAAAGCTGGCAAAGCATTGGTGGTAGGTTCTACACTCCAATTCTTAATGTAAGAAGAAAGAATAAATAAGTTTTTGTGAGAAAGTAGCTGGCCTGGAACTGTTTTCCGTTTTTCTTTTTTTCTTTTTTCTTTTTTTTTTTTTTTTTTTAACAGCAGTATGAATCATATCAAGTGATGAATTAAGGCTTCTTTTTCTGTGAATAGATTAGTGGACGTGAAGTATTTGAGTTCCGACCAGAGCTGGTTGATGCAGATGATGAAGAAGCAGATGACACCCATTATATTCAAGGAACGGGAGAAGATGACGAGGTAAAGAACAGTGTTAACTCGAATAATATTTCAAGTTACATTTAAGCTTGAAAACTTTTAATTTGAGAGCCCTTACAGGGCAATTAATAAGCTCGGTTCTTAATTTAACACTGCCACAGAGTATATTTTGTCAAAATTTTGATGTTAAAAGGAAGATTAAGAACATCTTGTAGAAATTGTGCAGAAATGGGAACGGTGCAGAGCATCTTGGTTTATTTTTCAGATGGAAGACCCTGTGTGCATAAATGATGTAGATTTGAACCTGTATGTCCCAAAGGCTGTAGATGAGACTGGTATTACTGTGGCTAGTCCTGAGCGATTCAGCACATACACTTCAGTAGAAAAAGATGGTAAGTTCATTATGTAGGCATCCCTAATACGGCGTTGAATTGTTAAGAGCTTCCTAAAAGGCAGATAGAAATGAATTATTGATCTGCTGAAAAGAAGTATTTGTTTAAAAAGGGTGGGGCAGTAGAATTACTATCAATGATGCATGTAGTTACTAAAGAGAAAGCTTGTAGTCAATACTATGTACTTCATATTTTCTTAAATTCAAGTTTAAATAAAAGGTAGTGTTTATGGCCACTTCAGGTAAATCCTTAAGATGTTTGTTTTAGTAGCTTCTTTTTTTTTTTTCAGATGTAGTAAATGATTGAATGAATAGTACTAACACAAATCCAAGCTTTTATTCGTATTTTCTAGCTAGCTTAAGATAGCCTGTAATTTCTAAGAGCAAAGTCTTGGTCTTTGTGCACTTGTGGAATGCACGCCCTAATCTTTCAGTGCAGACACTGAGTAGGAGCAGGTCATAAAGTTTGACCCAGTTACAATAGGAGGTGGAGGAGTTGGGAGTTTGAGTTACGTTTTTCAAGCTGGTTTAATAATTGATGATACAAACCTGCATATTAATCAGGTACATGCAATTTAACCAATGTAAGTCTATGAAAATTTCAAATTAAGTAACTTCTTTATAGCTTCGAAACTTTACAGTCTGTTTAGTAGGATTGTGAATTACTGATTAAGAAACTTGTGACACTGAAATGTGTAAGAATTATTTTTGTTTTCAGATAATAAATTAAGTGAAGCTTCTGGTGGTGATATAAACAGCAGTGAGCAAAATGATTTAGAGGAAGATAATGACGGAGATGGGGAGTTGGAAAATGGAGTAATTGATGCAGTTCCGGTTGATGAAAATCTTTTTACTGGAGAGGACTTGGATGAACTAGAAGAAGAACTAAACACTCTTGATTTAGAAGAATGAATTAAAAAGCTCAAGTGAGGAGTTAAATCTATGTGACAAAGTGAAAACTGACTACGTTTTTTCTCCTTTTTGAATAGAATTCTTAAACAGGATGTTTATGGTTACCCAGCTGATTCTGATGGGCACATCATATACCAGGAATACTTTCCTTCAGTCTCGTCTACTCCCATCTTGACTATGCTCACAGTAAAATATTCAAAGTAGTTCAGAATTACCTGACAGCTGAATTTGCAGCTAATGAGATTATAACTTTCAACTAAAAGTAGGAAGTGTAACTGCTTTGCCGGTATGCGAGTGTAAGTGGGCAATTTGATACCAGGTACAGTATAAAAATCAAAGTATACATTCTTCACCAGAACAGCATTTTTCTTAGTGATTGTGTTGATTTGGAAACTGCCTGAAGTGTTTTTAGGCAGTGTACACTAATGGAGCCGATGCAGATTATGGTTCTTTAAGTGGTGATTAGCTTTATTTGATCAGCTGGATACTGAAGATTGTGAACTGATACGTCCTACAATACGATACGGTGCCCTCTGTTTAAAGTGTTTTAAACTTTCCCACCGCCTTTTGCCAACAAAACTGTAAATAAAAATTATCAACTTTAAAATACCTGTGTTGATTTTTCTCTCTTAAGTTAGGATATCAGACCAAACTGTTAATAACTTCATTTTCTAATGCAATGATAAACATTTTTGTCTCCAGTCCAGATACAGAAGTGATGATGTTGACTTCAGTTAAATTAGGGCTAAGAGCAATTACATTTTTTTTCTACTCCTTATGCAGTGTAAAACTGGCAGCTCTTTTCCCCTACTGTTCTTATCTCCTACCCACCCATTAACTGATTTAATACACGCTATATATCACTCATGGCTATTTGAGTCTCATTCTTTCCCCACTGTGTTCTGTATATTAGCGAAGACTTGAAGCTCTGCAGCACGGGGATGTTACGGTCTAAAAAATGCCTGTCATAGTTTTGGTGTTCTCTAAATAGCACCAAGTTAGGCAGTAGTAAAGCAGAGCAGCATTGTACCCTGCGTTGTGTACCCTGCTCTTACTGTCAGGCTTAAATGAAGTCAATGTGTCCTTTCAAAAATTGACTGAATCCCTACCATAAAGATTTCTCAGTAGTGGTGCTCTTTCAAGGAGGCTGTAGGTTATGCTTCCTTGCAGTACTACTAATAGTGTCTGCAGCGGTATTGCCACACTAATGATACTGTTTGTATCGATTTTTCTAAAGCTTTTAAATTACTGAAGACCATTATGATTCGTGGCTTTGTTAGTGAGCTTTCTCGAACTGCTTTTGGGTGGTGATATTAGCTTTAATGGTTATTCCTGACACTGCTGAACTGACTCTTGTCTTGAATGCTATTTCTAAAATAGCTGAGTTGGACATTTTTTGCCCTTTTTGGGATCTCTGTGGAATTTGTTTTTTCCTATAGGAACAAGAAGCACTGTTTGGGAGAAAGAGGCCTACTGAAATTGACTCTAAATGTAAGTGTTTAAGGAAAAGCTGCAATATCAGATAGAAATATCTTATTTATGGAGGTTTTTCTCCTATGGCCATAAGGGAACATTGTTGACAGATTACTGTATTATACTGGCCAGCAATAGGATACCTGGATGTCAGGACACTTAAGAATGCAATTCATATTTGAATGTATGATGCATAATTTTTCAAAGTTGTATATTTTAAATGGGAATAAAAGTAATTTAATCATTATCAAGGATGAAAATGGCTTTCTATACTCTTTGTCTTGGAGGCTGGTATATTGTGTATAATACTGATTTCTGTAATACTGCTCTGTTTCACAAAACAAACCAGGGACGGAACACATCTGCTGTAAACCTCATTCCTGTCCCTTGCAGCCTGCACCACTCTCTTCTTCCTCTGGATTTTCTCCTAAGCTAAAGAAGTAAATAGGTTAAATCTGCCACAATTCTGTCAATGTTGTTAAATATTGTCATTTTACAGTGGAGGAAGGACAGGGTAGATTGCTGATTTCGGCTAATGAAACACTGAGATAGATGGGCAGAGAGAGTGTGTGCGTGCTCTTTTGGGTCTAAAGGGCTCAGCTGTGGTGCCTAACTCCTTTATGCATGTGCTATTTAAACATTAGGGCACTCGCCTTGCGTAGTATTTAAATATGTTGAATACCTGGAAGTTAGTTGAGGAAAAACTTAACTTTCCTAGGCAGTAGTTCCTGACAGATGACTTCACGTGGTCAGGAAACAATAGTTCACTGCCCCTTTTTGGTTTTCACCCTTTCCTCTCGGCTTACTCGGGCACTTCCCCTGATGGGACGACTTGTAGGCTCTTGGCTTGGTTGGTCTGTCTGGATTTCTAACCACAAAAGCAGGGTGACTTCTTGTACAGAAGTCTCTGTTACCGTCGGGCATACCTTGAAGGCTTAGTAGCAATATGCTGCTTTCTTCTTTCTGCTGGAAGGTAGGATTTAATATAACCTGTTATAAGTTCTTAATCTTGTGAGTTAGAAGCCTAAATTTGCAGCTGACACAGTTTCAGTCAATACATGCTCAATTCAAAATGAATGCCAAGGCCTTACTTAGGGTGGATGAATTATTAATATTCTGGAAATGAGGAACACGGTGGTAGAACGGAGTCCACCTGAATGTAACTTACCACCGAGTTGTTCCTGTTGATGCCAGTTTCCTGAAATGAGTCTGGTGTGAAGTGAGTGAATCACTTGAGGAAAAAAATGAGATATAATCTGAACGCTAAAAGAGCGGTATCTTCACTTCAGTGACTGCTCGGTTTGTGGGGGCTGAAAAGACGGTAATTCACTGTTACAGGAGCGGGAAGAGGCACGCGCTAGGTTGAGGTCAGGATGTAAAGGATCAGAAACCGGGGATGGAACACAGCTGCCGTAAACCTCATTCCTGTCCCTTGCAGCCTGCACCACTCTCTGCTTCCTCCGGTTTTTCTCCTAAGCTAAAGGAGTGCTACATGAGAAGTGTAATGTAGCTATGGCTTGAGCATTGCTTGAGGACGTGTGCTAGTGTAGCACTCTGCCTTCGCAGCACCTGTGTGGACAAAAACAATTTAAAAAATTTAAAAACCCATGCCTTTCCTTCCTGGTGTTTGCTGTTGTGGGAGTAGAGTATTTGTTGGCTTTAAATTTCAATGTATGTTAAAATGCCATTTCGGTCACACACAAAAACTGCTTGAACTGCTTAAATTGCCTAGCTTGAAATTCTTTGAGGTGTGGTTTGGGTTTTTTTGAGACCTGTGTGATAGAATTTTCTGCTTGCCACTGCTTTGTTACTTGGAGTTCCCTACTTGTTTTATAATAAACACTGTTGATAAAGGCCTGGGAAAAAATTAAATGTAAAGGCTGACCTTAAAGAATACATTATCTATTAGGTTTTGTTTATTTTAACAGAAATGTTGCCATTTCTTAATGGACAACACTCCCTAACTGCTTTTTATCAACGGGAGGTCTTACTATTGATAAACCTTGGATGAAGCAGTGGTACTTACCTTGGCAATTCAGTATTGTCACAATAGATTTTGTTTATTTAGCAAATAGATTGTACAGAAAACTTACACATATAAATTAGTGTATTTTTATGACTTTTCCCTCACAGTTCTTTAGTCAGATGCATGGAATAACAAGTGTCAAAGTATGTCTTGGACGTTCTGAATGTTGATTTATACTCATTTTGCAATGTTTACTCCCCTTTTTAAAAATTACCTGAATATAATAAGTAACACACACTGAAGTATTTTGTGAGCTTATATATCTTGCAAAATAACATGCTTGGAAGTTTCGTAAACAGTGTTTGTTATTCTTGTTCCATGTGCTGCTTTTGAATAACTTACAGAAACTGTAGAGTGATGAAGTGACTAAACTAAAAATCTTACCGAGTTAGATCTGTTTCCCTCACAGTGAAACTATTGACGGCCCCGAGCTGAGAGAATGAGATTGCTCTGATATGCAAATACCTCCTTATATATATTGATCTGCAGTATCTCGGGAGAAATAGCCCTGAATAACATCAGTAAGAATAGGAAGAGAATTGGAAAAATAAGATCTGGGGGGGCCAGAGGAACCGCAAAAAGAAAAATTAACAGCGGCCACACTGTGTCAGACCAAGAGACCACTTGTCGTACTCTGAACACCAGACACATGAGGAAGAAGAGGTACAAAAAGGACAAGCCCGTGTATTTCTCTGGAGTGCTTGTCGTACATAGCTTCCAACTGTCTTTAATCTGGAAGATTTCCTCTACTGGTGGTAGGCCGTGGTGGATTTCTCTTCCAAGCACGTTCCCTGTTTTTCTCCCTTGAATCCCTCTACATTTTTAGCATCTTTTGGAAACCCTACAGCTCCACTACATCTTGTTTTGAGCATGGCTCCAAGTAGCTGGTATTATTAGATCTCTAGGGAAAAATACTTGGAGGAAGTGCTATCCTATGCCTTCCTTTGCTTTGACTCGATGTCAAGTAGAGAAAGCAGATAGGAAAAAAGGAGTTGATGTATTTCAGTTGTGAAGAACGCAATCTCTTGATGTGCTCCAGCGCTAGAAATGTGTGGTTTGGTTTGGATTTTTTTACAAAATTAGAAACTTTTAAGGTGCTTGATTATTTGCTACAAATGGACCTTAATCAGCAAAATCTTTAATGAAGCAAATATTTGTTGTTGGCGGTTATGTACCGGATATGTTTTATGTAGCTATGATGACACTAAGTGCTTTTGCAGAGATGTCTGCAAATGACCCTTCTCTCTTCCCCTCATGCTCGTATTAGAGGCTCCGAAGTGACCTTGGCTTAGTCTGTCACTTTTCGTTCTCCCGTTTGAATAGATGCTCTGTCTTTTTACAGAGAGTGGCTGTTGCTGGTGTTAGTAATAAGGCCAAGATGTTTTATTCATTTATGATGTTACAGCCCTAATATGTGGCCACACTAGGCTCCTTCAGACCACATTATTGAAACGAACGGCAAAAATAATCAGTTCTTTCGATCATAAAATAGCAGTTTCATGTGTATTTAGGGAAAGAGACCTCAGAAGTAGTACCTTTTTCACATTTGTGATTGGAAATAGTGTGTAATACATTTGGGCATAAATTTGAGCAAGGCTGGCTTAAAACTGGAGATGTTCATACAGTACACTCGATCAGAATTAAAAAAATGATATGGGCTTCTAAATTAAAGCAAGATACAATGGAAAAGAAAGCATCACAGTTTTCCTTTAAAAAAAGCCCACTCAAAAAGCTATACAAAATGCATGGAAAGAGTTAGAAGCCTTCCTGAAAGGACAAGAGGAGCAAATTACTATAGAAGGCTCACAAGGCAAGAGGTTATTCTTTGTACAGTCAGCCATTAGGAAAATGTGTTCTACAGATGCTGCATCCTTGGACCTCTGCTGGAATTAAACTGTCTTGCCCGCATACAACGTGGGTGTAGTGCATCTTTTGTAGTTGTAGAAAATGAGTTAAGACCTTACGTTTCTCAGGCCTCGAATCAATTTTAGCAAGCTTGCTGTTCTAGGAGACCTTTTGTCCTGTTCATGTTTCATTCCTCGGTTTACCTTCTGACGCTGAGGCTGTCAGTCATGTGCTCCGAACACCGCATGTGAAGATTGGATCGGAGACGTTATGGTAGTTTGGCCTCTAGGTAATAGCACGAGTGCATTGCAAACTCTCAGTGTTTTCTATCAATCTTAGTAACGTCTGAGATGCCAAGTAGTTCAGTTGTTGGGGTTTGGGAACAGCAGACTACTTAAGAAAAAGATGAATTGTCCTCCACTTCAACAATTCTATAGCTGCAATGTAATGCCTCCTTAAACTCTGGTAACAGCAAAGTTTCTAGTCAAGGAACCTTTTATCTTCACTTTTCATCACTTTCTTCTGTTGTCTTCTCTCTTGTGAGTATAAACACTACGTAAGGGAGGCTTCTCGGACTGACCTCTCTAATCCCTACCAACTCGCTTAGTAAAGCACTGTCTTGTCATGGCCCTAAACACTCCAAGCTTTTGTGTATGAAACAGAGACAAGGAGGATTAGGAAAGCGGGTCAGAAAGGACAGAGCAAAGATGTTATCTCTGCAAATGTCTGTCGGACTAGAGTCAAAACGATAAGAGGGGATGAGCTATAAGGGATCAAAAGGAGTTTAACTGCTGTTGTCTCACCTTGGTGAGCTTTATCCTTGAGTAAGAAGCTGGTAGGTGTCAGAACTGTGCTCTGTATCAGTAGTATGAGCCTTATACCATGGGCTTTTCAGTCTTGTCAATACACAAAGTCTGTATGCTCCAAGTAGCGGTTCTGGATATTGTGTCCAGCACAGCGTCTTCCACACAGAAATACAAAGTTACCGTCTACACAGTACTTGCTGTACAGAAATAATTGCCCATTCTTTGCATGTGTGGGGAGGCAGGAAGAAGTGGAATGAGGACTCTTCCCCTCGAGACAGCAAAAAAGTAAAAGCTTTTAAATGTGCTCTTTATTCAAAGCACGGAAGTGTTTTCAGTTTCTATCACTGGTGACTGTTGTCAGCGTTTACTGGCAGACTTCTCTTTGAGAGATGCAGAAAAAAAATTTGCTTTCCTGAATTTCTTTCAGCAGCAGCACGCAAGTAGGAGTCTATTGGAGGAACCTCCCGGCAATTGCAGGCTAAAGTCTTAAAAGCAAACAACAAGAACTTAAACCCAAACAAAACCAACAAAAAATACACCGAACACCCTCCCCTAAGCCCCCTGTTAGAACAGTTAGACACCTGATTCTGTATTGATCTGTTTGCTTTAGATTCTTTCCTTGACTTAAATATTTATTTATTCTTCAACCTAAAAAAGGTGTAGCCACCAGCGTGATGTTCTGTAGAGAATAACGTGCTTTGGTTTAATATTTATACCAAGCAGGACAGCATTCTGTGGATATTCAAGATCCAAATATAATGGTTTTCAAATTGAGGGTGAAGTTGGGTCTTTGTTTTGGGAGAAGGGGGATTTTTGGAAGGGGAAGAGGGAGGAAGTTTGAACTCTGGGGCATTTGAGCATCGAAGAATATTCAGAGTAACAAGTTTAGTTTGTTGGAGGATTTCTGGCGTATTAACACATCATGACTTCCCTTTCCCTATCGGATGGAAAGCAGCTTGGCTCTACTTCACTCTGCTGCCTTCCAATCCTACTTGCTCTGCGTGCTGTAATTACCTTGCCATATAATTCTTCAACATGTTTGAAGTTAGAACTCATTAGTAAGGTTCGAGCAATCTGAAGAATTTTTTTTCATATTCCTAACCAGGGAGTTCTTTGTAAGTTTTAAACTTGGGTTTGTTTCGAATCCTTGAGTGAGAATGTCAAAGCGATACTGTAATAGAGGAGCACTAGGGGACAGATGCTTCAAGGCAAGATGTGGCATTATGTTGCTAGAATAGTAACTTGAAAAGCAAAGACGATTGCTATTTGAGAATGAACTTTATTAGATGACTTGGAAAATGCATGATGAAAAAAAACAGGAAAAAAAAAATCAGTGAAGAATTCTCAAAGCCCAGGGAATAAAGCTGTACATAAATTGTCGCGCTTTGACTAGGTAGATTATTTGCACTACGGAGAGGAATGGCAAGATCTCTGTAGCAGGAAGCAGTGATCTCTGGTATTTCTGTGTAACCAGAAGCAGGCAAGAATGTAAGAAAACTAGAAAATGTCTCTTGTGTCCTGGAAATTCTCCATAAATGGAAATCTACTAGTAAGTGACCCCTGTCTTCCCCGCAGCCGGGATCTATAGGCGCAGAAGCGTTGTGTTTCTCTCTGCTCCTAGCAGAGCACTGTTTCACGAGTGTTTCTACCAGGCAGAGTCACTTCCACCTTCTAAAAAAAAAAGCTGTGCGCGTGTTCTAGCAACGTGCTCCGTATGCGTTTGCTACGGCTGCTGGCTTCAGCAGGAAGAACGGTGGGTAAAACTGCACCAAACGAGTGACAGGCAAAAGATGGGAAAGGTTTTGAGAAAGAAATTTAGATGCAACTCGGACTAAGGCAATGGACAACGAATGATCTCTTCCTTGCCTTTGGGGAACTGGACCAAAGCGGTGTGTTCTAGAGGATCTTGCATCAGTGTAAAAAGCTAGAGCTAAATTCATGGCATACAGCGAGCAACTCACTTTCTCTGGAAAGGAAGAATAAGATGGAGGAAAGAGTGATGAAGAGATAGTAGGGATGATTCTTTATTTAACCAAGTGTAATACCAGCACTCTTGTATTGATCTTGTACTTACTGGTGCTGCAGGATGAAGACAGAAGGGTGGATAAGGAAGAAGTGCCGGTCTAAACTGAAGACAGAATCGGCCTGTGACAGAGCTGCCGCTGCAGCAGTGACCGGCCCAGGGAGCTGGAAGTTTTTCATTGCAGGGGCTGACGCTGGGTAGCATCTCTGTAGGAGAAGCAGAAAGACCTTCTGTACACAACGGACGTATTCCATGTGAGATGAAAGAGCGCAGCAAGCCTGTGATGGCGATGCTTCCTCTCATCTGTTTTCTTTTCCTGCTCTAGAAGCAGAAAGCCAACTCTGTTACACTTTCTACACTACCTAGTTCTCCCCATCCCCTTCTAGAAAGCTCTGTGGAGACCTCTCCCACCAGAAGACACAAGGCCCTGGTCTCTCCATGTCCCCAAAAGCTCCTTCGCCACAGTTAGCCCAGGGTGCCGCGCTTGTGCCTGAGGTAGGTGCGGTGACTTCCCAGGCTTTCCCGCGCCCATCCCGTAACGGAATAGGGTGGTGTTTAACTTTTTGTCACTCTATTACATCTCATATGTGCACGGATATTATGAAAACATTTTTGACATTGTGTCAAGAATATTAGAGGATGGGGTTTTTCCTGATCCATTTCTTCTTTATTGCGTTATTTCCTGTTGATCTTTTCTCTAGAGTAAAAATACTGTTTAAAATAACTGTAAAATGTATTTAAACCCTTGAGGGTGTTACTGGGCAACACCAGGGTATGTTTGTTTGTTAGATCTGCAGAGGTCCTCTGTGAAGCAAAACCTGAGATGCTCACATGATTTACAATGACTAATATTGTCGGACTGAAGAGATAAGAATCTGTTTGTAAATCAAGCAGAGCTCTCCCTGAATTTGATGCTATGAAGTCCTAGCATAAGAGAAGGCCTGGTGAGTAAAGAGCATTCTGTAGAACACAAAAAGGGGATGGCAGAAAGACATTGACTAACACTGAGGTAATACTGCTACCGGTACTGAACAAATAGGAAAATAATCCTGGTACGACTCACTTCCTTTTGAACTGGAAGACTTTGAACTCTATGCTGAGAGTTGTTCACTGGCTAGAGGCTGATTTTAAAAATGTAGTCAGAGCCTCTTTGCCTTAAAAAAAACCATTGCCCTGTAGCCTGTGGCTAAGGACAGCTTTTTGCGTAACAACGGAATGAGATTCTGCTGATACGGTGAATTGCTCGTAGGACCAATAAGGCAAATCAAGCTTACGACATCGCTGTAGTGGCTTCCTCATGTTTGTCGCCCAGCAGTGCTTCCATAGTTTTCAGTTTTAATGGTTGTTTTGAAGAAAATGAACATTAAACAAAACAGAAACAAAAGGCATCGACTGACCAAACCCAAATAATATGTAAAGCCCAGCGTTTTGATCAAGTTAGGCTTGCTTTCTACAGCCTTGTTACAAACTGAGTTACTTAAAAGATCTGTCTTGGGCAGCCAAGCTGCTTTACGGGTCCGAGTGTCTGGATGGCACGAGAGCAAAATATGTAGCGAAACTCTCATGTCAATAAAGGCTTTTCTGGGGGGCTAACAGTAGTATCGATGAGCAAGTCGGCGGTTGTCTTTTCCCTGCTCCAGGTATCGATACTGCTGGCACTGTAAAGCACGGGACCCGCTACGAGGCTGAAGCTTACCCCTGGCACGCAGGATGTCTTGCTGAGCCCTTTAAGTAGGACCACCGTGGCTTGCACGTTTGCCATTTCTACCAAATTATAGGACTCTGTGCATCTCTTGCTGCTGAGTGCAACATCTTGAGGAGGAGACATAATTGCAGAGGAAAAATATTCAGAAATAATCTACTGATGTTACAGGCTGGAGAGGCAGGAATAGCAAAAAAATGAGTACCTGCCTGCCAAAAGTGCTTTACGTCTTGCAAAGTTTTATTCAGCTGTGTTAATAACTAGTTGTATGAGTAAAAACTAACAAGACTAACAACTTGTGACAGGAAATTAGTTTTATCTGTTGAACAATGGAAAGCAGTTCTTTAGACTCCAAAGAATTCCAAAACAATTTTATTCAATTATAAATACAGATAAAAAAATGTGGTGTCTTGTTAAATGCAATCCCAGTACTTCTGCCCACTTCTTGGTGGTTAATTTTCACCACTGAGTATCTTAGTCAGTAGCCTGTAAATCGAAAACGAGAGATAAGCGGAGGGTAAATACAGAAACACGTAGTTCGTTTGTTTACATTCTGTAATATGATTTAAGTAGTGACTATCTATTTGTTACTCATATTGAGAACTAAACAAGTGAGTAAAGCAAAACTGCGTCTTCGCTGAAAGGGTGTTTCCTGCCTGAAATTCACCACAAAGCCTGGTTTAGGCTTTCACTCCTCTGTCCGTGATCCCATCAGAGGTAGTAGCTCAATGCAAGCAATGGAATCTATCATTCGGCCTCCTCTGTGACCCAGAATACTTTCCTTCGTGGACAGAGAGCTTGGCTTGGAGCAGCAATACAGCCCCGAGCCCGTCCACTTTGGGTTTCTCCCTTGTTGCGGCTGGGGGGGTGTCGTGCCGTATAGGGAGATGGGGCCAGGCTCGCAGGCTGTCTAGACGGAGCGAGTCCCATTGCGCTCTGAATGAAGGCCAGACAGCAGCGACGCCACTGCTTCCGCTTGCAGCCGGTGACTCAACTCAGTGGGAGCGGAGCAGGGTGCTGAGTCAGCAAAGTTACGGGCTGCTTCACCTTTCTCAGCCCGAACGATGGGAGAGAGCAGATAGGCACGGAACAGCTGTTCAAAAAGCAGTTCGCTGCCTGAAGAGAGGAAATGGTTTGAAAAACGACTTCCCTGGGGATGAGTAACCCCTGACTCTGCGTACAGACTGAGTTCTTCCTCGTTCTCAGCGAACTGCTACGAGGAGTAGTGCTGCACGGCTGGTCATTAGGAATTCAAAATTTATCATTTGGTAAAACAATTCTAATATCTTAAAAAATACCCATCCTTCACTGCTTGTGTGGTACTGTGAAGTTATACGATCAAGTAGAGAGAATAAATCCTCTCTTTCCTAAAGCTGCTGACTTACTGATCGAAGTATGTATAAACCACTTTCTTCTTTCTTTAGTTTGTGGCCCTGTCCATTTGCTAGAATTTGGGAACTTATTAATCCACCTGCAGTTTTGCTTTGATCAGGTCTGTAGTGTAACAGCTGTGAGAGAGTAGTCAGCAAATAACAATAAAAGTTAAATCTTATTAATGATTTTTTTTTTTTAACCTATAGATAGAGGCAGCAAATTTGCGAAAACTAGCACCAAGTATCAAGTCGAGGCATAGGAACTCTCCTCCTATTCTTGACAGAGGAAGAATTTTTGAGTTGGTTTCCTTAAGAAATTATGACCGCTGGGTAGCAAGAACAAGTGGCCGGAACATGGGATTACCTGCTGCTTCTTTCTGGCTCTGCCACGGATTTACTTGACCAAAACCATCACCTTCTGCGCGTTGCTGCTTCTCAAGCTGTGCCTTGCCGCAGGCAGGGAAGTTGTGAGAATGAATAAATGGAAGAGTCTGGGAGGTTCTCCCTTTGTAGACCATGAGATTGCTGAACAACCTATGTTTAAAATCTACTTTTTTTTGAAGTATATATATTAAAAATGTGCACTATTTACTGCTTACAGCGGAGCAACAGTGCCCCAGGGTTGCGCAAGTACCAAGGCGACGCGTGTATTTCTGGATGGGAGGAAGCAGTTCAGATGAAAAGCGTTCTGAAAACGGAAAACTCTTGACTTGCAACCCCTTTTCAATGAAAAAAATTTATTGTGAAATCCTCTCTCCCTTTCTGTCTGTGGCAATTTTTCCAAATGAACTTGTAAAAAAAACTTGAACAGTAGGTTAAGCAGCAGTGGGCTTGTCAAGAATCAATGGTGTATAATACAGCATACGGGTTTTATATCCAGCCTTTAAAAGGTCGCTGTTACTTAGCCTCTTTCTTTTAGCTTGCTGTGTTTTCTGTTGGCTTCAAGGCTACTTAACGTGGCTGGCATCTTCACATAAAATCTGACTGTATGAAGGTATAATAACACGGAAGTTCTTAATTTAAAGCAACGTTTTCTATTAATTTAGTGTGAAATTGAGATGATCACCCAATATCAATGTTCAGTTCTTCCCCTTGGAATCTTTAATGCATTTCCCATTTGTTCTTGTAAGCCTGAACACCGTGGTATCAGTGAACGCAGGCTGATGGGACGTGATAAAAAAACCCCAACAGTGACTGTGAAGCTGCATTCCAAGGGAAAACAGGAAACTGATGCTAATTCTCAGTTGTGATTCATTAGCTGGTGATGAAGAAAGCACCTTTTTTTTTTTTTTTTTTGAGAAAGGTCCCTGGGCTCTTTGAAGGAATAATTCATTACAAAGAGAAGACAGAGAATGTTAAATACACCTAGGTCAAAGTGTTGATATACTGCTGTAGGCGAATTGAATCAAAGCTTCAGGAAGGCTTAGCGACTGCTAAGTCGTGTCTCGCTTCGTAGGTGAACTCGCAGGTCTTTCGCAAACGTTGTGCTTCTGACTGCACGGAGCCACGTGCCTACCGGTAGCCCTGCTTATTTGAATTATTTTTCGGCCATGATGATTGCTCCCCGTTGAAAGCATTCTCAGTAAGTGGCTTCTAATTTTGCTTGCGCTAGATCTTGTTAGCTCGACCTGATGCATCCAACTTGTTCGAACTGAACCTGTAAAAGCCCACTTACAGCCAATTTAAGAGTTCAAAGTAAAATGATCTCTTGTAGAATCTAGGTCCAAAATTTCACCAGCAGTTCCCATGTCCAGTTTGAAAGCTGGGGGGGGAGGGTTTATACCAGTACTTTAAAAAAACACTCCAATTGAAGTAGCTGCCATTGTTTAAATTAAATGATCCCTTTAAGGTAGGATTTTCAGCTTCTGGGTGCAGCTATTGTGCTAGAATTCATCGCTTCTGGTAGAGGCCACAACATGATGCATTTTCTGAGGCTTTTTCTGGCGTATCTTTGTGGGTCTTCACACGCTCATTTTATAAGTGATTTTCTGTTGGGGTTCCCTTAACGCTGAATCTGTCCGTTGGTAGATAGGTGTTGGGTATTTTTAACTTGTATTTAGGGCTTGAAACATCGTTATTTGGTCCTTTACTGTTTATCATGCTCACATGAAAAAAGCAAAGCTGAAAGTTTAGACTTCAGGTAGCAATAGTGGGGAACTGATTACATGGTAACAGTACCAAGGTTTATGAATTGATATTCTGAATTAACGAGAGTTAGTTCCACTTTGTAGGTGTTCCAGCATGTTTTCTTTTCCCTGAAGCCCTGCCCTGTCGAGCAGAGGTTGAACTCTGCTGTAGGCTCATGCGGGCAAGGCTACGAGGGAGTCGACAGCAGCCCACCACTGCCTGAGCCACCACCACCCCTGCGCTAAAATCATCTTCGTCGCGACGGGTGATGTTGAGGGCCACACGCTGCGGGAGAGGCTGAAGCTGGGTGCTTCTTCCCCAGACGGTGGTGAAGCAGGAGGTGAGGCCTCCGTCCCGGCGGCTGGGCACCCCGGGTGCTGGCGGAGTTGTGGCAGGGCTCCGCCATGACCCTGGGGTTCACAACTTCTTCGTTTACGCCCTGTTTGTGTGAGAATCGTTGGGGTTTTCTGCCATGGCTGGGCCCGTGCCGGCACTTTGGTCACTCTTGGCCTGTGTGAACGGCTTTCCTGACGCAGCCCATCTCCCAGGCTTGCTGAGAGCAGGCTCTGGGCCTTAGAGCAGCTGCCAGTACCTGAAGGGGCCTGCAGGAAGGATGGAGAAGGGCTTTTCACAAGGCTGTGTAGTGATGGGACAAGGGGAAACGGCTCTGTACTGAAAGAGGGCAGATTTAGATGAGATATTAGGAAGAAATTCTTTTCCATGAGGGTGGTGAGACACTGGCCCAGGTTACCCAGAGAAGCTGTGGCTGCCCCCTCCCTGGCAGTGTTCAAGGCCAGGTTGGATGGAGCTCTGAGCACCCTGGGCTGGTGGAAGGTGTCCCTGCTCATGGCAGGGGCGTTGGAACCAGATGATTTTTAAGGTCCCCTCTAACCCAAACCATTCTGTGACTCCATGCAGCTTTCACTGAGGGAGCCTGGCGGGGAAGGGCTGTGTCAGACAGCCCTGTCCCCCTTCCTCCGTGTTCTCAGGGCTCCTCAGGGGCACTTGACCTGCGCCAGGCTGCGGGGCCGGCAGCGGCCGTTCCATGCGGCCGCTGCCTCAGCCCAGGGAGCCGGCGCTGGAACCCCCCCCCCTCCCCGGCCGGCGGAAGGGAGCGGCGGCCGCGGCGGGGCAGGGC
>Ga0065711_1006859_pt1 | contig 22068 bp, 24 predicted proteins | sample Hoacrofraction12_FD_59098 | JGI IMG/M metagenome (GOLD analysis project Ga0065711, IMG submission 59098) | Hoatzin crop microbial communities from Cojedes, Venezuela - Epithelial fraction 12 v2 (version 2) | ecosystem: Host-associated > Birds > Digestive system > Esophagus > Crop | place... | reverse complement strand
CTCCTCGCCCTCCGCCTCCTCCCGCGAACGGGACTCCCAGCCCAGTCCCACAATGCACCGGGCGCGCCGGGCTCCCTCAGCGCCGCCTGAATAGAAATGCCGCCGCCGGGCACGGCGGGGTTAAACCTCCCCCCCCTCACACAGCCCCCCCCACGCGCGTTCCCGGTGGCCGTGCACGCGTGGGGAGAGGCGGGGGGCGCCCCTCGGGTGGCAGCGTGGTGGCGAGGCGCAGGGCGGGGTTGTCCCCGAATAACCAGAGCGTTCTGTGGGGGGAATGTGGCGGGGGCTGAGGAGAGGCTGCGCTCCTCGCCTCGGGGTGCCCCACCTGGGCTGGGTTTTGCCCAGAAACTGGACAAAAAGTCACATTTGGAGTCACGGAATCGTTAAGGTTGGAAAAGACCTCTCAGATCATCAAGTCCAACCACCAACCCAACACCACCGTGCCTGCTAAACCATGTTCCCAAGTGCCACATCTACATGCTTTTTGAACACCTCCAGGGATGGGGACTCCACCACCTCCCTGGGCAGCCTGGTCCAGTGCCTGACCACTCCTTCAGTAAAGAAATTTTTCCCAATAACCAATCTGAACCTCTCCTGATGCAACTTGAGGCCATTGCCTCTCATCCTATCGCTGGTTACTTGGGAGAAGAGACCAACACCTGCTTCACTGTACCCTCCTTTCAGGGAGTTGCAGAGAGCAATAAGGTCCCCCCTCAGCCTCCTCTTCTCCAGACTAAACAGCCCCAGTTCCCTCGTGCTCCATGTTACACCCAAAAGCTGGACAAGAAAGGAACTGAGGGGGTCGGGTGGGCTTGACAACGGGCAAATTTGGCCAACATTAATTTCTTCTGGATGCAGAGCTGAGACCATGGCCCTGGGGAGCAAGAAGAGCCCTCGGGTGTCATCTCCAAGGGTTTCCGTTGGCGTGTGGCCCATGGAGGAATGCTGCCTGGCTGGGTGCGTCAGCTGGTGACTTTTTTACACCAAAATCTGGGTTGGAGCACGCTTCAGAAAAAATGCAGTCTTGTTTTGAAGCAGGTGGTGATAAGTCCAGGATGAGCCTAGAAAGCTGCGCTCTGTTTAAGTACCCGTACAGCCAGGATGTTCCTTCTTGTCCAACGCTGTTTGCGCAAGTCAACCCTTTTCCATCACTGATTTGCAAAGCCTCCCACTTTTTCTTAGACATTTCATATATAAATTACTGGAACCTGACATAACTCTGGCGGGTCTGACTTCCAGCGTCTTTTCAGTTTGCTTTTCTACCTGAAAGTGGTTTGTGTGCTTCTAAGGCCCCTTTTCCCAACCGATTAAAGCCAAAAATGAAATGATTTTCACTTAAAACTTGTCTTGCTTTGTGTGCGAGACAGGTTTTCCCAGAAAGGAGGGGATTTTGCTGTTACAGATAGCACAGGGACACATTTTACATTGCCAAATAGAGAAAAAACACAGTTCACTCCTTGTAATTTGCAATTAAGTGCCTAATTAAGTAATTGCCTGTTAATTCAAAGACTTTTGTATAACCGTCTTCGAAAAAGGCCTGCCTAAAAACAACCAGAAAGAGAAGAAATTAAAATGCTGCTTTTCTTGCCTGATTTTAATTGCTCCTTTTGTCTCTGAGCGAACGCAGTGCCCCTGGAACGTGATGTGGAGGACCAGAGGTGCACGGGACTACCCAGGGCCGAACAACTTTGGGAAATCACTAATGTTATTTGTATAATTAATTGATTTTCAGGCTCCTCTGTGTTGCTCTCCTAATGCATTTCAAGCTCGGCACACAGCTTGTTTCTCCGGGAGCAGCCATGGCCCATTTGACCAACGGATGTGACAGTAGAGATGAATTGAGGACGCGGTGACCGCAGTCCTGACCTGGAATTTGAACTTGTCTTCCTCGCTCGTCTTGGAGGGAGCAGGAGGCAGAAGATCTCAGGATCTTCTGATTGCCATCGATCCGAGCTGGCTTGCTGAGCATTGGCTTCCTATCACGTCTGCGTGCTCCCTGATAGATGATTTCAATCTGAAAAAAAAAACCAGTAAGTGTCTTTAGAGGTGGTAATCGGATGCTCAGATCTAACACTTCTCCAGCTTTTAGCCATCGCCTCTATTACCAGCATCTCATTTAAAAAAAAAATAATTATGAAACATAAGGAGAACGATGAGATAAAAGAAAAAATGAAGGCTGCTGATTTTTAAGCCCTTACTTAGTTTTTTTCCTTTTCCATTTCTTTGGATGGATGGGGGAACTGAGTCACACTTTCATCTTTTTTTCCCCCACGCCCATGAGGGCTAGACAGTAACTATTTCTTTAATACAGGGGGGGAAAAAATATTGAGATTTCCAGGTGGTAGCCTGACTGAAAGAAAACCCGAATACGTGCAAATTCTTGCCAAGGTGGCGAGGTCTGGTGATGCTGTCCCATGCCCTGCGTTGTGCGCAGGAGTGGGAGGGAGGTCCGTGCCTTGCAGGTGCCGTGCCAGGGGCTGCCCCTGTCCCTGCCCACATTTTCCTGGGGGTGGGATGGTCATATCTGAAGACAGAGATGTGGGAAATGGTCTCTGGGAAGGAACACACATGCAGGGGTATCCATGCAGCCCACCAGTAACGGCACAGGTGTGGCCCTCTAGAGCTGAAACTAAACAGGACCAGGGTATGGTGGTGGACACTGTGCATAATTGGCTGCACTGGTTAATTAACAGCACACTTCTTGGCATGGGCAATGGTGGAGCATCCTCAGGTGGATCTGCACGTGTCCCAGAGAACGTGCACTGGTCCCTCCTGCCTGCCCCCGGGGCAAGTCTTTGCATGGGCAAGCAGCGGGCAGGAGAGTGGTTTTGCCAGCAAAACAAGGCAAGAGGGAGCAGTGAGCCACATCTCCGCTGCAGCTTCAGGTCACTGTTGCTGCACCCAGCATGCACGTACCCCATACGATCAGAAAGGGAATCCCGTGCATCCAGGGCATTGTCCTTTTGGTGCAGGATCGTAAGCAAACCCCTGAAAGAGTGGTGATGGATCCAGCAGCCCTGGGGAGAGCCTGTGCTGCTGGAACCACTTGCTTCGTGTCACATTTTCCTAGAGTTAAATAACGACGTTCTAGAGTTAAAAAATGATCAAATGGCTTTGCTTCCCCCCCCCCTCCCAAAGTCTTTTTTGCTGTCTGGTGTGCAAAAGTTCTGGCAGAAATTCCATGATCCGGAGCGATTTGGTCTGGTGCCACGAGAATGGTCTGCTCTGCACGCCTTAGGAAGTGCAAAAAGGAAAAAAAAAGAAGCTAAAGAGCCCTCCGTGCTGCGGCCCCTGGGTGCTGCCCGATCCTTCAGTCACATCAAAGCCAGCTGCCTCCTGTGCCGACACAAGGACACGACAAAGTCCTTAACCTTTACAGGTGCGGGGTCTGCATTTCTTCAGTCTTTTTTTTTACCTGGATGACTCAGAGCATGGATTATTAGCAGCTCAGATTTCCTTGGCCAAAGTGCGTCGTCGTCATTGTGTATGTATCCAGGTTAAATCTAAGCGATATTTCTGAACCAAGTAGGCTTCTGACTTGGTTCTGCATCTTTGGCGTTTACAAAATGATTAGTGTTTGAACTCTCCCTGTTCTGTTTCTTAAATGTCAGCAGAAACTTTTTTTAAATAAAACAATGCAGCCTCCCCCTGCAATGTTTGTAACCAAGAAACTGTGGCATCGCAAGAGCATGAGAAAATATTGCTGATTAAAACCAGAGTGAGAAATGACAGCAAAAGTGATTTTCTTTTTTCCTCATTGCAGAATTCACAGTGAAGTGGCTGGTAAAGTGGGACCAGCCTGTTCAGCTCTGCTTGTGCTGAATGCTGTACTAGGTTTAATGCACTGGAGCTACTTCCACTGGCACGTGGGGCTGGTCATATGCTTAAACATATGCGTTTACTTAACATCTACAGACTTAGGAGCTTATGTGTTAAACAATCTCTGAAGTTTTTTAATATGAAAATTTAAACTTTGGTGTGATAATTTGATGTCTTGTGTTGTAAAACACATCGCACAGCATAGCTTTTCCCCCACCTCTCTCTGTTTTGACAAAGCAAAGTAAGTTTGTGCTGTTGTCACCTTTCCTTGCCTCGTTTTTCTCTTCTTCCTACATCTCATTAATACACAAATGGTATTAAATAATAATGATGCCAGTAGTGGCCTCTGCTGTGCCTCGGTGTTTGCTCCTTTTTGCTTTGAGGAGCAGATGTTCCCTGTCTTTGTTTTCTGTTGCCAAACGGGGACTTTGCCCCTTTAACCTTTGATAAGGTGCTTTAATAGTCTCTGACGTGAGATTTTATCAAAAACCTTGGCAAAAGCCAAATAAACAATACCCGCCCAGCAGCTTTTATTAAATGTTCCCATTGCGGTTTATAGCAGTTTAAGGAAGTGCAGTTTCCTCTCTGTTTTTGCAGACTGTATTTATCCGGTGCTCCCTTCGCCCGGCTGCGCTCTCCCCAGCCCCGGTGGGCTCAGGCTGGGCTGAGCACCCTTGTCCCTGCACCCAGGAGAGCATCCCCCGTGGAGGGAGCACCCACGGGCAGGGGACCTGACTGGGGCTCTGTGGCCCTGGGTGCTGCTCCAGCAACGGCCCCTGCCAAAGCCGCACCGCGTACCACTCGAACAGGGTGATGCTGCCTACGAACAGTCGATGGGGTCCGGCCGGTCTCGCCTAGCCCCCATTTTCCAACGCCTGCTGGTGCGAGATGGGGAGGGGGGGGTGTACATGGATGCTGCTGGGGTCTCGGTGCTTGTCCTCCTATCGCTGTGTACCTCGCTGGGAGCCGCTGGCTGCTTTTGCGCCAGCAGTTAAATGCCACTGCACCTTAAAGCTGCCCTAACTCTTCCTGTAAAGAGGCACCCTCGCAACACCCATCTCTTCTTCATCCCTTTTGCAGTGTTTCATACCTTGCTCCTGCGCTCGGCCACCCTGAAAGCCCCAAGGGAGCATCCACCTCCCAGTTGCTACCTGTTTATTTGCCTGCGCATCGATGTGGCTCGTAGGAACAGCCATCAGCCCTGGGCTGGGGTGGCGAAGGCTTTCCCTGGGGTGGGCAGCCTGAGTTGCAACTCGAGTGGAAGCGTGCTCGGCTCCGGAAAGCCTTGTGTGCAGTTTGGGAAGGTGGCACTTTGCAGCTGAGACGTGCCCGTGTGCTCTCCCATGGCCTCTTGCAAAAGCCGCTTGCGGTGTTAGGGGTGGCTTCTGCTGAATCTCCCTTGGCCTTACCCACATCTCTCCAAAACTGCATTAGATTTGGTATTCCCACCCCTGTCTTTCCTGTCTCGACCCGTTTGACATCCACGATATGTCACACCCAGGGAACACTTCATCAAGCCCCTTACTTCTCCCAGGCTGGGGCAGCAGGCACTGCAGAGCTGCTCTTTGTTACTGGCCATTTGGTCTCCACGTGGAAAACAAAACAAGCGCACAGGGCTGCGCGATGCAGCAGCTCTGCCATGTTCCCTGCAGCGCCGCTGCCCGGCCTACACATGAGCCCCCTCCATCCCCCTCCAGCCCCGAAAGTTCACCCAAGCTGACGACATCTGCTTCGGTGGGCAAGCTGTGTGCCTTGTGTTGTCTGCTAGCACGCTCCTTGTCTCCTCCACCCGTCGCAGGGCTTTGTTTCCCCCAGCCACCTCCTGCCACGCTTACCCTGGGCATCCCCAACAATTTTCCATGTTGAGTGGGACATGGCCCGTGGAGCAGCAGCTCCTGCAACGTGGATGGCACCGGCACAGCCCCGTTATCACCATCACGGGGCTGCTCTGGCCTCACGCACACGCCGCGCTTTTCTGCGTCGAGATCCTTTCCAAGGCTCGAGCTTATAAATAATCCAGGAGCCTCGCCTCCCGCCCGGCTTTGCGCGCTGCTACCCCGCTTTTTTTCAGAAAGGGCTGTGCGATCCTGCCAGCCAGACCTGCGGCCACCCGATACGGGCTCTCTTGGGACAAGCCTCGAACACTGACTTCCCGAGTCACCGTCTGGAGCGATGGGTGCAGCCGAGCTGAGCCAGTGATCCTATTCCAGCTGCCGGCACTCGCTCAAACATCTGCCTCGGTTGCATCGTGCTTGTTGATGGAGCCGTGCGCAGCTCTCACAGCGTCATTTGGGAATATAAATTGAGTTCCTCTGAGCTGGAACCACCTGCTTCAGATAATTTCTTTGGCAAGGAGTCTTCTTACTTAGGCTCCATCCAGGATTTTTCTGTCTCCCACCACTGCCAGCCCTACCCAGTAGCTGTGGGGAGTCGGTACTGGTGGGTGGATTTTAGATGGACCCATGGGGGAAATGCTGTCCTGCTGCTGGGTCGCAGAAGGCGGCAAATGTGCTGTTTCATTCATATAATGAGAGAATCACAGAAGGGTTTGGGTTGGAAGGGACTTTTAAAGGTCACCTAGTCCAACCCCCCTGCCATGGGCATGGACACCTTCCACCAGACCAGGATGCTCAAAGCCCCATCCAACCTGGCCTTGAACCCTCCCAGGGGAGGGGGCAGCCACAGCTTCTCTGGGCAACCTGTGCCAATATCCCACCACTCTCTTTGTAAAAAACTTCTTCCTTTTGTCCAGTCTAAATGTACCATATTTCAGCTTAAAAGATCTCTCGGACCTCCCAGCAGGACTGGTGCAGAGGGGCTGGGGCTTCATCCAGAGGCGTTTGCCCAAGTCCAATCGAGATGGAGGTGGGACGCTCTCCCTCTGCCGCTGACAGGCTGAATGGCCTCAGCTTGGACTCCAGCTTCTGTTTTCCAGGCACCGGGTGCTCACTGATGCTGAACTGAGGCCAGCTGGACACGTGAGCAAAGAAGAAAGCAGCTCCCTGGGCAAACACATGGCTGTTGCAAGGAGCAAAACAAGCAGAGCGACCCTGCCCGCTTTGCTTGCTGGAAACCAGGGTGGTGGTGGCGGTGGGTGCTGCTGCCCCCAGCTTCCCTTTGCCCTCTGTAGGGTGATACGCAGCCCTCCAGGTCTGACCCTGCCTCTGCTCCTACTTCTGCCCCAGCCATATCCGTTAGAAGAGCATCTAGTTAGGATCCATTAAACGCACCTGAATTGTTGGGTGCTGAAGCAGAGCTGGATGCCACCCTGGGATCGTGCCAATCGGGCGCCCAAAACTTGAGCAAATGGGGAAAAGCGGTTTATGCACCCAATTTCTCCTTTGGGAAATAGGTGTAACGTCAGCAAGGCACCCTCAGGGCTGCAGGTGAGGTGCCCTGGAAGAGGCCACGCGTGCTCGATGCAACTGCTCGTCTCCGCAGGGATCACCACTGTGCAGTGGTGTGTTTTTCCCATTGGAAAAGCAAAAATAAACCAACCCCCTAAGCAGGGGTTCAGTGGTTTTCTCTCTTTGAGGGGCTGAGTGTGAGCGTGTTGCCATAACAATCTCACAGCAGAGGAGGAACCTAAACATCTCTCTCGCATCCAGGACAGCTGGCTGGGGGAAGCGAGGTTTGCTGAGCCGAGCCCGCAGGTCGCGATTCTCCTGAGAAAGTCTTGAGAAGCCCCTGATGTACGTGCAGCGAGAGATGCAGAGGCTGTTTCACGGGGACAATTGGTGGAGCTGCCAGGAGGTGAGACCCCTCCAGTGGGGCTGGACCGCCCACCGTGCTGGGACATGGGAGTGGATGGAGGGGGCTGTTGGGGCTCCCTGTAGCCTCTGCACCCCCAAATGCAGCCCTGCACTCACCAGGAATGCCCGGCAGCGGTGGGAAGTGCTGTAACCTGGTGGTCCACATCCTCCTGAAGGGCTTTTTTCCACCATTTAAAAGAAAAAAACCCACCAAAACACACAGGAAGAGCAATGATCATGCCGTTAAACCTTCCCATTGCTCCATTTCTTTCCCATCCCCTACATCCCACTGCCCTCCTTCTTCTCCCGTTGCAGCCAATTCTGAGTGTGTTTTCCCAGGATTTGTGCCCAGGATTGGCATGAAGCAAACTCAACAGCGTCCACCTTTGCAGGACCTCTCGCTCAGGCAGCAGGATAAGCCCATGGAAAGGAGAGAATGCTCAGGGCAGCTTGGGGGGGTCTCTGGGGAGAGACATTCCTCTGGGTGAAGTATTTTCTCGTGCAGACGGGAGAGCAAAGCCAGCTGACAGGCCGTGCCTGGGGAAAGCAGCAAAGCGAAAACCAGCAAACAGCCCCAGTGACAGCTGCTTTGATTTCCAGAAATACAATTAACACCCACCCCGATGCAACTCCGTGCCAGAGAGCGAACCAGCAGGAAAAAGCCACTCTTCCTAAATGCAAAGCATTGCCCCAAGTCCTGTCTGCCGCTTGCTCGAGTGATGCCTGCAGAGTCCGGGAAGTCACTGCAGAGCCAAGTCTGAGTGTTGTTTTTAACTCAGTTATTTGATCTAATCCAAGCTGTAGAGCCAAACCTTGCTATGACTAATATTCTTATCACTATCCATATGTCTGTGGTGTAAATAATGCGTTGGGGAATAGATGTGGGCTCCAAAAATATGGGGGTTTTATTTGGTTCGTTTAATCCAGGTGGCTCTGCAAAAGCTAGTGTGAACATTAGAGGGTGAATGGTGGACGCGGGATGGGTGGGCTGGGGCAGAGAAATGCGGGGGGCTGCTGGCAGGTCTGCTTGTGCCACGTGAACTGCCACCAGACATCGGCCTCACGTGCACCTCCTGACACTCAGCAGATAGTGCCAGGGACTGAGCAATGAACCCAACCCAATCTTCCCAGTTTGGGCAAAGACCAACAGCTCTTGCTCATAGAATCGTAGAATGGCTTGGGTTGGAAGGGACCTTCAGAAGTCGTCTAGCCCAAACCCCCTGCAATGAGCAGGGGCATCTTCAACTAGATCTGGTTGCTCAGAGCCTCATCCAGCCTGGCCTTGAACATCTCCAGCGATGGGGCATCAACCACCTCTGGGCAACCTGTACCAGTGTTTCACCCCCCTCATCGTAAAAAATTTCTTCCTTACATCCAGTCTATCATGCCCGAAGTGATCTCGGTGGTGCTTAACACAGGCAGGTCGGGGTGTCCTGCGTGGCTGGTGGTGCCATCTGGTGTTGCTCCCCCAGCATCCCACCTAGGGCAACTGTTTATGTGACTGGGATGGGCAGGGTTTGCTCCAAGGGACTCCCCGCTGCCAGGGCACCCCGGCAGTGTTCACAGCATAGAGTCCAAATATCCTTGCTGAGCGAGTCGACTGCTATTAGAAGCAAAGGTAATATTTTAGGGGTGATCTCCTTGAACAGGCAACAATATTCCAGCGACTCATAGACCGAGGAGGCAGAGTTCGGGGTAGAAAATTGCTTTTAAGTTCAGCCATTTAAGATACCAGCATTAGTTTTGCTTCTAAAACTTCCGGAGTGTGAGCAAGAATCACCTCGCCCACCCACACTCACTAAATATTTAGTCATTTTTAACAAGTTAAACAAAGCCCTTTGATTGGATTTATGCTAATGGCTCCTCCGTAGGCATTTCTGATTCATTTACATTTCATTTTAAAATTGCCTGTGTACACTGCTGATTCTCACCAACACCATTAGCGGATAAAAGGAACAAGTAACGGGTCACAGACGCCACAAGATGGCAATAGTTGAAGAGCAATTTGCTTCTGGAGGAAGAGATGCGGGGTTCGCCAGCAGACCGTCTGTGGAAGGGCACGGCGCTGCCTGTGCATTAACCTTCGCACTTGCGGAGGGGTTTGCGGCGGGCGAGAGCAAAGCGGTTTGTGCGCGGGGTGGGTGGGTTCATCCTTCCACCCGGCGGCAGGGATGGAGAAGGACGGAGAAGACGTGAGAGTTGTTCAAGGTCGGCCCAGCGGCGTCCTGCCTCCCGGTTTCACGGCTCTTCAAGCAAAACTTGCAGCGTGAAACACGGGTGGCTCGCCCGCCCGGAGAAGGAGTGGGGTGCTCACAGCCTCCGAGTCCTGGCTGTGGGTGCAAAGGTTGGGGGTTCCTGGGGCTGAGCCTCCCCGGCGGGTGGCAGCTGGACGTGTTGCTGTGCCAACATCCTGCATGAATCCACCAACACCTGATTTGTGGGGTCAGGAGAAGAGGTCTGAGCCCCACAGCACCCCCAGACGCAGCACGGAGGGGTCTGCAGCAAATGGGAGCGTCTCTGACTCTGTGATTGGGCTAAGAGCCTGGGCTGATGAGCTGCTACCTGGTTACCCTTCACACAGTGTTAGATCCTCTATGACCTACAAACTTCAGTGATGGGGTTCAGGATTTCTGTAAGGCCTTTGATACAGCCCTCACCAACATTCCCGCCTCTAAATTGGAGAGGTATGGCTTTGATGGTTGGACTGTTGGATGGATAATGAATTGGCTGGATGGCTGCGTTCAAAGAGTTGCAGTCAACTTCTCCACGTCCAGCTGGAAACCAGTAATGAATGGTGTCCCAAAAGGGTTCATACTGGGACTAATACTGCTTAATATCTTCATCAGTAACACAGACGGTGGTTTCTAGTGCACCCTCAGCAAGTTTACAGATGACACCAAGCTGAGTGGTGCAGCTGATTTGCTGAAGGAAGGCATTGCCATCCAGAGGGACCTTGACAGGCTTGAAGAGTGGGCTTATGTGAACCTCATGAAGCTTAACAAGGCCAAGTGCAAGGTCCTGCATCTGGGTCAGGGCAGTCTCCAGTATCAGTGCAGACTGCATTGTTCAGCCTGGAGAAGGCTCTGGAAAGACCTAATTGCAGCCTTTCAGTACTTAAAGGGGGCTTGTGAGAAAGGTGGAGACAGACTCTTCACCAAGACCTGTAGTGACAGGAGAAGGGACAATGGTTTTAAACTGAAAGAGGGTAGGTTTAGATTGGACATAAGGAAGAAATTTTTCACAATGAGGGTGGTGAGGCTCTGGCCCAGGTTGCCCAGAGAAGCTGTGGCTGCCCCATCATTGGAAGTGTTCAATGCCAGGTTGGACGGGGCTTTGAGCAGCCTGGTCTGGTGGAAGGTGTTCCTGCCCATGGCACGGGGTTTGGACTAGATGACGTTTAAAAGTCCCTTCCAGCCCAAACCTTTCTGTGATTCCATGCCCTGGCTCTGGCCGTGATAGTGAAGCTGATGGCCTTTCTACTCGTGAAAAAGCGTGCCCACCACATGGAACATTGTGAATGGTAATGCAGAGCCCAGTGTGAGAGGTAGGTGCCCGTGAAGTGGATGAGGCAGCAGATATGCAGGTCTCCATTCTCCCCAGGCAGCTCCATCTCCCCCAGGGCTGGAGCCAACCCGGCACTGCTGAGCAGCAAAGCTGCAGGCTGAGACGTCTGCAATGTCTTCCTTGAAATGAAATCCCTCCCCAGCTCGAGCCTTCACATTCCCCTGGCTGAGCTTGCTTGATTTTCTGCCTAGTGCTAAAAGAAGTGCAATGGTTTGATTCAGAGCAGGAAGGGCATGCATCTTGACCATGAACTTGGGCTTCCCACCTGCACAACTACAAGTGGAGTTACCAGAAGCTCTCCAAAAGCAATCCCCAGCTATAAGAGATTTCGTTCTGGAGAAAGCATCCGCCTCTATTCATTAAAGTGAATACTGGCTTGCATGGAAAGCCTGGCAGCCTGGGATGAGGTCTGTGACTGGAGCTTTCCTGCACCTCCTGCTCCTGCCTGCAGCTCCTCCAGAGGACAGGGGCGTCATGGGTAGGGCAAGCAGAAGGCGTCCATTATCTTTCTGGCAGGTCTGTCATACCTGTGGGCACAGCTTCAGCCCGGGCTTTTCCCTGCCAGCCCGAAGGGATGTCCCCTCCTGCTGCGGGGAGGAATGGGGTAGGGGAGAACATCGCCACCGAGCAGGAGACGGAAATAAAAACCAAGAGAGAGGTGAGACAGCCTGGGGAAGGAGGAGGTCCCCACTGCCTGGCCCTGGCCACAGCACTGGATGGAGACCCCAGTGATGCCACCCCATGAGGATGGGTGCTGGTGACCTGTGGCCGAGGCAGTAGTGTCCGCTGCTCTAAGGCTTCCACAAAGAGTCATGAAATGAGAGATGGGGGATGATCCATCACGCTCGGTGAAGGGCAGTGAAGGAATGACGCGGCAGCTCATTGCTGTAATAAATGTTAAATGCAAATTCTATGTTGATGCACTGGGATTTAACATACCTTCTGCTCTCCAGGTGACGAAGGCAGCAAGGTGACACCCTTGTGGGCAGAGGAGCCTGGAAATGGAGGAGGTCTTGCACCCCAAACTCCATCTCCATGGGTTGCAGCACATCCACTGCCATGTCCTGGCTCCCCTCCCTGGGGACTGGGTGTCCAGTTATATTTTGTGCAGGCAAAGGGTGTTTCTAACACCGAGACAAACCCTTTTTCCCCAGGGCATCCAGCCTGGCCTGGCCCTTGGCTCTCTCCAGGGCATCAGCCCCATCAGAGCAGGGTGGATGGAGAATCACAGAATCATTAAGGTTGGAAAAGACCTCTAAGATCATCGAGTCCAACCATCACCCCAACACCACCATGCCTGCTAAACCATGTCCCCAAGTGCCACATCTCCACATTTTCTGAACACCTCCAGGGTTGGGGACTCCACCACCTCCCTGGGCAGCCTGTTCCAATGCCTGACCGCTCTTTCAGGAAAGAAATTTTTCCTAATATCCAATCCAAACCTCCCCTGATGCAGCTTGAGGCCATTGCCTCTTGTGCTATCACCAGTTGATTGGGAGAAGAGGCCAACACCTGCCTCACTACCCCCTCCTTTCAGGGAGTTGTAGAGAGCAATAATGTCCTCCCTCAGCCTCCTCTTCTCCAGACTAAACAGCCCCAGCTCCCTCAGCTGCTCCTCATCAGACTTGTTCTCCAGACCCCTCACCAGCGTTGTTGCCCTGCTCTGGACACGCTCCAGCCCCTCAATGTCCTCCTTGTAGTGAGGGGCCCAAAACTGAACACAGCACTCCAGGTATGGCCTCACCAGTGCCGAGTACAGGGGCACGATCACCTCCCTGCCCCACTGGCCACACTATTCCTGATCCAAGCCAGGATGCCATTGGCCTTCTTGGCCACCTGGGCCACTGCAGGCTCATGTTCAGCCGGCTGTCGACCAACGCCCCAAGGTCCTTTTCCTCCAGGCATCTTTCCAGCCACTCCTCCCCCAGCCTGTAGTGTTGCATGGGGTTGGTGTGACTCAAGTGCAGGTCCCGGCATTTGGCTGTGTTGAACCTCATACAGCTGGCCTCGGCCCATCGATCCAGTCTGTCCAGATCCCTCTACAGAGCCTTCCTACCCTCAAGCAGATCGACACTCCTGCCCAAGAGGTAGGAAGCAGATAGCCCACTGGTGCTGCCAGCATCAGGCAAGGCAGTGTGCACTGCAGGGAGTTGGAGGTCTGCAGGCTTTGGGGACGGAGCCATCATTAGAAAAAAGTCAAGAAAACCAAGGGTGGATGGTATTACCATTCTCACCAGCCAAAAAGGGTCGGACACCGCTGTGCCACTGCAGCAGGAGGCAGAGAGGTGGCAGCAGGGAGAGGTGGGGTCTGAGTGCACGTGCGGGAGCTGAGGGGAAGGGAAATGAGAAGTGAGTGGAGGTCCAGCTAAGAGCAGAGCAGTTTACACACATCCCCTGTGCTGCGATGAATGGAGACATGAGATGCAGTCAGCGAATCCTGAAATCTCTCGGGATTAAATGATTACATTAATCTTTGCTTTCTCTAAGCCGTGGTAATGGCAATAGCCACATGCTGGTTCCAGTCCAGATCCCTTCATGCTAACTTCACGGCGACTCATCAGGAAACCGGCATGGGCTCACAGCATCCTGACACGTGAATGTCCCCCTCGGCCCCCTCCAGCCCACGCTCGCTTTTGCCTGGTGCCTCCGTAGTGCTGCTGGGCATGGGATGGAAGCGGAGCAGGGATGCTGCGGCACGGGAGCATTGTGCCAATGGGGTTTTTTTTTTGGAAGCCTCCCGGACTGATTTCATTGGCGGGAGTGCAGAACCACCTCCCAGCGTGCACATGCCATCTGTGTGACGGTTTGATGAAACACCCCGGGGCACGTAAGGTCCCCAAGGCCACTTGAGCATCAGTGGTTGGCATTGCTACATAAGCTGGCCTTTTCCACCCACCCTGACATGTCCAGGCATCACCTGAAGATGACATTTCTCCTGGGTGTGCTGGTGATGGACACAATCAGGAGACATCCCTGGCCACAGTGGTGGTTGCCACCCCAAGCTGACCCCAGAGCCAGGCTCCAGCAGGAACCACAGGCCACCATAGTCCTCCAACCCATATGCTTGCTGGGCAGAGGTAGATGAAGGTCTTCACCTGATGCCGGGGTAGCTTTGGGGCAACTGTGGCAGTGCGAATGCTTTAATGCAAAGTTACGCTGGTATGAGCTGCATGCGAGTGCAATCGTCAGTGGACCATTCATCTCCTCCGACTTTCAGGAAAGATTATGGGCCAGTTTGGCAACTTTTGGGACAAGGTCCAGCTAATGGCATGCTACCCACCACACCAGTTCATAATCCTTGACAAAGCTCCGTCCAAAGGGCCTCACAGGGCAAGGGTGAGCCAGAATTACATCTTTGTTCCTGATTAGCTCACTCACTCATCCTGATTCCTCTCTACCTCTGAGGATCTGGGTGGAGAAAGGAGCCAGTACAGAAACAGAAAAAAAAAAGAAGTGTGTCTCCCCAGTTCCCAAATTCCCCAAGTATTAGCTTATTTTTGCCCCCGTTGGCAGCTGTGCATAGCGACATATGCACGGAGAGGAGGGAAAAAAGCTCATGGAATTATTTCATTTTTTTAAAGCCCAGAATCAATGTTTACACACTGGAGCTAAATTATTTATACACATAATGTTACAGGTTTCACATTGGTGGCTTTTATTAGCATTCGGCAGATGAGACATCATACCTGACCTACTTGTACAAACCCCTCTCGTGCCTCTCTGCGATGGCAGCGTGGCAGGGCAGGGGTGAAGCCTGGCCATGGGGATGCTCGAGCACCGGGTGAGCCAGGGGAGCGAGAACGGAAGTCTCGGCACCTCCTATGAGACATTTTGCTACTTTGGATTTGGGGGACAACATGCACAAGGGGGTTATTTGTGAAAAGCCTTGCAAAATCCTGGCTACATCTGTCTTTCTAGGAGAACGTAGCCTCAGGAGTTTTTTCCTGGGACCGTGCCCTCACCCTTCCCCAGCGACGGAGCAACGCGCTTCCCAGCAAGGCATCACCACCTCGGCACAGGTAGGTTTTTGCAGGAGAAGGTTTCTCTCCAGGAGAGGTGGCCACAGCAGGACCACCCATCCCCAAACCACTCCGACGTGACGGCGTGTGTTTCCCCTGAAAGACTCAGCCAGCCATCTCTAAACTGACATGTCACAGGCACTTGAGATGACTTTCTTCTTGTCTCACAACTCATGCATTTTTTATGAAGCCCAGGCTCCAGTTTCCTTTCATGTTACCACGAGGATATCCTTTTTCCTCTTAAGCTTCAGAAGGATTTTTTTCACCCAAAGTGTTAATCTCTAGTGTCCTGTACACAGGTCAGAGGGATGCACTGGCCAAATGGCCCGACGAGGATGCTGGAGCTGGGCTGGACCCCATGTGTGGGTGCTGGCAATGGCGCTTGCTCCATCCCGAAGTCGTTTCAAGAGGTGAAACTGCAGCCTTGCAGCAGTAATTGCTGATGGCTTTGCAGCACAGACGAGATTTAGCACCCTTCGGATCCTGGTACTCAGCAACATTTCTCGCTCCTAACTGTATCTTAAAGATGGGCTTTCCACTTAACATTTCAATTAACGGTGTATTAACCTGCCCCCTCCCTTTTAAAGAAAACAAGCCAAACTAAGCCACACTTTTGGGGATGACTTGCAGCACAGAGCAGGTGAGTGAAAATACCTGTTAGTGAAAGATGGATTTGTTCCATCAAGCTGGAAGATCCCTAAGTGAGTGAGTGAGTGATGAGTTGCACTCAGATCTGAAGCCAACTTGTGGGCACATAGAGAGCGCTGGCAATCGCTGTTGACCTTGTCAAGCTAAAGGAGCGGGACCAAGTGAACCTCATCAGCTTCGACAAGGCCAAGTGCAAGGTCCTGCACCTGGGTCAGGGCAACCCCTTGTATCAATATAGGCTGGGGGATGGAGGGAATGAGAGCAGCGCTGCTGAGAAGGACTTGGGGGTACAGGTGAATGAAAAGCTGGAGATGATCCAGCAATGTGCACTCACAGCCCAGAAAGCCAACTGTACCCTGGGCGGCATCCCCAGCAGCGTGGGCACAGGGCGAGGGAGGGGACTCTGCCCCTCTGCTCCACTCTGGTGAGACCCCCCCGGGAGTCCTGCATCCAGCTCTGGAGCCCTCAGCACAGGACAGACCCGGAGCTGCTGCAGCGGGGCCAGAGGAGGCCAGAAAAATGGTCAGAGGATAGATTTAGACTGGATATAAAGCAGAGATTTATTACCAAGTGGGTGGTGAGGCCCTGGCCCAGGTTGCCCAGAGAAGCTGTGGCTGCCTGCTCCCTGGCAGTGTTCAAGGCCAGGTTGGGGGGCTTTGAGCAGCTGGGTCTGGTGGAAGGTGTCCCTGCCTACGGCAGGGGGGGTGGAACTAAACGGTCTTCAGAGGTCCCTTCCAACCCAAACCCCTCTGTGATCTGTGATTTGCTTGCTCTTTCAACACTCCTCCACGCAGAGGGACCGCGCTGACTCACGGGTCACACGGATGCAAGACGTGCACCAGGCTGCAGCTGCTCCGTGCTGCCACCGCAGTGCAAGGGAAACTCTCGCTGGGCTTTTTACCAGGAATTTATCCCTAGTGCTCCTTATATAAAGGAGAAAAGGTGTGGCGAGCCGGTCTTTCACTTCACTGGCTCCTTGTAATTGACAGAAGATTACCGGGAACATGTTTTTGCAGGAAGTATTTTCTAAGGCTAAACAACATTAGATGAGGGTGTGATAATAAATTACCAAGCATATATCTTCGCAGCTACTCCAAATCATGAGTATCGGTTTGTCCTTCCTATGTGTTGTTTCCATAGAAGCGGAGCTTAACCTTTTAAGTGCAGATTATAAAGGCACCTAATTCAATTAAAATTAGACTTCAAGCATATCAGCACTTAATACTCAAGAGTTATTATGCAATTGGATATAGACGTCGTCGTGATTGGCAGGCAGCGTGGTTTCTGTCTGAGCCAGCTGGAAAAACAGGATCGCAGTGGTTCCTTTTAGGATTTTCCTGTGCATTTCCCTACGCAGTCCACTAATTGCCAGGTAATTCCTCTGAAATATGGGCATCCAGCACAGAACACAGGAACGCACACGCAATTAAAGTTATTTATTGTAGGTTTTCTTTTCTGAACTGACAAAGAGGGTTTCCCAGAGATCGGTAACACGACACAATGTTACACAACATTTCACAACTAGTCCCTTGTGGCTTTATTAAGAACATAGTAATTTAAAAATATCTAAATATTTACATATTAATAAAACATATATACAGAAGATTGAGACATTTTTACCTAAATACGGAATGATTTTTTTTCTTCTCTCTATTAAACCCTATAAAAAGATTTCTGAAGAAAGTCTGAACAGTAGTCACAGTAAGTAAACACAAATGCAATCTTCCAAATTTACAAAACGCTGATTCCATCGCTGAAGGGTTACGATACGGACACGACGGACCGGTGCTCCCTGCCCAACGCAGGCAACTCCAAGCCACGAAGGAAGGAAAGACTCAAATTTTCAGGTTTGCAGTGCACATTCGATCTATCCCACAGTTTCAGAGAGAACACGGTCATTCCTAAAAGTCCACGGTAGGTGGGTGGGGAAGGGCTGGGAGCCCGGTTTCTCAGGTGCCGAGAGAACAAACCGCTCCCGCTGGCTTCGGCATTATTTGCGGGCATTCGGCAATGCCTGAGCAAGCAGGCTTGAGCATTGTTGAGAAAAGGGATTAAATATTTTGAAAACCATCCCACTCTGTAATAGCACTTCTGTTGAGACACTCCAAGGCCAGACAGTTTCCAAAAAAGACAAAAAGATGCACCTAAAATACACACAGGGGAATGAAACACAAGGGGAAAAGGCTCTAGCAAGCTCTCCCTCTAATTGCAGGGAACACACCCAAACTGCCTGGTGATGGATGCACGTGAGACCTTCTAGACTTTTCCCCGACATTTTTAAAGTGAATTTAGTGCTGATGAAAGGTGCAGAAGTGAGGGTTTGCAGGGCGGGCCGTGTACGGTTTTACCTTAGCCCTGACCTGAAAGGACCGACCCTTTCAGTGTCTAAGAGGGTAGTGCAATTTCTTGGATCGATTCACTCATCTCAACTGCTGAGATATCAATAGAGTGCCCATCAAAAGGTGACTTTTTTTTTCTTCTTTATAAATAGGTGAGTATTGTTGCCAAGGGCAGTAGTTGAAAAATCACAGTGTGCAGACCCTCTTCCTGGAAATCGGCAGACTAAAACGTTTTGAGATTGAGGTGGCAGGGCAAGCTGGGGGGGGAAGCAAGGGGAGAACGACCACCTCCACCGGTCTGCGCTACAAAGACGCTCGAGAGCCATCCTGCTAGGACCACGTAGGGGAAATTGTTTGAGGAATGGCTTCTCCGTGCTATAATTAGGAAACCGGGCACTGCTGGGAGGAATCCTACTTTATTCTCTGCTAAATCCAGCGAGGACTTTTTAATCGCAACTGCATATGACTGGTCATTGGCACCACAGCAGCCAGGAAAAAAAAGTGGGTCTGCAGAAGCAAAGAGGTTCGCCGAGTCAAATGCTCCTCGAGTCCCCGGGGTTCGTGATGGAGAGAGATGCCACCCTGGTCCCCGGGGACGGGAAGAGTGACCCGGCTGTGTGCGTTCACCTCTGCGTGGCTTGAGACAAAACACTGCTGGCAAGCATACAATCGCATGGAAAAGTACAATCGTGGAGGAAAAACAAAGGCAAGAGAATGTCTTCGGAGTGGATACCCCGCTAATGAAATAATGCATTGGATACGGAGGGAAATCATCTTTAATTAAGATGAAAAACAGCGAAGCAGCCTGGCGGTTTCGTTATTTGAGGTTACGTGGAAAATGCATGAAACAACACAAACTTGAAGGGAAAACGGTCTGGACGCCGACGTCTCGCAGTACGCTGAAGCTCTCACGCTGATCCTGGGGGAACGTTATTCAAAGGAGAGGATGTTTCTGTCCGCTAAGAACACTGGTGCAGGATGTGAAATTCAAGCTGAAAAATCTGGGTTTGCGTCTATCAGATGATCTGTTGTGGTGTCGAAAAGACTACCTGAAGGAAGAAAGAGTTTGAAGAAATCAGTTAAAAAATATAAAAATCGAAGAAATCAGTACTTGAACACACCCCTTCTCCTTTAAAATGATGGAATTACATATTTGAGTTCTAACTTGAATTTGTGATGGGGCTGAACACTGGCGTGTATGCAGGCAGCGGCTGACGAATTCCATTTAGAGTAGAGCTCAACTGGTGAAAGAAAGCAAATTTAACAGACTTTTTTTGAACACAGAATTTGCCAGCAAAGTTTTTCACACAACATCTAGTGCACCCCACTTCAGATGTAAAGCGCCGCATTAGACTTCGGCACAAACTGCACTGCGATGCTCGCCCCTTTGAAGTTACGGTTCTGAAGAAGTGAAAAAGGCACCACAGGAATTTTAAACCTGGAGTACACACTTTGGGATCTTCTTGAGAAAAAAAAAACTACTCCACCACTCCGCAGCAGTCTAAATGCATACGGGAGAATATATATATATATATATATATAAAGGTGCATGGCTTGATTATATCCCATCTTTTTTAAAGCACTTTAAGAATGTGCTTTTTCTAAACAGAACAATGAAAGATGGACAGAAGAATTACAACGAGAGCGCTAAGAACACAGGGCAAACAGGAGACAGACATCAATCAGCCTGAGAGGCAAATACAACCCAATGAAAAGGGAAGACTCATACAATCATGCATTGAAAGGATAAAGATTTATATTACAATAAAGGATTTATATTTAAGGTTTCGAAAAGGGGTTTTCTTTTGAAGTTTCATTTTCTTGATATTGTATTTCAAGAGAAAAGGAGACAACCTATATAGAATTGGATCGTTGCTGTTTTCTTATCATCGGTTTCTTTACCAAGAGATTGCTCTCATCTTTTCACAAAGCTGTATCACCCCTGGACCTGAGGATTGGGATGTTAGTGTTTCGGCTTCTTTTAGGGATATCAAAATTCCTTCTCATCTTGAAATTAACCCAAGCGTGGAGAAACTGTACAAACTCTCAGCACAGCTGTGGTCTGAAGCATGGGTGTAAGGAGGGTTCTCTCATGGTCCTGGGCTGCATACAAATTTCATATCCAATTTTCAAGATGAGGATTCAAGAAAAGGGTGTTGCAGCTGGTTTGCATTCGTTTCCACAGGCAGAACTTCTGGGTTATGCCTTCCTTTTCTTATTTTTTTTTAAACACAAAATCCAGACGCTTCATGTAAATTATAGACCGAAATAATACGAGGCTTTTCACAATGCCAACTTATATAGAAAGACTACAAAAGCTGCCACGTCTTCATCCTGACAAAGATCCACCTCACACCTTCCAGGTTCCTGCATCACCAAGAAACTAATCGGTGTTTTTACTTAGTCCATGGTAATTAGCCGGGGAGCTGCCTCATCTGTCTCAGCTCAGGTCTGGACACAGCCTTCGACTTTTGGTAGGCGCAAAAGCTCGAACTGAGCTTTGACAACATTTGCTAGAGACAATTCCTCCAGCATTTTTTTGAGATGTATCTGTCAATGCGCAGCAGTTCCCAGGAACTTCAACTGCCACAGGTCTTCCAATTTGCTTTAAACGCTCTTCAGTCAACAGCTCTCAAAGGAAAGGGCCTATTAACGTCGTTCTGGGCTTGCGTGGCAAGGTGTGGGTAGTGGGGGGGGCTACAGGGGTGGCGTCGAGGGCGATTTTGAAAGGGGAGCATGATTTCTGCTCGGAAGTGCTAAAATATAATCAGGCAAAACCATCTTCATTAGTTTTATGAGGATGTACCAGCTCCATTTTTTAACAAGGCTTTTGAGTTCCAAAAGAGCGTTTTGAATACAAACCACCGCCCGCTCTCCTCAAAGTCCAGGACTTTGCAGATTGTCGGCACAGAGGGAGCAGGCACCTATACCAATTCACCGCATGCAGAGCCCCATCCCGCCAGCACCAAAGGGCAGGCACCTCCAAACATGACTTTAGCTGATCTGACCTGCTCTCTGGAAGCAGCCCTCTTCCCACCAACGATGAAGAGAGCTGAGAGCAACCACGCTTCTGACTGAGATGCCTCAAATGAAGGCATAGGCTGTGATCCGAAAACACATACGTTGGGGCATTTTAGCATCGATAGTCCATATATACACCCAGGTCTCACCCATAATGTTGCTGGCATCACAGTCAGGACTGACTGAGCAGGAAAGGCAGATTAAAGGCATCCAAATTTTCCCTTTTTTTTTGCACCAACACTTACCATTGACTAAAATTCTTTATTCTGAGTGCATTTGCTTCACAGGTTTGTTCAATTCTTGAAGACCAAGAGAGCAACCGTCTGACATCCGTCATAAATAGCTTCCCTAACCCCCCTTTCCTCCCTGTCCAGTCTCCTGCAAGACATCCTTCAGCACTCCGGTTCAGTCTGGTTTTATTCTACCAACACACCAGGTTAACCACTGATCATTCCTGATTTATCTGATCTCAGCTTCTGGAGATGTCATCTGCAACCAGGGCCCATCGCACCAGGCACTGTACAAACACACAGTCGGGGACACGCCTCCCTAAAGATTTTTCAAGCTAAACAGAGAAGACAGCTGAATAAATCGCACGAAGGCTCTCTTTGAAGAACCTGTCAGTAACACCCCTTTATAAAACCAGCTGTGCTAAGACAGGGAAAGACCTCTGTAGAAGTTATACCCCACCTCTTTTGCTACACTTCTTGATAGAAAGCATCTGTATTTTGGCTCTCTATTATAATTGCTGTCATTATACTGTCTGTATATCACTTTAAATCATTTTCTTCCAAGAACAGTATGATATTACACGGATATGTACTACAAAGAGGCCCTTGCACACATATAATGGGTGTGAGTCAAATGCTTGGCTTACAGCCTGTGAGCACCCCCCCCCCCACCGAC
>Ga0065711_1005315_pt1 | contig 22069 bp, 18 predicted proteins | sample Hoacrofraction12_FD_59098 | JGI IMG/M metagenome (GOLD analysis project Ga0065711, IMG submission 59098) | Hoatzin crop microbial communities from Cojedes, Venezuela - Epithelial fraction 12 v2 (version 2) | ecosystem: Host-associated > Birds > Digestive system > Esophagus > Crop | place... | reverse complement strand
AATTATTTCTAAAAACAATAAGTTATATCCATTAGAAATAAAAAAATCAGCTAGTCCAAATAAAACTATGCTGAAAAACTTTCGCCATCTAGAAAAAGCAGGAATAAAAATAGGCAATGGTGGCATAATCTGTCTAAATGAAAAACTATTAAAAGTTGATGATAATTTGTATTATATACCAATAAGTTCAGTTATAGCTTAAAGTTTCGTTATGAACAGATACCCGAAAGTCGGGCACAACTTTAGGGAGGTCAGCTAAGTAATCCGATCTTTTTTGTTATGATACCTCGGTTTAAATTTAATTATTTGCCATAAAATAAAAAACGTTTTAATCTTAAACAAGAGGTATTTTATGAAAAAAGTTATTAGTAGTAATAAGGCTCCAAAAGCTATTGGACCATATTCCCAAGCTATTTTATGTTCTGGTGAATTATTGTTTGTTTCTGGACAATTAGCTTTAGGAAGCGATGGCAATTTAGTTAGTGATGATGTAGTGATACAGGCTGAAGAAGCTTTAAAGAATTTAGGAGCAATCTTAAAAGAAGCAGGGTGTGATTATAGTAGTGTTGTTAAGACTACTGTTTATTTAGCAGATATTAATGACTTTGGAAAAGTTAATGAAGTATATGCTGAATATTTTGAAAAGGAGTGTCCAGCTCGCGCTGCTTTTGAGGTAGCTAATTTACCTAAGGGTGCCAAAGTAGAAATTGAAGCTGTGGCTTGTAAAGAGTAATGGGTTTTAAATCTTTATTAGCGCTAAGCGTAAGCAAACTAGGCTCTTTTGCGGGTTCTTTAATTAAAAGAGGAACAGATGCTCCAGGCATTGTTGCGTTAAAAATAGATAGCGATATTTTAAAACATTTAAAAATAGAAGGAAAAGTAATTGCGGTTACTGGCAGTAACGGTAAAACTACAACCTCTAACTTAATAGCTCATCTTTTGAGGAAACAAGGTTACAGTGTTATCAATAACGTAGCTGGCAGCAATATGACTTCGGGCATTGTTACTACTTTGTGCGATGCTGCCGATATGAGCGGTAGGGTAAAGGCTGATTATATTGTTTTAGAGGTTGATGAATGTTATGCGCGCTTCATTTTTAAAGATATGAAGCTAGATTATTTTCTTATCTTGAATTTATTAAGAGATCAGGTAGTACGTAATGGTCATCCTGATTTAGTTTATGACAAGATAGGAGAAGCTATTGCCTATCAAAAAGATGCAGTTTTGATTTTAAATGCGAATGAGCCTATCTCTCAACGCTTTGCTTCTTATGGTAATAAATGTGTTTATTTTGCGATGGCTAAAAATGAAAGAAGTGTTAAAGAGTGTATCAGTGGTACTAATGATGCTAAGTTATGTCCGTGTTGTTTTAAGCAGTTGAAGTTTAATTATTTTCACTATAATCATTTAGGTGATTTTTATTGTGAGTCTTGTGGTTATAAATCACATGAAGCTGATTATTTAGGGACTGATATTGATTTTGAAAATAAAAAATTAAAGATAAACGGGGAAGAAGTAATTACTACCTTTGATATGACTTATAATCTTTTTAATGCGATTGCTGCTAGCGCAACAGTTGCTCAGGCTTGTGGCAAAGAGATAAAGGAATTTAAAGAAGGCTTTTTAGATTTTACAGTAGATAAAAGTAGACTTGATCGTTTTAGCTATAAGGGTAGAGAAGTTACTTTATTAATGACTAAACAAAATGCAGCCTCTTTAGATCAATCGATTGCTTACACCCTTGAACAAGAGGGAGAGAAAACGGTTGTTATCTATATTAATAATGTTTTGTATCTTGACTATAAAGATATCTCATGGTTATATGACGTCGCCTTTGATAGATTAAAGGGAGAAGTTAATAATATTCTTTGTTCTGGTAATAGGGCCTATGATGCTGGGGTGTGTCTACAAAGCTTTGGTTTTGAAGAGCCTACTTTAGTTATTGAAAATGATAGCGATAAATTAAAAGAAGCCTTTGATAAGACGAGTGGCGATATCTATGTTTTAGCTGCTTCAGCCTTTGGTAATGAAGATAAGATTTTGGAGGTATTATCTAATGGTTAAGATTTGTCGTTTATATGCCTCGGCTTTAGATTTATATGGTGACTATCGCAATTTAGATGGTATTGTTCGTTATTTAGCCCAAGCTGGAATAGAAGCAGAAATTGAAGAAGTTGAACATTGGCAAGATTTTGAGCCTAGTAAATATGATTTGATTTATATTGGCCATGGTAAGATTCGTAATCTAGTAGCTGTTAGTGAACACTTTTTAAAACATGGTGAAAAGATAAAAGAAAATATTGATAACAATCAATTATGGTTAGTTATTGGAAATAGTAGAGAATTGTTTGGTACTTCTTTTACTGATGAAAAAAATGAAAGTCACCAGGGTTTAGGCTTATTTCCATATAAAGGGGTTGAATGCAATAAAGTTAATGTTGCAGATATGATTGGTAAAACTAGCTTTAGTGAAAATTATTGTTATGGCTTTGCGAATAGGACTTGTTATTTGGAATATGAGAAGGCAAATGATAAACCCTTATTTATTGAAGCTAAAGGTTTTACTGATTCTTTAGAATCAGAAGGGGTAGAAGGAACTTTATATCGTAACTTTATTGCTAGTTTCGCTTTAGGACCTTTACTTTTACGTAATCCTGAATTAATGAAAAGAATTTTAAGCTTGCTTAAAGCTGATACTAGTAAATGTGATTTCTCTTTAGCTCAAAAAGCACTAGAAGAAGTATTAAAAGAATTTAAAGAAATAAAGTCTTGAAATTAAAATTTTTCAGCCATAAAATAGCTTTTGGATAATTTATATCAGAAACGATACACGTGCTTGCACTGATACGACACAAGAAGATGGTGTGGCACGAGTAGGGGCTACAAGCCCCTTTTTATTTGGGAGGAAATATGAAAGATTCTTATTTATTGAGAGAAGATTTAAACAAATTAATGAAAAGGTATACCTTGCCTTGCATCCTATCTCTGCTTATTGGTGCTTTATACAATATTGTTGATCAGATCTTTATTGCCAATGCTGATTATTTGGGTTCTTATGGTAATGCTGCTAATTCAGTTGTTTTTCCTTTAACTGTGATTGCTTTAGCTTTAGCGACAATGATAGGAGATGGTTGTTGTGCTTATTCGAGTATTTGTTTAGGGGCTAAGAAAAAAGAAGAAGCAAGCAGTTCAACTGCCAATGCCATTATTTTAGTAATTGTTACTTCTTTATTACTTACTTTTATTTATTTAACTTTTTCAGATATGATCTTAAATGCTTTTGGAGCTAACGTTAATCAGACTACATTTGTTTTGGCTAAGGAGTATTTCTTTTATATTTCTCTAGGTATTCCTTTTTATATGTTGGGTCAAGCTTTAAATCCAATTATTAGAAGTGATGGTTCACCAAAATATGCAATGTTTACTTTATTATTGGGTGGACTTATTAATTTGATTTTAGATCCTATTTTAATCTATCCCTTACATATGGGCATGGCTGGAGCGGCCATTGCCACAATTATTGGTCAAATACTAGCGGCGATATTTGCATCTTTTTATTTAAAAAGAATGCAATATCTAAAATTAGAAAGACGAAGTTTTAAAATTAATTTTAAATTAGTAAAGGAAATACTTAGTTTAGGCATGACTAGTTTTCTTTCGCAAGTTTCAATGGTTTTTTCAATCGCTGCTGTTAATAATATGGCTCTTAAATACGGTAGTTTAGATCCTATCTTTTCTTTAAGTGAATACGCCCAAATTCCTACAGCTGTTATTGGCATCGTTATGAAGTTTTTCCAGATTGTTATATCAGTATCAATAGGTTTAGCTGCTGGCTGTATTCCAATTATTGGATATAACTTAGGAGCTAATAGAAAAGATAGAGTTAAGAGTCTATTAAAGAAATTAATAATTGCTGAGGCTGTTGTTGGGATAATTGCTTTAATTATTTTTGAAATGTTCCCTAATCAATTAATTAATATTTTTGGTGGAAATAACGAAAGTGTTTATTATCGTGAGTTCGCTTTAAAGTGTATTCGTTTATTTATGTGTTTATTACCCTTATCTTTAATTAATAAGGGAAGCTTTATTTTCTTGCAAGCAATGGGTAAAGCTAAAGAATCAACTTTCCTTTCTTTATTAAGAGAAATCATTTTAGGTGTTGGTTTAGTTATTATCTTGCCTAAATTGTTTGCGTTAAATGGATTATTATATTTTATGCCTTTAGCTGATTTAATTACCTTTATCATCACAATTTATATTTTGTATCTTGTTTATATTGAATTAAACAACGAAACAAATGATTACCTTAACACTAGTGCATTAAAAGCCTAAGTTAAATATAATTAGTGGTGTAAAGGAGCAAGTTATGAATATATATGACTTTAAAGTAGAAAATAGTGATGGTACTTATTTAGATTTAAAGAAGTTGAAGGGTAAGGTGATCTTGATTGTTAATACGGCTACTGGATGTGGCTTTACACCACAATATAAACAGCTACAGGAACTACAAGATAAATATCATGATAAGGGTTTAGAAATTATTGATATTCCTTGTAACCAATTTAAACAACAAGCCCCAGGAACTGATCAAGAAATTACTAGTTTTTGTCAATTAAACTATGGCACCGCTTTCCCACAAAGAAAAAAGGCCGAAGTAAATGGTGATAATGAATTAGAACTTTATACTTTTTTAAAGAAACAACAGCCCTTTAAAACCTTAGGTAAAAGTGCTAAGGCTTTATATCTAGATGCAATGTTTAAAAAGATGAACCCTGATTATAAAAATAATGATGATATTAAATGGAACTTTACTAAATTTTTAATTGATCGTGAGGGTAATGTTGTAAGAAGAATAGAACCTACTACTGCAATGTGGAGAGTAAAAAAAGCAGTTGAAGAATTACTTTAAAGGAGTAGAATGGCTTTATGGAAACATTAATTGAGGTATTACATTCTAACCTTTTGCAAGTATGTCAACTACTAGCGACCCTAATTGAAATATGGGGAACAATATTACTGGTTATTGTGGTTGTTAAAGAGATTATTAACGTTATTAAGGGTGGCTTTAACTTTGAAGAAATGCATGCGGATATGCAACTTAATCAAGGCCTATCAACAGTACTAGAAGTTTATTTAGTTGCCGAGGTTTTAAAAAGTGTTTATATGGTAGGCTTACAAAATCTATTAGGTGTAGGACTGCTAGTATTGCTTAGAGTATTTATTGCCTTTGCTTTACATTGGGAAGGTAAAAATAAACACGAAGAACATGATCACTAGACTGCTATGCAGTCTTTTTTATTAATAATTATCGATTTCAAAAGTCAAAAAATTTTAAAGTTTTGAAAGTGTGTGCTTGTATATGCTCTTTTTGAGTGTTAATATATTGGTAATTTCAAAAATAAAAAAATTTTAAAGTTTTGAAAGTGAGAAATTATGAACAAGATTAAAAGAAACTTATATCTAGAAAGATTAATGAATTTAGTAGGGAAACCCGATATTAAAGTAATTACGGGTATTAGGAGAAGTGGCAAATCTGAGCTTTTAAAATCTTTTATAGAAGAAATAGAAGCAAAAGAAGAAAAAGCCAATATTATGTATATTGATTTGATGGATTTAGAAAACGAAAAATATAAGGAATATCATGCTTTATATGATTACTTTATTGAAAATTATAAAGAAGGTTATAAGAACTTTGTAATGGTTGATGAAGTACAACTATGCAAACATTTTGAGATCGCCATAAATAGTCTTTACAACAAGAAACAATATGATATTTATATTACTGGCTCTAACGCGTTTATGTTAAGTAGTGACTTAGCTACTCTTTTTACTGGTCGCTATATTGATATTCATGTATATCCTTTTAGTTTTAGTGAATACTTACTATATAGTGAAGAAACAGATATTGATGTAGCTTTTGATAATTATGTTGAATTAGGTGGTATGCCCGGATCTTATGATTATGAAGAAGAAAGGGACCGTAGTGCATATTTAAGCAATGTCTTTGATACGATAATCAGTCGCGATCTTAAACAAAAATATAATCTACCAGACGATAGCAATCTTTTTAAAACTGCTGATTATTTACTTGATAATATCAGCAATCTTACTAGTGCAAACAATATCTCAAATAGCTTACAAAACAAAAACATTAAAACAAACCATGTAACTATAAATTCTTATATCGAACATCTTTGCAGCGCTTTCCTTTTTTATAAGGTTAAAAGATACGATATTAAGGGTAAAGATATCTTAAATAGTTTAGAAAAATATTATGCGGTTGATATGGGATTTCGTTATGCAAGATTAGGCAAAAGAAATATGGACTATGGTCGTCAATATGAAAATATGGTTGCTTTAGAATTAATGAGAAGGGGGTATGACTTATATGTCGGTAAGTTATATCAAAAAGAAATTGATTTTGTAGCAATGGATGGTCAGAAAAAAATATATATACAGGTAAGTGATGATATCTCTAGAGAAAGCACATTACAAAGAGAAGTATCACCATTACTTTCTATTAAGGATGCCTATCCTAAAATAATAATTGCTAGAACAAGACACCAAGATTATGATTATGAAGGAATTAGGATCTATGATCTTGCTAGATGGTTAAAGGAAGAATAAAAAAAGACTTCCTTAGAAGTCTTACCACATAACCATTCCATCTTCTCTATCGCTCAGGAAGACAAAGTAATGACGATAGGTTTCTAACTTTCTTTTTTCATCTTCACTCATTTCATCTTTTGTAAGTAAAGCTATCTTTTCTTGTAGGTCAGCAATTTTTACTTTTCGAGCTAAATCATTACTAGCTATCTTTTGAATATAGTCATCATAGTTTTGTTTATTTTGGTATAGGGTTTCAATTGCTTCAGCAATTTCGCTACCAAATTCTTCTTCTAATTGTTCTCTGGTAATTCCTGTTGCCATAATTGAAGAAAGTAAAGCAGTACAAATTTGTTTTTCATTACGCATTTTTTCGGCTAGTGCAAACAAGCGAAAACAGAAAGGAATACCTTGTTTATCAATATGATCACGATGTTGTTTATATGTAAGTTGCATCGCTTTAATGGTGTTATCTGTATAAAGCATGATTATACCTCCATCTAAATTCTAACAAGTCTAATCATATTTTAAAATTTTTTTACATTTCTTCCAATAAATGCGCTATCATAGTCTACTAAATAAAAGGAGGACTTATGGCGAAGATTACGATTCTTGCAAGTAGTGATGTTCATGGTAGTATCTTTCCTTATTCGTATGCCGATAAACATCAAACTAATAGTGGTTTAGCTTCTTTAAAGACTTTAATTGATTCTTTAAGAGACGAAAATACGATAGTTATTGATAATGGTGATTGTATTGAGGGTTCACCTTTAATGTTTTATCACTTTAAAAATTATCGTGATGAAGTTACACCAGTTACTAAGGGAATGAATGAGATAAATTATGATTTTGTGAATGTTGGTAATCATGATTTTAATTATGGTAGTGAGATTTTATTTCGTCATTTAGATAATTTAAATGCACCTTGTTTAACTTGCAATATTCTTTATCATGGTAAAAGTTTAGGACCACGTTATTTAATAAAGGAAGTTGCTGGTAAGAAATTAGCTTTTATTGTTACCTGTACTCAACATATTCCTAATTGGGAAGCTCCAGCTAATATTGAAGGTTTTGAGTTTTTAGATTGTTACGAGACTACTAAAGAAGTGATTACTGAAATAAAAGAAAAAGAAGATGTTGATTATATTATTGCAGTTTATCATGGTGGTTTTGAGATTGGGCCAGAGAGTGAGGAAGTTAATGGTGTTTTAGATGGTGAGAATGAAGGTTACTCTTTGATGCGTGATTTAGATATCGATATCTTGATTGCTGGTCATACTCATCAATCACTACATGGTAAAAAGTTTAATACGGTATATACCGAAACTAGACCAGATGGTGAAGCTTTAGCTAAGATCACAATCGATACCGAAACTAATGAAATAAAAGAAGAGATTATTGAAGTAAATAATGAAGCTGATCCTAGTATTTTAGCTTTAGCACAAAAAGAAGAAGATGAATGTCAAGAGTGGTTAGATACTACTTTAGGTATCAGTAAGGTTAATTTAAAGATTGATGATGAATTTGATGCTAGACTGCATAAATCACAATTAATTACCTTCTTAAATAAAGTTGAATTTGATGTTACAGGTGCTGATTTAGCAGCTAATGCCTTATTTTTAAGAGCAGTAGGTTTTAAAGAAAGCATTAGTATGCGTGATTTAATTTCAACCTATGTTTTCCCTAATACCTTAGTGGTAAAAGAAATTGATGGTAAAAACTTACGTTTATATTTAGAGAAGTGCGCTGAATTTTGGGGCTTAGATGCAAATGGTGAAATTATAGTTGCTCCAAGTCATGACTTCCCACATCCTCAACATTATAATTACGATATGTTAGATGGAGTTGATTATACAATTAAAGTTTCTCAGCCGATAGGGCAAAGAATTATTGAACTGAAATATAAGGGGAAAGATGTTAAGGATGATGATAAATTTACTTTAGCTATCAATAATTATCGTGCTAGTGGTGGTGGTAATTTTGATATGATAAAAGAGTGTAAGATGGTCAAGGATATTCAAAGAAGTATGGTTGATATACTTGCCGAATGGATTATGGAACATCAAGTCATAGACTTTGAGCCAGTAAACAATATTAAAGTAATAAAGTAAAGGAGAAAAAAATGAGCGAAGTATTTGAAGTAGTATTATTAAATGCCTTACCAGCTAGTGGTAAAAGTGAAGTTCGTAACTTCATGATGCAGATGGATGGTGAAACTTTAATTAAGGATTTCCATATTGGAGAAAACCTACAATTAGATGATTTCCCTTATGTTCATTTTATGCGTCGTATTGATCAGGAATTAGTTAATTTAGGCCAAGAGAGAATGTTTTATATTTCTGATGAAGATCCCTTTATTGATGGTAGAGATTGGGCAACTTTAATCAATATGCTTAATGAAGATTATCATGATCTATTAAACAGAACTAAGATTGAAGTTGAAAGTGTTGCTCAATATACCTTTGATAGATTAGATAGAGCAGGGCAAGTCGTAGGTATTAAACCTCGTTTAGCTTTATTGAATAAAGAAGTAAGAGAAAAGTTAGCTCTTGTCTTAGAAAAGGATGCTCAAGAAGTATTAGATACTAAGGTAAGTCAATATCGTGATAGTTATGAAAATATGACTATTGTCATTGAATCTGCTAGAGGTGGCAAGGATGGTAGTTCAATGCCTTTAGAAGGTACTGAGGGTTATCAATACTACTATCGTTTCTTTGCCCCAGACTTATTAGAAAAGGCAGCTATTCTTTATATCTGGGTATCACCAGAGGAATCAAGAAGAAAGAATGCTGCACGTTTTAATCCTGATGATCCAGGTTCAAATTTGTTCCATGGTACCCCTTTAGCCGTCATGATGAATGATTATGGTTGTGATGACATGCAGTATTTAATTGAAAACAGTGAAAAAGAAAATACAATTACTGTTAAAACTTATGATAAGACCTATTATCTACCAATTGGTGTCTTCGATAATCGAGTTGATAAAACAACCTTCATGCGTGAAGATAAAGAAAACTGGGATCCTGAATTAGTTACAGAAGTAACTGCCATGATCAAACAAGCCACAGATAATATGTGGAAAAACTACAATAAGTAATATATATGCCTGAGTAATGCTCAGGCTTTTTAATAAAAAAATGACATTTCTGTCATTTTAGCTCAAATAGTTTTTTATTAGTTTTGTTGGTAGATGGCACTTAAGCCTTCATAATCTTCGATCTTAATTCTACCGTTGCCACATCTGCTGATAAGTTCTTCGTCTTTTAATTCTTTCAGCTTCCTTGATACAGTTTCTATTCTTAGATTTAATTTTTTTGCCATATCAATTAGCTTTAAGCTAACCTCTTCTTCGTTTTGATGATCTCTATAATATAGAAGTAGTCCGGCAACCTTGGCCTTAGGGCTTCGGGTTGAAAGCAAGAGATTGTTGATATTGGCCTCATGCAACTTTTTAGAAAGAGCGGAGATGATAGATAGTGCTATTTGGGGGTTATTTAGCACTTTAGAGAATTCTGATTTATCGAAACTATATAATTCACATTCACTTAAGGTTAAGGCGTTATAGGGATAAGAATCTTCTTGTAGGATTAAGCTATCAAGTATAGCTTCTTCTTTTTCATAAACTCCTATCAATTTTTCTTGTCCATTTTCAAGCTTGAAAATTTTTACCTTGCCACTCATTACTATCCATACCTTATCTGCATCCTCATCTTCTTTAAAGAGATAGGTATTTACTTTGAGCTGTTTAAATTCTGCTTTTTCTATCAGCTTTTCTCTTTCGCTAATAGGTAAAGCTTGCAAAGCATATATCCGATCAAAATCTTGGACGTTGAGCATATATCCTCCTTCACAATACTTGAACATTCAACTATTGCCCCTTTAATTTAACAAATTTACTAAGCAATTTCAATAATGTTGTATACAAGTTTTTGACAAATTATAAACTATGAAAAAGTTTTCATAATTTAAGAAAGAAATTTACATTTTTTTATGAATATAGTTGCAATTATTTTTTCAATTTGCTAATCTATTTACATAGTTGGCGTGAAAATTTTATGCATGGAAAAATGATTAACGCACAATTATTCCAACATTAGAGGAGGAAAAGAATGAAAAAATCTAATAAGTTTGCTTCTCTCCTAATCTTGTTCATCGTTTTAGGTATGATGTTGACTGCTTGTGGTAGTAAAACCGATGGTGGTAGTACTGCTACTTCAACTGATGCTAGCGAAACAACAGGAACAAGTACTTCAGGAGAGAGTACCTCTAGCGATGGTGTTAAGTATACATATCATACTTATACAACTGCTTTAGGTAACAACTGGAACCCACACACTTGGGAAACCAACGCCGATGATGCTATTCAAGGTTATATTTCATCACCATTAGTTGACATCTCAATTGAAGATTCTGAAAACGCTATTTATCAATGGGTATATGAAATGGCTACATCTGTAACTGACGTTACAGCTGAACATCAAGATGATTTAGAGAAATATGCTGTTGTATTACCAGAAGGTCAAACTGCTGCTGATACAACTGAAGGTTATGTCTTCGAAATCAAATTGAATGAAAATGCTAAGTGGGAAGATGGCACTGTCATCAATGCCGATACTTACATTTATTCCATGCAACAATTATTAGCACCTGATATGCACAACTATCGTGCAAACAACTATTTAACTGGTGAATCAGCAATAGCTGGTGCTCTTGCTTACTATAATTCAGGTTCACCAATCATTAATCCTGTAGTTGCTGCTTATGGTGAAGGCGAGCCAGATTATAGCTTCGATACTGAAAGCGGAGATTACAAGATCTTAGTTAACCTTTCTAGCAATGACATGACTGTAAGTTCTTATAGCTTCTATGATATTGCTGGTTATGGTTATATTGATTCAACTGCATTAGATACTTTAAATGCTAGCGCTAACGCATATGGCTATGTTGAAGTAACTGATGATAATGTTGAAACAATTGCTGGTTTAATGGATAACTATTTATCAGCATTTGGAGCATCTGTATATAACGAAGATGGTACTTTAAGTGACGTGTATAAAGAATTCTTATTCTATGATACAGGCGAAAAGAGTGAAGTAGTATCTTATGATGACACTGTAGGTGTTTATAAGGTTGATGATTATACAATCCGTTACGTTGTTGAAACATATATTGACTTAAACTATATGCTTTCAGCTTTAACTTCTAACTGGATCGTTCATGAAGCTACTTATGAAGCTGGTAAAGATACAACTGGTGAATTAGTAACTACTGACTACGGCACTTCTAAAGAAACTAGTATGGCTTATGGTCCATATCGCATCGAATCTTTACAAGAAGAAAAACAAATCGTCTTCGTCAGAAACGAAAACTGGTACGGTTATGAAACAGATGCTGATGGCAACTTAGTTTCTTATACTGATTTCGAAGTTGATGGCGAAACAAAACAACAATATCTAACAGATAAGGTTGTTATCGACGTTATGCAAGATGACGCTGCTAAGCAAGCCTTCTTAAAGGGTGAATTAGATGAGTGGTCATTACAATCTGATGATGCTTTGACATATGCTACTTCTGATCAATTATATAAGACAGACTTAACATATAACTATCGTCTATTCTTCCATACTAACTTAGATAGCTTGAAGACAATGGATGAAAGTAAGGGTAACACTAACTCTGTAGTTATGAGTAACTCTAAATTCCGTGAAGCATTCTCATTATCAATCGATCGTGCAGAATTCGTTACTGCTACACCAGGTTGGAAACCATCATATGGTATCTTAAATAACTTGTACTACTATGATGCATTCAACGATCCAGAATCAAGCTACCGCGCTTCTGAACAAGCTATGGAAGCTATCTGTAGATTATATGGTGTTGAATATGGTTCAGGTACAGCTTATGCTGATGTAACTGCTGCTTATGAATCAATTACTGGTTATAACTTAACTCAAGCTCAACAATTAATGAAAGAAGCTTGTGAAGAGTTAGTAGCTGCAGGTTTATATACTGAAGGCGAAGATATCGTCATCCGTATGGGCTGGAAGAAAGCTGCTTTAGACTCAGCTGACCAAAACCAAGTTGCTTTATTGAACAAGTATATCAACGCAGCTGCTGAAGGTAGTGGCTTCGGTACTATTACTTTAGAAGCTATCGATAACGTTGAAGATCGTTATGGTGATGTTGAAGCTGGTGAATATGCAATTGGTTGGGGCGCCTGGGGTGGTGCTGCCTTCTATCCATTCACAATGTTCCGTGTATACTGTGATCCAGATTATACTGACATTCATGAACAAGGATGCTGGAACCCTGCTGTTGAAACATTGACAATCAATGTTGATGGTACTGATGTAACTAAGACATGGCAAGAATGGTCTAACTCAATGACAGGTACTGGTGACTATTCAACCGCTGACTTTGATACTAAGTTAGATATCTTATCATCAATGGAAGAAGAATACTTGAAGTTGTATTACTGTATTCCAATTGCTGGTATGACAGATGTAACTATGTTGTCTTACAAGATCGGTTACTATACTGAAGATTACAATATCATGTATGGCTTCGGTGGTTTGCGCTTATTGCAATATAACTACACTGATGCTGAATGGGCTGATTTCTTAGCAACAGGTGAATTAAGCTACGATTAATCGTAATCTGCAAAAGTTTATTTGAAGATAAACCCTCTTGCAGCAATGCAAGAGGGTTTTCTTTCTAGCTTGATTAAATTTTCGATATTTGAACTTTATTCATTGTGATATTATTTCGATAGCGATGATGGTTCAAATATTATAAAATTTTTATATCAGTTAAAAGGAGTATAAAATGACAAAATATGTACTTAAGCGTATCTTGCTTATGTTTGTTACACTTTTTGTAATTGTAACAATGTGTTTCTTTTTGATACGTCTATTGCCTCGTGAATTACCTCTTGAGAAAAACTTAAGAGAAGCGATGTTAGCTCGTTTTGAGGCCCTTGGCTATAATAAGCCACTATTAACTCAATATTGGATTTATTTAAAGAATATCTTTACGGAATGGGATTTTGGTACCTCTTGGTATATCTCTCCGCGTACAGGTGCGTGGGATGTTATTGCGAGCAGATTATTACCAACTGTATTAGTAAATCTATATTCATTAATATTCTCTATTCCAGTAGGTATTATTTTGGGAATTATTGCTGCTGTTAAAAAGAATAAATGGCAAGACCATTTAATTTCGACAGGAGTAATGGTTTTTAGATCAGTGCCGTCTTACGTTTACGCTTTCTTAGTACAATACTTCTTTTACTTTAAGTGGGGTTTATTACCTTTAGTAGTTTATGCTTTGGCCGATGCTGGTGGTTCTTGGTTTACTTGGAAGATGTTTAAATCAATGATTGCTCCAGTTATTGCCTTATCGTTTGGTGAAATTGCTGGTTTGACTCGTTCAATTCGTGCTGAGTTAACTGAGTCTTTAACTTCTGATTATATGTTACTTGCTCGTTGTAAAGGTTTGACTAGAGGACAGGCTACCGTTCGTCATGCTTTGAAGAATGCAATGGTACCAATCTTACCAGGCATTATCTCTTCATTTATTGCGATTATGGGTGGTTCGATGATTATCGAACAAATCTTCTCAATTCCTGGTGTTGGTCAATTATATATGCGTTCAATTAACTTATTTGACTATGATGTCTTTATGATTGACTGTATTTTCTATACCTTCATCGGCTTGGTCGCTGGTATTGTTTACGACTTAAGCTTTGGCTTTATTGATCCTCGTATCAGAATGGGAGAAAAATAATGGAAAAGAATAAGAAAATCTATGATGTTAATGATGAATCATTAGCAAATATCCCTTCTGAAAAGTTTACTTTATCGCAAACTGATAAGAAGATTTCAGACGTTAAGTTTGATGATAAACCTATTGGTTATTTCAAAGATGCTTGGATGCGTTTTAAAAAGAATAAGGCTTCAATTGCTGGTGCGATTATCATCATTTGTATCGCTTTATATTCTTTATTAACACCTTTATTAACCAGAAACTTTGATTCAACCTTTATGGATACTTATTATGCCAAAAAGGCACCACGTAATTTATTATTACGTAATATTGGAATTGCCGATGGTACTACTACTCGCGATTTCCAAGCTAAGGCTTATGTATTAGCTATCTCTACTGGTGTTGCTGCTGAAGATTATGAAGGCAATGGCAACGTTACTTTACAAGAAGGTATGGATAGTTATTATCAGCCGATTCGTAAATTAAATAATATTTCTTTAAAGATTGCTGGTGGCGCCAAGGTTAATGTTTATAACGCTAATATTGATAACTACTTAGAAACCGGTTTTATCTATAAATCAATCCAACAAAGCGAATACGCTAAGATTCGTGAATGGGAAGAAGAAACAGGTTTACATGTTTTATATCCATTAATCGAAAATAATGAATACACAATGGATAATACAAACGCTAACTATTGGTATAAGACTGATAGTAAGGGCAATCCTGTTACTACTACTTCAGGTAAAGCTAAAAAGATTGATTTAACTGAATTAGATATGTCTTTAGTTTTAGAAGATAACTATATGCGTGATAATAGTGGTAATCCTGTATACTATGTTTATTCAGGCGGTGGTACTACTGAAACTGCAGAATATAAGGTTAGAATTCTTTATTACAACTACTATCGTTACCAAAATGGTTTCGAACCTGAATACTTATTTGGTACTGACTCTCAAGGCTATGACCTTTCATTGAGAATGGCTGAGGGTGTTCGTTTAAGTTTATTTGTAGCTATTTGTGTATCACTAATCAACTTAGTTATTGGTGGTATTTACGGAGCTATTGAAGGTTATTATGGTGGTTTAACTGACCTTATCATGGAACGTATTACCGATATCTTAGCCAATGTTCCGTTTATTATCGTGGCAACGCTGTTCCAATTACACTTAGCCTCTAAGGTTGGACCGGTTGTCTGTCTGTTGTTCGCATACATTTTGACAGGATGGATTGGTATTGCAGGACTTGTTAGAACACAGTTCTATCGTTTCAAAAACCAAGAATATGTTATGTCTGCTCGTACTTTAGGTGCTAGTGACTTTAGAATTATTACTAAGCATATTTATCCTAACGCTATCGGTACAATGATTACTTCTTGTGCTTTGATTATTCCTGGCGTTATTGGTACTGAAAGTATGCTTTCATATTTAGGTATTGTTAAGTTAGGTGGTAAAAATGGTACCTCTTTAGGAACTCTGTTATCAGATGCTAGTGGTATTTGGACTAACTATCCACACTTAATGATTTTCCCAGCTTTAGTCATTTCGTTATTAATGATTAGCTTTAACCTCTTCGGTAATGGCTTAAGAGATGCCTTTAACCCGTCTTTACGTGGAACTAATGAGTAGGAGATTGTTATGAGCGAGAGAAAAAAAGACAACATACTTGAAGTAAAGGACTTAACGATTTCCTTTAGAACTAATAATGGTTTAGTAAGAGCTGTAAGAGATATCTCTTTTGAAGTTGAAAGAGGTAAGACTTTAGCTATCGTTGGTGAATCAGGTTCTGGTAAGTCTGTTACTTCTAAAGCTATCTTAGGAATTTCAGCTGGTAATGCGATTGTTGATAGTGGTGAAATTCTTTATGATGGTATGGATTTATTAAAGATTGGCGAAGATGATATGTATAAGCTTCGTGGTGATAATATTGCCATGATCTTCCAAGACCCATTATCTTCTTTGAATCCTATCGTTAAGATTGGTAAGCAGATTACTGAGGCGATGATTCTTAAAAATAAGACTAGTCGTAAAGAAGCTAAAAACGAATTTAATAGCTTACTTGAAGTTTTAAGAAAAAACATTGCTGAAGCTACAGGAGATGAAGCTAAGGCAAGTGAATTAACTAAAAAGTTTGACAATATGTCAATTCAAGCTTTAAAGCTTGAATCTTCATATAATGCTTCTAAGGTCTATGCTGAGGAATTAGAAGGTTCAATAGAAGATTTCTTATTCCTAGTTGAAAAGAAACAAAGCGTTGATACTAAAGCTTGGAAGAAGGAGTTAACGAAGAAACTTTCTCAAATCGATGATAGTTTATTGCGCAAGTTTACTGATGAGAAATTAAAAACTTTATCTGATAAGTTAAGTAACTGTAACTTTACTATTGCTGACGATAAGTTAGATGAAGAAACTAGTGCTACTTTAGTAGAACTTAAATCAGTAATTGAAGAAATGATTTCCGGCGAACAACCAGACACTATGGGTTTAGCTCACCTTAGCGAAAGTGGCCAAAATGACTTAGTTGAAAATGCCAGTAGCATGGCCGAAATTAATGACATTGTTGAAGAAAAGCTACAGAATGAGTTCTTAAATGAATTTAAAGAATATGCGAAAAAGGGTGTTGAAAACTCTTATCGTAAGTCTATTGAAGGCAAAAAGGCTGTGCTTTCTGATTTAAAAGAAGCTGGTGAATACTATAAAGGTGAATTCACTAAGAAAGACGGCTTAAATAAAGCTAAAGAGTTAAATACTAAGTTGAATTCGGCAATTGATCAATTGCAGACGAAAAAGGATAGTTATTCATACACCTTTGGTTCAACAATAAAAAATGAAATTGAAAAATATTTCTATTATTTGAAAAACAATCCTAAAGAAGAAGCTCGTTATGCTAAACAAACAGCTAAACGTGAAGCACAGATTGCTAAGGGTAAAACCATTGATTGGAAGGTTCAACCTAAGGTTGTTTATGATACCGATGAATTAAAGGCTGATATTTCGGAAACTCCTTTAACTTTAGCTTCACATTATGAAAGTCAAATTAACGATGCTGATAATGTTGATTTTGATGAAAAAACTGATGAGTTGATTGCCTATTTCCGTAAAACAGCTTCTAAATCAATTGAAAAGGTTACTAAGACAACAGCTAGAGAAAAAGCTATTCGTTTAATGGAAGAGGTTGGTATTCCTGAACCTCGTATTCGTTATGACCAATATCCTTTTGAATTCTCTGGCGGTATGCGTCAACGTATCGTTATTGCGATTGCTTTAAGTGCTAATCCTGAAATCTTAATCTGTGATGAGCCTACTACCGCATTGGACGTTACGATTCAGGCTCAAATCTTAGAGCTTATTAATAAGTTAAAAGAAGAAAGAAATCTTTCGATTATCTTTATTACCCACGACTTAGGTGTAGTTGCGAATATGGCTGACGAGATTGCGGTTATGTATGCTGGAAAGATCGTTGAAAAGGGTACTGCTGATGATATTTTCTATGATCCTCGTCATCCTTATACATGGGCACTATTATCATCAATGCCTGATCTAGATACTGATGAGAAACTAGATGCAATTCCTGGTACTCCTCCTAATATGATTTATCCACCAGAAGGAGATGCTTTTGCGGCTAGAAATAAATATGCCTTAGATATTGACTTTGAACAACAACCTCCGATGTTTAAGGTTTCTGATACCCATTATGCTGCTACTTGGTTATTACATCCTAATGCACCAAAAGTTGAATTACCGAAAACAATTAGTGAAAGAATTGCTCGTATGAAGAAATTAGATGAGCAACTAGAGGAAGAAAACAATGGCTAAAAAAGATTTCACAAACGAAGAAGTATTATTAAGTGTTCAGCACCTTTGCCAATATTTTAAGCGTAAGGGTGGTGGCTATACTAAGGCTGTTGATGATGTCTCTTTTGATGTTCATAAGGGTGAAGTTTTCGGTTTAGTAGGTGAAAGTGGTTGTGGTAAGACAACTACTGGTCGTTCTATTATCAAGATTTATGATATTACTGGTGGCAGCATCTATTTCAAGGGTTATCGTATTGGTGCTGGTATCGCTAAATATAAAGAAGAAATTAAAGATCTTAAAAAACAACTAAAAAAAGATGGTGCTGACGCCACAGCTATTAATGCACGTATTGCAGAGCTAAATGAAGAAATTAAAAAGGCTAAGGCTGATTTAAAAGAGGTTGACTCTAAATATCGTGAACAACACCTCAAAGAATTAACTGAAGAATACGAAGAGAAGATGAAAGATTCTTCTTTGAGTGAAGAAGAAAAAGCTAATATTAAAAAGAAATATGAAAGTGAATCTTCGGTTGCTAAACATAAACGTTTAGTTACTGACATTCAAATGATCTTCCAAGATCCAATTGCTTCTTTAAATCCTCGTATGACTGTTCGTGAGATTATTGCGGAAGGTATGATCATTCAAGGAATTAAGGATAAAGAATATATTGATGAAAAAGTTTATGAGGTTTTAGAAAAGGTTGGCCTAGTTCGTGAACACGCCGATCGTTATCCTCATGAATTCTCGGGTGGTCAAAGACAAAGAATCGGTATTGCCAGATCGGTTGTTATGCAACCAGATATGTTGATTGCTGATGAACCTGTTTCTGCCTTAGATGTTTCAGTTCAAGCACAGGTTATTAACTTATTGAATGAGTTAAGAGAAGAATTAGGTTTAACCATTCTTTTCATCGCTCACGACTTGTCTGTTGTTAAGTATTTCTCTGATCGTATCGGTGTTATGTATTACGGTAAAATGGTTGAATTAGCTGATTCTGATGAACTGTTCGCACATCCGATGCATCCGTATACTCGTTCATTATTGTCAGCCGTTCCTTTACCTGACCCTCATTACGAAAAGAAGAGAGTTCGTATTACCTATAATCCTTTAGCTGATCACGATTACTCTCAGCAACAACCAAGCTTGCGTGAAGTCTTCCCTAATCACTATGTTTTATGCAATGACGAAGAGGAAGCAAAATACAAAGAAGAATACGAAGGTAAGTAATTGAAAAAAGTCCGTCCCTATCTAACATTAATTATTATTGGTTTTCTAATTACTGTTTTCTATTTATGGGTGGCGGATTTTTTTAATGCTGAATTTATTGATAAGTTAAGATTACTTTGTGATGGTTTTACTTTTCCTGCTGTTTTTTATTTTTCAATAGCTGTTTTATCCTGGGTAGCCAGCGATGGTTTCTTTGATGCCCTGTCTTATTCGGGTTATATCTTTAAAAAATTCTTTTTACCTTTTTTAGATCACGAAGATAAAATGATTCACTATTATGATTATCAAAAAGAAAGAAAAGAAAAAAGAAAAGAGAAAACAACCAATCTTTCTCCTTTGTTTCTTTCGGCTTTATTTTTTGGACTTATTGCGCTTATCTTTTTAATGTTATTTAATCATTACTATCATTAAAATATTTACTATAATTGATTGATGGACAAAAAATTATTAGCTAACTATTTCTATAACATCCTATACCAATTATTGCGCTTATTATTGCCCTTAATTGTTGTACCTTATACCCAAGCTCATTTAGGATCCTCTACCTTAGGCATCTCTGATTTTGCCGGTAATATTGCCTCTTGGTTTATCCTTTTTGGTATTTTAGGTGTTAATGTTTATGGCAATAGAGAGATTGCTAAGGTAAGAGATGATAGAGAGAACCTATCAAAAACATTCTGGGAAATTTTTTGGATGCAAGTATTTAATATGTTACTTGTATCTTTTATTTATCTTTTATATGTCGTTTTTACGGTTAAAGAAAATAAATTAATTTATTATTTATATTTATTAACTATCTTAGCTTCAGCTTTTGATATTACTTGGCTATTTTATGGTGTCGAAGACTTTAAAGCAGCTAGCTTACGTAATATGGCTGTTAAGCTTTTAGGGGTTTTGTTGATCTTTATTTTTATTAAGAGTCCTAATGATTTAGCTTTATTTGTCGTTATTAATTCAATGGCAGAGATAGTTGGTCAGGTATGGATGTTTTTAAGATCAAAGAAGATAGTTGATTTTTGCAGTATTAATTTAAAACANGCTTACCAAAATCATTTTAAAGGCACCTTTGCCTTATTTATTCCAACGGTNGCTATTAATGTTTATACCCTNTTGGATCAGACAATGTTAGGTTATATGAGTGATGATTTAAGTGATTTAAATCTTTATAAAACAGCTCAGTCTTTCGTTAAAATCTTTTTATACTTTATTACGGCAATCGGTTCGGTAATGCTTCCTCGAGTAGCTAATATCTTTTATAACCAGGAAGATGGTAGGGCTAAGGCTATTGGCTATATCGCCAAAACAATGAAAATAGCTTTAGCTTTAGCTTTGCCAATGTGTGTTGCTTTGGTTGCGGTTTCGCCTTATTTCTTCCCTTGGTATTTAAGTCAAAGTCCAGCTATTGTAGAGAGATTAATTCTTTTGGTTAAGGTGTCTTCGCCTTTGATCATTCTAATTTCTTTATCAAATGTATTGGGTATTCAATATTTAGTACCTACAGGCAGAAACAAAGAATATACCTTATCGGTTGTTTTAGGAGCTGTTAGTAATTTCATCTGTAATTACTTTTTAATACCTATTTATGGAGGCGTAGGAGCTGCTATTGGTTCATTAATTGCTGAGGCAGTAGTAACACTAGTTCAATATCTTTGTGTTAGAAAAGAGCTTCATTTCCCCATTATCAAAAGCTTAATCATCTTCACCATTTCTTCTTTATTTATGGGGATGATTGTTGAATTTATGGGTAAGCTATTAGGCACTCATATTTGGGTAAATGCACTGCAAGCTTTAGTAGGTGTACTGGTATATGTTTTACTTTTATACTTAAGTAAAGAAGAAACATTTAAAGAACTATTAAGTGTCTTTAAAAGAAAAGAGGGCTTTAATGGCTAAGGTTGATATTATTGTTGCGATATACAATATTGAAAATTATATTGAGAAATGTTTAGATTCTATCGCTAGACAGAGCTTTAAGGATTTTAGAGTGCTTTGTGTTGATGATGGTAGTAAGGATAATAGTGGCGAGATTGTAAAGAAGTTTGTTGAAAAGGATGAACGATTCATTTATTTAAAAAAAGAAAATGGCGGTTTATCTTCAGCTCGTAATTATGGTTTAAAACATGTAACAAGCGAGTACGTAATGTTTGTCGATGGAGATGATTATTGGAGAGAAGATACCTTAGAAAAAGCTTATCAAAAAATCGTTGAAGTTGGTTCTGATATGTTGGTTTTCTCTTTTTACCAAAACTATGTTTTAGAGAATAAACAGGTAGTAATGCCTTTAAGCTTTTCAGGTTTGACCTCTTTAAAAGAAAAACCAGAGATCTTAGCTTATACGTCTAACGCTGCTTGGAATAAGATCTATAAGACAAGTTTGTTTAAAGACAATGATATTGAATACCCACTAGGCTTACATCACGAGGATTTAGGTACTACACCAAAACTATTAGCCTTAGCTAAAAGTATTTATTATTTAAATGAACCTCTTTATTACTATTTAATTGATAGACCTAATAATATAACTTCACAAATTGATAAGAAGATTTATGATATATTTACAGTTACTCAAGGGGTTGTCGATTATTATTTAGCTAATGATTTATTTGCTGAATATAAAGAAGAATTGGCTTATTTATGTAAGGTTAATATTATTCAATCTTTAAGAAAAGCAGTTAAG
>Ga0065711_1035605_pt1 | contig 22071 bp, 21 predicted proteins | sample Hoacrofraction12_FD_59098 | JGI IMG/M metagenome (GOLD analysis project Ga0065711, IMG submission 59098) | Hoatzin crop microbial communities from Cojedes, Venezuela - Epithelial fraction 12 v2 (version 2) | ecosystem: Host-associated > Birds > Digestive system > Esophagus > Crop | place... | reverse complement strand
TGAGTTACAGCAGGCTCCTTGGGAAGGTTCCTCCCCTTAATACAACAAAGAGCACGCAGTAAACAGAAAACCAAGAAAAGATTTGGCATAAAGTTAACAGCATAAAGTTAACTTAGCACAGGCATCTGGGAAAGGAAAAAAATGGGAAAAAGGTTTTGGATCACTGTTGTAGAGGCCCTGACCCTGCTCCTTAAAATGAAATTCCTTGTTTCTCACTTCTTCCCTGTTTCCCTAAAGAAGTCTGTATCTGAGCTTTTGCTGGGCAGCTTAATCCACCAGCATTTACTTGCAGAAAATGAAACCACCTCACTCCAGACAGCTGAGTCTCCTCCTTCCTGCCAAACACTGAATTTTCCTACCTTTGCATAGCAAAAGATATTTAAGCAGTACTTGTTTTCCCTCCTTAAGGGAAGCCACCATTCTTCTCAAGGCTCAAGCAACAATTACACAGCCATCACCACTGTAAGCAGAGAAGAAATGTCACCGAGAATAAAAAGGTGTTGCTCAATAACTTACTTTAGCAACCTGGCAGCCTGGTGAACCCACAGCTCCTGAGCAGCAGCTATAATGAGTTTCCCATCCACCTGGCACTGAAAGAGCAAAAGATAAGAGTCAAAGAGAAGAGTCCTGTTAACGAGAGACCTAAACTTTAGCTCTCGCATGCAGAGACATCCTGAATGAGCACAGCAACAATAATGTGTCAAACAAATGGGAAAAATAAGTACGGATTCGCACGCAGCAATCTAAAGAGTTTAAGTCTCTCATACTCAGCCAGACAAACTCCAGAAGCCACCAGGATGCTTTGATGGAAAACCACAGCAGAGCTCAAACTAGGTTAGTGTCAGGCTGCGAATAAATTCATCCAAGACACAGAATCACAGAACGGTAGGGGTTGGCAGGGACCTCTGTGGGTCACCCAGCCCAAACCCCTGCCGAAGCAGGGTCACCCAGAGCAGGCTGCACAGCACTGCGTCCAGGCGGGTCTTGAGTATCTCCAGTGAAGGAGACCAGTAGACTCTCCTGCGCAGTGACAGATGCCTAGTGCTCCCAAGCCAGCCCCCTAAAAAGACTGATTTTTTTCAAAAGGCACAGGAAAGTTTGTTCCTCCTTTGACATTTTTTAAACTGAAAGATGAACAAACTCTGCTCCAGCCCCAGCGTCACGTTTTTGGGTCCGTACCACAACTCTCCAGCAGCTCTCTGCAAGCCTATTTCAGCAGCAGCAGGGCCACCCAGTGCCAAAACCAGGAACTGTCACAACCTGCGAGCGTGACAAGCCCCCAAAGCCACAAAATGTTCCACAGCAACTCAAACCCGAGGTAGATTCCTATGTTCGGAGCTAGAACGCAGCTAGCATGTGAATAAGCCCTGTATGGAGAGCTATACCTCTCTGCTTGCGTAGCCTTCCCCAGTGATGGACACACTCCTCTTTGCGAATGCAGCTGCCAGAGGCTGAGACCATGTACTCAGTGCCGCAGCGACAACAAATCCTGCAGGAGGCTTTAAGAGAAGAGAGAAGCAAGAGTCAGGTCACTAGAAATCCTCCACCTGTCAAACTTGGCCAAAGCACAAGTCAGTCAGAATCACTGAAGCCCCAAACACCGGCCAGACAACTTTTCCTCTTAAAAAGGGTTCCAAATGTTGTTTCAAACTCCCACAAAGACACGGCAATCCCTCTAAAAACGCAGCCCTGTAGCATTTGCCCCCCCAGACATTTTTCAGAGGCAAACATAAGACTCCCTAGTGTTTTTGGTGCGCAACGTCAGCTCCAACACAGTTCACATCAACATTTGCTGCATTGTTTCTCCTGCCACAGCACACTGCGTTGTACTCTAACACAGTTATTTTAAGAAACAGGATAAATAAGTCATTCTTTGGACATCAGAGCTAACAAAGCCTGGTTTCCAGGGGATCTGTGCCTTGTCACTTCCAAATGACATTCGAGTTCTTCCTCAGCACAGCTTTTCTGTAAGGGTTCTCCAGCATCTAAAAACGGGAATGCTTACAGCACAGCCTGGCCCGCTCAGGGGCTGATTACGGACTTCTGCCTCCTGTCGTCTGTGCTTGTACTGCCCACAATTCAGAGAAGGGAGACACAAAAAAACACAGTAAAGGAGCTGACTGCCGTGCTTCTGATCTCCATGCTGTTCCCCGAGTTCTAGTGTGAGCATTTAACCTGCTAGTATGTTCTCAGCTCTACGTAACACCAGTCCAGACCATTTCTGTCCACTGACCATGGCAGCAGCATTAACAGACTAGCAATAGATTTCATTAAATCAGAACAAATTCAAAGACCCTGCAACAAACTACAGAAACAGAACCAAGAACATGATATCAGCATTGTATATAGGAGCTGGCTGGTTAACTGGAGAAAAGGGCTCTAACAAATACAGTACCTGACAGTGTTAACGCAGGAGAGCTTTTGTAGAGGTTGCTTCAGCAACCGCAGGACAAATGTAGACACAAGGTGTTAACATGAATGAGCACTTAGTTCACTTCAGCAAGGTCTCTCCGAAGAGATGCTCAGAGGAGTGTGGCAAGGCACCTCAAAGTATGTCCTAAGTATGTGTTTTACCCCTGCTGCATCACAGCCCTGCTCTAATCAGTCTCTGAGAAGCGTAAATCCTTCTACTGGAGTTCAGAAAATTCAGGCAGAGGAGGACTCCACCCTGTCCTGAGGAAACCTGAGGGATCACTTCGTCCAGCTGCAAAAAGGGCTTTCGGGAACTGCTTGGTCCCGCACTATCAAGAGATCAAGCAGAAAACTGGGCAATCCAAACCAGCCAGGCATGACCCACTGCAAAACCAGCCTGGCCCAATGTTGGTCAGCATCCCACCATAACAGCAGTTCACCTGCACAAAGACACAAAGAAGTCCTTCCCCTCGAAGGGGTGAGGTTCAGGTTCACCAGATGCTGAACAGGAGCCTCTCTCCAACCATTTCCCTTGCAACAGCAGCAGAGAGCCTCCAGGTTAGCACAGCAAAGTTGGAGTCAAAACCTGCTCTGAGTGAGCAAGTGCAAAACACACGCCCTCGCAGGGGGCGGCCGAAGGCAGCTCGTCCAGGGAGACAACCCGACCAATGCATGTTTGTTGGCAGCAATTAGAAACCTCACTCGGCCTCACAGCCCCACAAGCCCCAAACTATAAACCTTGTGTCAAAAAATCAGTCTTGTGACAGGCAAGCTCAAGAAAGTCGTCCTCTAGAAAGGCAGCAGACTTCTACGGACACAATCCTCTCCTCCTTGACCAGCCGGCCTGCAGAGACAGGGGTCACAGCCAAGGAGACCCATCACAAGAGAAGCAAGCGGCTCCATGCTGAGATGAAGAACATCTTTGTGCAAAAAGACCAGCTGCAAGCAGGACAGGCATCTCCAGTTGTAACGTATCTAGCAAACCTCACAGAATGAAAAAGCCAGCAGAGCTTACAGTCAAGCGTTTTCTTCTCCTCTGCAGTGAAGAGGACAGCACGGCCGGGCTTCTCTGGGTGAGGCATTGGGTAACCATTTTCCTTGAGCTGCTCCTCAGTCATGAGATATTCCTTTAGTCGCCGGTACAAGGCAGCTCCTGCACACAAAGACAATGCTGAAGCCAGATCACTTAAGGAGGGGCTGTTTCTCTCACTATTTTTTGCTTTATCAAGCCTCCCGGCAGGGACTCCCACTATTCTAAAATTGCTTCCACTGCCTTTGTTCAGGATTGACAGGGAAATAGGTGCCAGGGCAGTATTTTTAAAACTCTCATCATTGGTGCACAAGGTGATTTTTAACCTCTTCAACAACCAGTATTCAGTCTGGAAAACACAGCTGAAACAGAATTCCTCCAAAGCGCCCATCTTCAGCCCTTTTTATTACCAGTGTGAGACTTCTCCCATCTTAATGTTTCAAATGCTTTAACTGATAATTTGCAACACAGCCCAGAGAATACCCCTCAAAGGCCACCCACAGCTAGCTAAAAAATTCATTATCTGAAGCTTTCTTCTTGCTGTTGATTTCAGGCTGCTCGTTTCATTTCACAGCATAATTATAACTTCTTGCACTCTGCTCAATATCTCTTCTTTCGCTGCTACGTTAAACCCTTCCAATATTGCAGTGCACCGTTTGATGTTGCTTAGCTGAGCTATACAGGCTCTTTTAAGCTTTCTCCATGTCAATTCCTTCTGCTCTGTGGCCTCCCCGTCTCTTCTCTGATCTCCTCAACAATTTGCCTACATCTCTTGGCAACCAAAATACCCATAACCGATCTGAGCCAAAACGAATAATGCTTGTGGCACAATCCTTTGGCTACGATATGACCTTACTATGACATTCGTAAACGTGAAAATGAGCCCTGCAGAGCAGATGGAGATATTTGTAAGTTTGCCTTTTAATCCGACAGGCACATTGTAAAGTACTGCTTCAGGGCAAGAAAGTTGAAGTAAAATCCAGAAATAAAAGCCCCAAAGTCGGCAATACCCAAAACACAAGAGGCAGCTCTGAACAGTTCCTGATGCTACATCAAAGCCACGCAGACTACATCAGTGAACTCCCAGCCCAAAGTGGGGAAGTCAGGAAAGCGCTGATCAGAGTGGCGAACCGTTCATTGAGCAACTCTGCAGCCCGGCACTGCAGTTAGGTAACAACTCATAACACTGGCCCACAGATACATCACAGCTCTTCACGCATCAGCAAGATCCTGCTCTCCCCAGTCACAGCGTTCTACGTCCAGCTATTATTTACGGGTCACAGCCTCGCAGGAGCGGGGTCTTACCTGTTAAATCCTCTGCTCTCAAGCTCCCTGACCGGTTTAGAGTAAAGCTTGTCTTAGCAGCAAGCTTCCCTCCCAGCACAGCTTCATGGGACACCACTTTCTTGTTACTTGTCTCTGCAGCGAGAAGAGGGAAGAAGCAAAACAAGACAGAGATCAGGCACCCAGCTGAGTAAGTGACTTCAGTCCTAGGGCTTGGGGCACTACACATGGGCAGAATGAGGACTGCAGTTATCCTCTTCAATTCTTGCTCTGCTCCAGAAATTGGCACGTGTGAGGTGGTGGCCTAGCATTTTCATTCTAGCACTACATGGAGCTTTCTCTTTGCACTGTCAGCCCGCAGCAACTTTTTTTAAGGGCAGCAAGGACATTTTTACAGTTCTGCTGGAAACTATGGTAGCTCTGTCTGCTTAGTCTGCCCAGCAAGGCCTCCTACCGACCAAAAGCAAGAGAGGACTAAGCACTGAAGCAACTCGACCCAGTCATGTACTGCATGGTGGGATCACCTGCCCACAGCGCACGGCTTTGTTGTCAGGCCCCTGCAGACCAGACTCCCACACTGAATCTTTCAACTTCTTTTAGAAAGGAGCTTCAGAGCTCTAGAATATGCTCAGCACATCAGATAATGGCAGATAGGTGCTTTTTACTAATCATTAACTGGCAGCCCTCTCCTAAAGGCCAGCCTCCCAAGTTCAGCCGCTCTGACTAATGGCCATGAAGGTAATGAAGACAGAGGGGAGAAAGGGAAGAGACCAGGAAAAAAAAATTCACAAGAACAGCACAAATTGATTGTTTAATGTACCCTCTCGAGAGCCAATAATGAAATGTCTTAACCCTCTTCGTTTCTCTCTTGAAGCTTAATGTGTGTAACAGATTTCTGTGGTGATGGACGAGTCTATCACTTTGAAGGCATCATGTGAAAGTTACTCCATTAGCGGGGCTTTTCATTTTAAAGAACTTGTGCTAAAAAAAAAAAAAAATCCATGTGGCATTATCTCCATTTAGGTTCAGACAGCCAACAAAGCATCGTAGGACTTGCCTCTTGAAGGCCCATTAAAGCTTGCCAGACTATAAAAAGCTAACTGGAGTTGTTTGCCTTTCAGCATAATGCTTCTGAGAAATGGGTCTGTCTTTTCAACAAGTTCCCTCTCCGTGGCTTCTAATCCAAGCAGGGCTCCGATTACTAAACCACAAACGTGGTACGTACTGTTCGTACTGGACGGGGAATTGGGCACTAGGCTTCGGAGCTTCTTTAGGGTGTTCACTGCCACGTTCAGGTAGATGTTGCGACTGGTGCTACGTTCATAAGCCACCTTCTCTTCTGACAGAGCCTGCAAACAATGCAAGTCATTACTACATGCTCTCTTTCCACTACTGCTTTTGGAGAAAAGAAATGTTTGGCTCTTAAAATACAGAATCCAAGTATGATAGCAAAAAAAATCGCCTGTCAAGGAATCGAGTAATAAAGTGGAACATGGCACAAATATATACTGGTTTTGGGGCCTGCTTTGGTGAGTAAGAGAAAAAAATAGTTGTATTTTAAACAAAGTGCTGGAAGAAGCATTTTTGCGTGAAACCTTTTCTGACAGATTAACAAAGCAGTTCTGGAACTGCCTGGGAAAAGCTGTTTTCCCCACTTCGGTGGCAGTGAAAGATCTTAAGTGGCAAGAAAAGGGAATCTGGCAAATGGTTACTCCTTGGATACAACAGGAACATTCCCCCTAGGGAGCTGTGAAGGTGGAATCCCACAGAAGAAATCCTCGTGGCATCTGCTTTGGTTACAAAACACACCACATAGCGTCCCACACTTACCCAACTAACATTAAGGGCCAAAGTTTTCTAGTAAAACACGTTACTCTCTCAACTCTGCTTTTAGAAATCCTACTACACTATTCCCTACTGCTAGCAGGCTCCTTAAAAGCCTCGCAGCTCATAAGCAGCAAGTTTTACCAATTACATCTATCTCAAACACTTACCTCTGCTGAACACTTAAGATTCCAGGAGGTGTTTGCTGCTGTACCAGAGCAAAAGGCCTTTTCATTGAGCTCGACCATAACGCACATTCCCCTACGTCCCTCTTCTGGCATTATTAAAAAGATCGTGCACGCTTTCTGAATGAAGGGAAAGATGGGATTTCCTACTGGAAACCCCCATGGGAATTACACTTTCTGTTGTCCCATCTGGAATTATTCAATGCCAGTCTCCCCTACAGAACTGTCTGTGGTTAGGAGAGTTTTCTGGGTTTGCTGCAATTTTAGAAGACCTTAGCCAAGGCAAAGGATGTTATTCTCTGCTGCAGACTTTATTCATAAGAAGCATCAGTACAGACCTTGTCAAATGCTTCCTGGGAGGAGGAGCAGAATTTCAGGCACTCATCAATGAAGAGATTGAGATATCTTTGACGAATGTTTGTTGGGACTTTAGCACCAAATTCTGTGGGAATAACAGGCCTCTGTAAGCTGGTGCTCTAAAGATGAGACAGAGAGAGAGAGAAAGAGGCTATTCAGGGTTTAAGAAGTATGTCGCTTTGAGACTCTCACGCTTCCTGCTGTGTTATTAATAGTGGCATGACTTCCTTTCTGAAAATCTGCCCAAAGCTAAACATAACATGCATCATTTTTGGTACTAAAAATGCCACTTGAAGCTTTTGTGCCACCTTCAGTATTTGAACTACTTCAAAAACCAACCACTTTTCATTACACCACTCACCCAGCAGCCAAGGGCTCCCAGTGGCATTAGTCACAACACTACACCTACACATACGAGCATTCCAGACCATGAAAATGATGACATTTACATCAAGAGATTCAAGACTAGCACAGTACCAAGCACCATGCTTGGAACTGGAGATACGAACACACAACACCAGTTATGTGCCCCACAGACATGGTTTTCAGTATTGTGGCTGTGAAGAGAAAACGGGAGGCCGACTCCTGCCAGCCCGCCAGCCAGCTAAATCATCACACTTTCCATGGGATCCCTGTAACTTTGCTGCACTGGGTGTTTTCTTCCTTTTTTAATGCCAATCATGATGCTCTTGAAAACATTTCCTCCTTAAACTGAACGATGACATCTTCGTGCATAAAACCTGCATGTTGGACCAAGCTATGACCTACCACTGCAGTTTTCCATTTAACAGCAGTTTATCCATCAAATCACATAATTTGTCTCCTTTTCAGAGATGAAACTGTACGTTCACCTCTCAAACACCTAATTTGTTTGTGCGTCTTCCTCCATCCCACCCAAGAGACGTCATAAACCATCTGCTGCAACCTGTATTAAAAATAGCTCTACGGAAGATATGGCCACGTTCAAAGGGGAGCAACTGGTCCTACCTCAATGGGAAGAGGGCTCATTCGCCTCATGACACTTCCACTTTGATGCCCTGTTCAAGTGAATTCAGTAATTTTCATTTTATATATATATATTTTTCCCCTCAATCTCTAATATGATACCCTTAAGCAGCTCTATAACACTGAAAAATATTGTATCCTTTCAGTTATTTCTTTCATTTCTAATCGGCTTCAAGTTACACGCTACTATAGTGGGGAAGGGAGAAAATTGCTTTTCACTCCTACAGAAATAATGAATTAGAGCATGTTATGACATATCTTGACACAAGATATCATCAATAAAGGTGTCTTTAATCAAGTCCTGGCACTAATTGTGTTCCTTGCCAAGCACGTCAGCGAACAGCTTCTCATGCCATCCACATGCTGCTACATGAGGAACTCTGTTCTGAACTGACTTAGCAAGTAACGTGTTCCCCAGTGCTCGTGGGGAAAGGAGGGACTTCTTTGCTGAGGAACTCATGGCAAAAGTAGCCAAAGGCCGGGCAGGTATCCCAGTGGTGGGAGAGAGAGGTTTTTACTAAATATTAACAGCAGCACAAAGTTTAAATGATCCCACTTTAACTACATAGGTCACTGCGGGACATTATTCATAACCACCTTCCTCAGTACGGCCCACAAAGCCCAGGAAGGCCATTAATCCAGCCATGCCTTTTGAACACGAGAGGCTCCAAGTCCCTGACACAAACAGCTACGCACCTAGCCAGACAGCACAACACAAGACTCAAACCGAAGATGAGTGATCAATATTCAAAGAGATCAGAGCAGCACTTAAGTATTTCTATCTTTTTAAGCTCCTACCCCTCGAGTGTTTAATTTTTTATACAATACTATCAAGGAAAACCGCAGGAAGAAACAAACCCATTTAATCACCCTAATCAAAACACCGCTCTTCAGAGAGTGCTAAGTTTAGAGCAGCGTGGTTAAACGTACCACCCTCCGTGGGGAATGACCAGAAAGATTTCAAGTTTCCCTTACCTGTAAGGAGGGAACATGTGCTACCCTTTTTGGCACGACAGTGCTGGTGGTCTTTGAAGCCATCCCAGCTAAGGTGCAAGCCTTCAGAGGAAGCGTGGGTGCTTCAGAGTCATTGGAAGGTGTGACACTCCTGCCAGCAGCAGTCGTCTTACTGCTCACAAGGCCTGGAAGAAACAGAAAACATCTTTAGGTAGAAATCCCACCACTGGGCTTCAAGTTGCCAGAATGAACTTACTATAAAAGGTCCATGCTGCAAGCTGTAACTTTTTTCAAATGGAAGCCTCCAGAGGGATACAAATTGGGTAATTTCACCACCTTCCAGGCAAGGATGAAGGAACCTTCTGCCAGGAAACGTGCCTCATTTCTGTTTGTTTTGGGGTGACTGAGTCAGCAGAGTTGAAAGAGGTAAACCTGTCAGCTACGATGCACTAACTGCCCCTCACGTCAGCTCTGAGTCCTTCCAACTACAAAGGGATACCAACGAGCATTAATTAGTACTTCCCTCCTGTTCGTGCCACCTCTGCAGGCTTGAGTGGTAGAGTGAATGAGGAGCAAACACACTCCAAGGAAGCAAGCGAAAAAGAACAGGCTGAAGTGAGAGAGGCTGGGTGAGACAGACGGGGAAAGAGGGCTCTACATCTAGTCTGTCGCTTTTCAGAACAAGATGGAGTTTCTCAGGGGGAAGACCTTCCCCCGGTCACTATCAGGAAAGATTCAAGTCGCGGCCAGTGCTACACAGCTGATGGTTTCACATCCACTCCGGACAAGTTTAAACAGAACACAGTGTCTTTTTACAGGGGGGAGGACAGGACAGCGATCAAAAATAACACTGCTGGCTTACTTTGTCTGGCTGCTGCGGAAAGGGCTGCATTTGGCACGTGAGCAATCCTCTTCTTTTCTCCTGGCAAAGAAAGAGAGGCCTTTTGAACGGCCACAGCCAGCTGTGCCGCCTGCTGCTGAGCCAGCTGGATCCTCTGGTAACAGACCTCCTGCGCGGTGAGGGGACGGTACGGCCGGACTACGGGCTTGCTCGGGACCTCTGCCTGCACAGACAAAAAGGTGTGAGAGACAACATGCTCGCCTGCTTTACCCCCACCCTCTGGCATCCATTCACCCAAGAAAGGTCTCTTTTCCTCAGCCCCTCTCTGCCAGCAAATACAGGTTTTTGAGAAGATCCCAACCATCTTCCAGAAAAAAAAATATTTAGAGTCACTCACTGAAAAAAATGACATTAATGATTCACCTCTGGCAAGGCCTCCCGGCACTCTGGCACTTTCCGAAATTGGTAGGTGGTATCTGAACTGCTTGTTTAGTGGCATGATGTTCCCCATCACTATGTCCAACCCACTTTTGGACTCTGTCAATACTCTCAGCTCTACAGTCTTGCACTAGAAAAAAATCTAGCCCCATGCTGCCTACTGCATGCTTCTTCAGTTTATACTGCAATGAGAAAATGACCAGCTATTCTCCATTCCTACACAATGCTGAGTTTTACAGCGCTCTCCCTGCCTCTCTTTCCCATGCTGAAGAACCAGTGCCATCTACCCTTGCATCACAGCAGCTCCCCGCCCCTCAGCAGCCTGGGTTCAGGTCTCTGTTCCTGTAACTAATTAAAAGTCTCACATGTACATATTTGTGGAATTAGAGCATTATATAAACTGAGCTCTGAATTTTCAGCAGGCTCTGCCCCTGCCTACTTCTGGAGGCATTTCACTGCTTCAGCCGTTACTAGAACAAACAAGTTACACATGCATTTTCTTTGATGTCCAAATTTAGGTTGCAGGAAAGGTGCCAGAAATTATATCAGCAAAGAGAGAAGTTTTCTATCAGCAGAAGTACAAGAGAAGCAGCAGTAGTACAAACTTCTCTCCACTACTTAATAACCTTTGAAATCTGAGAAACAGGCCTTCCCTCCTGAAATCTCTTCAGAGAAGGGTGCGCTCGCACAGCCCACGTGTAACTTGGCACTTCTGAGACCGCAAATTGGGGGCAAGCTGGCACCTCCTGCATTCCTGGTCTCTGACACGAGCTTCTGGATACCAAACTGAGTGCAGTCAGCCATTAAATGATAATTACAGACTTCTGAGCAGGACAGGACACTCATTTTCTGCCTCACCTTCAATTCCTTTGGCCCACCATATCCCCCAACAGCTAAACTAGAACTCAGCTCCCTCCCGTTCTGTTTGCTCAGTCCTTGAGCTATAAATCACAAGCAAGATTGAGCAAATATTCTACTTGGAGGGACACAGCAAAGCACAAGCCTCAGCTCTGCACATAAAAGCAGCAGTTCAGGTCTTACAGCACCTCCTGAACAGACTTGGCAGCAGCAGCGCTGAGCTGAGATCCTCCAGGGAACACAGGTCCTGGTGTGCGCGCACGGGAGCTGCTGCTGAGCACACCAGATCGGCTCTGTTTGCCCACGCAGCGGCCGTGCTGGGGGGCTCGCATCTTTGGAAAGCATTTTGGGATCAGCTGTCACATTGAGAAAGTGCATGTAAAGATTTGTACATGTCTAAAAGGCACCTATTTACAATAAATATTTGAGTTAATGAATTTCCAACCCATTTGCTTCAGTCTCTTATCTCTTCACTTTGGAAGAAAGGGCCCTTATCAAAACACATGAACTGGCTGAAGATATGTAGTTAAATAAAATGCATTGTATTGACCTCAGGGCTTCAAATTATTAAAAGCAAAGAGACCTTTTCCAGGCAGAGAGGAAAGGAAGAACAATTAATTTAGACTACCCAGCTCAAATCAGCACGTAAGTCTCCACTCTTATCCTGCTGGAACATAAAACTGACTAATCTGTACTCAGCACCTGGAGGGAAACACATTAAGCCCTCAGAGAAAACATGAATTAAAATCCCAGTGAGAAAGAAGTAAAAAAAAACAACCTGAATGCCTTCCTTGCCTTTTTTATTTTATTCTTCTCCTCTGTGTTTAAAGTATTTTCACAACTGTGAAAGCAGAATATCAAACAAAATACTGTTGGTATCTTGGCTGACTCAGAACAGATACAAGGTCATGGTTCTAAACATCAGACAAAATTCCTAGAGCTATCTTATAGGTCCACAAGACAAAGAAAAGAACCATCAGGCACAGACTGACCTTGTGTCCAGCTAATTTTTATCTAAGTGATTGAATGAGGCTGTACCATAGAAAAATGAACATCTCAATCTATCCCAAAGAGTTACACAGTGCAGAATCCATTTACTCTTCCACAGCTTACCTCTGGTTTTAGGAAAGTTTATTAGAGTTTTGCTGCCATTTGTAACAGACGCCTAACCAAATTTTTCAGAAATCAGAAAGGGGAGGAAAGAAATCATAGACGGACTCCAGCGCAAACAACTCATACGCTGCTACCTGAACCTGGGACTGCATCGTTTCCCAGTGTCGTTAACAGGACAGAAGTTCCTCGCTTTAAAGAATCTAAACTTTTCCTTCTAAAAGTTGCACTTACGTTTCCTTGCTTGACAAGATGAGAGATCCTTCTTTTTTGGCCAGGGAACAAGGTAGTTAAATTATCTTCTGTCTTTTCTTCATTTCCTTCCTCTTTGGACAGCTGGAAAACAACAAAAACAAGCTTCCAAAATTGAACAGACTCGAAGATCCCTCTCCATGAGCAGATCTGAGAAGTCTCCTTTTGGGTTAACAGAAAATCCTTGCAGGTGGCAGGTGAGAACAACACGTGGTCAGCTGCTGAGCTACCAAAGCAAACCTTGCTTTGAACCCAAGAGCCACCAACGAAGCCAAAGAAGAGCAGCATCATTGCAGCTCCCACCCAAGCAGTCACTCCACGAGCTGTGCACTAGGCAGCACTGCCGCGATTCAGGACACCCCCTACCCACCACGAGCGGCCTGAGCACCCTGCTCCTGCCAGCTGCCTGCTCACACACCTCACCTTTCATGGTATTCCTAAAATCCAGTGGGGTTAGGGATTTTTTCTTTTGGTAAGAACTTGGGACCTGACTCATTTCTGCCCCTGTACAACGTGCTGCCAGAACAGGTCCTAAAAACCTGCTCAACGTCAAACCACGGTGCCCCCACGCCATGTTTAGGGAAACGTTTCTCTGCAGTTTTATCCACAGCCATATCTGCAGAAAGACTACGGCGACAGATCCCCAGGTGGCAAATCTGCATGGCCAGAAACCCAGGAGGAAGTAACAGCACCTCTTCAGCTAAAGCTGCTTCTGAGCTAACATCTCAGACTTGCTACTGGCGCAGAGGGAAACCACTTTCAAACCTTCTTTGAGTTTGACTCGGCTGTTCACCTCTACAAAACACACTTCACAAGTTTATTTTTCAAAACTCCAGCTGCTCTTCAGTCAATCTTGCTTTCAGTTTTCCAGCAGAGCTCCTGACAAAGCTCTGAGCAGAGACGAGCCTGACAACCTCTTCGAAATTCAGCAACAGAGCTGAAGGCTGGGTTGGGGATGAGCTCAGACTCCGCTCCGGCTGAGCTTGTGTTCATCACCACGAGGGCATTCTGGATGAGCACTGCACACTGAATCACTGCGCTCTCTAGGAACTCGGCAAGTCTGTTAATTCAGTTACATCCTTAATAAACTCTCTCACAAAGTGATCCTTCCCAGTGGAAAAGTACCACACTGCCCACATGCGCCTTCCCTCCGGACTAGCACATTACTGAGACCAAATGACACGGGCTCCATCTACAAAATTATTTCATAAACAAAACAATTCCCCGGGACCAATCCCACCTGCCAAAAATGCAGCGGGGAAGCAGGTACCTACTCACAAACAGCCGTCTCTCAAAGGAGGACCCCTCCGCTGCAATGCTTGTTCCTCCCTTTCCAAAACAGGGGGAAATTCAACGTCAGTGCAGGGATCTAAGGTAAAGCATGTGCAAGGGAAACACACGTGGCTGCTGACAGCTGAACATTCCCACTCCATCCCAGAATTAACGGTTTGCAGGGACTGGCAGCCCCTCGTTCAGCACTTTCTGAATTCAGCCCATTTTGAATCATGCCGGATTTGGAAAGCTCTAAACGGATTAGCATTTCCCACTATAGATCGCATGCTCTTACACTATTTTCACTTAAACCAGGCCATTTGAAGAAACAAAGCCAAAAATAAAGCTCTCATTCCTAGCTGGGAATTACACTAAACACTGAAGAAAGAACAGCTGAATTTTAAACAAGCAAAATCAAGTAATGCTTAATAGTTCAGAAGAAAATCGTTACACTCAACTGCTTTATATAGTTCCTCTACCAAGGCATTTCACATGAGTGTAAAAAAGGTCTTTACTTGTCAGCAACAGCGACTTCTCTCCAAGCAGACCGGGGACGTTATCACAACAGAGAGTTCAGCAAAAAGCTTGAATAGTCCAGCTATTCTTTTCAAAAGCTGAGCTCTCCTCCCCACGCTGCAGATCCCTGCTCACTTTGTCCTCCATGTACAGATGGTCATGAATGGAAGAACGTTGCTCCCGGCCACTTCACCCACCCAGCCAACAAAAGCCTGAAAACCAGCACCGATGCCTGATGCCTTTTCTAGAATAAAAGTCAACAATCAGCCACACCAGGAGAAACTGCCTCTCCGCCAGGCAGTCGCCTGGTTCCTGCTGCACTCACCCTGCCCCTCCTTCAGATCAATAATCCCACAGGGATCTAAACTGGAACGCACTGGAAGCCCTGACGGAGTCGCAGCACCTCCACCATCTTTTGGAGCAGGACAGCTGCAGCTGAAGCCACCGAGCAGTTCCTCGGACAGACACACTCGTCCTTTGCTACGCCTGTCCCCCAGCACACCGAGGGCACCTGACTTTGTCACCTTGCCCCATGAAGCCTCCCAGGTGACACAGCTGACTCAGCAGCCCCGACACCCTCGCTCTGCAGTCAGATGCACCAGATGCGATAACGTTGGATACAACTTTGGGGCGTTTTCTCAACATTGCCGAATTTGTCACCTTTTTCTTTTGTAAAGCTCTTTCCAATCCAATTGCCTGAACACCTGCTCTGTACACAAGCAGAATCATCCCAACCAGAAAACCTGGGCGTGCTGGCTTGGACAGCAAGACAAACAGCCCTGCCCATGCACAGACAGCTGCTCCTGGGATCCAGGGTTTGCTCTTGCTGCCCAGTCAGACTCCGATGTGGGAAGATGAAAGATGAGTTTTGTCTGCTCCTGCTTCCCTGCCTCAGAAGCTGTTAGAGGACCACTGCCAGCAGCTGCTTTCTAGCCTTTTACACTTGCTCCATTCTGGTTTAATCTTCAAAAATGAGAGTCTCGCATCCTCCAGAGACCACCTCACAGCCACTGGCAGAAGGCTTTTTATGTAAATGCTGTCTTTTTACCTCCTTATCCTGAAATTCTTTGTACCTTTTGAAGAAATTCCATTCTCCATTTCTTATTTGCACCACCCACAAGGTATCCAGAGATCCTCATAAAACATCTGCAGTGTGCATTCAGAATGGGAAACAGTAAACTGGGGAGTCTCAGAAGCGTCCAGTGCCAACTACATCAACTTACTTGCACCAACACATTGTCCTGCTTCTACCTGCCATTACTATCCTTAAACAACGCTGCCACAAGAAGTCATTGCCCAGATTAGCAAACTTGGATTAGCTTTGAAACACCCACAACATACTCCCCAAACCCTTTTCTCCAGCCACCCAGGCCACCACAGTTCTTGGGCCAGATGGAGACAGAAGCAACTGCTAACCCTGAAAGCTAAAGGCCTTCCACACAAAAGGTAACTGAATCCTTACACTCCACAGCAGCTCTCAATTCAGCAGGTAAATTCAGGTGCAAACTCTTCAAAGCACTCAGTCATGACAAGGACGAGATTCTTCCAACGTATGGAATCTCCCTCCATAGCCCTCTTCTGCTACTTAAAATAAGCAACACCACTAAACTAAACCCGAATCCTTTCACATTTAGATGTGAGAGAACCAACCAACCCAAACCAGTATTACCTGCTTCCCCAGCCTCCCCTTGTCTTCAGTTTTCACATCTGTAGATTCATTAAAAATCCTGAGACACTCTTCCATTGGATCTGACTCAAAGTCCAAGTCTTTCTCAAGGATGGAATAATCAATGTCATCAGATGTTGAGGAAGACGACGAAGACTTTGACAATTTAGAGCGCTTCACTTTCTTTGTCCCTTCATTTTCACTCTCAGAGTCCGAACCACAATCATTGCCATCCGAGTCTGAGTTCACATCAAGTAACGTGGACGGCAAAGGCCGGCCTTTGTCATCATCATCCCCGCTCTCATCACCAAACAGGTCAACGTGACTCAAACTCTGCTGCTTCCGACCCTTCTTTGGATCCCCTTTTTCTGCAGAACGGACCTTTTCTTTCTTTCGCTCTGGTGCTGGAGTTTTGGTCCCTTGCTCTTTCTTTTTACAACTAGAGGTTTCCTTACCATTTTTCAAGTCAGCTGCTCTCAGTTTGGAGTCCTTTTTGCTGTTCCCCAACTTCTCCGTACTGGAGCCTTTGATGACACCCTCACTCTTGCTTTTCCCTGAACTACTGCTGGCAGACTTGGATTTTTCTTTCTTCAGCCCATCTACTTTTTCTGACTTTTGTTTTTCAGGTTTCTTTAAATTCCCATCGGCTTTTACTTTGACACTTTTATCTTTATAGTTTTTCTCATCATTCTTGGATTTTAATTTTTCTTCTTTCTTGAGCATTTTGTCTTTTTCTGTATTTTTACTCTTCTCCTTTTTACTGACCTCACTGAGGCCAGGTGTTTTACTACCATCTGATTTCTTCTTTTTTGTTTTGTCTTTTGAGTCTTTGTTTTTATTTTCAATTTCCTGGTCATTCTTACCAGAACACAATTTTGCTGCTTTTGCGTTCTTGTCTGCTAAGTTTTTGGCAAGATTCTTCTGTGAACTTGGAAGGTCCTCCATGCCATATTGCGCTGCCGCTTCTTTGCTGTCCTGGGAAGCAAAGTCATCCAGTTTAGAGCTCTGCTCTTTGTTGGATAACCCGTCACTTGATTCACTTTCAGAACCAGCTTTTGATTGTGAACTAACAGAAGTTGGCTTATCAGCCTCATCTTCAGAAGAAGAGAACCTGGCGTACACTTCATAGTCATCGGGTACTTCACAGAGCTTCTTTCGTGACGGAGAATAAGATTCCTCATAGCTAGACACTCTACCCCTTTTAGACCCCTTTGGCTCCTTTTTGCTCAAAAGTCTGGCTGAGTAATTTGAAAGTGGGTCATATTCCAAGTCTGTAGAAGGCTTAGAGTCATCAATCACATATTTATTGTTAGTTACAGTGCTACTGTATTTTTTATTCTGTACTACAGCCTTGGGAACATATTCCAGGGAGCTACCTTTACATCGAGAAGTATCCAAAGTGTATTTACTTGACTGGCTAGCAGCAGCAAGAGGAGTAGGGTTGTACTCCGAGTTATTATTAAAGTTGTAGCTACCTGGATTATATTCTAAGGAATTAAATGAATCATTTTGTGTCCCAGCAGCTGACACAGGCGTATTTGAAATAAGCGAGGTGGCCTCTGAAGTACTGAACTCCTTTGTCGTTTCTAGCAGCTCCTCATACTTTTTCTGCTCTCTCTCAACTTCATTTTTGACTGCCTCAATAGCCTTGTTGACCAGCTCCAACTCCAGAATACCAGGTGTCACATCTGTAATGTCAGCCAGAGCGTCATCCTCCACCTCCAGCGAGGGCCTCGGAAGCTCTGGATTGTAGGGATCATAGCCCCTCTCTGTAAAACAGAAGGAAAAAATAATTTACTGCCAGCAATTTCTTAGGAGAAATATGTTAAAAATGTCTTTTTAACGTCTGCTCTCATCAAAACCCTATACTGAAAGACACTACCAAAATCCATGCTCTCATCACCACAGAAGAGACGTTTGATACCAAAAGCCATCAGTGACATTCTCTGGCCAACAGCAGTTGTGTGGCTAGACTACATTTTACACACTACTCATGGGTCTTAAGTGCTAAAGATCTATTAACAAAGTGTTTTTATTACTCATGGAAAAGCTCTACAAATTAAGTATTCTTCAGGGCACTAAAGAGTAATCACTGTATTAGGACCAAGAGGAGCTGAGTACGCACAGAATTATCTGCTTTATTCAATGAAGCAAGCAAGGGAGGAAAGAGGATTCCAGTATGAAAACCATGGATTAGGTTCTCATTTACCAACGCTGATGCCCATGGCCTACTGAAAGCCTCCAAAATTCCTCAAAGCTCAGTATTTCTCCTGGCAGCTGCAGGAAAAACCACTCTTCTTTGGACTGACGAACTGGGTGCTGCTAATAAGAAAAAACTACAGGTCCAAAGGCAGCGCAACCCATCCGCACAGATCCACCACCAAGACAGAAACATTGCACACCCGGAACTCCAATCCCACATTTCTCTTCCCAGACAACTCCCTTCGGTGGCCTCTCTTAGAGGCACTTCTAGGACTACGAACAGAGGACACACTTTGACCACACTGCATGGCTCTGCTGACCACAGATCTACAGGAGAGCTTTTGGTGAGTGATGGTCCACCCTACGGAACTACATGGAAATGCCAAAGCAACATGCCCAAGGGAAGACTTACAACTGAAGAGTCCGTTAAAGCTCATCTCACAACCTTCATCTTAAAAAGGACACGGGAGTAGCTGTCACAAGCATAAACGCTCTCTACTTTCCGCCATGGTATCCCAAACTCTCCCACCTACCTTTCCAACTCACAGTGAAAAGGAAGGGAAAAGGATGTCATTCAGACATGTGTGCAGAGTGACAGGCACCCTGTTTGCCAAAGAACAGGCAGGAAAATAACTTCTTCATCTTGAAAAATCAGAAGAGCAATGCAGGAATCCAGCAATAAAGATGACTGCATTTAGCAAGCTAACTGAAGCTATGGGTAAGTTAATGGCTGCTTTTGGACTCTGCACAGCTTCCAATCCTTGGTTTACCATAGTGTCTCTGCATGTTGCTATTCCAGAGGAACTTTTTGTTCTTTGCTAGAAGGACAGCAGTAAAACTGGCTTTCCAACATGAATATGCAGAAGAACAAAACAATAAGCAGAGAGATAAAAGATAGGAAAAGAAAAACCCAACCTCCTCTCTGGTCTATCAGGGATGAGATAATTTCTTGTAATGGCTAGAAAGGAACAGTGTTTACAGGAGTCGTTTCTACCATTCTCACACAACTGCCATTTTTTCTCGGATTTTTTAAATGTTTTTTTTTGAGAGGATCCATGAGGGCACAGCTCCCTTTGGTAATAAGAAAAGAACCTGTCTAGCAGTTGGTGGAACTAGCAAGCAGAATAATAGAAACCGCATTAAAAAAAAAGGCACTGGTTTCATAAAACACTTTTTACTCTCTTGGGTTCCCAAAGTTTTTTTCCAAACCAATTAGCTCCTGATTGAGCAGGGACTCTGGGCAATCGCGGTGTGACGTTACTGTCTTCCAGAGGACAGTCAGAGCTGTGCTCAGGAGCAGAAACGTGGGAAAAAGGAACAAGGTGATATATTTCTGTAACTAGCTCCCCCTCCACCTATTGCAAAGTGCTTTACAACCAAGACACTAATAGCATTTCAAAATTAGTCTCTGTTCTTGCCCGTTCCGACACTCAGCAGGGCTCACACCCCGGGGGAGAGAGGGAGGGAGAAGGCGGCACACGAGAGCATCTCAGTGGATGGCGTACACCAGACAGACTGATATCCAGGGCCTCGTTAGAAAAACAAACCACAAAGAAACGCAGGTGACTAGGGGAAACGAAAGCAACAAACCTAGATGCAAACAGCATCATCATCAAGGCCAGTATATATAAACAGACTATAAAAATAATTAGGTATAAATATTAGCCTAACAGCTGATAAAGAACCAAGAACCCTCCATCCCCACCACCTCATTTCTCACCACTTTGCGAAACGTCAGCTCCATAGCGGTAGAGAAGACCAGTGCAGCGAAGGCTGGAGGAGTCAGCTATTACCCCCTAACTTAAGAAGACCCAAAATTTAGCACAAGGATTGTTAGGAGACCAGCTGAAAGCCTGGTAATTTGTGCAGAGGTAAGTATTAGGTGGTCTACAAACAAACAGAGGCGAGAACACAAGTCTGGATCTAAAGACTTGTCAAAATAAAAAACAAAACACCACTACCACACCAAAAAAAAAAAACCCCACCCAAACTAAACTACAAGACACCTTGTTCACACAGAAAAGCAAACTATTTTAAATCTATCATGATACAGAGAAAGTAGCGGACAACCTAAGCACAGGCCTGGTGTCCGACTCTGCTGTTCATCTACACTACAAAACTAATTTGCACATTTTCTTTCAATGGAATGGCCAGACGTAAAAATACATTATAATCCCTGAGAATGCCGGCAGGCTTTGCGATATCGTCATGAATGGGCTCTTTTGTAGGCGTGTAGGAGGCCTGATGGATTACCCAAGCGACGCTGATCAAAGGCTACCTATTCCATGAAAGACACTTGTGTAAGCGGGCTCCACGATGCCAATCAGGACTGTCACCTCTGGCCACGACGCATTTGCAGATAATGCAGTGGAAACACAAGCAGAAGGGGATTTTACTTCTGTACATATCTCTCCACACACACATATATGGAGAGCCATAAACACACAAGTCCCCAAAGTCAGAGAAATTAAACATGTTCTCAGAAATCAGGCCACCCTTTCAGATGCCCAATTATACTCCTAGGAAGCCAGGAGCGGAGAGAGTCTCCGGGATGACTGAGCCCGGTGCCACGCAGGCAGGCACCCGGCTACACCACATCCCCCTTCTTACAACCTTCATACAAGAGTCAAAGGAGTCTTCTTCAGGTTTTGCATTTAATTCCTCTCCATGTTAAACACTAATATGAATACCCATGGTGTAAAGATTACTACAAGAGGAACTACACTGGTTTGCTATTCCAATGTACAAGATGTCCGCAGTATTTCTGCTGAAGCAAAATGAGGCAGAGGCACCACGCAGTGAAATAACTTTTTGGATGGATGTAGAATTGAGAGTCTACACTGTCCTGTGAGAATCATGAGATAATGAGACTTGAGACGACAACTCCTTATAGGATTGTGAACTAAAGTACTATAAGGACACTCTTTAAAATAAAAACTTTTAAAATAAATTGATGTACCTCAGATATAAGAAATAGTCCTTCTGAGACACAAAAAAGTGAAGTTCACAACATTACACAAAACAAATTATTAATAATTTACATAGGACCTCAGGGAACAATTCATTTAACCTAGAACTACTTTAGAATATACCAAAATGAACTGCACTTAAATCAGCCACTTCGGCAGGTAGTATATAGTGGCGTAAAACAAGATTCTTCCAAAAAGCCAAGGCTGATTGTTTTTTTTCCTGGTTACAGTCACATTAGTTCTGGGAAACGAGGCCTCAGTTCTGAGGTGGAGCTGGCTTACTACAGAGCTCCTGTAAGCCAGCGACTCCTTGCTGTACACTGGTCCTTCTAGTTTGTGCAACAGGCGGAGGCAGCCCACAAAGACTGACATTAAATGAATAATGGGAGTACAAGGTCACCTGTTTGATGGCAAAACTTCTTTCAGAGTGAATCATTCTGCAGCAGCAGATGTCTTTTTTCCCAACACCCTACCAGAACACATACTTCAGATGCTTTCAATACAGAAAAGCCCGAATGTATGACAGGTACCTCTTGTTGCAAACCTGCAGGTTTTGGAAGAGGAGACAAGCTCTTGCACGCACGTGGGACATGGATGACAACTACCTTCCTTCCAGATATAACAGAGTTGCTAAGCTGCAGCAGCTGCTGCTAAACAAAAGGGAGGCAAAATTTAGAAACTTTCCAATTTACGCCAATTAGGACCTCAGAACAGAAGGGTTTGCTGGGCAAGCCGCCGAGGGACCAGCCCAGGCCGAAAGACAGTGAACACTTTCAAGACCCGCCGCTGCTGAAGTCACCCATTTTCCTGGGTCACCTGGAGCCGGCAACAAAAGGGGCATTCATCGGGAGACCGGGAAGGTGAAAGCTGTTTGGAGACCTCTTTGGAGGGGGGGG
>Ga0065711_1035604_pt1 | contig 22072 bp, 8 predicted proteins | sample Hoacrofraction12_FD_59098 | JGI IMG/M metagenome (GOLD analysis project Ga0065711, IMG submission 59098) | Hoatzin crop microbial communities from Cojedes, Venezuela - Epithelial fraction 12 v2 (version 2) | ecosystem: Host-associated > Birds > Digestive system > Esophagus > Crop | place... | reverse complement strand
ACAGGACAAGGGGCAATGGGCACAAACTGAAGCACAGGAAGTTCCATCTGAACATGAGGAAGAACTTCTTCCCTCTGAGGGTGACGGAGCCCTGGAACAGGCTGCCCAGGGAGGTGGTGGAGTCTCCTTCTCTGGAGATATTCAAGAACCACCTGGACAAGGTCCTGTGCAACCTGCTGTAGGTGACCCTGCTTCGGCAGGGGGGTTGGACTAGATGAGCCACAGAGGTCACTTCCAACCCCAAACATTCTGTGATTCTGTGATTCTGTAACTGCACCAGTCCACTTACAAGGATTTCTAAATGCTCAGAATGTTTATAACTGAAAGAGGAAAAACGGGCTGATTACTTCAAGTCAAGCTCAATGTTACAAGTCACAATCAGCAAGGAGTTGGTCACCATTCCATCTGTCTGAGTGAAGAACATGAGAAAGAAAACAGAATTCATAACAAAAATGCTGCCACAAAAGAGGCCATGAGAAAAAGTATCTACGGCGTCTGGTTCGAAATAAACTGTGATGAAAATGCCACAGTACACTGTTGCACCATCATATTATATTTTACAAGTGATGCCTGACTACAGCTACAAAGATGAGAGAGAGCAGGCCAGTCATGGTTGAGAGAAAATGGGAAGGTCAGAACACATTCCAAAAGGCACTGTAAATTGAACTGGCGTCCTTGAGATCTTGCAGGAAAATCTCTCTTTGTGATTCTCCTCAGAGCCACCATGGCAAGAGAATCATGGCATGACTTCTACCTGAGGAAGAAAGGACAGTGTTTTATCCAAGTCCTACTGCAGCTAGAGCATCTGAACGACACAAGGGGCCTTCAATGCCAAGCAGTAAGTTGTGAGCTGCAGTGGTTAAAAGAAAACCAAGGACCTTTGACAGAGCAATTCCGCAGTTTGTGGAAGACACACTTCCCCGACACTGGGCATCACCATCCTGAAGGCAGCTGTGGTCAATAAAGGATACGACTTGAATCTTCTACTGTTTTTGCTCTAGTAATTGAAATGTGCAGGTAGGCATCGGCATTCTGCATGGAGACTATGGATTGTATTCGATGACATTCAAGAACCGCGTAAGGGATACAAACACTGCAGAAGCAGCCGGGATGAGCTAATTGCTTTGAAAGAAAAATCTATGCAATTGGAACCTGTTGGAGAATCTCCAGAGCAAAATCCAATCGGGCTGATAAATTATGTTCAACTTACTAAACATAGAGTCTGTCTACACTGTAAGTGGCCCAAAAGGAGAAATACTGTTTTTCTGGCAGGACAGTCTAGCTGGTCTCTCATTTCTTTTTAGTGCCTTCTGCCCTGGAGTATTAATCTGTCCCAGAGCACCTCCTGTTACCTAACCCTCCTGGGAGTGCTAACTCAATTACATCTCATTTTCAAAGCCCTCTACTCTGCCCTTAGCCAAATAAACTTACCTATAGTGCTCCAAGGAAGAGGATGGCAACTACCAATGAAAAAGCTACTTATGACTCAAGGGCACTCAGCATTAAAACATTTCTTTTTATCAAAGTTGTGATATGGCGGAATAGACAATCATGAGAAGTATGATTATGCCAAGACTTGCCACCTCTGGGCTTTCAGAAACCATTTAAAATACAGGGTCTTCCAAATCATCTTGCTTAAGAGTGTTAAAAATGTGTAAGCAGAGGTTAAGAAAAGGCCAGCTAACTATTCTGATCTTCTCTAAAGGTGCTTCACAATGAGACACAGCACTAGAGAATTACCAGTCCTGCTGCTGTCCCCTCAAAATTTCAGTGTTCTCGTCCGAGTGGAATGAAGGAATTAGGCAAATTGCTAAGGCACCTGTAGGACCACACATGCCCCCATGCCCCAAGAGGTCTGTTATACAGCCAAAGTCCCACCTGCTAAACAAGGCTGTAATATCTGCCAAGATGATCTTCTCCTTTCTGGGTAAAAATCAAAATAACAGCAGAGTGGGTAAAATTCTGGAGAAGCTGGAGAAAAGAGGGGGAGGAGAGTGAAAGGAGCAAAAGGAAATATGTTGCTGATAGGAAAGAATTATTTGCCGTACAGAAATTTCTTCTCTCTACAAAGGAACAGAAACAGAGAAGGAGAGAAATGCCACCAGACTGACCTTCATATTTGTTTAAGAAAACAAAAACTAAAACAGAGATGATTGAACTAACAATGTCTTCAATTCCCATTTTGGATAGATGTGACAGAAAGGCTCATGAGCTAGGACTTCTGCCCAGAGTAATGGTGTAATCAGGGAAGCAGAAGAGCCATCAGTCTAGTCTAGTCTTATACTCCAAGTGTAAGAGTTTGTGTAGATACTAAAACTAAATTGTAATCACAGAGCTGCTCTAAACTCATATTCATATCTTCTTTTAAGTTGTATCGGGTTGAGTACACAAAAAAGCAGTTTGTGGTCCTGCATTTTAAATGACTGAATTAGAACAGTCTGCACTGCTTTATCTCGCTAAATTCTACATATGCCTTCAAGGTATTAAACATGATGGGTATGATTGTAAAGATGACGTCAAGTTGTGGATGTAAGACCGGCAATTGCTGCAAAGAGATTATAAGGGTAGTGATATATCAGTGGCAAAGATTAGTTCAAGCTTTTCTTTGCCCAAGTTTTAATTAGTCATGCTATTGCCCTTTTTCAGTTTTATTTTAAATTAAAGGTTTATATGGAAATTATGAACATGTGAATCTGGAGAGACACTTCAAAGAGAGATCTTCATGACATCAGGGGTATTTACACGGACAGCAGCATTATGGAATTCACAGTATTTTTAAATAAAGGATATGGCTCATAATTGCCAGTCATGTGCACTCACATATTCTAATCGAAATTTTACATTCTGGCATAAACTATGAATCCTAAATATAGGCAGGATGGCGTTTTCTTTGGAACTTGCTACACAAATACATCAATTATGACAATTTAATTGAACATGCTTTTATTTTATTAAAAATAGCTGTTTGGAGAGTTCAAGCCAGTGAGTTCAGTACTGCCAATGGCAAATGCTAAAATATTTCCAATTACTTGTGTTACCTTTAAGGAATGCAGTAATTTTCAAGAGCCAAACAGAACAAATAATCTAAGTGATTACTTAGCTTATCTACTAAAATTTTGTATGTAGCTGTCTGATGATTTACTGTTTCATTATTCCATTAACAGAATCAGCTAATAAAACATGAATGCAAAGTCCAAGTACTCTGGACAGTCACCAAAATCTCATGGTGGCATTATTTTCCAAAATAAAGATTTGACTCCTCACACGATAGTTATAGCAGATATAACTTAAATTAGGAGAAAACAATTTCTCATTTGTTTAACATGGCCAGTCCCAAACCCTCAGCATGCTATCTCTCCTTCCTTCTCTTTGTTTTAAAGTTTTTCCATGCAAGTAACTTCGGGAATGTAAAAAGAACAGCAGAATCAGGGCACACTTTGTAATATACACCGTCACAAGATGAAGAGACGTGCTTTCTAGAGTAATGCACTTGGTGAATACAGAAAGGCAGGGGAGAGAGGCCAGCAATGAAGTATGCTTTACAATTACTGTTTCCACACAGAATTCCTTTGAGATCAATAGTGCAAGAATCTCATTCATTTTGATGGGATTCCTTTATTTTCAAATGTTATGAAAAGTAACTGCAGCACATAACATAGGCACAGTAATAACTTCACTAGAGTACACCAGCCATTGTAATTTGGATCACTGTGAAAGCAGTTTTTTATTACAAAAGAAAACAAGCCTTAGAAGTGGGTGGAAGGACATCAGTATTTAAAGAGATGTGTTGTATAATGCCTGCCATTGAAGCCTTTGAAACAGGAAAAGCAAATACTCTGCAAATTAAGATATGAATGCAATTACAAAGTTTCAATGTGGAATTAATGGACTGGGGGAAGAAAACGCTCTGGCAAAGCAATGATCCAGCAAAGTACTCGGGCAACTTAAAGAATATAAGCAGTTCTACTGAAATAAAAGGGGGAACACTTGAAGGTAAAAACATGCCCATGCTTAAATATTCTTCTGTTTATATGTTGAATCATCTGCTAATTGTCTTTACAGGCAATAACCCTTTCCAAATTTAAATAAAATTTCAGAGAATCCTTTTAAATTTCTTGTGAATTTAAAAGTATCTCCTACCTTAAACTAGGACCTAGAGAATGGAATCTGGAAAAAATTTCAAGATTTGTTTTTATTTTTAGATTTACATTTTGTGATTTGCATTATACCTTATTTCATAAAACATGTTACTAAAAATCGTTCCAGCAAGCAACAGCACAGAATTAGGGCTGAAGGGATCTCAAAAGGTCACCCACACCAATATTTCTCAACCTCTTTAAATCTAAACCTCCCCTAAGCCTTTCCGAAAAAAATTCAGAGGCCATTTTGAGCAGTGCCATCACAATTGATTTCTGGCCCACTCAAAATCAGGTTTAAGTTTGAACATCTGTAATTTTTTTCCCCACTTTGCTTCTCTACAGCTTACTACTTCATTTTGTTCAGCTGAAATTTCTTGCAGCTGCTTCTGATGTCCTGTAGTTCGCTGGCAGATATACAGATCTAGTCCATCATACTGCCCTCTATGTCACCATATCAACCATATCTGACAAGTAGTTATCTAACCTGTTTTTAAAATTCTTCAGTGGCTGAGATACCATAGTCTCTCCAGCCAAACTATCACAGAGGTTTAACTACCTCAGCTTTTGGAAAGATTTTCCTAATGCCCTTAAACCCTACCGCAATATAAACCTGTTATTTTTTGTCCTAATTACGATGAATCACCAACAGATTATTTCCTTCTCCCTGCGACAAACTTTTTAATGCATTAAAGGCTTATTAATGACTCTCCTTAGTCTTCTCCACAGGCTTCGCAACCTCACTCCCTTTCATTCATCCTCACTGGACATGTTTTCCAAACCTCCAGTCATTTCTGCTACTCTCTTCTGAAGTATTTCCAACTGTCTGCAGTCTTCATAAACTGTAGCACCAAAGCCCTGGACTTCAGCAAGACTGAGAAAAGTAGGACTCTTTCCTCCTGTTCCCTCCTCTTTTGAGGCTGTTTCTCTCTGTATACATCCCAGTACAACGACTACCTTTTTAGCACCACTACGACATTGTTAACTCCTGTTCCTTTGCCAAAGAACTGTTACCTAGCTAGTTGTTCCTGGTTTTGTATTTGTGCAGTTGTTTGTTGAACAGTTGCACCTTTTTTACAGACCTATTTTGACTGCGACTCTTCTCGTTTGACTGTACTTTCAATGTACTCTTTTCCAATCATCTGATATTCACTTCATCTAGACTAGAAAGGTTGCATTGCACAATCAGAAATAATACTGAGAGTCAAGATTATGTATATGCTTATTAAGTTTCAATTTTAAAAGTCGTAACAGTTCATAAACAACAATTTTGTACCAACGTTCACCCTATGCACACCAGTTAAACTTCTGGAAAACGTAACTGTTAGGTGTGAATGGAGATAAGCACTCCTCTGACTCACATGCGTGGAAAAAAAGGCTGAAACTGCACAGAAATGAAAACCAGCAGGGCCTGAGGTCTCCCATGAAACTGGAGGCATACAAACTGACACCAACCAAGAAGAGGAGGAGCAATAAACATTGGTGAGCAAAAATAAATGTTCATTTAAACCATAAATATTCAATAAGAATAAATGCCAAATTCTAGAAGTCTATGTATCTATCTACTGCTTCTTTCCTAGCCACAAGGTCTGTCAGAGAAGAAAATTAGATTGTTTTGACATAATTTGGTCTTGACAAATCCATTACAATTGGCATATACAATTTGAGATGTCAAAAGATTTATATCATTGAAAAGGCAGGGCCAATAATTGAAGTTCTGATGGGCCTAAGAAGAGAGTGCCATAATAAAGAAATTGCTCAAAGGAACTTGGGTTCAGCACAGCAAGCAGTCAAAAAAAATGCAGCTAATATTTAGCCAGCTTGCTAAAAGAGAATTACTTCTACTCTAAATTTATGTACACTGTATGGAGGAAAGCATGAGCTAAATGTATATAACAATATAAATCTCAGGAGAAAAGAAATTACTTTCCTTTTAACATTGCTCTTCTTGTGTAGTAAACTTGGTGACTGGCAGTACATTTTCATCCGGATATGCACACATACAAAATTACAGATACATCTCACTCCCCCAGTGACTTTTATAACATGTTGCTAGGTAACAGTGCATACAAGTCAGGTTGCAAGACCTTTAGTAAGTCACCATAAAATAACTGCATAGGCCTTTTGCATGAATAATGTACATTTGTATCCTTTTTCTGATGCCAATAGATCAGACATCGAAAACATGACTGTCTGCCAAACTGTAAACAGCTCCCCATCAACTGCTACATGAAAAACAACACATCAAAATATTGCATGTTTTCTCAGCTTTCAGGCTTTCCCCCCTCTCCCGTTTTCTGCTCTCATTCTTGCTACATGCAGCCATCATGAGCACTACCAACTACAAATAAGTACAGTTGATGCACAGAGCTAATTAGTGCACAGCAATCCAAATTTAAGATAGACATCAGAATGACAACATATATGGGACAGCTGTCAGACAACATTAAAAAATAGATTTCATATAGAGTCCAAATTTGAAATTCAATTAAAAAATGTACAAGTAAAAAAATCTACAAGCAAATCAAAACAGACTCATTCTCGCTCATTTTTGTTAGTCATAATAATAAATTACATCAACAGGTTTTTGTCCTTTTTCTCTTTTTTTTTTTTTTTTTTTAAAGGGGAGGTTTCTGTGGTTCCTTCCAACCCACAGAGCAAATCATTTGTGCCAACCCATTTTACCTCCTGCTTGCCCTCAGCTCTTTTTCATTTTCCTGGTTGGCTCCATGAAGCCTCAGGCTTCATTTCTTTTGTTTACCCATTCTACTCTATTTCCCTGTTTCACATTTTTCACATATATTTTTTCTATTTCACAGAACTGTGATCCCAGAGGTATAAAGGTCTGGGCAGATGTGGAGGACAGCAAGCTTTTCCAAAATAAATAGCTGCGGTTTCACCAAGCCAATGGCATTAAGACAGACCTAATTCCTTAGTGTACCTGACAACAAAATTTGCAACTTACATTCCATTTAAAGGAAAAAGGTGACCAATTACTGTCTATTGAAAAGGGTATCTTCTATCCCCAAAGTCTAAACTTGCTATGGGGACTGCCATCTCCTTGTGAAACAGAAATTTCTTCAGTGACATTTTTCCTGACTTCTTTCTCTTTAAAAATTAAAGACCAATTTTGAAAACATTTAGTACAGAATATCCTCCCAGCATGTCCACAGTTTTGAAGTGTTCAGTCAAATCAATAAAACAGAACATAAAATATAATATTCACTCTAAACACATCCTCCACTTCAGTCTCACATATGAAAATCATTCTTACAGCAACAATCTGACAGTGGAAGAAAACACAATAAATACATGCTTTGCATTAGATATGGATTTCAATTAAAATAGGAAAAAAATTAAAAGATGCTCATGAATCTCTAGGACTACCTTTTTAAAGTGTTAATAATCAAGAAATGTAGTAACATTCATACTTTACCAGTTAGACCTCAAATACTACTCTGAAAGGAAGGTGACCAATGCTTTGTTGGTCCTATTTAACAGATGGGAAAAGGCAGAGAACTTAAGAGCTGAATTTTCTAACATGCTGGGCGCTTGTGACCCTCAGTAATGCCAAACCAGACCTACAGGTATTCAGCATGCCTGAAAAACACACCAAATGAGATTTGCCAAGGTAATTGTCAACGAACATGAAAGCCTGGATAAAAAGTTCCCACTCCCAATCCCAACAATTAAACAGCAAAATCCCTCTCTTCTTTCACCATTTCCTGTATTTCCTCCATGATGCACTTCTTACCAAAAGAAGCAAGAAATTATAAGTTAAGAAGTTGCAATGTTTTTTTTCTCCCTGCAATTCCATGACTTAGCAAACCCAATGCAAAGTGTACTTAGCCCGTAAAGGAGCAGCTGAGGCTACCGCTTGCTGCTCAATTACCTGACAGCTTCATAAGAAAATCTGACGCCATCTTGACAGAGATGTCTTGGCTGAATAGTGCTGATGCTGTATTGGCGACAAAGTCAGAGGAGTCTTTCAGCTTTGTGTTGTTGGGGGCTCTGTCAACAGTGCTAAGAGCAAAAGGTGCAGCTGAGATGCCATTGTCATCTTTGGGCTCTTCTTTCACTAGTAGAGGTGGAATACCTCCACCAGGCTGCCCAGCCACATTGGGTGTTTTAGATATAGATGCTGATCCCGTAATTTCAGGTCCACCTCCTTCCCTCTGTGGTCCCAGGCAGGAGTCACTGTTTAGCTGTGGTGACCCCTTCACCTCAGTTTCTGGTATTTCCTCCTTCACTTTGGATTCTGTCCTGAGGAAATGTTGATGGCAACGCATATGGAGTTTCAGGCTGAAGTGGCGGGAGGAGGTAAAAGGGCATAGCTGGCATTGAAAGGTCTCACCCCTGTCTTGGTGCTGATGAACCTGGTTTAAGAGGTGAAAGACAAAAGCACGTATGAAGCAAAACAATTTACTAGCGTTATAGAAATCTCAACTCTACACTTCTCACACCATTTAAAAAAAAAGTTAACTAATAGGTGAACTCTTCATTCTGAGCACTTGGAAAGAGGTCAGGCACTAAGTAAGGATTCTTTCACATGTAAGTCAAAGAACATAAGCATCAGATTGAACTAAAAAAAGAAAAAAATCAGGAACATCTGTTTCTGCAGCATGAAAATGATGAAGTCTGCTTTGGATCAAACAGTCCTTACAACTGGATCCTGATGACCTGCCAGTGCATAAAAAGACTTCCAAGCTATAACTAGTAGCTTTCTGGATTAAAAAACAACCAACCAACCAAAACTCTATCTATTACATGTTCTGCTAAGCATGATCATTCTGTGCAATCTCATAAATAATAATTGTTCAGAGCAACCCAGCAAAACACCAAACTGCATAGCAATGCCCATCATCAGTCCAAGTATCATTAGAGTAAAAACACGGCACCTGGCAATATCAAGGCACTACTGAAACAGTTTGTTGCAAAGTAATTCTACCAAAAAATGAACAGCCCTGCTATAATAAAATACAGACATGAGAGACGGTGTTTGCCATATACTCTATTTTATCAGCCAATTAATTAACAAAGTTAATCTTTCTATCCTCATATTTTGACTACAGCCACTTTCTCATAGAGACTGCATGCTGCAGTATGGAGCCTACAATGCCTAGTATCCCCAGGCCCGATCCTGATTACTTTTTAAAGAGAACTCTATCCATCCATCCATATGTAATGGTTTACATATTATTTGAACAGACACACTCATTAATATAAATTATATACATATAATTATACGATTTCTTGCTTAACAAAATACTCATCAAAGTGAAGGAATAATTGAGCGCAGCATAACAGTGGCAGGTATATTGAAAAAAACTTTTTCCCCCTATAGCTTCACAAATTAATTTTAAACCCTCACAGTAGCACTCTGGGCTACTCCCGGCAGACAGACTGGCAAATACATACATCTTTTCCTTACTAATTGATGAATATGTGATCACAACAAACTGGCACCAGAATGAGCTCCACACGTTCATTTTCACTTGTGACTTGAGTTGGTTGGAAACATTTCAGTGAGACAGATTTTTGTTGGAAAATGGCAATTTGTTGAACACAAAATATTTCACCTGAAACATGGAGAGGTTTGATGAACTCTTGGCAAACAAGGTGTGATTCCCCTACCCTACTGAGTGGCATTCTATCCCCTGTTCCCTGGGCTTGGCTCAGAAGCAGGACCCAAGTTTCACTGCCGTAGCCTGGGAGTCCAAAAGCCTTGAGAGCTACAGCTCTAATTAAAGCTCAGGTCTACATCAGGGAGCCCGGACAACTTAGCTTTAGCTAAGGCTTTCAGCACTTTCCAGTTTCCTGCAGAGCTGAGATCAAGATCCTGAGAGTCCTGGTGTGGATGCTGCAGAGCTCTGGGGTAACAGTAGCAACTCCCAAACACAACTCTGTCAAAATTCAGGTTGGAGTTTCCCATGGTTGTAGATCTGGCCTGATGCATTTTCTGTATAGTATCAGTCACAAGCTCATCATATCCTGCATTCCCAGCTCTATATACACAGGATCTGAATTCAGGTCTGCTAAAATCTGAAGCTGGGACATGTCCCTTTTTCAGCCCTTTTTGCATTCAGTGAAGACACATTTCATTAGTGCTGTATAACTTCTTGTTCAGTAGTTCTTCAAGGGCTCTGGAGATTAGGTACTAAACAAACAGATAGCAAGAGAGAATTTCTCTTGGCCAACCGCTTTACAGAATGACATTCTCAGTGTCATATAAACACGACATTTACAGACAAAGTAATTCTGGAATCTTAAAACTGCACCTGACAACAAAAAGAATTAGAAGCTAATGCGAACCTAAGACAGTTTTAAAGCATCAACCTTGCAGAAGAATAACAGAGCAATAAATTCTAAATATTAACAGGTTACAACAGAAATGCCAACCAGATTGCCTATCTACACTACTGGAAACAGAATGGTCTGCGACCACAGCAGTATGTAAGCACTCTTCTTCATGAAGAGCACCGAGATGTACTAATGGTAGCAAGAACTCTCACCATGGCAACTTTATCTCTTACACCCACTGAGATTCTGTGTGCCAGGGTTTCTCTCCAGGATCCCCTTCAATCAACATTTCCCTGCCTACATACTTAAAAACTTCTTCTAGAGGCCGCTTATCACAATCATCAATACGATGCCTTCTGAAGGCAGCTGGGTGGCAAAGTGTGTGGGAGCCCACCTTCTCTTTCCAGGAGCATGGCATGCCACCCCTGCAACATCTTTTGAAAATACATGAGAATAAGGGGGACTGATTCATCTTACCTGGATTTTTCTCCCGCCCAAAGACAATAGCAGCATCACTAATGGATTTCACATAAAATAAAGTACATTTATAACTTGAACCCAAGGAATGACAGAATTCAAACTCAAATGCTTAGTTTTGAAAGGAACAATTTTAGATCTACAAAAAAACCCAAACACATATGAAACAACAACATTAAGCCAAATATTTACCTCCCAGTGTCCTGAGCCCAGTCCCACCATAAGACTTTATTTTTCTAATTCTCAAAAATAAATAAGAATATTTATTTCAAAATTTGAACACTATGCGAAATAGAAGCTAAGAATTAAAGTCCCTTTAAAGGAAGAACTATCCCTTATTTTCTCATTGAACAGCAGCTAAAAGAGCCAAGAATTGCCATTCTATGCTATTTGGAGGGAAAGGTCAAGGCAGCAACCACTTGCTGCAGAATAAGCAACAAGAAACCCTGTAGAGCTACACAGAAAGCCACAGGGGAGATCCAGGTCACACACTGTTACAGTCCAAAAAGCTGCCTCCACGAGACAAGGAATGGCTCTTACGCTGTGCTAGAGCTACCCAAACCATCAGATGTCCTCTTTAGACTCAACTAGGCTGTTGCTGCAAGAACCACAGGCAGGAGGAGACAAAAGAGCAGCTGACAGGTTTTCTCCAAACTCCCACTCCGAGCCCAGCTGCTGCCAGATTTGGATCTCTCTGAATTATGCTGCAACAAACTACAGTGCACAACCTGCTCATAGAGAACGGTTCTTTCAAAATCCCATAAAACTACTGTTTGACTTACGTCAGAGACATTTAAGGACTTCTGTCTTCCGCGTTTATTTCATTTTACCATGGATATTCTCCTTGACTTGACCGTGCAAAGTACTTGTATCATCTTTATTTTAACCATATGGTCTTCCCAGTCTCAAATGGTATTTTGTGGTTTAACAGTTTTTTCAGTGTGCTTGATACGATGTATGCAATAATTTTCAACACAACCATGCACTCCTTACAAACTTTAGGCCTAGTTTGAGGATGTGGGATCAAATTATTTGTCCTTTTTTTTCTCTTTATTTGTTTCTTTCAGTTTCTCTTGCTGCTGCCTCATTCTCACATTACAAGACAGACAAAAAGAAGCTGTTCAATTTATCTTCTTTTGATCATACCTACTTTCTATACCTGGCAGCCCCATTCTTTTCAGCTTCTGTGTTCAAAGGGAGTTCTTGCCATCCCACTTATCATTTTCGTTGCCAGCTTTTAAAACCCCTTCTACTTACGATACGTCTTTTTGATGCAGTGACCATAAGTGAATATCATAAGTGGCAGCATTCCATATGTTAGTAATAGCATTGTAATATTTCCAGCATTATTTCTGGTTTATTCTACAGACATTTAAATATCTCATGTACTTTTTAACCACTGCTGTGCATGCCAAGAAAAGGTTTTCACTGAACTGTCTACAAAGATACTTAGATAGCTTCCTCGAGTAGTTACAGTTCATTATATCAGACAGCCAGGTGGTGCATGATTAAACTCTAGTTTCCAAGGTCCAGTACCTTGTATTTGTCAACAATAACTTAATTTGCCCTCTTGTTTATCTGTCAGCCAGCCTCTTTTTGTTCCCTTTCAAGCTATGCTTTTTCTAATCTTGTTTCATACACATAAGGTTGTATCGTCTACAATTTTCTTCCCACAGTCATCAATTGTGCAGATCATATTCGCTAGAGTACATACAATTCCACTCTTAGTAACGGAACACCCTTCTGTCAGCTTTTCGTCATGCTTAAAATCGCCAATTCCTTCCTACCCTTCGTTTTACTGTCTCTTGGTGAAATTCTAATTTGCCATAGTACATCACATCACTTAATTTATTTGGCAGCTTCTCAGTGAGAAGCTTTGCTAAAAGCTTTTTTAAAGACCAAAGAAGTTTCAACTGATTGTTAAGTCCATGATTTTCCTAACATGCTCAAAACATCTTAGTAGAACACCACATGATTTTCTTTTACGGAAACCACATGTCCCTATCACATCACAACATTTGAATCACTGTATTTTTTTCTGTAACATTTGTTGTTGGCATACTACCATTTCTGGTATCAGAAACAGTTTCTTAAATCATCTTTTCGTACTTAAAAGCAACATCCCTGCTAATTTACCAGCCAGTTTAAGTCATGGGAAGTACACACTGGCCCGTACAGATGTACCAGTTACACGTGATCCTAACTAATAGGGTACAATGGTGAACAGGGGTGAGGGAAACAGTGACACAGGTATGTCCTGCAGTTTTGTAGTACTGGTGATGTAGATCTTTTCTTTTCCGCTTCCTTAAAGTTGGGGTAGTGCTTTCCACAGACTCAAGGCACAGGAAGGCAAGGACTGGCATTCACTTTTCTTTTGTGGGATCTCACAGGTTTTTTTGGTTATTATTTTTTAAACACTCAAAATAAGAGGAAAAGTTTTTTCTGAGAATCTTCATCCCTATGCAAAATCCAAACATAAGGGAGTTGGGGTGCTGAATACATTCATTGCTGTATTGCTTACGGATACTCAGTCTTTACTTATTTTCTGTAACCTAATTATCACTTTATTCTGTGCCTGCTGTATGTTTTATTTTTCTCACCAACTTTCAAGTGGATTAACACTTCCATGAGGGGCATCTATTTAAGCAACTACTACAACATGGCGATTTAGCCACACCTGTCTACCCACTGATTTCTCCTGTTTGGGTTGTTGTTTTGTTTGTTGTTTGTTTTTTTTTTTTGCGGGGTGGGGCTGTTTGTTTTAATCTCTTTTAGTAAAATTCCTTCTTCTGTGGCTGCATTTGAGTACATTTGAGAAGTCTCCATTTTGCATCTGTCATGTGCCCTCTGCTTTTTCATTTCGTGCTCTTTTCTGACCAGTTCTCTCATTTTTAGAATATTGCACTTTCAAAGGTTTAGTGCTACAGTGCTAGTTTTGATATGATCCTTCCCCTCGGGACACATACATTATTTATATAGTATTTTCTTTTGGAAACTATTTCCTTGCTTTGATTGAAAGCAAAGTCAAAAAAAAGCTTCTCTGCAGGGCTGGACTGGACTAGGTGTTCCAAAACATATTTTTTTCTTCTTTTCTTTAAAATTTATGGTATCGATGCATTTCCTGTCTTACCCTGTCTCATACGCAGAAAGTGACCAGATTAAAAAGCAGACATTTGAAATCACTTGTACCTGTCCGAGAGTCAGGGCACAGATCTCATTTGTTGAAAATCTGTGCAAGTTTGCATTACCTCCCCTCAGCTGAGGGGACGTAATGGAATCACAGGCACCTCCCAAGGCTCCTTAAGGTTAGCTTAAACCAAACTAAACAAAAAACCCTCCCATAAAACACAGTCAACTTCCTTCTCCCAGTATGATGAAGATGTTTTAAAATAACCTGTCCCGTACTTCGCCAAAATGGATTAGGAATGCTTATTCAGTTGTCTGGCCGTAGCTGAGCAAGAAAGGGGGAACAGCAAATTATTAAGGGGTAGCAAGCACCTGGCTACATTCTTCAGTGCCTTTCCTTATTCTGACTATGATGCAATTAACAGCCTCTCCCTAATCAGCAGGTTGATTATAATCCTCTTCATATTACACAAGAATAATAATCTGATATTTCACTACATGGTCCCTCTTCACAAGCAACAGAAGCAGGAAGGTCCCATGGCTGAGCACCACGTGACCTGCCTGCCATTGCATCTAACTTTTCTGTTAAGCTTAATCTTCCCTTTACTCATTTTCTGTCTTACCATGATGCTTCAAAACATATTCACAATGACAATCTTGTTTTCCACTGCTAGAAGAGCTGGCTCATCTATTTCTGCCTTACGTCTATATAGCAGCACAAGGAACATTTATAGATATTATTTTTGGCCATATGCTCCTCTTCCTCATTCCCTCTTCCAAGTGTCCAGGCTAATATCCTGTTGCTTTCTTGGAACGTATCTGTATGATCTCACAGACTATCTGTCCACCAATTGCTGAGAAAGATGTGTGCATGATCCAAAGACAACAATTGGCCAAAGTCTGACATGCTCATGGTATTGCTCTGAGGTAAATTTAATCCCTGCTTCCCTACCAGGAAAAACAGAAAAGCCTGAATACGTCTTGCTGAATTGCACCACCCCTTTCCGTTGTTTTCTGCAGAAGCAGTACATAAGACACTCTCTCTCAATAAGAAAACAACATACTCCAACTGAATATATGTTTAGATAAACAGAGGGAAGGACTCGAGCACAACCCTTGCTTGCTGCCTGCTTGGACAAGACACCCCTCTCAGTTACCCATTCATTTTGTCCAGCTTCATTTTCAGTTTTCTCAGCACCCCTGGAAACCACACTATGATATCAGAATGAAGTCCTGTGATGCTACCCCCAGATTCTTGGGAACAAGGTCCAAAACTTGTGGTTATGCATGTACTATAATTTGTCTCCAAAACAGACTAATAAAATTCCATACTATGTCTATTTTAGGATTTTTCTGAGGTGCCTATCACTGTGGAATCTAAATGCCATATAACAATTATAGATAACACTGTGTGCCTTAAAATGCAGTCTACTCAGCCTCCCCTGTTCATTGTGTGTCTGTGTGGAAACTTTCCTTCTGCTTTGCTTCTTGCCTTTCACTTCCTCGCCTCCAGTTGTGAGATGGTCCTGGCAAAATGCCCTTACTGGAAGAACGCTTCATCAACATGGTGGGTAGCACATACAGATCTGAATATGGTCAGGGCTGGAATCAGTCCAGCTCTCTGTCAAGATTTTCTGTAGCAGGGGACAAGACACCAAAAATGCTGGCAATATTGTATCCTGGGCCAATCCATTTGACATGTTATAATTACCACAAAATTACACAGTATTTATGTTATATAGTTATTATTCGTTAACCTAAAGATACACACAATAAGGAAGGCCCATATGGAGACACACACAAACCACTTGTGGAAATTAAATCTCTAAATGACTAGTTTCAATGGAAAATGCCTACAAGAACCTAGAAAAAAAGAGGAGGTGCTTCACCTCAGGGCTTATGCCGCCTATGAGGAAACAAAGACAACACTAAGGACAAAACACCTCAACAGGTTTTGCCTGTCATCCTTATCAATAGAACATAAAACCTGAAAACCGAAGAGCAGCATAAAGGAAAAAAGCTTGGCTTGTGATAACATCCTGGAATAAAAATTGGCTTATAATGCATGACAAACACCATCCTAGTACCCTAATTTTGAGTAGCTTTTTTGGTTTTGAAAAATATGTCTTCACCTGCAGCCATAGTTGATTCATAGGGATGGAGAGCTAGAGGCAGCTCTGCCTTCGTGGGTTGCCTGCCAGGAAAGAGGTAAGGCCAGGCAGCTCCCCCAGAGGATCCTAGGACAACGAAGACAACTGAAACATCCAACTGGCATAACCAGAACACTGCATCTTAAGTAGCTCCCATCTGTGCTGTACCATTTCTGATGTGTATTCATTCCATTTCAAACACCGTTGGCTTATATGCGTGTCAGTTATTATATTCTCACACTTACATACGTATTTAAAAGCAGCACTTTATTATAATGAGAAAAGAAACCTGATATTTTTTATTTTTAATCTTGTTATCAATTTATACTTTCACTAAACGGAATTCAAATTATGTCTGACACTGTTGGACACATGACTAACATGCCCCTACCTCATTCACTTGCCTCAGTTTTAATGTGATAAAAAATATTTTTACAAATCGCCTACTCAATTGAGAAAAGTGTATGAGACCAATTGAATTTAAGGTAAAACATTATCTTTCAGACTCTTGTACTTGCTATTCTCCACATCTACCCATAAAACTATAACAAGGAGAAAAGACACAATACAGGCCATCTAGTTTTGTAAGACAATTGTCTTCATCTTAAACAGGGAGCAGTTTTACCAGCAAAGACCACCAGGTCATGACCTGCATGACAGGACTGCGTTGACTGAGGAGACTTCAGATCTTATCTCCATATTAAGGCTAAAGGAGGCTGTAATCTTTTACATTGTGTCAAGCAGCTCTGGACCTGACTCTGACCTCAATGACCTCTAACTGAGCATTACTTAGTAAGAATGACTATATTACCAAATAATTAACATTATTGTAACATGTTACATGTTTGTACAAGGAGTCTGTTTTAAGATGACGTGGGCTCAGTTAATGAAGGGGTTTATCTTAGATGGGGAGCAGAAGCGAGTACAACGGCTTCAGACAGCCATCAATTTGGTAGCACACAGAGACAGTGAAAAAGTCCTTAATTTTCTCCAACATACTATCCGTGACCACCTATGGAAATCACCATGCCAAAAGGGAAGGGATAGGCCCTCAACCTGCAAACAGTAATTCCAAAAAGGTAAAAAACGCAGAGAACAAGAATTTCTGCAGGGAATAATAGGGATGTCCTTTACAAAGCAGTGGACAACAACAGGTCTTTGCCAGGGAATAGCAGGCTTTTAGGTGATGCATGCAGGCTGTCAACAACTGAAAACAAAAAATCCTAAACCTTTCTTATGCTATGCTCCCATTCTTCCTACTCATGTGCTACTCCAGACGGCCATCCGAGCCCTTCAGTCAACATGGAACATCGAGCCTTAAAAGAAAGAGACATAAACACCAGACCCACTTGTACCCGGTAAGGACCAGCATGATACACCAAGGATGCCTGGAAATAGCGCATTGATCCACAGTAGAAGAGTTAAGGGCTGAGCCTTTGGACCTTAGAGGGATGATTTCAGACCTAGCAAGGACCCGAAATACAGCAAGATCTGCTGTTGTCATTAGTGGAATCATCCGAATCACTTAACTAAAGGGAATAGTTCCTTGAGTGCAAGCAATGTTAGACTCCTGTCTAGTGATCTCAGACTCTGCAATAGCATATATAAAAGCCAAACAGGCATTTCTGTCCCCCTCCACATCAGCCTAGTACTCTGTCACACACATTTGTCTAAAACAGACAAAATACTAACTATAATAAAACATTTTGCTGTTTTTATAAAGCTCATCTGCATTAACAAGGGAAACATTTTGCACTGCAGCTTCTTCATCCATGGGCTAATGGGACAGGTACCATTTTTACTTCACCAAGCACGTTCTACAGCTTACAAGACCAGGCACTTTGTACATTGCAACCACGTAATACTGCAGCGAAGCAGAGAGTTTCTTTATATTTCTATATATTTCCATATCAACACAGAAGTTTCTTCCTTCAAAAGGTCATCTTCAGTTTGAGCCTAAAACTTAGGCTGAGTTAAAAGCAAACAGTAAACTTAATGGAAACATTTGAAAACAAAACATTACAGTATAATCTGTCATTCATTTTGTTTTGGATCCTACACTCCTGAAATGCCTGCAGTTAAAAAATACAGCGAGCAAAAAGTTAAAACTGCAGGCCTGTCTATAGAAAGTAATGGCGAGATCCTCTGCTAATGCGGGCCAAGTTGGAGTGCTCACTTAGTGTGATGCAATGGCATGCAGATACTAGCTGGCATCCTGAAAAGCGGCACTGCTGTGTTTGCATGGTGTCACATCTCAGCTAACATCCTTGCTTCGGGCAGTTCCAGGTCCAGAACTAAATCTGTCACAGACAGCTTGTGCTGTATCAAGCTGACATAACCCAAACCAGTTTCCACATTACATGAAATGGAAAGGCAATCAAAGGGAAAAAAAGTTATTTCTTTCTCTTTTTACAGTCTCTTTATTTAAATAAAGGCATCATTAGTAGTACAGCTAGAGAAATTTTGTTCTTGCAAATGCAAAAGAAACAGGTTTGATTGATGATTCAAGTGTTTTGATTGCCAGTAAACACTTCAGAATCACAGAATGTTAGGTGTTGGAAGGGACCTCTGTGGGTCATCTAGTCCAACCCCCCTCCAGAGAAGGAGACTCCACAACCTCCCTGGGCAACCTGGTCCAGTGCTCCATCAACCTCAGAGGGAAGAAGTTCTTCCTCATGTTCAGACGGAACTTCCTATGCTCCACTTTGTGCCCATTGTCACTGGGCACCACTGAAAAGAGTCTGGCCCCATCCTCCTGACACCCACCCTTAAGATATTTATAAGCATTTACTTCCCTTACCTTCATGTGTGATTTGAGATTGTCCTTGCGTGCACAGCGAAATGGACAGAGCGGACACTGATGACTTTTCAAACCTGTATGAATCACCATGTGCCGTTTCCAGTAACTTTTCCTCTTGATAACCAAACCACAGATCGGACACTGGAAAGGTTTTCCTCCTTCTTCTTCTGGGGCTTAGCAGAGGGGGAAGAAAAAGAGAGGATCCTTTACGGTCACTTGTTGAATACTTTCCCCTTGTAAACACACTCAAGATATTATTTTTCAATGCTAGAATTTCATCTGCAAAGAGACACATCAGTTAAACATGTACCAGAAATTTCAGTTTCTCACCCCTGCATATCATTTTTCCCCTTAATCTAGTTATTATCCCTTTAAGAAAGGTCACCATTATAAAGGTTAATGTCCCAAACATCCTTTGGCTAATCAGTAGGAGATGCTACTCTATCTCACCTGGTCCTAATGTTCCTTATAATTTAACTGAACTGAGATGTATGTCCCTCATAATCATAATTTTGCAGCTTCATTTCCTATCAAAGCCCTGTTGTAGTAGGGTATGGAAAACATGCTTAACTGCTAAAAAATGATCCATTTCCATATCCGATGGTTAGCCAGCAGGGGAGCAGGATATAAAGCATAGAAGAATCCACAACTTCACTGAAAAGCATGCTGTATTGCATATCAGATATATTTAACTCCAAAAGTGCATGACTTCAGAATCCCAGCTGTTGAACTTGTTTAGTTATGGCTCTAGCAGATGCTGCTGCAACTTCAGCCATCAGAGGTCTTCAGGTCGTGAGATTCCTTCTGCTCCAGATTCAGTGGCATTTATCAGGCAAATATGGTTAGTCTACTGAGTGTGGAACCATCTCAATGTTGAAGGAAAGAGAAATTGCTGCTGCTGACCTTACACAACTAACCATCCATTCATCCTCTCACCACGACTTCCTCTGCTTTTTATAGAAAAAGGCCTAGTATTACTGTGGAATTGGAAGCCTTTTTCCGCACCATAAAAGACAGACTATTTTCAAATATCCACACCTCAGCAATATGCATCCTGCTATTTGGAATTTCTCTCACAATATTATATCTCATTATTATCAGTTGTTTCCTACTGATAAGGATACAGCAAACATCAAATTCCTTGATGAAAAACTAAGTGATAAAAACCTCCAGAAAGATTTGTCAGATCCTAAAATACAATTCTTGCTATTAGGTAGGAAACAAAACCACCGTAAATCAACTGATTAAGTAGCCATTATGTAAGTAGAAAAAAAGAAACATTGTCAAAGCATGCAATTCGGCAAGCTCAGAAATTCTTCTTGTGAAATCCTCTATCACACTCAACATATTATCAAATTGTTCCCCTCTTTGCACCTCTAAAGAGTAAGCCAAAGCCAATCCTATAGATGCTTGTGTTTCAATTTTTAAATATCTTTACTTACTTCAACACAAAAGGCAGGAGAAAGACAAACCACAGAAAAAAAAAAAATATTGGTAGCATTTTTACCTATCATTTCTCTTCCTTCTATCATATATTTTCTCCAGCCTCTGGTTATCATCACAAAGGATCCGGAAAAGAAATGTGTAACAAGCTATTACCTGTCTTCCTCCCCATTAAAAATAAATCTGCAAACAAGACGGATCAACAGTAATTTAGCACATTACAAAATATGCAAAGAACTGGACTGAATGCATGTGAGTTCATCAATAACAATGACAATTAATGGCACACAGGAATTATGTCCATGGTCTCCAAAGCTGAACCATGTTAGCTCTTGACTAAACTACATAAACCTCAGCATAAGAAAGAAAAATGTGGCCTTCAGCTTTCCTTTATTTAATGGATGTCTATTTCATTTCACACTGTGTCAATTACTTGGAAAGAGTGACTCCAGTGAGGAGAGAATCAGCCAGTGCTTCCCAAAGAAGCTTCAGGAACAAAATTGCAGGTATTGCAGGCAAAAAGTTACACCAAACAAGCATTCAGTCAGTAAGAGAAGGTCTGCCACCCATACTCTACTACACAAAAATGACATCAAAACTTTAACAGAGATTCCGGGCTTCCTTTTAAATTTCATCCCAAACACAGGAGCATTTTATAAAATTGGCAATATTAAGAGATTGATACAAAAGTTAGTCTTCTCTGTACCACTTTACTACAAACTATGCGAGTAATGATTAGGTCCACCAAACCTGACATGCAGTTTCAGATGTGACTATGCTCTGATAAGCCATGGCTCCAGCTTCTTGCCTGTAATAATTCTGAGCAAATAGCTCAACACGGTGAACGAAAGAGCAGCAGGCATACTCTTATTATTAACACATTCCCCTTTAAATAGCCTCCATCTTTGCTGTTCCTTACTTGTCGACATCTAATTAACCTCACTGAGTATTAACCTCATAACCAAAGCTAGATGTTGCTGGTGGGTGAGTGAATCAGATTCGTAACAACAAAGCCAACTCATCAGTGCCCTACACATTCAAAGTAGGAGAGGGGACAAAAAACACCTCTCAAGCTATGCCTACTGGGAAAAGAGATCTCTCTCTGGGAACAAGACAAAAAACCCACATGTCTCAAAGAGCAATCAGACACACACAAGAAGATAAAACATAAAATTAAATACTATTTTTTGCTTTTACTGCCATAAGGTTGTAGGTGCAAAAGGAATCGGGAACGTGCCACATTTATTTTCATGGCAAACACTGACAGTCAGCAGCCCTATTGAACTTTTGCAGAAGCGAAGTCTTCAATCAGAAGTCACTGAACAGTGATCTCTTTACAAGCTGCATTTCTCCATGGCTGAAGGAATCAAGAAGCCTGGCTATCCATAATCAACGTCCAGACATGCTAAGCAACAGCTTGCTTTTAATTTTCAGTTGGTTAATTATTTAGAAAGGAAAACCTTAATAGCTGTTATGGTTTGGCTGTGGCCAACAACAAAAGGGGCACACGACTGCTCTGCCGCCCCTCCCCCCGCTGGGGTGCAGAGGAGAATGGAAAGAAAAAGGCAAAAACTGGTGGGTCAGGATAAGGGCAGTTTCACAGAAAAGCAAAACAAAGGGAAAAACAGTAACAACAACGA
>Ga0065711_1035602_pt1 | contig 22075 bp, 13 predicted proteins | sample Hoacrofraction12_FD_59098 | JGI IMG/M metagenome (GOLD analysis project Ga0065711, IMG submission 59098) | Hoatzin crop microbial communities from Cojedes, Venezuela - Epithelial fraction 12 v2 (version 2) | ecosystem: Host-associated > Birds > Digestive system > Esophagus > Crop | place... | reverse complement strand
TCCAGAGCTGAACGCAGTACTCCAGGTGAGGTCTCACCAGAGCAGAGTAGAGGGGCAGAATCACCTCTCTCGACCTGCTGGCCACGCTTCTCTTGATGCAACCCAGGACACCGTTGGCCCTGTGGGCTGCCAGCGCACATTGCCTGCTCATGTCCAGCCTTTCGTCTGTCAGTACCCCTGAGTCCCTCTCAGCAGAGCTGCTCTCGATCCTTTCATCCCTCAGACTTTTTTCTTTTGCTTTCTTCCATGTTCAGTCTTTTATCGCTAGGAATCATCTTTCCTCTCCATTCCCACTGGAAAGAGGCTTTCTAGCAGTGAAAGATCACGAAACTTTCTTCTGCTCACATTTTAGAAGTTGACTCTTTCGTTGAACTATCTCCCATTTTGCCCAGTAGCCTTGCGAAAACTGTTTTTGGGTAACAAGATCTACTGAGATGGAAATGTACCTCAAAACAAACAAACAACACACAGACGTGAACTATAGTCACCATATTTGCTTCGCCACTATTTGAAACTCCTTGTAGTACTCTAGTTCAGCAAAAAATAAATAGAAATGAGATCAAAATGAGACATAAAATCTTAATGAAGATATATTTATTCATCAGTGACAGTTAAATCAAGAAGAACTGGAAAAGACCCACAATTGCAAGACAGAATTTATTCAATTTTGTCACCTCTCCTGTTCCCCCATTTTGAACGAGTCCATGGATATATCTATTTTATTTGCAGCACCTCTCACCTCTTTAAAACTTCTGTTACATAGATAGGAGAATTGACTATATGCAAAGATAATGTTATAAAATTGTTGTCAATTCTTGATTTGATAAATTGCAAAACAATAGCAATTTATTGCCCACTGGCTTTTCTTAGCAGTCCTTTGTTTAATGCCTCAATTAATTCAGTCTGCCTGCAGAAATCTTTTGTGGTGTTACTCTTGTGTCCACTGTGCTCAGTGGGAGGAGAAAAGGTGTTGTTTAAGTAGTATTGACTAATTCCAATCAGATTTCTGAAATCTTTAGTAGTGCTTGTTGCAGGGTTGTTACTAATATGCCAGCTGGTAACAGAGAAAAGTATTGCAAGGTATGCTTTAGAGATTTACATATTTCAGCTTTTATGTATGAAATATAAATAATATGATATAGAAGGTAAATATGAACCTCTCTGGATACTAACCATATATATATATATCTACCACAGTTAAGGTTATAAAACATTGTATCCTTCTGTAACATAAAAAGCGAATTTATGCAACAAATACCTGCTCATGTCTGCGATAGCTATCATGCTGAAAGCATGACAGCAAAGCCCTGACTGTCCCCCGTGGTCCAAGACCATGTGTGAGAGTTTTTTTCTCCTGTCTAACCCTCAGTTTTTTATGTAAAAAGCCAATTTTTCCTTTCCTCATTAAACAGTAGACTGTTGGTACTCAACATATCTTTTAAAAATATAGTATTATTTCTATTCAGTGACTGTATTAGTAATTTATTGCTGAATTATTTGTCTTTTTTTTAATATTGCTGTGTACTTGTCTGTTCTCTTAAAATTTGTATCATCAAAAGATAGTATGATAGAACCGCAGTGTACTAATTCCTTGGAAGTGCAGTAAAAATCCCAACAGTGTGGGCTGAGCCTTTCGTTTGTCCGAGTTAAATGATATTAGTTCAATGCAGATTTTTTCTGGGATGTTCTAAACCAATTAAAGCAGACATGTAATGCTCTGGGTGGTTTTTCATTTCATTCTTGCTGTGCAATACTGTGGTGGAACATCAGGATTGCCCATAAAGGAAAAAATTGAAAAGACCACCATAGATAGAGCTATAATTGCAAATGTTTCCGATTGCTTCTCCAGTCACAGAATCACAGAATCACAGAATGGTTGAGGTTGGACAGTACCTCTGGAGGTCACCTGGTCCAACCCCCTGCTCAAGCAGGGTCAGCTAGAGCCGGTTGCCCAGGACCATGTCTAGACAGCTTTTGAATATGTCCAAGGATAGACTCCACAACATCTCTGGGTGATTTGTGCCAGTGCTGAGTCACCGTTACAGTGAAAAAGTGTTTCCTGATGTTCAAAGTGAACCTCCTGTTTTTCAGTTTGTGCTCATTGCCTATGCTCCTTTCATTGGGCACCACTGAAAAGACCCTGGCTCCACCCTCTTTGCACCTTCCCTTAAGGTCTTTATATACATTAATAAGTTCCACTCTGTCACGATTTAACCCCAGATGGCAACTAAGCACCAGGCAGCTGCTTGCTCACCCTTCCCCATGTCCCCATGGGAAGGCAAGAATAATAGGAAAAAGTGAAAACTTGTGGCTAGAGATAAAGACAGTTTAATAGGAAAGCAAAGGAAGACATACTAGTAATAATAGTAATAATAATTCGTACAAAACAATGATGCACAAATGCAATTGCTCATCACCCAATGAATGATGAATGATACACAGCCCATTCCTGAGCAGCAATCGCTGCCCCCTGGCCAACTCCCCCAGCTTATATGCTGAGCATGACATCATGTGGAAGAGAATGTCCCTTTGGCCAGTTTGGGTCAGCTGTCCTACCTGTGTCCCCTCCCAGCTTCCCATGCAACTGGCAGGCCAGGCCAGTGTGAGAAGCCGAAAAATCCCTGACTGTCTAGCAACAATAAGAACATCAGTATGTTATCGACATTACTTTCATCCCAAATCCAAAACACAGCATTACACCAGCTACTCGAAAGAAAATTAACTTTATCCCAGCTGAAACCAGGACACCCTCCTAGCCTTCCCTTCTGTAGGCTAAACAGTCCCAGCTCTCTCAGCCTTTCTTCCTATGTGAGATACTCCAGTCCCTTAGTCGTCTTAGTTGCCCTTCACTGGACTCTCTCCAGTAGCTCCATGTCTCTCTTGTACTGAGCAGCCCAGAAATGGACACAGTACTCCAGGTGTGGCTTCAGCAGTGCTGAGTATAGGGGAAGGATCACCTCCCAGAACCTCATTCCAGCTCGGTGTCCCCCAGCATATACTGCTTCATAAAGTTGTTCCTCCCCAAGGGCAGGGCTTTGCACTTCCCTGTGTTGAACTGCATGAGGTTCCTGTTAGCCCATTTCTTCAGCCTGTGGAGGTCCCTCTGAATGTCAGCACAACCCTCTGCTGTGTTAGCCACTCCTCCCAGTTTTATGTCATTGGCAAACTTGCTGAGGGTATGCTCTACCCCCTCATCCAGATCATTGATGAAGATGTTGAACAGGATTGGACCCCGTATCCATCCCTGGGTACAACACTAGTTACTGGCCTCCAATTAGTCTTTGTGCCACTGATTGCCACCCTCTAGGCTCAGTTCAACCAGTTTTCAGTCTACATCACTGTCTGCTCATTCAACCCACACTTGTACAGCTTGCCTATGAGGATATTGTGGAAGACAGTGTCAAAAGTCTTACTGAAGTCAAGATACACAATATCCATTTCTCTCTCCTCATCTACCAAGGCAGTCATTTCATCACAGAAGGTTTTCGGGTTGTGGAAGTATGATTTCCCCTTTTGTGAATCCGTGCCTACTACTCCTGACCACCTCTTCTTCATGTATGTGGAAGTGGTTTCCAGGATTAACTGCTCCATCAGCTTCCCAGGGATTGAGGTGAGGCTGACCAATTCCTTGGGTCTCCCTTTCTGCCCTTTTTGAAGATACTAGTGAGATGTGCTTTTCTCCAGTCATTAGGCACCTCTTCCAATCACAGTTATTGTTCAAAGATCACTTCAGTGTGGCCTCAGAATGACATCAGCCATCTTCCTTAACATGCACGGGTGCGTCCCATCAGGACCCATGGACTCACGTATGTCCATGTTGCTCATGTGTTCCCTAATTGGTCCTCTTCCACCTTGAGTAAGTATTCCTTGCTTTGACTTTCCTCACCACATCCCTGCATGATTGGACAGTGTCTCTGTATTCCTCCCAGGTTAAATGTCCATACTTTCACCTTCTGTGTAGTTTTATTTTAAGCTTGAGTTTTGCCAGGAGCTCCTTGTTCATCACTGCAGGCCTCCTGACATAACTGCTTGACTTTCTGGTCATTGGGACGGACTGCTCTTGAGCTTCCAGGAACTTTCCTTTTCTTTTTTTAGCATTCTCATTTATAATGATGAACCACTTATTTGCGCATTTCGGGCCCTGTCTGGTTTTCCTTGTCACCACCCAAAATGGAAGCCATTCCCAATGTTCACATTTCTGAAGAATTTGAGTTATTTTGGATTTGGAGGTGTATACAACGAAAATCTTTATTTTGGTGGGATGGGAGTTCACTGCTTTCAGTATCATTTCAGTTCTTTTTTTATGCAGACTTAAAGCTTGAAACATAGAGAAATCATTGGTTCCTCTAAGTGCTGATTTAGTTTAATTTCAGTTCCACTTATGCATACCGATTCATAGTTACGGTATGTCACTGTACATTATCAATGCTAGCAAAGTGAGCACAATCAATCTTTGCCTATACCTTCCACTTTAAATAGAGAAATTTACAGTATTTTTTTAAAGTGTACATGATTCATCCACTGCTTTTGATCAAATTTTTGCTGTTGTCATGGGAGGATGTGCAATACTGAAAATGGCAGCACATGGGTGAGATTATCCCTAGATGATGTGGTAATGTATGTTTAGTTAGGAAGTATATCAAGATTCTTTAGTTTAATTTGTGCTGCCTATAATGACACATAAGTATCTCATTCATAGATCCAGAACTGCAAGGCATGGAAACGTAAATTATTTCCATTCATTTGAACACAATATCCTAGTGCAACAGTGTGGCATATCATAGCCAATTTCTATACACTCTTTGCAATGACTCCCATGCATAGGCAGAGTGGAACAAGTAAATAAGAGAATTTGGTCAGAAACAAATTTGTGGCTTGTCACTGGGTTTGCCTACAGGAAACTCTGATATAGTGTAGGCTGCAAAATTGACTAGAGGTGAGAATAATTGACTCGTATTTTTCAAAGAAGTAGTTCATGGGTCCGTTAGCTTATTAGAATCAGAGAATCTTATGGGCTATTTCTGGACTATTTTTTTTTAGTTCTTAGTCTGAAAGGTACAGAAGTGTCATTTACAGATCACTTGTCAGAAGGAGCACAGGAGTTTTCTTACACAAAAGATGCACTTATCCCCAAAGCAGTCTCTTCTGGTGCATGCCAAACAGTCAGTTTATCAAAACATGGTTGATGTATTCTTTTCACCTTCATTAGTGAGATGGTAATAACCTTCCAGATATTTCTGACTTTGTGTGCATTAGTTATTAAAAAACCTCTTCTTTTTTGGCATTTAGCAGAAAAGGTTATTATTGCTTTTTTGATGAAAAAATAGAGAAGTGTGTGCTTCAGTGTGTCTTACAATAGCTCTTCTATAACTAAGGTTTGGAAGATAATTGTGCATTTTGCTGTGGATTCTCTTGACATTCAAGTGCAGAGAAATATTCATTCTCTCTACATTAGTGTTTGAAAATCTGCCATTCACATATAACACATGGAAATCACTTTAATTTCGAGAATATTTTTGTCCGTTATTCCAAAAGTACTAATGTAAGACAAAAGAATCTGGAAGAAAAGCAAAAATGAGAATAGCAGTGTAGTTTGGCTAATGCAGTGAAATGCAGAATATATCTCCCGTTAGGCTGTCCCCTGAGTCCATACTAGCCCTGCCAGAAGACATTACCTAACAGGCATGGACTGGAATTGAAGTAAGCGGTGGCTGCCTTAAATGGAATTCCAGTCTGCTCTGGAGAAGGAAGTTGACTCTCTGCAACCTCCCTCAAGCTACTATCGTTTCTCAAAATGTCCTGCTGCAATTGTGGAGGCCCGTTGCGGACCTTGGAAGATGAATGAAACTGTGTTTGGAGTCAGTTTGTCACTAAAGGCAAAATCCAGACAAGGACTGACTTAGGTCTTTAAAGAATGACTGCTGGAGTTGAGATACCAGTTAACTGCAATTCATTAACACCTCAGCTAACTCTCTCTCAAACACAGGGGTTGACACTCACATTAGGTATTTATATTTAAATCTCCATAGCCACTCACAGTTTTGCTTCTGGACGTGGCCAGATCTCCCTGGCTCAGTACTGACCTTCTTCTTTCAGGAACTCCCCTGCTTCATACTCTCCACGAACCTGGTCCAGTAGGAGAGCTCAGAGGTCTGTCACAGACAGTACAAGTCCTCTTAAGAGATACTGGCTATGCAATATATATATATATTTTTTTAGCATAACCATAAAAGATTCTAATTGTGGAAGCAAAATAGTTAACATATCATCATCATTATTTAAGAAACATTTGCAGTTAATGGTTTCACCAGTCAACATGATTTAATTAACAAAAAGGAGAGAATTGTAAGAGGAGGTATTGTCTAGAGCCTTCTTACCAGAAGATTCAAATTGTTGTTGTTATTTATCGCAGTCCAACTTAGATGATACAGTTTTGGTGAAGAACAGTTTGTACAGCCTAAAGGTAGTATAAGGTCTGTAACTGCCCCGTTTGGGCAGAGTCCATATCAGCAGAGCCTGCCAAGCTGCTGCTGCCCTCTGTTCTCTCCTACAGCCATAGTCATAAACTGCTTCTGTTCTGATCTGATCTCAAGTGTATTCCAGTTTTTCTGCAACAATAGTAGCTACTTGTGAAGAACCTACCTGTAGAGGTCTCACTGAGGAACAGACATCTCATCTGCCTTAAAAGAATAGCAGATCATTCTTTGTCTGCGACATTTTTAATTGCTGTTCGAACAATACAAAGGGTCAGAAAACATTAAAGTTTCAGTGGGAAAAAGAGTGCATAGCCGAGCTTTGTAACCCAGTTGTAAGGCTACTCCTCTGAACTTTGGATTCTGGTCCTTATTTCTGTAATTTGTCTTAAACAATCTTTGGATTAAAAAAAAACCCCACAACAATCCACACTAAAACAAGAATGAGTCTACAAACTGCACTACATGCACTATTTTAGCCCTGGGATTATCTATTTTATTTAGTTTCCTTTAGCTAGAGGAATGCTCTAAGCATGGACTGAAACAGTCTTTGCAACCTCAGGTGTTTTTCTTCTCCTGTTTGAAGAACAGAAAAAGAAAAAAACCTGGATTACTCAATTTATATCATGATGCTGACATAAAACCTTAAGGACGTATTGATATTGGGGAAATCAGAGTAAATAGATTTCATTTGGTAAGGGATTTACTTACAGTACTTTGGGGACAGATTTTAATAGAAATGGCATCTGCTGGGCATTATAAAAATCTGCTTTTCATAATAGTAATTCATTAAATTTCTATATCTTTCCAGTCCTCCAATTCAATATATTTCAAAGTAAGCACTTCGAGGCTATTCAACGCTGAGAAAGAGACAGGCTTCTGATATCTAAATTTCTCAAGTTTAATGTTTAATACAGTAAAATATATTGAAAGTATGTGAAATTTTGAAGACATTGAATTCATTTCAAATTGAAAAAAAATGTTGCCAGAATAGTAAAAAACCTCTGGTCATTAAGTCTATGGGCAGAGATCAGGTATATTTTTTATCATGGAGGCGGTAGAGCTCATTCCCTTGGACTTTTCAGATGTGTAGGTATGTAGGAATGATAGGTCATCTCTTTAGTTATGTTTCTCCAAGGTCTATCCTTTCCTAATCCACCTTTCCTCTTCTCTGTTTTGTTTCTTCTGCAGGGTGAGGTTTTTCTACTAATCTGATATTTACTTAGGCAGGTAACATAAACTTCATCATTTCTTTAATTTAAATAGAGCTGGTCAAAAAGCTTTTCAGGGATACAAATTCCTATCAAACAAAGACAATTTTGTTGGAAAATGATCATTTTCTAAATAACTATTACTTCTTATAAAACAGAGCAAAATAAATTTGTGAAATGAAAATCCTATTAATTCTGATTTTTTTGTATGTCTACACTCTTGAAATACAGAATATGTTACTTCTTGGCTTGTACAAGAAGCCCACATAAAATAGCATTCAATACAAACTGCAATCACAGTATAAACTGCTTTGGAAAACAAGCATAAACATGATTACAGTACTAAAAATCTGGCACAGCCTCACCTTTCAAAACTGCACTTTTAAAAACTTCAACAATAAAATGTCAGAACCACCAATACTGGAATCTGCCTAACAGAAAACAAGAAAATAGACAAACATCCTCAAAACCAAATCCCAAAGATTCCAAGTTCAAATATGGCTGGATTGAAGTAGCCTGCTACTATATAAGTGCACCTTATTCAAATCTGAAAGAAATTTATAAAGATCTGTTGAGATCAATGGAGCTATGGTGTTTTCATTACTGTAAGGATTGGCCTCATCTGGCAACTACTAGGAAGTTAAAGTCACCTTTCAGTAGATGTACGTCACACAGCAGCAAGACATTCTCACTTTTGCTTTACTGTTAAACATCAATACATACCTTTACATCTGTATTTTTAAAGTAAAGATTTCAAAATACACAAGAGACAGTCATCATTTCAGCCAAATTTTCAGGAACATCTATTGATCTAACTTTTGCGAGATAATTCTCTCATTAATGAATATTTCTCTGGCATCTCGAAGTATATGCCACAATAGTTTAAAAAGTACAACCATACTGTAACATTATCATCACAAGTCATAGCCCAAATGATTCACGTTTCTGAGGTTTCAGTGATATTTAGGGGAACTAGAAATGGTTACAATCAAGTATACTTAATTCATACTTTGTAATCACTTCAATGTGGACAGACAGGGCAACAAGCAGCACAATTTCAAAAAGAAATAGAAATTGGACCTACCTGCAATCATATACAATTCAGATATCCACCTCTGATTCAGCACTTCTGCCCTTATTCTCTGCGTTTTTCCTAATAACAGAGGCTGAAGCTATGTCGCTGTCATTCATTCCTTTATCTCAAGTAGAGTTTACCTTTCAGTTTTACAAAGAACATGAATTAAATGCCTCTGTTTTCAAGAGAAAAGCTTTATTATCAGTCTGTTCCTCTCTCTATACTTGAGCAAAAAGACATAGATGGAGCTAAGTTTTTGCTCTTCACTCTAGCTGGCAGAGAAAATTGTTATGACTTCAACACTACTGGGTAGGTAGAATTCAGCCTCAGATTTGTTGGTGTCTGTATTTTGGTAGTCTACCTGTGAGTCAGTGCCTGATTCCACTGTAGTCCATAGCAAGCTAGCTCATAAATTCTGTGAAGTTAGGATGAGATCTAGATGGAAAAACAGATGTTTAGTGATCTCTAGGTTCTGTTTTAACTGTACCAACTAGAAGTCTGTTCACTGTGATGACCAACCAGCTCAAATGCAGACACATTATAGACACTTTTTTCTAGGTCTGAAACTGAGTTACAGCCGGAGTTTGCAGCAGTTTTTCATTTGTTTGTGGATGTTTAACCTTAGACGTTGTGCTGCTCTCATGAATACCACTTTAAAGTATAGCTTAATTGAGAGAATGGCATTTGCCTGAATAAGACCCTTTGGTTCTTGCTGGGATCTCACTAATCTATTATAGAAGCAGCAATCTGTTTTTTATGATTTCAGCAAATGCTGTGCTTCTTGCTGTCTCTACACCTATGACTAACATGTTCATGTTTTTCTTTAGCAACCTGCCATTTCAAAGGCAACAGTAAAAGCTAGACAACTTTAGTTATAACCAAAAAAAAAGTATGAAATCTTTTGAGTCTGCTGTGTAGAGAAAAAAAAAAATAGGAAAGAGATTTCCCATTCATGAGGCTCTGAGGGGTGAGCACATACCAGTCCCACTTTACTCTCTGTTACTGATCATTCCCACATCAGCTTCTGTCTGGACTACTAAGCAATTTCCTGTAAGAACTTGCACTTCTGATTAATCCGTACTGTCTTTCATTTCTGCTGCTGCATAAGCCTCTTTATTGTGACTAATTTGAGTCCATTCTGAAGACTCTCTAAGCTCTCAGCAGGCGCAGATGGCTGTATGCTCAGCTATTTGAGATGTTCTCCTCCACTGATTTCTGTTTGTGCCTTCTGACAAAGAGAAAGTGTTTCTTTTTGACATGAACTTAATGGTAGAAGAGATGAAGCTTAACTAGTCAAATGTTGATGTATAAAGCAATTTCACTTGGGAGAAACTGTTAATAAAGTGTCTATCGTAAGTACCTGTGGAATGGATGAGCTTCTTAGTAGGGCACAGATCCTGCCAACCAGTGGTTGTTTTCATAGAATTTCATGGAGACATGTTAACATGTTCGAAATGCATGTTTATATACCATGCACTCATCTTTCATCAGAAAGTTTGGTACATACTGAAGGAAACACAGAAAAGTCTCATCACAGTGATGTGCATCTCTATCAGATCCCAAATATTCAATACTCATTATGACTATGAATAACTAGCAAGCTCCAAGGCATGTACCAACCAAATTATTCCTTATCCTGCTGATAAAGATTATGCAACAAAGAATTAAAATCACAATAAATGAGCATACACAATACTTTGAATAATATCTTAAATAGGCTGAGACATAAAGATCAACACAATACATAGTTGCAAATCTTTAGAAAATACGATAGTACAGTGATAAGGAAATTTCAGTGCACATTAGTAATACATCTCAGCAGTAACCAAGCTAAAACTACTCAAGAAAGTCAATTAACAGAGCTGATCCAGGTTTGTATGATCTTTTTAAATCGTATATTGGGTTTCTGCTGAAGAAACAGCACTTTTTTCTTCATCCAATTAAGGCTGTTGATGCAGCTTGAAAATGGTAAGAACATGTACTGAATACATCATACATGTGCTTTTCTGACAAAAACAATACTAAAATCATCAAGACATGACAATGTGAAGTACAGAAATAAGACAAAACTGCTCACTAAGGAACAAAATGTCTTATCAAATTCTTAGAATCCAGCATCCACCACCTATTAGTGAGTTCTCAAACCAATCTGATCTAATCAGTGCAGACATGGAGAACAAAAGCATCTAAATTTAAATCTAAAATCTGAAAATGTCATTAACAGCATTACAATGTAAGAGGAGGATCATAAAATTATGATGAGAAAATTTGCACCTTAATTAAGATCTTAAAACCTCAACTTCACTTGTACGAAAAAGAGGACAAGATAGGTTTTATCTATTAAATATTTTGTTTTTAGAGAAATTAATGATGAAGACATCGGAGATAATGCTTCATAGAAATAATCTCATTTTCCATGTGCAAATTTATAAAAGAAACCCAGAGAAACAATGTAATTTCACAGAAAATGTGTAAGTTGGATCAACAGTTATCTTCAGTTATGTTTGTCCATCTCACAGTATCAAACATCTGGATTACTCAGCTGTGCCAGCATCCAGCAACCAAATTAGTGTATGACAGTGTTAATTAACTCCAAATGAATGCTTAGTAGAGTAAGGTGAATTCTATGACACATTTATGCAACTTGATATTTTATCCTTAGGCATATGAGCTCATACTTCTCTACTTATAAAGCAAAGAACAAAATAGTCAAGGACATCTACAGGTATTTTCATAAATTCCTCATTGAAAATAAATGGGAAGGGAAATGTGAAGAGATGGTGAAGACAGAAAAGGCAGAACAAAATAAACCTCACTGATACCTTCCTGGAGTTGACCCTTATTGATTTCTGCATTCATGAATCAGTTGTCCATGCCTCACAAGCACATTTCTCTTCATGGGGCATCAGGAAAATTTTAATTGCTCTTGAAGAATCTTCACATTAGCTACCAAATCCTTTATATCTTTATGAAAAAGATCCCTGCAAGTGGAATCCATTGGCTCCAGACAGAGGCTGTCCTTTTATGCTTCAAAAGTGCAGTTCGACCTTCCGTCCAGTGTGGCCACCAGTTTATAATTCCCAGTTTATATACAGGAATATAAACTGACTTGTGTAAAGACTCCTGAGATTTTTCACAGCAGAAAGAAGTTTTCCCCTCTGTTCAGACTGTACATAGCTTGGGCTACAAATCTCATGAAAAACTACTTAGCCCACTATACTTGTGACAAACACACCTGTGAAATCGAGTTCAGGATTTGAATTTTGGAACAACAAAGCAGACATAAACAGTTTGGGGAATGTTTAATGGTAATGGGACTAAACTGAGGTAATGAAAGAATTTAAAGAGTCAGGGGAAATATCTTGGTAATGAGGTTTATTAGGTTGCAGAATAGTTTCCCAAAATGATCGTGCTTACAGAATATCCATTTCAGCAATTTACTGTAAATACAGAGGCATGCAGGGGCAGTATCCCAGATTTTGGACTTTAGCATATTTTGGGAGACAATACCATTTAAACAATCAAACAGCTTTATTGTGAGATCTATATTTAAATAATTGCTTAATTGTTCAACATTATTATGGAGGCCTCAGTGTCTTTGAGTCTTATTGTTCACATATAGGAGATAAGAAAATATCCAAATTAATCTGCAAGTGTTGTTTAAAGGATCAGATAAGAACAATGACCCAAAAAGTGTTAGAGTATGCCCTGGAGTTAATAAGTATGTGAGCAGATATTTGCAAGCTTTCCTCATGCACCTCTTAGCTGACCTCCATCAACATTTTCATTCTACTCCAGTGCCTGTCCTAACCATGCCAAATTCTACAGTACTTCTGTGATTCCACTGTTTAACTAGAAAACTGGCCAATAAGATAAAACTAATGTCACCAATAATCTAATTATGTTCAAATATTTTTTTTAGCCAAGAGGACTGAATGAGTTCAACAAATCCATACAGATTAATTAAGTATATTTTCTATTTTTTTCAGGACTTGATGAGAGTTAGTTGTACAGGATATAGCTTTAGACATGGAACTGGTATTAGCAATATGTGTTTTTATCATTAAACTGGAAATCTTCCCAGATTCATGCCAAACAATATCCTAAGTATGAAAAACATGCTATTTTTCATCTTAAGCGTTTAAGATGTGAAATGCCTGCATGGTAAATAGGAAAATCTCACTCTATAGTCAACAGTACCTGGTGTAGAAATACTACTCAGCCTCAGCCTGCTTTTAGTGAGGTAAGAATATTACCATATATCCATGTGTCAAGGAGATGACACATGGACATATAAACTGAAAAAAAAAACCACTGAGATGATACAAAAAAAAAATTTGGATCACACAATTTTGCTCTTATTTTTATTTTAAAAGAGAATCTTGTCTCTGGTGCAGGTGAAATGTAAATAATCACAGTCTACCTGTGCATCCTTTGAAACTCTTGAAACACAAAAGTGTGTGCTTAACACTACCGTGCAAACTTTAACTCCAGAATCATAGCCAATTGTAATTAACGAGAAAAAGACCTCAACCTTCAATGCCTTCAAATATGTTTCTTTCAAAGAGAATGCCAGATAGTATTTACACTGGGTCAGACAACTGAAAAAAATAGAAGCTGTCTAATATACAGGAGAATCATAGAATATCTCAAGTTGGAAGGGACCCATAAAGATCATCAAGTCCAACTGCCTGCTCCTTGCAGGACTACCTAAAACTAAACCTTATGACTAAGAGCATCTTCCAGACACTACCTGAACTCTGACAGGCTTGGTGCCATGACCACTTTCTCAGGGACCCTGTTCCAGTGACTGACCACCCTCTCAGCGAAGAATCTTTTCCTAACGTCCAGTCTGAACTTCCCCTGATGCAGCTTCATACCATTGTTTAATCAATGTATGTACTCTACTGGATGCTAGCAAGACATTAAATGTTAAAACCAGCCATAGGTTAAAGGTTTCTTTGAAAATGATGAGATTCCTTTGAACATGTGAGAAATTTAACCACCTAAAGGGTAAAAAATGAATATAGAAGAAAAAGAAATGTTAGTCTGGGAGCTGGTTTATCTAAGTTTATGCATAATTAAGTTACTTTATTTTTCTTCAGATCTATTTATCCTTGACTTCTTTCCTTTTTTGGTCCCATTTTACCAAGTGCAAAACATACCCCTGTCTCTTTTGAATGGGAACTATGAGTATCTTCCTGTTGTCAACAGGAAGTATTGATTCTTCAGCAGTATGGGTACATTTTCGCTATCTTGCAGGGCATTAAGAACCATTCGATCAATTCTGTGGATCTGTTCAACTTATAGCCAATCATATGAATAGGCTATTACGAAATAATCTTTGTGGTGCTTATTCTTAAGATCTTAATTTATCACACACTGGTTTAGTTGTGTGTGCAGAAATGATTCTTTTAGTGGGACTCTCCTTAGCCATTATTTGCAAAGGTAGAGAAAGTTAGTATTGTCAGAACAAATGTTTCTATAAGAAAGGAAAAGAATGGTTGATTTGCTCTTGAAAAAAACTGTAAAATACTTCTACCACTAAACATTATTTCTTGATTTTTTTGTGGTTTGTCTCCTTCCCTGAATCATATGAAAAAACAATGATTATTTCCAGCTCTCCCTCCTTCCTTCCATTACGAAATTAAAGTATTGAAAGAAAAATTAAGCAGGAAATTTTTTTAAATTTTCAATGAGCTGTGGAGCAAACTTGTTCATTGTGAACATATCTAGATACAGTATTTTCGTGCAGACCCAAAGATACAATATGTAAATCACACTACTTCCCAACAGGGAAGATAATAAAGTAAGAAATTATAATGATAGCAAACAGGCCTATGACGTCAGTAAAGAATGGAGGAAAATAATATTGTGCAAAGTTCCCGCCTGATATCAAATAAAAATGACAAAAATAACGTATTTTAAGTAGCAATTCCCTGTCTTCTGGACAAGTTTCTCATCTTCCTTGATAAGTATTTTAAAACACACTTACTCTGGCAGACACGCCTAACAAGAAGCCTAAAACAATCTGATTTCCAGCCTCAGAGCTCTTATAAATGCTGCTGCTGAAAGATACCTCTTCCCTATTTTCTAATTTGCAGAGTGAATACATTTGTTCTTCTGATCGGGGGAAGGAATCAGCTGACACTGACACTTAGAAGAAAACTCAGTTGAGGAGGCCAGCACTTATGCTCAGCTTCACAGCTGTCACTGCAGTCTGTCAATCCACTGTTCATCATGTCTACCAGGCCATTAATCTGTACATGGCATTCTTCTAAATTCTGGTTTTAAGAATTTTTTTTTTTCCATTGATGTTCATTCTCAATTTTAAATAGTAATGCAGTGCCATACACATTTTCAGAGGCTTGGATCCGCACTCTGAACAAAAAGTCTAGAGTTAATCAACTTAAAACTGCCAGCCTGGGACAGCTATAGTTGAACATACAGGTGTGAGAGAGGAGGGGAAGAAGCAATCCTTTGATACAAGCTTTAAATCTGTAAAATGAAATTGAAGTATGTGTGAAAAGAACTATCTAGGGAAAACTGAAAGTCTGGGATCCAGCGGAAGTTTGCTTTTAGTTCTGAGTTATATATTTTACATAAATTTCATCACATTAATTGCTTTGTGTTTGTTTGTTTGTTTGTTTGTTTTTTAATTTTGCTTCTGTTTTAGCCTACAATGACTAAAAGAAAAAAATTGAAATTTATTGAAAGTGTTGGAAAAATAGCACAGTGAAGTTTTTCTCACACTGGTCCCAAAATGAAGTTGTTAGAAAGGTGTTATTAAGAAAGAACTACTGAGAGTGAAAAAGTGTAAGCAACAGACAGCATCTGATTAGATGTCTCCAAAGAGGAACTGAGTTTTGCTGACAGGATTTCAGAGGCTTACCTAGTTGGTTGTTGCAGCTTTAAGCTGTCCTGAAAAAGTCTTTTCTAAGCCTCTTTAGGTTGACAGAGCAAGTTCAGTTAGGAAAGAACGAGTTTGAAAGAACATACACAAAGCCGAGCGCCATTCCCAGCTCAACATCTTTGGTTATATATGAAGATATGGCTACCTTCAAAATTTGTGTAGGATTTTCCCACTGTCTGCACTAGAGCTCAGACAAACAAAAGTACAACCTGTGCTTTCAGCCATGAAGTTACTTTGTACAGATTTTCATCATTACTCTGAAATAACTTTTTGAAAGACCTCGGAAAAGGTAGGGCGCTAAATAGAGATGTTATGATACTACCAGCTTACATATCAGTTAAAATGTTTTGATCTTTTCCTGATCTTAGCTCCTGCTGGTTTAATATCTATTTCTGAATCTCTACCAGCCTGGGGCATCTCATTTTCTTCCCACCTAATAAAGTTCTGTTCTTTATAATTGTATCAGGGTCCACAATTTTAATAAAGCATACAACAAAAACATTTGAGAAATATTAATGACAATTTATTAGTAAAGACAGCATATTCATTTGAACATCTCCAAATGTTTATTCCAGTGACTAAATTAATGCTTGATTTCAGCTTAATTTGCAATTTCATCACATGCTGGAAGATATTGCTTTTCATTGCATGTTTACATCGAACTTTAATTTGTGCATTTACTAAAACATAGCTTTTCTTTCATTTAGAAAGCAGAAAAAAAACAAATAGGTTTCTTTTCAAGTTAAGAAGTCTATTATACAGACAAAGCTGAAACAACAATGTTCTACTATTTCTCCCTTTGGCTAAATAATGCAGTAACAGGCAAATGCTAAGGACTAAATTATTTCAGAGGGATTTTTGAGAGAAGTCCTGACACAAATGTAACCTTGACAACGGGAATGTAATCTTGACAGCATGATTTTATTATAAACCAACAATAACAACATCTTTGACTTTTATTATACCAAGGGGTAGACCCTTAATGATTTATGACTTGAGTGGGAGTTTAGCATATAAATTTGTTTATAGATCGGTGCTGGTATCCTTGTAAGCTTATAGTAATAATTACAACAATTCCAATGAATGCAATTCTATTACTTTGTGATTATCACACAGTTTGGGTCTTTATTTGATGCAGACCTACACAGAAATACTGCAAGTTCTAAACAAACTTAAGGCAAATATCATATATTAGCCTAGACAGAAGAATTATGAAATTTCTCAGTTTAAGGAATGTGGCCATTCTTACACGTTACTTAAGGAAGAAAAGGTGAAACTGGATGGATTAAACCAGTTCTCATCTCCTTAACCTGAAGTGTTCTCCAGCACCTTCTTCATCCTAAGGCTTGCCATCCTCTGGCAACCTAAAATAAGTGTCTTGTTACAAGAAGCAATGGCTGATTAAAACAAAAATCACCACATTATTTACCCCTCTAGTTTGGGGCAAAGGATGCTTAGCAGTTCCAAGCTCCCTGCAAATCCAGACAGTCTTAATATTTTTCTGGAAGTGAGTCCCTACAGAGTGTTGTCTGGCTTTTAGTCGCCAAGGGTTAAATGGTTAAATACTCCTTGCTGAGGTACTGCAGCCATCAGATCCTGCAGCCCAAGTGCCTCATCATGGTACATTTTCCCTGCATTATAGACGGAAATTTAGTGGAAATTCTGTGACTACTTGTAGTCTACAGTCATTAGCACTGTTTCCCCAGCACTATTTGTTTTGCCTTTAAAGCACCATAGGCCCGCGAATTACAATGCCCTTAATTCCAGATTTTGGTCTACGTGATTGGTTATGTTTTTTATCTGCCTTGCTCCTAACCCACCAAATCTATGGTTTGCTACTGCCTCACAAACTGTGCTGCCATGGTGTTGGAGATTCAGCTGTAGCCCTGCATGACTTCAGCCCCAGAGGTCTGAAAGTCAGTTATTGCACATTGACTAGCAATCCTTGTCATGTTTTCTTCTCCTGTGAGAGAAGCCCTTTTTCTGATACAGAAATGGATCCTTAATTCCAGCTCTAGAGCCCTCAGCACAGGAAAGACATGAACATGTTGGAGCGGGTCCAGGGGAGGGCCACAGAAATGATGCAAGGGATGGAACACCTCTCCTACAAGGAAAGGCTGAGAGAGTTGGGGCTGTTCAGCCTGCAGAAGACAAGCCTCCAGGGAGACCTTATTGAATCCTTTCAGTACCTGAAGGGTGACTGCAAGAAAGCTGAAGAGGGACTTTTGAAGAGGGCACGTAGTGATAGGACAAGGAGCAATGGCTTTAAACTGAAAGAGTATAGATTTAGACTAGATATAAGGAAGAAATTCTTCACTATGAGAGTGGTGAGGCACTGGAACAGGTTGTCCAGAGAAGCTGTGGATGCCTCCTCCCTGGAAGTATTCAAAGCCAGATTGGATGGGGCTTTGAGCAACTTGGTGTAATGGAAGGTGTTCCTGTTCATGGCAGGTGGGATGGAACTAGAAGATCATTAAAATTCGTTCCAACCCAAACCATTCTATGTTTATATGATTCTATGATTCTATGATTCTATGATTTTACTTATAAAAAGCCTGCATGGTCCAATAAAGAATACCTGAATGGCATTGCGCATAAGTGGAAGAAAAAAGTGCAGACAAATGCCGCAGAGGCCCCTTCTGCTAGTGGAATGTTGCAAAGCCACATATACGTCCTAGATTATAACACTGCTTTTAAACATATTTATCTATCCTTTGTTTAAAGAAAAGTGGTTTTATTTAGAGAATAGTGACATTATCTTTGCAGCACTCTGATCCACTTACTTGGTTTTCTCAATATAAACTGATGGCAAGATGTAGGACAAATGTCTATTCAGCAGGAGAGCTTCTGGAATTCTGTTCTATTATAATGAACGCTGCTAAATCTAGTCATGACTTATCTGTATAGGTCGTGTCACATACAACATCTATTCTCCACCTGCTCACAGAAATCTACATAAAGACCAGTAAAGAATCTGAGATGGAAAAACATGGAAAATAGTTTACATATAATTTTTAGCTGAGTCTGGAAACAAATAATATGATAGTCTATAGATTTACTTCTGCGCATGTGTGCTATATGCTTGTGCCCGTTCAGGGACGAACTATAATACTTCACATGTACATTTTGTCTGAGTGATACACAAGGTTGCAATTTATTAAAAAGTAATAGATGCAGTAGTATCAAAAACTTTCATCCTATAACAAGTTGAAAGGGTTTATGCAAATTTAAGCTTAAAAACTGTCTATTTTTCAATTTACTTGTGTCTCAGCTTTTGAAAAGCAGATTGTTCCTGATTTTTCTTCTTTCCTTTTTTCTTGGTAACTGGAAAAACAGTGTTATGGGCTTGCATGACAAGCTTTTGGTAGCGGCAGGGCTGTAAGGGTGGCTTCTGTGAGAAGCTGTGAGAAGCTTCCCCCATGTCTGATAGAGCCAATGCTAGCCAGCTCTAAGATGGACCGGCTGCTGACCAAGGCCAAACCAATCAGCAACGGTGGTAGCACCTCTGTGATAACGTATTTAAGAAAGGGAAGAAAAAATAACCTGCAGTGAGACTACAGTTAGAGAGCAGAAATGGCCTCAGGTTGCCTCAGGGGAGGTTTGGATTGTTTGTTGTGAAAAGTTTCTGCAGCAAAAGGGTTATTCAGCATTGGAACAGGTTGTCCAGGGAAGTGGTTGAGTCACCATCTCTGGAGGTACTTAAAAGGTGTTTAGATGTGGCACTTTGAGATATGGTTTAGTGGTGGACTTGTCAGTGTTAGGTTAATGGTTGGATTCAATGATCTTAAAGGTCTTTTCCAACCCAAATGATTCTATGATTTTCTGTGATGTCTGTGTCCTTTGGTACTGTTGGTAGTAGACAGATATCTACATCACCACCCTCCAGCACCTAAACAGATGATTAATGGAAGTTGTAACAGAACGATCACCCTTTACCATTTGGGATTTTTTTTGTATACTTCTCACAAAGCATCCTGGATGAACCGCTTTTGGGAACAGCATACTTGACTAAAAGGATCTCTGAGCTGTCCCTGCATGGCAGCTTCTAATGTTCATATATTCACACAAATATATATGTCTTTCCTTTACTGTCTTCACAAAGTCCTACTTGCTCAGAACCTTTCTAGGACATCATTTTGCATCATCACATGGAGAGATTTGAAAAGAAGAACTAAAACAGGACCTCCTACCCCACTCCAAGACAATAACAGAAAGGCTGATTTTCTTTTCTTGCAGCCTGAATGTTTGTTTTGGTTTGGCCTGGATGAATACCAGGTGCCCACCAAAACTGATCTATCACTCCCCCTCCTCATCTGGACAGGGGAGAGGGAATAGGATGACGAGGTTCGAGGGTTGAGGTAAGGACAGGGAGAGATCACTCACCAATTACTGTCATGGACAAAACAGACTGAACTTGGGGAGAAGAGCGAGTTTAATTCATCACCAATCAAATCAGAGTAGGATAGTGAGAAATAAATCCGGATCTTCAAACACCTTCCCCCCACCCCTCCCTTCTTCCTGGGCTCAATTTCAATCCTGTTTCTCTCCTTCCTCCCCATGAGCAGCGCAGGGGGACAGGGGAATGGGGGTTATGGTCAGTTCATCACACGTTGTCTCTGCTGCTCCTTCCTTCTCAGGGAGAAGACTCCTCACACTCTTGCCCTGCTCCAGTGTGAAATCCCTCTCACAGGAGACAGTTCTCCACAAACTTCTCCAAAGTGAGTCCTTCCCACGGGCTGCAGCTCTTCACGAACTGCCCCAGCGTGGGTCCTTCCCACAGGGTGCAGTCCTTCAGGAACAGGCTGCTCCCGCGTGTGTCCCCCACGGGGTCACAAGCTCTGCCAGCAAACCTGCTCCGGCATGGGCTCCTCTCTCCATGGGTCTGCAGGTCCTGGCAGGAGCCTGCTCCAATGCGGGCTTCCCATGGGGTCACAGCTTCCTTCAGGCATCCATCTGCTCTGGCGTGGGGTCCCTTCCATGGGCTACAGGTTGATATCTGCTGCAATGTGGACCTCCATGGGCTGCAGGGGGAAAACCTGCCTCACCATGGTCTTCATCATGATTTGCAAGGGAAGACTCTCTGCTCCAGCATCTTGAGCACGTCCTCCACCCTTCTTCACTGACCTTAGTGTCTGCAGAGTTGTTTCTCTCACGTAGTCTTGCTCCTCTCCCTAACTGCAGTCTCACAACAATTATTTTCCTTCCCCTTCTTAAACATGTTATCACAGAAGCGCTACCATTGTTGCTGATTGGCTTGGCCTTGGGCAGCGGTGGGTCTGTCTTAGAGCTGGCTGACACTGTCTTTATCAGACATGGGGGAAGCTTCTTGCAGCTTCTCACAGAAGCCACACCTGTAGCCCTGCTGCTACCAAAACCTTGCCATGCAAACCCATAACAGTAGGTATGCATATACCACTATCTTTCAGAGTTCAGTGAAATAAGCTGACAGCCTCATTACTTTGCCGAGGCCATGGTGTAAATTGATGTAAGTAATTTGAACAGGGGGATAGATATGGTAGCATACAGTATCATATTCTCAAGCATATAACAGGGGTGCTTTAGGAAGGGGTTGGAGAAGATAACCTCCAGGGGTCCCTGCCAACCTCAAACATTCTGTGATTCTGTATCTGAGGTGTAACCAATAATCTGGAAAGAAGTTAAGGTATTGAAAGTCCCCTAGAAAAGTGACAGGCTTCAATTCAGTTATGTCATTAGCTGTGCATCATACAGCTATGAGGTGATGTATTGTCAAAACAATCTCTTTGGCAGAAGATTTCTTCATTTTGCAACCATAAAAACAAGGGACAAACATTAAGTAATTCAACTGGGTGAGACTCACCTCACCCATCCTTAGATATCTGCTTCCTAGATGTCACCCAGGGCACTCTGCAATCTCTAAACTAAAAAGTGCACTTCTAGAACACAATTCACCTCATATTAATGTAAACATCTAAACCAGTTCTGATGAATCCTATACTAGATATAGCTTTCTTCACTGTTTAAAAAGTTTACATGGCAGTTTAGATCTATGTCGTAGCCTCAAAAATGAGGTGAGATGAGTCCCATACAAATTTGCAAAGTCTCTGCAGTCCCAAGAGAATCCTCACAGTGAAGGCATTTTCACTGTATTTCCTTCTCTGGAACTTTTCCTGTTGAATTGCAAATGTTATAGGTACATATTAAATTGAGGGAAAACACTAAGACAGGTATCTATGGTTGATGATTTAATTAGCTTATTTAAAACCTGTTTCAGTTGGTATGTAAAGTACCAACTGTGGAGTCCTGGTTGGACAAGAGAGGACATAGTCTGGTGTATTGAGCAACCCAGGCTTTGTCCCAGAGATAGACCTGGAAAGCAGCAAACGCGGAACCCTGCTGAGAGAGTAAAGTGGCGAACATGGAA
>Ga0065711_1006232_pt1 | contig 22077 bp, 11 predicted proteins | sample Hoacrofraction12_FD_59098 | JGI IMG/M metagenome (GOLD analysis project Ga0065711, IMG submission 59098) | Hoatzin crop microbial communities from Cojedes, Venezuela - Epithelial fraction 12 v2 (version 2) | ecosystem: Host-associated > Birds > Digestive system > Esophagus > Crop | place... | reverse complement strand
AAAAAAAAAAAAAAAAAAAGAAAAAACCACCTTGGCGTATTCCCTTTTATCAGTTTTAAATTTCTGTCCTAACAGTTTCGTTTAGTGATCCATTGTACTTGTATTGTGAGTGTAAATAATTGCGCACCTACTGAGTTCTTTGTGTTGTGTCTCTATCATTTGCATCTTGCTGCTCTTTGAACTACACAATCTATTTAGTGTCTCCTCACATGGTGGGCTTTTTCCACATCACTAATCTAGGCACCTGTTTGTAATAATAGAAGAGATTTTACAAAATGATATGGGAAAAAAGGTGTCAAGAATGGAACAAAGTATTCCACAAGATGTGTACATGATGATTTAACACTATTTGCCTTTTTACTTGCTGTCCAGTTTGCTTTATTTTTCATGCTGTTACATTCTTTTACTAAAGCTGTACATAGAAAAGAGGTTTTTTGTTGAGCTGTTTACAGGCATGCACAGGTCCATTTTCTGAGTACTGGCAGTTACCTTAGATCTCAGCAATCAGTTTGAGGTACCTTGCATTTGTCAATGTGAATTTTAATCTGTTGATGTGTGGTCCGTTCACAGATCTCTGCTGGACCTTCTTATTTTACAAATCCAAATAAGTTTGTGCCGATCTGTATTTTACTGGTTCAGTGGTTCGTTGCTTTCTAAATCACAAATACAGTAACCTCATTCCTGAAACAGAATCGTGCGGCATTTCACAGTTGATATTTTGAAGTGACAAATTTTTTAAATATATAAAAAATGGATATGCCCTGTTGGAGTTGGGCTGTTAGCTTCTGTGGTTACATCTAGCAAACCAGTGCAGAATAATACAATTGAAATCAGTGGAGTTAATCCCGTTATCATGCTGTCGTAGCTGGGAAGAGACATGGGTTCTAAATTTACCCCTAAATCTTTCAAATAAAGCCATCTGCTCAAAAGTTTGGTCAGAACAGGTTTTAAGCCATCATCCTGGCAATAAAAGGAAAATGAATGATTCTGCAAGACATACAGCTTTTTGTACATAAAAATGAAGCAACCTTGAAAATCTATTGACTTTCCAGTAGGTTAATATTTTCTAGTAGGTGACTGTAGTCTATAAAAGTCAAGCCTGAAAACAGATGAATGTGAGTTCTTCTAAGTTGTTATAAATTGCTGAAATTTGCCTGAATACTTACTGAACGTATAACACAATAAAGGATGGTATTTAACCTTTGAGGTCTAAGTTTAATGGGAATCCATAAACGACCAGCTCAGTTTACAGAGACACCCTATCCCGAATTTTATAGTGCAGATGTGCTTGTTATTAAGACGGTGAAAACCCTTGGTCAGTAATATTTTCCCTGGACTTTTGAAGTGTCAAAATGTGTGAATTACCAAGATCTTTTAAAACTTTGAGAGTTTAACTGCCTCCAGAAAGGTACCATCCGTGTCGGCTGGCCAAAACCGCAAGGTGTGAAGTTCTCCAAGAAGCCCCCAGCTCCTGGAGCCCTGGTGGAGCAGCATGAGGTGGCACTCGCTGCCTGTGCGCTGCCAGCCCTGCTTTGAGAGTCTTTGTTTCTGGCTTTATTTTCACGGATATTTACGTTTTCAAAGAGCTATCTTCTGAAAGCCATTTTTTGCTCTATTTGAAATTCTGAAATACGTAGGAGTTTGGCATAGGATTCAGAACAAAGAATAATAACTGGTTTTCTTTCAAGAATCTGGATTTCTGAGAAGTTAGTGGGCTTGTTGTTCTTTGATTATAAGTACTGTGAGTTTCAGCTGAGGTATAATTATTTTTGTATCTTATTATTATAAAAGCTGCTTTACCTAGTCTGGAAAGCAAACAAAAATAGCTAATAATGAGTTCTGAAGAATTTTGAGTCAGTTTTAAGAATGATAAGCAAAGACTTACTGTGGCGAGCTCTCAAACTTTGCATCGCTTAAAGAGAAATTTCTTTTATAGGCAAAGGTGCAAAGAACTTTTTCCCTTAACACCAGCTTTTGCACTGTTTGACCTCAAAACATTAATTATTTTTTCATTTGGAATGAATATCTTGATATATCTTCAAGTCTTTATGAAGGATGTGTTCCTGTTTGAAATTCTCTTTTGTTTAGGTTTCAATTATTTAATTACAGGTCTTGGTATGAAACTAATCATGCATGCATCCATATGAAGCTGGCATACTGACAGGATAAAATCATTAAACAGTCATTACTATAAACTGACGTTGGCCTGTAATTTTTGCAGTTAACGGGGGAGTTGATGCTTAGTGAACAATCCAATTAAAACTGGCAACAAAAGACTTAAAATGTCAGCCAAATTGCTTTTTAATAGTCAACGCAGCCGTCACAAAACATAAACATTAAAGTCCCCACAGTAGCATAAACCTTCATGGTGAAACAATTCTAGAAAATGAATAATAATTACAGTATCCTGAGAATTCTCTTAATAGATGTGCACTCATTAAAATACTTTGTTGGTTAGATTCATATGAAAAAGTATGTTTCCCTTGATACTTCTTTATGCATTTGTTTTGAAGGTTTTATTCAATATTTTATGGATGTAATTTCTAGTAATATTCAAAAAATGCGTGTCTTGTTTTCGAAGAGTTTAAATAACTGTATATAGATAAGCTTTGAGTGAAATGCACCTTAGAAATATGTTGAGGGGTGAACTGAGGACATGGTCACAAAGAATTTTATAACTTACTAATGCCATAAGGTGATGTCATTTTTGTGAATTTTGAATGGCGCTGGTTATCTTTTGCCAGTTGAGCAAGAAGAGCAGGAGAAGCTCGTTAAACCTGACTGCCTGAAGCTGACTGTCTGAATCGGCTTCTATAGAAGTGACCCTGTTGGTGCTTGGTAGGTGCTCTGCTCAGGTCTTCAAAGGTGTTGGAGGGTGCAGGGCTCCTTGTAATAAAGCGCAGAGGGGAGTTAAAAGTCCTAAATAGTTCTGCGGAACCAGGCCACCAGACCCCAGTTTAGTGGTGTGGTATTTCAGAAAATCTACACGCTTGTTTGCAAATGCCTAAATAAGCATTAGAGAGACTAACCTGAGAACTGTGGGCTTGTGCCTAGGCTGTTCTGTTCATTTCCAGGCATTACATTAGCTGTTTCTGTGTTGTTATTTTGTTTTTCCCTGTGGGAGTTTTTCTTTTCTTTAAAAAATAATCGATGTGTTGTTTACCATCAGTTACACATGTGCCCTTGTCATTCCTCCCAGCAAGCTCCCTGCTATAGGAGAAGTGTCAGCATTCCTAAGGGGAATGTTAGCAAACGTCAATGGCAGGAATAGATCTTTTTGTAGAAGTATTTGTTTTATTTGTGGATTAAGTTGAGAGTGGCAGGAACTTGTTAACTGCCTCTACAGTTAAGTAGCTGGTCAGCTAATTCTGTGCTGAGGTATATACTTCAACTAATTTAGAGTAATTTAGATACCATGTAAAATCATTTGGTGAGTGACAAATACCTTTCTGTTATACTACCTGACAATTACAGGCAACCTCATTCTTAAATAATATCATGTACTTGTAAGGGTTAGCAAGAATAAATTGATGCTAACTGTCCTACAGCTAAGGTTACCGTGCTTCTTGTTTTTTAAAAAAAAAAATTCCCTTTTTTAAAACAATAATTTTCTGTTTAAATAGAGAATTAAAAGATTATTTTAAAATTTGTTTCTCTTCTAAAGCAAAACTTCAAAAGGACAATATATGTTTTGGAACTGTAATTTGTCTTAGAGAACTCTTTTTTAAGAAACCTGTCAACTAAAGTTTGTGAGTTAGAATAGAAGTGAAGGTGAAGGAAACGGTCTGGTGTCCGGTGAGCCCTCTACCCTGACCTACAGGGGGAAGATAGTAAGGTTGTTGAGAAAAATCTCTCCTACTGTAATTTATGTATTAATTGCAAATTATTTCATAAGTCAGACTACTCTGAGCAGAGGAGAGGATAGGATAGGAGAGGCCACATGTACTTCTGATTTTAGAAAAAAAAGTTGTCAACAATATTTCTTGACCAATACTAAACACACATCATTTCTGCTTAACAATTCATCAACTGTGTTTAAAACTTATCTCTGTTAAGATAAAGTGGAGTTTCTTCCTGACTTCAGGAAGAGTAATGGATCATGTTCCTAATTTATATAGCAAATTTAAATGTATATGCAGTCATTCAAAAAGAGCCAGATAAAAGCATTAGCAGTTTCACCAAAAGCCATGCATTTTGTCGGTTGGTAGCATGCTTCTGTATAAAGTTTTCTCTGTGATTATCCAAAATAGCTAGCAGAAAATTGTAGGAACAAATAACTCTGCTACCCCATAGAGTCTACAGAGAAAGCAGAATCACTTTCAAATTAAATCTCAGAGAATCCAGCAGAAATCATTTCTGCAGAGCCAGGTCAGGGGATACAGGTTTATAATCAGATGCAGCCCAGTGGTTTGTGGTGAATTCTGGTTGAACTTTGTACATCAAGGGATAATTTGTTCTGAACAGCCGGCTTTGAGCAAGCACTCTGCTTCTCTACTCCTGTAGAGCAAAGCCACCCAAATGGCCCCCGCGCTGCTGTGGTCCCCCAGCACCAGCGCTGCACCAGTACACCTCTTTCCCGCGAAGGCAGGGAAATGGTCTTCTAGAAGCAAACTTTTCTGTAGAATGCCCAAATCCACTTAAAAAACCCAATGCCATGATATGGCCTAAAGTAATTTTTGACTTATTTCAGTGGGATGACCATGCCTTGGGCTCCTCTGTATCCTCCTGCTGACTGTGATACTGAGCCCTATCGGAGGCTTTATGCAGTACTCTTACAGACATTGTAGTTGCACAAAATCTAGTTCCTAAGTCTTCTATCAAGAAAAATACTTCTTACTATGTATTTATAAAACACTACTACATTAGTATTATTTTGATGAATTTGAGATAGATAAGCTTGTAAAGCCACAGTTAAATTCTACATATGTTTACATATTATGGATAAATTTGACAGCTTTTTCTGCTCCTCCACAAATTACTATGTAACCACACATAAATGAAATATTGTTTCAATACTCCCTATAATCATATAACAGTCACTGGAAATATATGTAAATATGTTTATATCAAGCAATTTAATGCCAAGGTGAAACGCATAATAAAAACATATGGAATACCATTTCATTGAATAGAGACCGTCATTTTCCTATATAAGCTATAAGCATGTTCTCCAGAATATTATAAACATAGAAACTAGTCTGTATTTCTCCTAATGTTGCCTCATTAATAGCTTTCTAAAAGGATTGTCTTAAAAATGAGTTAAGCACATGGGAGTAGAGACAATTACTGAATGATCTAGAAGAGCTTCAAGCTTCTACATCTGTACATGATATTGATCGTAAAAATGGATCTAGTATGCTCTGCAAAATAGTGTCGGGAGACATGCTGGAGGTCTGGATTTGACATGATAATCTGGAGCGCAGTCAGGTGTCCTGAGCAAAGCCTATATATATCCAGGTGGGAGAAGCTGGAGAGTGATTCATCCTTGAAGCCAGAAGGTTCAGGCACTCCCACCTTGAAGTAAACTTAGAGTAAGTTTGCAGTGCTGCCAACAAAGTGTGAGCTCTGTCTGACTCTCAATAGATAGGAGGTATGCTTGGGATCTTGCCCCCAGGCATTTCAGGAATGCACATGAATGTTGCTCATCAGGGCTGGAGTTTGGGTCCTGATGTAACTGGCAGATTAACCATGATTTAGGGCTTGTCTTCTTTGTCTATTTCTGTAGAGCCACAGAATGTTTTGTATTTACAAAAACACGAATCAATAAACTGATCTCTCTGGTGGCTGGGCTTGAAGTTGAACAGGATCTGTACTTCAGTCAACTGGTAGAATTCGTGTCACTGTCCCCAGGCTTGAGTAGGCAAGCGGTGAAAGAAGAGTCTTCACCTCAGCCATTGCTGTGCAGTGAACTCAGGTGCTGCAGGGTTTTACGTTATTTGGGTCTGTATCAAGCAGTCTGTTTTCCTAAAAATGTTTCAAAGTAGCAGGAACACAGATGAAGCAGGGTAAGAGGCAGGCTGGGAAGGTTATCGTCCACTGTAGAGAGGTTGGTGACAAACTGGCTTGCTATGTCCGTATTTATGGTATTTCCACTGAACTACTGGGCTGAATACACTGTGTATTTCAGTATGATTTATAGTTGCTAATTCCGTTACCCATAGATCCCATTTAGAAAGCCCTCACAGCTAATGAATCTAATGACACAAAGGCCAAAACTTGAATATACATCACTCTGCCGAAAACCATCAATAACTGGGGAAACATGAATTCTTGCAGCGGTGGCTGCTCACAACCTATTTTACCAATCATAAAATGCTCTTTAATCAAAATCTGTTCACCTCTAAGGTCATTAAAATTTGCTGCCAGGCTACTTGTAACTGCCTGGCTTTTGTAAACCTGTATGATAGGCTTACTCTGTAAGCTATAATCTCTCCCGCTTTGTTTGGAGGTTTGGAATAGTGATTGTGCTGTCCCCTGTGAGTTGCCACTGATAGAAGTTACAACTCGTGATATTGACTGAACCCACCACTTTTAAGTAATGGCAGGAATTACGCATTCTCCTGAAATATCACCTTTAAGCTGGCTGGGAGCTGTCAGTCTCCACTTCTGTCCTCTGAATGCAGTGTGATGTTAATTGTACCAGCAACTACTTGATCTGCTAAACAAACCACTGGAAGCCTGAGCTGGTTGTTTAGGTTGTTCCCTGGGTCTCCATCGTAACTGGAGTGCTGCTTTTCTTCTCCCTTCATGTTTTGTCCTTGACTTCTGTGACTCAGCCACCAACAGGCCTGTCTTGTGTTGGAACAGACTGCAGTGACTGGAGTCCCCTCAACTGGATGGGCATTTGAGAGAGTCTGATGGATGTACCACCTGCAACAAAGGAGATGGAAGGGAGCGAGCAGCATAGTTTCATTTTGCATTTGTCATATTAACTGACATAAATGTGAGCATTTCACATAAATGGAGTAATGTTTCCACGTAAATATTACACATAGAGTGCATTGGTATTTAACAGCTGTATGAAGAATTACTATAGAACAAAGCCATAATTCAGACAGTTCAGCAGAATAAAAGCACCTCAGGAGCTCTAGCTCTTCACTCCCCTTTGGCAATGTCTATTTTATATGAACACACATCAGCGTGTTTATATTGTCAGGTGCTTCTGCGTGATAACATTTAGAACTTGCGTCTTATCCACAGAACGCAGCATTACAACCTGAAACTCATTTCTGGTTACAAACGACAGCACAGAGAGTGGCAGCTTATAGTGCAGTGTTTATTTCCAAAATTATTCTACTTCAGCAATCAGGCTCCCAAGTTAAAACACTGAGTGATGGAGTTAATTAAGGAGGAGTAGTGCTGTTACAGCTCTAATGGTCTACAGATAGAAGTGCCTCGAAGTGAGGCCGGGTGTTTCAGGAGAGGTGCCGTCTTTCACTGCGCCAGCTGATACAGCTGGAGAAAGATCGCTCTGGGCCCACGAGCCCTTCTTTTGGTTTGAGTACGTTAACATTTCTATCATCAGAAAAAGCAAAAACACTCTCCCACACACATCTAAAAAAAAGAGTGTATCAGTCGTATTTCAAGAGTTTTACAAAGTAAAATTGACAAGTTAAGTATACGGTACAAGGACGACAGATGCCAGAATTTTTTGAATCTTGAAAGGCAGAATATTATTAAATGCATCCTATCAGCAAAGTTGGGAAGGGTAGCCGCGTGATAGTTCCCTGGTGATAAATCACTGCCTTTCCTTCTCTGATGAGCTCTAACCTCTCTTCTTTTGCCTGAAAAATTCTCCCACATTTTCCTGCAGCTGAGTCAAGAACCAGTTTGTTTGCAGAGACACTTCTGACTTATTTTCCAAAACACTAAGAGATCTCAGGTATTTTTTTCACTTTTATCATACTACTAATAGATGTTTTACAAGAAATGGAGCCCAGCAGTGTTACCATCCTGAGGTGCAACAGCAATGGCAAATGACTGGCAAATACAGAAGTCCTGCTAATGACAATGCCTTCTGCTGTCTCTTGCTGGAAGTTTTAAGGCATTGATACTTAATATCAATATTATATGCAAGTAATAAAGTCCATTTATGCTATTTGATTTGTGAAGATTTTCTAGTAGACTTTAAGTAATTTCAGCATTTGTTTGTTAGAAATGGACCAAAAATATAAATTAAATTAATGGGAAAATCTCAGGCTTGTATTAGGCTACCTAAATAAATATGGACTCCAGAAGGAATTTTAGCTGAGCTTGGCACTATTTCACGAGAGATTATATTAAACATAATTAAAGAAACATAAAACATTTACTTCTGTAAAAGCAACAGCATTTTAAACAGAGACCTGCTGGTCATGCTTCCATCGTTCCTTTTTAGTCTGGTGTTCAAAACTGGGTAATTATGGGTTTTTTGTAAAGTTTCCTCGAATGAGGTCGATTATGAGTGTTTACAAAATATAGTCACGCAGGCCTTACAGTACAAGTTTTGACTGTTAATGTAAAAATAGAAAAGGAAGTGCTGCACAGCCATCGTAAAAAGCCCTTACTGTCCTTGTAGCTTATATGCAGAACAGAATTTAGAATATAGTTAGACTGTAGAACATTGCATGTAAATGTTACTTGTGTTTTAAAAAGAATTGAGTCACCATCATATTTAATTTTTTTATATGGCTAAACTTGAAAATACTGAAGGAGAAAGAAGTTTCTTTTAGCATTAAGAAATTACTAGATTTCTGATTTTGCCAAATCTCTTTTCGTTAAAACGATCCACAAATTATGAGTTAGAAGCTGCTGTCATGTGTGTGTATAATTGTAAGGGATTGAAGGGAACTGAACGTATGTGATAGTGAGAATATACAGGAGACATTTAGTTGGATCCGTGTGAACACATTGGACTGAGTGTTGAAGTATTGTACATCATTTGTTTGACATCATTACATTATTATGATGTAAATCCAGCTGTATTTTATGCTCATTGACGCCATTCAAAGTACATGGCAGATCTCTGTTAATTTGTCTTCGGAAGTGCTGTGTTTTCAGCACAGCCTGAATAATGTTACATAGGATTCATTCTGCTCTGAGTGGCAGTATGGTATGAAATCACATACTTGGCTATTTGAGGGCACAACTGTACTGATAAATAAAGTGCCCAGAGTCCCCTGATGATCCCCAGTGCTTAACTGGTCCCTCCCTTCGTCTGTTCGGGGCCATCCCAACCTGCTCGCCAAGGAAATCCGCGAGTTCAAAGCACCGTGGGCGTGAGTCAGTAGGCTGTGGTGGGAAGTAGTGTTGGTCCCTGGAGGTCTGTAAATCTCTTTTACTTACTAGTATGCAAACTTTGAGTCCGTATGACCTTTAGTTCATAAGCTTTCATTACATTATGAACTTTATTTTGCATAAAACCATATGGTTTGTAGAATTCTTTAGGGATGTTTGATATTTTATATTCTGGAAGATTTACTGTGTAGTAAGGCTGAGAAAAAAATTATGTACAACAAAACAGTAATCTACAGGTAAATTGATATTAAAGGTACTGGTTAGATACTTTTATATCCTAGTGGTCTGACAAAGTTCGCAAAGCAAAGGATTTTACAAGTGAGGTAGGCCAACTAAATGTTGAGATACATCAGAAGGACAGAGCAAGTTCACACACAGTTTTATTTTTCATATTCACCTTTCTTAAAAATGTGTGACAACAAAAATCAAAGGAATTCAGAGATGGACAAAAAAAAATTATGGGCTTAGTAAGGTCATTAGTGCCTATACAGAAGAAGAATCATTTTAAATTTAGAATGGAAGGAAAATAAAGACTTGCACAGTGTCAGTAAGTAGGTTAGCAGGTAGCAGAGCCAGCACTCTGCAGTGGTTGCACCTACATCTAATCTTAGTTTGTATTCTTCGAGCCAGAGCATTAATCTCATTGTAAAATTAAGAGTTTCTATTCAATGCATTTTAGCTGTAGTCTTAAGCGTTCAGATTCTCCATCTTCCCTGCACTGAATCTTTTCCAGTTCTTCAGTGCCCGTTTGCACAAGCTGGGCCCGGTGCTCTGGGCGTGATCCTTCCATTCTGTTAGATGGCGTCAGACACATCTTCCTGCGTGGTGCCGGTTGACCCGTTCAAGGCTCTGTTTTGATAAATAGCATTATTCTCCTTCATGTCTGCTGGAGAAGAAGTTACAGATTGGTTCGTAACTGAGCAGTAGTATACCCGTAGAACTTTTAAATAAACTAAACTAAGCTCTCTGAACATATGTTGCTGTTTTGTTCATTAAATAACAGGTTGCAAGCCAATTCATACTCCACTGAGAGACATCCAGTTGAAAACAAAAAATCCAAACATACCCATAAACAATGAATTTAGGAACTGAAAAAATTAAAATATCTCAAAAGCACAACAGGTTAGATGCAAACCTTTTAAGGTTCATTACTTTTTAATATATTCTCTCTGATATACGTCACTTGGTAAGAATACAGGGTATTGTAATCTTGTCAGTAAATGATAAAACAGTTCAATTACCCCTCCTTTCTACGTGGATTTAAAAGTATAGTAAAGTATACTTCAAAACTGTTAGGAAAACACTTCAGCAAAGCCTGGCTTATTTTCAAAACTGATTTTTAATTAGGTGCTAACTAGTTGATAAAGCTGCTTATTTTATTTTTGTCAGTCTATAAAGCAATGTAGCTACGTGTTTATGATTAGCAAGGCATTTGAGCCAGACTCTTACGGACAATGAGTTTATGTCAATGCTGCTCTTGTCCGTTGGTCTGCGCCTCCAGTAACTTCTGAGCAGAATGGCAGCACTCACCCAGCATGGCAGAGAAGGGAAGTGTCTCAGTTAATTAACTTCCCAGCTTCTGATAAATAGAGGCCTAATACAAAGGGAAGATCTGGAGTACTGTGTCTCCTGAAGGAACAAGCAGTAGAGGTAGAACTCAGCAGCTGAAGACAGGAGCTGCTGAGGTCTGTGCTCAGACATCGTAGTTCTAGATGCTCTGCTGAAATGAGAGCGCTATTTAAAAATAATGAAGTCTTAGGGGAAAGAATTTTGACATTTTCTGAACAGCCCCTTCTGTCTGTTAAAAAACAAGGCTAAAGGCAAGTGCAGATGGGAAGGCCAATAGTGAGGGCCAAGAGCATCTCTTCTGGCTTGGACGCTCCTCAGCTGAAAGTCAGATTTTTCAGCTAATTATTTGAAATCTAAAGTTTGAGCTGAAGTCATGTTTTATAGTTAAATTTTTTAGATTAATGGAAACTTCTACCATGTCAACACACTGAAAACAATTAACGCTGTGTTTACGTATCATACATAGATTTTTTGATGTAAAAAAGTTGTAAAAGCTGAGCATCACTAGTAACCATTAAAAATCAAAACAGGAGTTGGTATGGATACCATAATGCTGAACAATAGCAACAGGGTAAAAATTCATAGCTAAGCTCATTTCTGTATCGCTTCCATACATTTTGAAAGCTTCTTGGGTTTAGACAAATTATCTTGTGTAATATCACTTTTTAGATGTTTAAATGGTTTTGCATTAAGTTATTTTACAGAGTCTTCTGTTTATTCAAAGTCCTGAAGAATCGTAAGCATGTATATTTTGACATAATGCTGCTTTATATCCCAAGCAACATGTTTTGTGTTATAAAAATAGAGTTAATGAGATGTAGACTTAGTTTCAAGCAAAACAAAAAATAACTTTGCCAAATTAGAAAGTCTGTAAAAACTAATTGGAAACTTGGCTGACTCTCAGCGTAATGAGTTTGCATTGCTTCACTGAAGTGAAGGTCTGATGCAGAAGACTTGTCTTTAAATCACCAAAATACTTCAGAGCCTGATGTGAGGGTTTCTGTGATGCCGGTAGCTGGATGAAGGGGTGACAAGTGTGGTAATTAAAAAGGAATCCCCCAGGAAATCCGATGCGTGAATGTATTGTGCTGCATTGCACTGGGAGATACAAGGTACCCTACCAACCAGCGATACTTCATGGTTCGCAAACCGGAACCAGTCTATTGCATGGAGCAAACTAAACTGTTTGTCAGAGAATTGCGTGCTGTTGACAGGATGGGGACAGGACAGATAAAAGGGGAAGAAGAGAGCCAACAGATGTTTTGCCACATAGATGAGACGCTCTTTTCCCGTTTACCTAGAGAAGCAGTCACCCTGGCTGCTCAATGTTTGCGGCATAGCTTTTGCTATACCTTGTAGAGTCTGACTGCTTGTCCTGGCAAAGATCAGCAATTTTCTAACAGGGCAGTGGCACAACCATTAAAATGACTTGTCATGCAAATTATAGGATGTATAATAATCCTGCAAATTTTCTGTAGAGTGGATTTAAGATTGATACCCCTAAGTAAGGGAATGTCATTGATCAAATACTTGAGGATGCTGGACATCCAATATTATGTCCAAAATTTGGGTAGCTTTCAATTCTAAAATAGCAGGATATAGGATTTACTGAGATTAATTATTATATGAAAGTGCCTTAGCAGATTATTTCAGAGCTCTGGACTGTTGACTCCAGTGATTTAATTTACTGAGGTCTCCAATTTTCTAATATGCTTAGAAGTGCTTTTCTAGTATATGCAAACTAATATTACAGCATAAACCTTAATGCAGCTGTAAGAATGCTGCTTGATAAAAGATCAGTGAAATTAAAAGGATTAAGCCTGGGCCAAATCCGTGACAGCTTTGCTTACCACAGCATAGCAGAGCTTATGTAGAGCACTGAACAACCTTGTTTCTCCAGTTGGGGTAAATTGTGACTGTCACGGAGAAAAAAGTGCTTTTTTTCCACCAGCCGTTCCAAGAAGGGAAGGGGCACGCTTTCAGCTTTCACCTTGCAGACACATCATGTCATAATTTAAAGAAAGCAGGTGCTGCAAATGGATGGCAACAACAGTTCCTTGCAGGGAGTTTTCGCAGGTCCATCAGAGCTCCGCTCCAGCTGGTTTTGTGCAAATTTAACTGGACGTCTGCTAAGGTAAAAGGGAGGGTGAGAGTGAGTATACAGATAGGACAAAGCTGCATTAGACACTGAGATAAATTAGCTGGAAGAGTTTCCAGTTAACAGCTTCACAGCTCACCCAACCTGGCAGCAATTTTTATCAGCTGCTGCTTTGCAATATATCTGTTATTGTTCTTTTCAATAGGAGTTTCTTGCCTCAATTCTCCATTGCTGTGTTTCTTGCTGTACTGAGAGGCTTTGGAGACTGTTGTGGGAAGTAGAGAAAACAAGATTTTACTGTCCCTTCAAAGCACCGTTACACCGCGTTTGTGTCTTCGTTGTCTGTTGCAGGAGGAGTCAAGCTCGCGGGCGCAGGCTGAGCCACACAGTGGTGTTGGCAACGGGACAGGACCTGTGCAGCTGCGGCGGGGGTCCTGTACCCACACCACGCGTCTGCCGCTCCATCTCCTTCACAGCCTGGCCGTGAGCTCCTTGCGGGCTCATCTGCCTTTAGCTGCCACAAAACCTTTTCTCTGGGTGTCTGGATCGCTAGTGCTCCTGGTAGTCTTGAAGAGGGCCTGTTCCCAGGTCTCGTTTAACAAATGCGGCAACAGACTCCTAGAAATGTGTTAAACTTCTTGTATGAACGATGTTTGTTAGGTGGTAGGAGTTATTGAATGATTTTCTCTCTTGATTTGAAGTGCAGGACTAATTGTTATACTGTGTCTGTTTCTTTTGCGGACATTCTTAAATGAGATTTATACCTCATGAAATCAGTTGGTATCTGTGCTGCAGTTCAATGTCAACTTGATTTATTTGTTCTTTACCTTCCTCCCCCAAAAATCCTATGACAAATTAAGTGAATGTTATATCTTCTTTTGCTTCCTTTTTCTTTTTTTGTTGTTGTCGAACTACTGAACTACAGTGCTGGAGGGCGTGTGTCTGTGTCTGATAGTCTCCATTTCAGTAGAGTATTATATCTTAAATTATTTCATATGTTGCAACAACATTTTACAGGCACATGGGTTAGCAACATGATAAAGCACAATGCTTTAAGACTGATAAATATTATATCATGCTCTCTTGATTTTTTTTTTTTAAATAGTAACACTCTGTGTGTTTCTTTGCCTTTTCTTTGTTGTTTCAGATATGCCAGGTAGCCCACACAACCAGTTCACCTTCAGACCCCTCCCGCCGCCACCTCCACCACCGCACGCATGCACCTGCGCCAGAAAACCACCTCCAGCAGCCGATTCTCTCCAGAGAAGATCAATGACCACCCGCAGCCAGCCCAGTCCTGCTGCCCCGACTCCCCCCACCAGTACGCAAGATTCAGTGCATCTCCATAACAGCTGGGTCTTGAACAGCAACATCCCGCTGGAAACCAGGTACAGACCAACCTGTTGCACACAACATCGCTCAAATGTTTAAAAAAACAAACAATAAAAATATGGGGAGGAGGCCTGATGTTGACAAAAGATGGTGATGGAGAATTACAGGTTTGTCGTTCAGGACGTGCCAGTGCATTTTGATTTGAGGCCGTGTTGTGTAGCCATGTGAGATCTTACTTGTTTGTTTCATCTACATCATTAATGCTCGTAAAAGCACACGTTTCGCAAGGTTTTGGAAGACGTTGATTTCCAGAAGGTGTGTAGATTACATAGGTATTTTAGAGTTGTGTGCAGTCAGGATTTGTGCTTGTGTTCTTGTCTCACCCTCCCACGTTCTCCTAGGGCCGTTCTGTAATCGGCAAACAGAAGTCTTGTGTACCCTGGCACTTCTGGAGCTGGTTGATGTTTGGGCTGTAGCTTTCCTGTGGATAAGAAAAGATAGGAAATAATACTAAAATAATATTTTCCTCAGTGCTTATTTAAACACTTTATTGCATATATACATAAAGAATATAATTTGATAATGATTTGGTGATGGAGAAACGATACAGGCCCAAGATGGATATTGAGCATGGAGAGCCTTACCTCTGGGAGCTGGGAAGGGAGGGTTCAGCTTCAGGAACTTTCACAGTTTGCACAAATAATCTACTCTGAAAAATAATTGAAAGCACATACGTTCTGTATTTAGCAAACCTGTGTTTTGGTACCCAAAGTTCTGCTACAGAGGTAAATGCACAGTTTCCTCTGGCTTTTTGGCTATAATAAGCTTTTTGTGTTCCTGATAAGTATTGGCTAATTTGATGGCTTTCAACTACAGCTGTGTTTGCTGACTTGATGCTTAAAACAAGCCCTTGATTTTCTGCAACCTTGTTCCTCTTCATTGTGAGCAGAGCCCCAAGAAGTTTTGATCAGGGTTTCCTTTGGGTTTTGGCATTTTGAAACATGTCAAGTGCCTGACTCTGTGAAAGTTGGGTTTGGTAAAGCAGATGAATGTCTGACATGCAACTGATCTGATCTGATCTGGAGAACATAAGGTATTATGTGTATTAAAAAGAAAACATTTTCGTACATATGTTCAAGGACCAGTGATCACAATTAATCACTGAAGCCTGAATTCTGTTGTTTTATAAGAAACTTATTTTATTAGAAAACTTTATTTTAGTGTACATCTTTAAACACTTAACTGTTGCTAATCGGAAGTGTCAAAGTAAGTTTTTCTTCTCTGAAAGGCTATGAAGTTGGGGTTGACGAAGATGATGATTCATTCTGAAATAAAACTTTCCTGATTTGTCTTAAGGACAAATCACAAAAAGAATCAGGGAAGATGGAAACTTTTCTCCAGAAGTTAACATAAACAAAGTCTTAGCTCAGCTAGTCCTTCTAGAGCTAGAAGCTTCTGTTTACACAGTCTTTATAAAGACAATTCTTGTCTTTATAAAGACAAATCGGCTGCTCCCTAGACGTGCGGTACCCATTGAATACCTTTGGTTCTCTTCAGTTAGCAGTTCGGTAGATCTTGTTTAGCCTTTCTGCATCCCTGTTCACTGTGTTCTCATCAGACCCCATTGGGGAAAATGCTTTCCAATTTAAAGTCTCTTTGGAGTTCAGTTTCGTTTTTCTTGTTTCTTACTATTTTTTCCAAATTTGAAACATCTCATAAAGGACAAATACATAGGTAGTTACATCTGTAGTTATGTAATTGGCTAATGACGAAAGGGCTGTGCAGTGGCTTAGGAATTCGGACTGGAAAACATACTGTGGGCTGCACGTTAGCAGTTCACAAAGTCTGGGAATTTTCCACATTCCTTCCCTGCAGCGGTTGTTTCGGCTGATTTCACTCACCCTCCGGCAGCTAGCTGCAGCCCCTCATGAAGCTGCCTGAAAGGCTCTATAATCTGAAAGTAGAATCTGTGAGACTGTTTGCCAAGGCGTATCTGCAGTTTAGGTGCAGACAAGTGATATAGCAGGGGAGCATTGTAACAAAACACATTGGTGATCACCACTTCCCAGAAGCTGGTAGTACACAACACAGCCTTAGAGAAAAAGAAGGGCTTGCGGCTTGTTTTTTCTTCCTTAACAAGGAATGATTCAGCTAGAATTGAACAGATACTTTGGCCTAATAGCTGGATTCTCTGGCTTTCCTTCTCCGTTAATGTGTAGCTGTCCATTAAAAGTAATCCTACAAAATAAAGGGAAACATGTCAATGGCAGCCGTGTTTCTGTGCTAAATATTTAATAGTACCCAGTCTGCCTAATTTGGATGTACCTGATATGTCTAAGCAGATTTTTTTTTTTTTTTTAATTTGGAACATTTGCAATCAAAAAGACGATTTATTAATCTATTCCCTACTGTAATAACTGGGCAAAAGTCAGAATGCACATGTTCAGCTTTTCTTCCAGCTGCACCTCCAGTTAATCCATAAACAGCGCATGTGTTTGGATGGTTTATCTACAGCTACGTAATATTAGAGAATTTTTTAGACAGGGAAAGATTTCCTGCAACTAATTGGGTGACTGTAAATCCCGTTCACTCTGGACAGTCAGAAATGGAGCAAGTTTATGAGTCTGCTCATAATGATAATGTGTCGTAGTTATGTAAAAGGAAATGCTGTAGTTCTGAAAATGTTTGCCATACTGTGATGAAATGTGTAGTCTTGTGTAATTCGAATTGGAAACCCTAGGTTAGGCCGCAGAGGGCTGCAGTACAGATGTATAGTGAGGTGTGCGTTTTGAACGGATTTTTGAGCAGAGTAAAGCTTTGTTATATTTTTGTAGAAAAAGGCGAATGGGAAGTTTGGTATTGTGCTTCATCTGGAGGTGTTTTGTGCATGGACTAATCTGCAAAAGAGTTTTGTCAGGACCCGGTTTACTAGCCCAGCTGTGTTGTGAGGAGACCGGAAAGGCAAAATTACTTGTTCAAGCTCACACAAGATTTCGGCAAAGCCAAAATAGAGTCTAGGTGCGTGTCATTGCCAAGGCCGGTTCTGACTCTGCAAGTTTTTCTGGTTCTAAGCAACTCCAATGAAAATAAGAGTTAGGAGCACCTTTAGAACTTCAGAGGACATGTCAGAGAATAGCTGTTGGTGAAGAAATGGGAGAAGAGCTGTGCCTGTAGAAGGTGGAACAGCTCGAACTGCTGACCGACTGTGCTGCAGCCTTCAGCGCTGTAATGCGCCTGTAAATGCAAATGCGGGCTCTGTCCTTATGCAGGAGCACGCAGTTTTGAAAAAAACATATTCATTATTAAAATGATTTATGAACACACAGTAATTTCATTGTCACACAGAAAAATAATTGGTAAATATTGCCAGAAAAATACTGCAAGAATCTCTCGCACCACATAAAAACACAGGAAACATTGATTCTCTTTTTTTAGGATAATGTTATTGGGCTCTTACATAAATTGATTTTTTTTCTTCTGCCCCAGAATAAAGTACTTGCAACCTATTGCGTATTCCCTTCCTTTCCACTAAAATAATTGTTTTTTCAGGTTTCATAGATACTTTACTCTAATGTTTCAAATCTTATGATTTACAGTCTAATACATTGTCATTATCTCTGACAGCCCTATCTGAACATAGCTTGCTACTTTTTTATGGAGTGTGTATTAAACCCTGACAATTGTAAAGAGTGTTTTTCATTTTCTCTGTGCCCTGTTAGTTGACTCAGAATTTGTTTCCATATCTTGCTTTTTTGTGTTTTGGATGTTTTTCTGGTGTTTACTATTTATTTTCCCACTTTAGTAAAATTCCCAAATAAGAAGAGAAAACTAAATGGTAAACCGGGATTTTCACCTGACATTATTTCTGATCCTCCCTATAGCCTGTTAGAGTTCCCTTACAGATAAACCACTGGACACGCTTATTTTGAGTAAAGTTTTGCATTTAGATTACCCAGGCATTAGAATTTTTAAGTTTTCTGTCTGAATATCAAAACTTACCTAATTTTGATTTTTTTTTTTTATTTCAAAGTGTTTATTTTTAGTCCTGTTTCATGCTTCAGTATTTTACATATTTGCTTGTTCCTTCATTTTTTACATCAAATTTCTTTCTAGTTCCTCTAACCCATTTAGCAGTGTTGGCAGTAAGGTTAATGCTGTGCTGAATGGACTGAAATCTCCCTTCACTGCGCTGGCGATGAGCCAAGTACTGTGGAAAAAGACAGCTTAATTTAAGCAATCTTATCACCATGGAAATAGCTCCTCTAAGGGCAACAGTGAGGTACCAGACCATGAACTTGAGATTCAATTATCATTAATTTATATAGAACTTTGAAATGCTAGAATAATAAGAGAAGTATTTGGGGTTCGAGGCAGTTATGATTTTTAGTTACTATTCAGCAATATTTCAGAGCCCTGAAGTTTGATTATGGCTCTAAACACTTAAAAACTTGGACAGTTTTGGAGTTCAAGAAGTGCATTCAGCTCATCATGTAGATGGAGTCACTCCTTTCTGTATTATGTAGTTAAAGGTGCATATTTAAGACTATCTGGATACCTGCTTTCCTAAAAATATCATCTTGTTTATCGCTCCTTTTAGAGTAGGGGAGATCTTGACAGCCATCACTTATCAAGAGATTTATTCTGTACTATGGTTTTTCCTTATGCTTCCTTAATCAAGCTCATAATTGTTTGTATTCTTCAAAAAGTACGTTGATAACCTTTCAAATCACAGAAACCTGTACATACTCACATTCTGTTTAAGGTAGAGTAGAGCTAAAAGCAAAAATAATGAATGAAAAAAGCATATATAACTATACACTCGCATGGTTGGGTGTGAGCTCTTGGGAAGTTTATTCCTTCTCCTTGGTCTCGGCATTTGAGCATCTTGTGAATCTTGCCCCCAGTGCGGAGATACAGAGAGCACTTTACTGCCTGCCTTTTTCCCAGTTCGAGGTTTCCGTAGCAGATAGAGGGCTTTTACAGCTCCCAGGGCACACTGGTGTTGGTGATCATAAACCACCAAGCAGGGAGACGATTACTATTTGAGCAACGCAATTCATTAGGAACTTGTTTGCGAATGGAGCCTGCTCCCGAGCTAAATGGCCGAACCTGTGGTTATTCCAAGAATAAATGCAGGGGAGGGCTTCATTTATGGTCTTTCCTTCAAATCATGTTGGTCAGTATTTGCTAATATGACATTTCACTCGTGTTTTGTAATTTTCTACCTATTTAAACAATAAATCTAACATATAGAGAGGCTGGCCGTGTTAAAAACAGAAACACAGCAAAGGTTTTAAATTCAGTCCAAGTCCCATGTGTTTTCACTGCACAGAAGAAAACATCCTGAAAACATTTAAGACTTCTGAATTGTAAAAGATAAATTGAAAACTGTAAATATGACCATGAAATTAAAATAAAAGCTGTAAATATGACCCTAAATTTAATAATGCGAGAATGAACGCATCTTTTATGGAAACAAAAATACGAACGTTTGTCAGCTACAATGAAGTACAATTTTCACATTAACAGCAATGGCGCTTGAGGGTCCTTATTTTGAGTAATTTGCGATCCAGTCAGTTAGGACAACAAGGCAATTTAGATTGTTCATATATGCTACTGTATTTTTTTCTTTGGGAAAATCTCTGGTGCGGCCTTCCCTGGAACAATGGGAGAATGTATATAGGTGTAAGGGGGTTTTTGCAGGTTTGGTATAGCAACTTGAACAGTCATGCTGCAGCTACTCTTCACTCGTTATTTTGAATGATGGTATAGTGTATAAAGTTAAATAAAAGTAAATTAAAGTTAAATAAAAGTAAAGATACGTTGTTGTTTCATGGCCACCAGTAAGCCAGTAGCCGATTAGCTTCGTATGAAACACAGTATTTTCACGTACAAAACCAGAAACAGACTACATGTAAATTTTGAAAGAGAAAGAGGATTACTGGTTAATACAAAGAGTCTGAGCTGATTTGGGAAACAGACACTGTGTAGCAGAAAGGGCCAGAGATATGCAAAAGATCCTGTCTTTTCATTTTAAAGAAAAACACATAGGTACGGGTAATGTTACTGCCCAGAAATGTGTATCCACCCTCTGGAGAGCTAGTCCTAGGAAATGTACATTTGAAGACTAGATAGTATCCACGTAGGTAATGCGATACACCTCTTGTCAGGTAAAATTTGTGTTATTTGTCACAGTAGCTGTACAGTGTGGCTTTAGACCATACGCATGTGAGTGTGGGTATTTGGACGGACACTTAAATTCTAGGAGCAGAAGTCAGTTAGAATATGCATGGATACCCGCAGGAGGCAGTTCACGGCAGAGAGAACTGTGCAGCAGCAGCTACTTCTACTTCAGTTAGCTCATTCCTTTCTTTGTTTTAAGCCATGCTGCTAACTGCGGAATATAAGCAACAAAATTATAATATTGGTATTTTTATCCTTCTTATTTCATGGTTTCAAAGTACTGTGCAAATATTACATACTATTCTATATAGTATGTATATATTCTATATACATACTATTTGTAAATGTTACTGTACTATTGTTCTCATTTTCCAGATCAAAAATTAATTGAAAAGAACATAGAACAAACCACGAGCTCCGTTATTCCTTCCGTACCCCTCGAATCTGCATGTGCGTTGGTCAGATTTACTCAGTTGTTGTTTGAATTGTAGTGCCAAAGGAAGGTCATAAGCCACAGAAAAGCACTTTTGAAAACTACTGGATTAATGTAGCAATGTCACCATGTATCATAATAATAAAACCCATACTGATCTATATTAGAGTAATTTATATCCCCAATGTGGTAGTTTTTGTTTTGTCTTTTTTTTCACTGAATAGCCAATGAAAGCAGAAGACAATTGTGTTTTGGACAACTGTTCCATTTTAGAAGCTGTTCTTGATTGATTTTGGCACTGTCCTATATTTATATGATTATCGTCTCCATTTTCTGCCAGGGACTTGAAAGTTTAGTCCCCTGGTTAACAGGCCTAGCTCGCCTGCAGCAATAACAGGCAAGTGAGTCAGCATCATGTCACTTGTTCTCTACTGAAGCAGAAAGTAAAGGATACAGATCCTTTATACATCCTTTCACATCCAGGGTCACCAGGCTAAGTTCTCAAACACCACGTAAAGTAAACGTGAGTGAATAAAGGGAAGCGATTCTATGTGAGTGATTCAAAAGGCAAGTCCAGCTCAAAGAGGAAATTTTAACAAAGCAGTTCTATTCCCAAAGGCAAATCTCTAAGGGGTTTCAAATGTGCTTCAATTATACATGTAAAAATAGAATGATAAAATAAATTAGATAAATAGTTTGCATGGCTATTTCGCTCTTCTTTCACCCATGAGCATTCTTGTTCCTACAGTTCTTGTACACAAAAAGGTAAAACAAGGCAGATGACAGAATTATAGGTCAGATTCCATCTGTAGTTGCAAGTCATGTCTTATATTCATATATTGTTTTCCTGGGTTGGTTTTCAAGATGAGGGTATAGTGCATTCATCTTTGTTGTCAAGTAGGTGTCTTGTTTTTATACCATATATTTATATTTATAGCTGTCTTGGTTTTATACTGTATAGTTTTCTGAGTGCCATATGTGAGATTTATAAACAGAGGTCCATATTCTGACTATTATCTACGTTTAGAAGTTTCCTTTTGTTTCCCCTCCCGCTTTGGGTACAGAATAGGATGGATAGAAAATCAGGAAAGAGCAAATTTCTGCTGCTTCCCACTGTCACAGGAAAGCTTAAGTGACAAAAAAGGATCAGGTAACAATTGGCTTGTAGTTCATTTTTGCCAAAGTA
>Ga0065711_1035601_pt1 | contig 22078 bp, 11 predicted proteins | sample Hoacrofraction12_FD_59098 | JGI IMG/M metagenome (GOLD analysis project Ga0065711, IMG submission 59098) | Hoatzin crop microbial communities from Cojedes, Venezuela - Epithelial fraction 12 v2 (version 2) | ecosystem: Host-associated > Birds > Digestive system > Esophagus > Crop | place... | reverse complement strand
GGCGCCGGCCCTCACCTCGCCGCCGGCGGCGGGCAGCCGCAGCACGGTGAAGAAGCAGCAGAGCGGGAGGGTGGCGAGGGGGGCGAAGCCCCAGATGAGGAGCAGGGCGGCGGCCAGCGCCTTGCGGCGGCGGAAGGCGGCGCGGCGCAGCCGGGCGATGCTGACGACGCGCTCCAGGCTGACGGCCGCCAGCGAGAGGATGACGACGGTGCCGCTGAGGCTCATCACGTAGAAGAGCATGTGGCAGACGGCGTCGCCCAGCACCCAGGACTCGGTCCAGCGCACCACGGCGATGAAGGGGATGGCGGTGATGAAGAGCAGGTCGGCACAGAAGAGGTTGAGGACGAGGCAGTTGGCGGTGGACAGCCCGTGCCGCTGCCGCTGCACCAGCAGGCAGATGCCCCAGAGGTTTCCCGCCAAGGCCAGCAGGAAGATGGCAGCCAGGGCGGATGACTCGCCGATACGCAGGGCCGTCACGTTGTGGCCCCTGAAGTCTGAGAAGAAGGGGAAGTAGGTCGTGTTCCCCCCTGGCACGGCCCTGGACCCCGGCATGAGGGTGGCCAGCGGGCATGCGGGACCCACCGCGGGCGGCAGCGCCAGCCCTAGGGGAAGGGCTGCGCTCCCAACCACCACGGTGGCACCCGCACTGCCCTCCCAGCATGGGGCAGGGGGCTGGCCGCCATCCCTCTCCCTCCTTTTCCTCCTGCCCGTGCCGCCGAGGGCTCGGCCGTGCCAGCCGGGCGGTTTATGGCCCTCGCGGCGGAGTGGAACAAGGAAGTGGGAGGGTAAACACGGCGCAGCTCACACAAAGGCGAGGCTGCCGTGTGTGGGGAGGCTGCGAGGGGCTTGGGCAAGCGGGGCTGCCCGACACCTCCCTGGCGAGGGCCGGGTCAGCGCCCTGGCACCTCCACGCTGAGAGGCCCGGGCCTGGCCACCTGCTGTGGGGCCGGCCGTGGTCTGCCTGGCTCTGCAGGCGGGCCCCTGGGGCGCCGGTGACCAGCGAGGCTGCCCGGGCTGCTCCCCTCGGCGGGGACGTGTGCCGGGCTTCGGGCAGAGGGATGGCTGTCAGACCGCTCCAAGAGCTCTGCTCGGCAGACCGGGATAACCAGCGCTGCTCTAAGGTAAAAACAGAGGGATTTAACCATCGCCTCGTGTCTTGATAGGGGAGTTTGGAAACGGCAGCCCTCTGCATTGCTTGTGCTGACTGTGGTCCGGTGTGGAGGACAAGTGTCACTGTCTTGATTTTTGAATCTGTTTACTCAGTTGATCCAGAGTCATACTCCCCTGTGCTGAGTTCTTGCTGAAGAAGCCTGGTAAACTGAGACATACCTAGCAAATCCCATCTTTTCTCTGGACTTCAGTTCCTGAAAGCAGTTGATCAAAGTGTAAATGCAAATTGGCCTTTCCGCTTATGCTGTTCATTCCAGGTGATTTAGAAATGGACTGGGAGTGAAGCGCATAAATCGTCACAGACGAGCAGATAATGTCTCATAAAAGAAGATAAAATGTTTTCATAAAGTGTGTAAACAGTCGTATAACGTTCAAATTCATTTGACTCGGTGCCAGTGTAGGTGCTGAAGGGTGCAGTGACAGGCTTGGCCATATGGAGCTACACCTTTTGATCAGGTGAGAGTTACTCCAAACCGGTGTGCTGGTGGGACCGGGCGACCGGGTGGTGCTTCCGTGCTACCCTGGGTGTGACCCTGCCATCAACCGCTTACGCAATGGCATTAGTGGGGATTCCAGATTAGTGGGGATTCCAGAAACTCGTTCCCTCTGAGGGACGATCTCCTAATGAGGAACGACAAGAGTGAGATCTTGCCTGGACCACTTCCCACATACTTTGCCAGGGCAGAATTTACGTTGATGTTAATTAGCATGTTTTCTCCTGAGCTATGAGTGGTTCTAACTATCTATGCTGTCTCATCAAACAGAGTTTGCAGGGCAGCTTAAACAGGTGGATGAGATGCTTCTACTAATTCTGCTGATTTCTTTGACTGTATGAAATGTGGGCAGATTTGCTGTTAAGTGGGTGGCTGCTGTGAACTATGAACTCAGATGAAGACAATAAGAGAACTTGCAAAGATGATTATTTTGGCAGCCAGCAATACAAGTGTCTGGCAAGTGTCTCAAAACACATATTTTATTCTACATCGTTTGCTGGGAGAAAAAAGTGTGCACCCGTACTGCAAAACTTTCAGCAAAGTTAATAGAACTACTGAGGATGATTATTCATATTTATGATCAAAGCTTTACATGTCTAGCCATAATTTATGCTGGCTTTGCTATAGGCTCCTTCTGTAAAATTCTTAGCAATTCTTGAAATATAGCAAATACCTTCTAATTGCCACAACCTTACAGGTCTGGGACTTTATACAAGCTGACGAACTCGCCCCAAAGTTCTGGGCAGCTGGCGGCAGCGGTGATGTGGTCAGCTCTGAACAGAGGCTGGGATTTGGGAAAGCACCATCGTCAGAAGACTGGTTGTACCTGTGTGAAAACTTGGAAGGCATTAATAGGATGGGTGGGAGGCAGCTGGAAATGGTAGCACAGATAAATGCAAATTGTGTTATGAATGAAATCTTTAGCCCCTTTGGCATTAGTGGAAAATTAAATCAGAAACTGGTCCTGTCGGTTCAGGATAAAGTAAACACATGTGAAACAGAATGGGGTGAGGAAAATAGGAAGAGAAACATCCAAAGCAGCATTATTGAAGAAATGAAGGTATTTTCAGTCAGGGAAGAAAGGAAGACCACAGAGGAGCAGAAGGTTTGAAAAAGAGGTGATGTGTGGAAGTATCTGGATAGACCCTTGATCTCCTTTGGAAAGGGTCACCTTTAGCTTTGGTCCTTAGGTGTGAATGAGAACCTTACTTACTTGGCACAAGCCTGTTGTTTGCTTATCAAAGCAAAATGCTGCTTTTAGTGCTCTGTTAGTGAGCAAGCTCCACAGTGACTTGTGTACAAAATCCCGTACCTGGGGACAGCAGAGGTGTGAAGAGACATGCACATTTCCATGGGCTTTAATCAAATGAATGGGAGCTTCTTGCAGGAACAAAAACAGTCTGATTATTCCTGGGTCTAATGGATCCATTATCTAAAAAAATAGTTTTCTTTTCCCTCCCATGAAGTACAAAAGCTATACTTGCTGTTAGGTAGCTACAACCAGCACAATGTGAAACCGAAGGAAGGGAGGACTCATAACCTCGGTAGAGCTGCTCTGGCGTTGCTGGGACAGGTGGATGCTCTGTGGGGTACGTGCTCCGCATGTACTGATGACAAGGAAGTGGTTAACAGAACGCTTGGAAACCTGTTTACGGTTGCTTTTGTGCTCAGAAGTGGTGAAACATGGACACAACTCAGATTTCATTGTTCTAGGTTAAATGAAAATTGCGGGGACCTCTGCGGAGCTGGTTAGCTGGCCTAGCGGGGGAGAATCTTGTGTCCTGTTTTGCGTTTTTTTCGCCCTGAATGAAAGCCTGAGTTTTCGCCTTCTCTGGGGCAGATAAGGGCTGTGTTACCTGGTACCGTAAGTCAAGCTCTGTTTTTCAGATTGTTCCCCTGACAACCATGAACTGTCAGGACAGATGGGGATAGTTCAGCTTATTTACTTCTTTGGCGTAAAAAATATTCCCAGAGAGAGTGACCTCTTGGGCTGGGTCACTCTGGGAGACGGGCATTCTTGTTCAATTTGGACATGACCTAGTAAAGGTTTTTGCCTTATTTATGCATCCTCTTATATGTAGATTGGCATTTAAGTCTTTAGGTCTATTTCCATGCACCTGTATCACAATGAGTAAATAGTACTGACTTCTGTAACAGATGTATTGCGTATTTCATGTTTGCTAAGTGATGTAACTTCATTGCATTAGAAATGTTGACTCTTTGTCTTCACAGAAGAGGTTCCAAGCTTGTAGGTGACTCAGGCTGTCTGTATAACAAGGGTTTTAGCATAAGTTGCAACCAAGATTAGCTTTCTATTTTCATTTTTGCTTATACATACCATACTGCAGCTATTCTGCTTCTAGACACTATTAATTCTGTGCTTACAAGAAGTTAGGCCATTGTAAGTTTTGTTTCAAATACAAATCTATTTTGATTTATTTTGCTTTAGGAGGTTTTCTAACTGCTCACCCATTGTATACTTTCGTATCAGTGAGATGAAGCATTTACACCAATGTCCAAGGGACAATTCTAAACATGTAATAGAAATATAAATGCATCTATTTGTCTTCATAGAGTAGCAGGCTCACCCACTCCAGTGTCCACTGAAAACAGTAGATGCTTCTATGGATCTGTGTGAGCATGTCAACAGCTGGTCCCTGTTTCTTCTTGGGAGTCAGCAAGTCACTGTTTCTTCTGGGGACTCTCATTTTCCTGTGGTCCGTATCTGTCAGAAGCCAGCATGCTTGCTGGGCTATGTGCCAGTGGCACTGTAGTTTCAAGCTGTAGCAGCAGCATTACTGACCAATGCCTCAGTCAAAAGCAGAGCTGCTGATAATACTCTCAGTAAATGTGCTTTCTAATAAGAGCTGGACCAGGTTTTTGTCATCAAGACCACCAGAAATGTTGCCAACGGGAACACTGAACAATTTCCTCATGACTTGCAGTAAGGGAGGGATTTCTTTCTGAAGTGCAAATGTAAGTACATAATCCATGTAAAAGAGAATTCCCCTGGAAGGTCATGATCTCTGTTATGCTGCACGCTAACCAAGCCTCACCAGGGTGACTCAGCGCTGGCTGGACTGTTCTAACTACATGAGGCTGTTTCTTGACTGTTTTAGGTACTGTATTACACTTACTCATTAGCCCATGGATTTAGGGAGTTTATCAGTGAATACAAGGTATCAGAATGGTTTATCTGGACATTGCAGGATCTGGTAGAACACTCTCACCAAGGAACTGAGACCCTGAGTGAGATTTACGTAGAGAATTGTAGTCCGATATTTAAGTGCCACTGGACCTTTGCTAACTTTCAGGTGTGCATAAAGTTACTTACATTTCTGCTGATGAGCTTTGGTGCGGAGCCATCAAATCAAATACTATGATGTGCCTCTGAAGGATTTACAAACAAAACTTGCCACCAACCTCTCTTGCTCATAAGATGTACTCAGACATTCCCTGAACACATTGGTCCACTGGGTTGCACGCAGAGCAGAGATCTCAAATGCCATCGCTTTCCCTTGTGTTCAAGAACCCACTGATTAGAGAATGCTCTTATTCATTGAGGTTTAAGGAGAATCACCTTGCTTTCTATCCCTCATGTCTCATCTTAGAAGAGTAACTTGTAGGGAGCAACAGAGCTTCTTCAGGTCAGAACTGGGATAAAAGCTTTACTTTTAAAGGTCAGGCATTTCTGAAATAAGGTCTACAGAGTGCCTGTCTGCTGCAAAGAAAATCTGTCCATGTTGGAAGGCAAGGCTTGTGCTTAGCTGGCATTAACCTAGGGCTGGAGAAGCAGAGAAATCATTCTTGCTACATCAGTGAGAGAAAGTACAGATAACACTTTAAATTCTGCTGTAAACCCTTCTGACTTCCCAAATGTAAAGCTAAATCATGTAATTTCCCACACTGTTCATGTTTTTCATTATCAGTGGCTGTTTTTGGGTCTGGCTGCATTGTAATTTAATATGAGATTATTAAAGAGATGTGACTTAGACGTTCTCATAAACCATGTCGAGGAAGCGTGGATGCCTGAATTAGGCTGTATAGTTTTCTGTCTATTTGAATCAGATAATATTGACCAGATCAGACTTGTTGCATTGATAAAACTTATGCTTTTGCTGATGCAGTGTGCTCATTCACCAGTTCATCAGGGAAATTAAATCTGGTTGCACTTCTGTCAAGAAGCCAGTAGGATATCACTACGATAAGGTCCCAGGCTTGTTTCTTACAGGATATTCTGAGGCACCTTATTTTGCTCTCTCTTTTTGAACCTGTTAATTCAGTATGAAATACTGAAACTTTTGATTGGTCAGAGAGACAGCAAAATGAGTATGTCCCTGACTACTGGTGGGGACTGGCTGTAAGGGGAGGTCTCATTTCATGGATACATGTCCTGTTTGAAGTCAGCTTTTTTTGCAAGAAGAGGCTCTTGTTTGTCTTAGGCAGCCAATGCTAGAAGAGAATTTACGTCTGTGAATCCTCAACAGCACCTTCTTTCTGCACACATAGCCTTTCTTGAGGAGTCATGTTTCTCACTGGCTGGCTTGGGTAGCTCGCACCCAATACACTGCCTTCCTGAATCCTGTTCCTGGGCTCCCTCGGGAGGGGAGACCAGGCTCCCCAAACACCAAAGAACCAGACACCATGGCGCTGTTCCTTAAAACAATGTGGGAACAAGGCATTTCCCAACACCAGGGAATAAAGTGACATCAAGTTGCACTTGTGTCGCTTATCTTGTTTTCCAGCAGGGTCGAGATGCCTGAGTGCAAATACTAATTTAAAATGGTTTTGTCTGCTCAGACTAGAAGTTCATCCAGACATAGCAATGCCAATAATGGTCCAGTTGAGAAACAAGGCGAAGTTAAACTGTTACATTGACTCTTGATGCAGAAGCTACTACTTTATTGCATGGAGTGAAATAACATGAAGAATCTATGCAGAACAACCATTGTATAACCTGGTGGATTTTTATTTAAAGGTTATGGTGTGTCATTTTGCAGGTCTATACATGTCATTAAAAATAGGGCTTCAAGGGACTGTGAGAAATCACCTGGCTGGTGTCCCTGACCCAAGGCAGACTCACCTGTCGGGAATGGTTTAGATAGTGACATCAGGGTCGCTGTAAATCTCCAGTGGTGGAGATTTTGCAGCTTCCCTAAGCGATGTGTTTCGCTGCTCATCTGTTCCAACCACCAGAAAGATTTTCCTTATGTCAGAATATCTCCTGTTGCAATTCTGACCTTGTTACTCTTCTCACTGAGCATAGGAAGACTTTATGTCTTTCCTGTGTATGAAATTTTGCCATTTTTCTTCATGGTCTTTTCTAGACTGCATAACCCTGATTCTTTCATGAATTTGTTCAGAAATCTGAAAGACTTCTACTACATTCACATTAGTCTAAATTGTTCTTTAAGTACAATACTCAAAACTGGATACAGTTTTTCCAGCTAAAAGTCTCATCTGTTATTGACTAGAAATGAAAACTTACGGGTAAAACATGTAAGAGTCTGTTTATTCATCATGTTGTAAAACTGTTGCAAAGTCATGCAGGTGGGATGTTGAGTCACATTCAAGTTTCTGTTTACGGTAATCCCCAGACACTTTCTGGAGGAGCTGATACACTGTCATAGTATTTATTTTGGGGTTTGGTATTTGATTATTCCTACATGTAATACTTCATCCTATTTGTTTCAGATCATTGGTGTTGATAAGCTGAAAATTCCTGCTGTCCTCTAAAGAGCTCTCAGTTCCTACCTTGGAGTGTCTCAGATGTGTACTTTAGCAGCATCTGCATCACCTACAAAAATATAAATAGTTTTGGATAGATAGACTACCATGGAATTGTCTAATACAGTATTCTTAGTTAAAAATTTCATGTTTTAAAATGGGCTTAAGGGGAGGCTAGAAGAGAAATCCATTGAGAGGTAGGTACTAACACAGAGGAACCACATCTGCCTCTTAAAGCTTGAGATTACTAGAAGGTCCCACATGTGCATCCCCTGTCCTTAGTCTATGCCCTAGGTATCCACTTTAGGCTGCTTGTCTGAGACACTACGTGTTTGGCCATGTGGGTCAGAACAAAGATCCATTTTTCATTTCACTTGTGTTCTCTGTATTGATACTTAATTATGGAACGCAGCTTTTCGGCCAGTTGTGCCACCCATTGTATAGACTAGAGGAAATAGTTGTATTTCCCTACATTGTTATGAAACTGGCTTTTGAAACAAAAGGTCCGCGTTACCACATCTTTTGCCATTTCCCTATCCACAGCACTTGCTCAGTTAAGAAAACTGGGGCCACGTGACATGATTCCCTCTGCCGGTTCTGTGCCAGTGGGTTTTTTCCAGGAACTGAAGTTAGGTTGATTTGGTCTGGAAGTCTTTGGCTTCTCTTCTTCCTTGTTAGGCACCACACATTTATTTCCTTCTCTGTCTTTTAAAATCCCACCTACACTGCAGAATTCTCCAACACAGTTGCTCACTGTGCGGGTGCCCTCAGAGACGTCCTGCGCTGCCCTTCCCTGGGAGATAAGCAGCTGCCTTGCTCCGGGTGGCTGCTTTGAAAACAGCCCAGACAGACCCCAATGCTGACAATGGGGCCATATTTTTAACAGTCGGAGACTTTCAGCAGGACCATCCCTTCCTGCAGGGAGTTACCACTTGGCTACCTGATTCTGTCGTTTTCCAAATTAGAGAAAGGAAAAAATTTGGGAATGCTGCAAATAGTATTCTGAGTTGAATAGTCCCACTGTATGTAATGTAGCTTGTATTACTGTATATACTGTATCTTTCTTGTTTGATAGAGATAACTGCTTATAATTTTTAAGGTAAAACCATAGTCACTACTGTTACTGTAATCTTAATATAGTTCTCACATAGTTAATCTTAGCAGTTCAATCAGATTACAAGAAATGGAAACTAATAGAGAGGTTGATTGCCAGATTAAAACTGAAATGCCTAGAGCTCCTCTACTGCTACATTTTTATGGCTTGTAAACTCGCACCTGTCTCTGCTTGGTTACGGAGATACATCCTGGTTTCAGCTGGGATAGAGTTAATTTCCCTCCCAGTGGCTGCTGTGTTTTGGATTCAGTAGAAGAATGTCGGTAACATGGATGTTTTCAGTTGTTGCTAAGAAATCAAGGACTTTTTCCAGTTTCTCATATTCGGCTAACGAGCAGTGTGCAGGAGCTGGGAGGGAGCACAGTCAGGCAGCCAGCCCAAGCTGGCCAGGGGAAATATTCCATACAATAGATGTCATGCTCAGTTTATGAATGGGGGTTAGCTGGCAGGCAGGGAGCTCTCGGCTTTTCTTGTTTCTGTGGGTTCAAATCCTCTCTTGTCTGGGAGTTTGAACTTTTCCAGGAATTTTGTGAAATTCATTTTCTGGGGTTCTGTGATTGCTGCTCAGAGACTGGCTCTGAATTAGTCTCCAGGTGGTGAGAAAAATTGTACCATATATAGTTTGTTTGGGATATTCATTATTATCATTGTTGTTAATAGCATTATTAGTAGTACTGGTATTTCCTTTGTTGCCTTATTAAACTGCCTTTACCTCAACCCACAAGTTTTACCTTTTGTCCATTTCTCCTCCCCATCCCACTGGGGGAGGGAAGGGGAGGGGTGGGCGAGCGGCTGTCTGGTGCTTGGTTGCTGGCTGCCAGGTTAAACTGTGACAAGATATCACTGTTACAGAAAAAAGTAGCCAAAATTTTAGAAGAGTCACTGTTTTTTGTTCTGGTATACTACTCATATATATATCTGTTTGTACAACTAACTTGCTTAGCATTAGTGGCCAACTTTACTGATGCCTTAGGCCACATGCTGTGACTCTGCCACCTGAATACCATGAACTTTCGTTGCCAAGTTCAGTGAAGGAGGGTCCCAACGACTCAGTTGCAACTAGAAGATGAGGAAGTGGTCCATTGACAGCAGCAGGGCCTCTTTGAAGATAAGGGAAGAATCTTCAGCCTGCCCAAAGACAATGGAGGGCCCCAATGAGTGACAGGCCCTAATAACACCGTTCAATCAGCTGCCACTTGGAGAACTTGTGTGGGGCAGGAACTGAGATTGTAAGGGTAGAATTGCCCAGGGATTTCTTTGTTCCAGGTCCCTCTCCAGAGGCACCCAGCTTGAGCTGTTCTACACTGCTGTGCCACTCAGTAAATTCATCTGGCGCAAGTCGTGTTGGAGACTCTGGTTCAGGAAACCTAGGGTCGAGCCTGAGGGATGAGGAAGCACCTGAGACTGAGTGTGTGTGTGGGGAGTCGAAAAGGGACACCCATCGGCTCACTGCGAAGGGACCCCCGGTCCCAGCAGTTAAAGTCTCGGGTGGTGGGTGTGCAGCTCCTTGAGTTATGGGTGAATGCTCGGGCAGCAGCTTCTCCCTTAACAACCTCGAGAGCAGTGTTCCCCCTAGTTTTCTTGAAGACAGCACACCATTTACATTAGTGTTCTTTGCCAGGTGAACAGTGACGTCCCGTTGTCTCTAAATATTTGCGCTGTTCAGTGTGATTCTTTTACAGCATAACCAGCAGTACGCCTCCCTGCCACTTTTTATCTGCGTGGTTAAACAGAATTGGTTTACTGCAGTTTGTCTAAACGCCTGCAGTACAGTTCTTGGCACGTGGCAAGTAGCTGTGTGAAACATGGTTATCAAAACCAAGAGTAAGAGAGAAAGCTCTGGAAGCAAGTAAAGGATTAGAAGTTGATCAACTTGATGTAAGAAAAATGACAGAGCCATCTTTCAATTGTTATTATTCCACAAGAAGCTCTCCTTCTGTAAAAAGTCAGCTGTTATGCACTGTTTAGCTGTCTTTCCAACCACAGCACATTGCATCTAAACGACCTAATCCACTTGCTGTTTACAAAGAACATTGTATGTGAAGGCCAGGATTTATAAATATGTGAGTATTGGCGGACCCTTGTATTAATCCAGAAGTTTACCTAGACCAACATCTTCAAACGATGCAGCCTTCACAGAATTTAGGTTGAAATTCAATTACTTGAAATGGACGCAACTCCAAAAAAGACTACTGAAATTGTAAATACAAAGTGCTTGAAATAACAGCTTTTTAAAAAATTACTTCCTGCCTTACAAAGAACTAAACTTACAGCTAAATCTTAGCATTAAGATGAGCTCATTAGGCACAAACCTCCCTTTCCTACATATAACTGGAGAGAGGAGCAGCAGACCTTTTTCTTGTTCATTCACTTTTAAGATAAAAATTAATTTTCAGTGTTAGACTCGTTCTTAGCTTCTGAAGAGTGAAAAAAAGCAGTGATATGATCTGCATGCTCTGGGGAGTTTGAGTTTTACAGTTGTTTTTAGTCATATGAAAGTGATGACTAATATTTGCAGTTCTGTCTTCAAAACAGGTCTTTTGATGCACTAGAATGTCATTTTGGTATTTTTCGACATATAGCGCGCTAATGTTGTGTATAAATTTATGAGTAAGATTTTTTTTTTTGTACTTGGGTCCAATATTTAGCAAGCAGGACTAAATGCATTGTTAAAGTTCAGAAGAGATGCTGGCATGAGGAAAACTATTTAAAGGTTATCACGTTATCAACTTCATGAGTCTCCCTCTACAGTACCAGCTTCTACCGAGAAGGCATTTTGTGCTAATTTAAGAAAGCCTCAGAACTACTGAAAAGAAAACTGCTGACCTGTAGCAGGCAAACTTATTTCATCTATAATACATAAAAGATCAGAATTTCCTTTTGCAGAAACTGTGCTGAGTACACAACTGGGAATCAAGTATTAGCTGATTAATGTGTTGTTAAAAGACAACTTAAACTTCCAAAAGTAGTTTAATTAGAGATTAAAATTATAAGGCTGCATAAAAAGCACAGCAGTTATCCTGAATTTAAAAGATGTTTAGAAAGACAGACATGAAATTAATGCAATTTCCCTCATAGCAAAACCTTGAGATTCTGAAGAATAATTTATATTTTACTCGTTAGTTCATCGTATCTTTGGCCAGAAAACCTGTTGCTACAACTAAGCAAAGTGTCAGACGCCAAGATTCACCTGAGACATGGCCAGGGAAATTAAAAAGTGGATAGACAGTGGCTAATACAACCGATTTGTCAAAGATATTTCAGACACAAAGATAATAGCTTTTAACATTTTCTGTCTGTCTCAGAAGCACTGGATTTAACTGATCTCAACATCACTTGAGAGTACAATAGTTATTGAAAAGAACTTGGAAAACACCTTCATATTTAAGAATAATGTTTAACCATTGGAGATTAGGGTGAACATTATGGGGGAAATGCATGCAGTTTTGCAGCAAGGCGTGATGGAAAAAGCTGATACTAGCTAGCAATCGGAGTCAGCATACCAGAGAGACACCTTGGGTATGTCACTCTCCTCAGCAAACCATAAACTTGTAAAAGAAGCAAATTTATCTTAACTGGTGTATCTTTGTAAAGTTTTCTCACTTCAATAATTTTTGCAGCAGGAACTGCACTACAGGTGCAAGGGGCAAAACGCTACCAACAGATCCAGGTTTGCAGTAGGTGCTAGAGGAAAATAATGCTGCGATTGCAAAGCTAAGGGAATATTTTGGCAGTTTCTAATTTGTCACAATAATTTATTGCTAACTTGTTTTCTGTATTAATACCAAAATACAGTGACACTTCAAATTCTCTAGAGCAATATATTAAAAATTGCACTTTTAAACTGGAACATTTGTCAAATCTAACAGATTGAATAACTGACATTTTCCAACTATAACCTCTGAAATACTGAAGTGCAAACAAGCTTACTTCAGCATAATTCTATATCCAAACTTCAAAAATGGTCTCTGACATTGTCGGAAATGTAAACTTTTTTCAGTACCAAGGAAGTTTGTATTTCTGATGACTTTTTTTTTTTTTGAGAAGAGCTTAAACCTTCATCGGCATTTTTGTATGAGCTCTAAGTCACACCTGACTGTGTGGAAAACAAGCTACTTGTTATCGATGTTTTCAATGTGAATCTTAAGCAGCAAAGACCTCTTAACATGAGCCTCCTGAGTTTTAATGTATCGAGATGGTGATACATTACACATGTATGTGATACATATATATAATAATATATATATAATATGTGTATATATACAAACTACACACACCCCATGTATATATAAATATTTATACAGTGAACCTACTAGGGCCAAAAATCTTTTGCAGCTATTGCAGCCAGTTAAGGTACAAGCACAATCATCAGGATTCACCAACCAAGTACTGGATATGCCAAACATTAAAATAAAGTCTGACAATAGGTGTGCTTTTACTATTCTCATTTTTAATAGTGCAAAAAAAAAAAAAAGTCAGTAGTTTACTATTTTAAGATATTCCTAATTCTAAAAATACTTCTATTTGCAACCAAAAAAATGCAGTAGCTGTTGCAAAAATGTCAGGAAAAATATTTGAGGCCAAATAAATTACTGTAATTGAGTTTCACGAAAACATTATAAAACTGTTAGTCCTTTATACAACCTTAAGAAAAAAAAGCTTTAAAAAGATCTTTTCCCCTTGTAGAAGGGCATGTTGGCAGTGTGTATAAAGCAAATACAGTAAGTCCATTTGGAGCTCAAGCTGTACAGAAGTCAATATGTGCTAACAGTTCTCTATGCTGGCTTGTTGGATACTGCACTTTACATCTGGGACACTCGAGAAAACTTTCATCAAGAAGGCTTGAATGTTTCAGGGGAGGACTTCTGTCATACGTGGTCAGCTTCTCTTCAAACGCAGCTTCCAAATCTTCTTCCGGTTCCATACGTCCAGATTCCTGGAGTTTCTGGAAAAGGACGTGTTAGTGCAGGACTGAGGCATGCATGCACGGATTAAGTACTGTAGGAAGGAGGTCTGATGGCAAACAAGCGTTGTGTGTGTTACGGTACTAAAGGTGGAATGCTAGAGATGGCTAAATGCAGTTATGCTCCTCGTGTTGATAGCAGAGGGCCTGTTGTACAATTCTAATACTACATTTAAATTAAACTGTGGGTAGCTTTTCTGCAGACTACGACAGGTTTCTCCAATGTCTGACTGGGAATCCATCCCCAACCATCCTCCTAGCCACTCACACACTATCCTTCTGCAATAAAATTATGCCTCAGTCCCCTCTATGTAGGGTACTGCCTAGTTACCTTCTCAAAAACTCTGCCATGACTTTCTCTTCTCCTCCTGATGCCATGCGTGAAGTTTCTATGTGTGAAGGCTGTCCCTAACTGTGAAATGCACCCGGCTGTCTATTTGACTGCTACTCCTCCTGAGCGCAGAGAAAGTCAAAGCTGTAACCCACCTGCTCTGCCCAAACTTCTGCTCTGCTCCCAGCAGCAGCAGGTTTTCCAGCGGCCTCCTCTGGCAGCAGCAGTAACTGCAAGCCTAGCAATCGAGGCTCTCCCAGTGGCAACACAACAGTGAAGAACCTCGGTATCTCTGAATTCATTCCATTCCCTTCCTCATTTGAGAAAATACTTCCAAGTTGCATACAACTAAAAGGGAGAGCAGTCTGCCAGAGTCACAGAAGAATTCCTCTCATCCACAGCTTGTCAGGAGCTTTTGCATTTGCCTTCTCTGTAAAAAGCACAGCAGCCCCAGACCTGATCTAATGAAGGACATGGGTATCCAATTTGCATTTTGAACTTCATTTAAAGTAAGTTATTTAATTAAATTTTAAGTAAATTTAATGCAGTTTTGACAATCCTATTCAGCTATCACCTAATCTTACAAGATACCTTATTGTAGAGTTCCAGAAGCACCAACAGTCAAAATGCATTTCTGCTCAAGACCAGGGGAATCCTGGATACAACAGAGCAAAACAGATCAACGGCTTGCTTAATGCTTAATCCTTCCCTAGAAAATTCTCCATTAAGTCTAGGGCTCAAATCTAGGTGGCTTTCTTTGGGCTTATGTAATACACAGCAAACAGACCACGGCCCTCACAATACAACAAATGTCCTTTTTCATAATAGGGAGTTCATCTTTTTGGAAATGAAAAGCCCAGGTTTTAATGACCATCCTGCATCAGATGGAGGCGGGGGAGGAATTCAACTTCAGTATTTAAGGACTGTGTCCTGTTCACCAGCAGCAAGTCTGAGTAGAGGCATACTGCAGCTTTGTCATTGTGCAACAGACAAAACTAGATACACATCTGAGATAAATACAGTTATGTTCCATGCTCAGCAACCCGACTCTTCTCGATCTCCTGCAGTACTACTACTCTGTGCGTGCTGTAGAGAAAAGTGATGCCTAGCTAGTTGACATAGGCTTCCGCACCTTGGGGCCACACACCTGAGGGATGCAAGGGCCTACAGTGAATACCTGATGACATTAACAGAAGACTCACTATGCTTGAAATAAGACCTGAAAGTGAGAAGATGTACATTTATGCAAAATCCCTCACTAAATTCACGTGCAAGTTATTCAGTACATACCAGAGGTTCCAGACGGGTTATTTGCTCCCTGGCCTTGCGCAGTTCCATAAGGACTTTGTTTAACTGATGCTGCAAGTTCTGGCGATCAAGCTTTTCATTCTCAAAGTCTGTGGTGCATATCTGGATCTGGCAATGTCCCAAAGGGAAAATTAAAGAATTAAAGTCAGAATTATTAAGAATTGAGGGGGGAGAGAGAGGGAGAGAAAAGTTTCCCCTTTAAATATATGAAGTTTTACTCTGCTATCATATCCTGAAATGATATTAAAAAAAAAAAAAGAAAGAAAAAAAAATCACTTGTTGCTTTCACTACAGTGAAATTCATACATGCCTAATTATGAAAATCTTCTCCCTTAGTACAAGTAGAGTTTGAAGTTATTTTGGTTGGAGGGTATTTCAAGCTGTCTTGCAGTCTTAAACTGAATATTTTATAGGAAAGAATATAGTGCAAGTTCTCATTAAAGTGCCAGTTTCTACTCCAGGATCTTTCTTGTAGCAAGACAGTTTAGACAGAAGCTATGGGTAACATTGTACACCCAAGCTTAGAAAGTAAATGTAACTTTTTTTCCAAATAACATCATCTAGATCTGTAGGAATGTATTTGGAAAAAATAAAGAAGATACAAATAATTGCATTGCCATCTTTTCTATAACTTTATCAAGAGTATATTACAAAACTTCAATGAGCTGATCGGTTTTAGGAGGTTTCCCATACCTAATGTGGGGCTGTACAGCTGAACAAGTGATTGTGGAGAAAACAGCACCAGGTTTGATCACATCCTCTTATCTGTAAAAGGTTACAGATCTTCCTCGACAGACATGTCAATTTTTAGAAGCATCAAGAGATTATTCACCAGTTGAATATTCATGTCTAATATTACTTTATTTAACTTCATTTATTCTTAAATTTGAAAAGCTAGTCTAGGAAGCCTTTGTCTGTAATACAGATTAAGTATCAGCATCTTGGCATATAATTCGTTACCTGTTGTTCCAACAAAGCTATCCTAGTGTGTTCCTCCTGCTGTTTGCGCAACGATTTACGAAGAAGTTGCACCTACAAGGTAGAAAAACATTTTTAATAAAAAGCTTCCACATACAACAGTTAACAAGATTAACAAATAACGAACTTAAAGAGGGATGGATGTATATTCGAACACCAACAGAAAAATGTGTGCCTGTTATGCAACAGCCAAACCCAATTCACATATCTCTACTTCTCTGGGGAAAACCCCAAGGAAACATTAGCATTGTATTGAAAAGAGGAAATGCTGGATGATGTTATCATTAAAAAAAAAAAAAAATTAAACAACTTTCCTAGGTGATTGCTTGGATGCAGACAAAAATCTACACACAAAATCTACGGCTGCACTAACATGCCATGATGTTAAAACAAACAAGCAATGCAACTTTTTTTTTTTAAAAATAGAAAATTTAAGACTCAGAAAGTACTATACTATAATGGATTAAGTAAACATAAAAAAGTAGAAAGATCCTCCATTACCAGCATGTATCAACTTTTATAATGAATGCTGTTGTTCAGCTGCAAAAAAAAAAAATCAACACCTTCTAATCATTATTAACCAGTGAGAACCAGCATGTGTTTAGAGAGCTAAACTGCTTCTTGTTCTGGTTTTAGCCTACTTTGGTGTCCAGTAAATTTTATTCTCCTTATTTTAATTTTCAGTTCTACAATGCCTTGTTATTGACCACAAACTTCTCCAAGTAGCAAGTCTCTCTTATTCGGATGCCCTGAGGACAGTCCTTCAGGGACAACTTTCCAGTTTGTCTTCAGCAAATATGTGATCATGATTTCATGTCCAGAAGAAAAAACAGATTTTTTTATTAGCGTCACCATGCTGATAGGAATATACGAAGACACCACTGTAACTCTCCATGTAGAGGAAGTAGCAAAGTCCTCATGAGTATTCCAAACAAAAGGAGGTAAGCACTGAATATTATTAAATACCAACATATAGCACATATGTGTCTGCGCCTGCCTTTGATCAGCCAAAGTGGTTAAAGTAATGGGTGCAAAAAAAGAAGGAATGAAGAATTAAGAACTTCACATATCAACTGAATTATTTCATTGAAGTCATCACGGTACTCTGTGGGAGATGGGCAAGCCCTGCGAACAATTAGAATCTGATGCAAAGGCAACAGGACAGATCTGACAACAGCATAAACCGCACATATTGAGCAGCCCGCCTGACAGGCGCTTCTTAGGCTCTACGGGGAATTACAGAACACTTCTGCGTGGTTTCTGCCATAGCCATCTTCAAGACAGTGACAATGTAAGGTCCGTCCCTTCCCCTGCTATCTGGCCATTGCTTTCTCATACTCAGGTGTGCCTGCATAGTTCTTATCCGTGGCATCACACGGAGAACCAAATGCAGGAACCCATCTGAATGGAAAACAAACAAACAAACCCCAGCTGCACGGCCCTCACGGCCGGCGGAGGGGCCACTATCCGGGGGCACAACTGCTTACCCAGTGAGTGAGAAACTACAAGCCCACTTGTGTGTTTGTAGCAACCAGGTGACAGCAAATGTCAGCAATATTCCATAGCTAGGACCACATGACAAAATAGCCTGTATGGACTTGAATATTGACCTTTCCTGTTCTCATTTACTATTAACCTTGAGGATGAACTAGATTGGACTCCATTAAGTATTCTCTCACTTGTCCCTCTTGTCCCACAAGATCAGGGAAATAAGTGAACAAAAAAGTTCCTTGTTTAAACAAGGAAATTTCACGTAAGTTTGGATTTTGATTCAAAACAATATATTAAAGAAAGAATTCAGTTCTAACCACAGGGACATGAGCCCAGACATACATAAAGAACAGTTACCAGAGCAAGTGAGTGATGGTCCATTCTGATTAATTATGACTTTTCAGTTCTCTTGATTCTTTGCTAATGATCTTAAAACTCCAAATACATCCACTTACCTGACATAAAAGGTCTTCAGACTTCTTCTTTTCTTCTCTGAGCTGTCCTTTAATACTTTCGTTTTCTTGTTTTAGTCTCTGCACCTTCTCTCCTTTCATTTTATTTTCATTTTCTAAAGTCTTCATTTCAGCAACCTGCTGCAACTGCAATAAGGCATTTAAACTCATTACTTCTTGTTGTGTTTCTTCGTACTTCTTTTTGAATTCGTTAAGTTCAGATTTCAGCTGGGTTATAGTGTGTCTTTCAGTCTCAAGATCACTCTTCGCAGTTAGTAACAGCTGGTCATAGTATTTTTGTTTTTCTTCTTGTAGTTGACCTTAAAGAGTCAGAAATAATTGAGATAGTAATGTGGGGGGAAAAAAATCATTTAAAACTCAGAACACCAAATCTTTGACAGCAATTTAAGGCATAATGATAGAAGTTGACATTCTAGGCTATTACACAGCTCAGATTGGCACCAGGCTTTACTTAAAACAGCTTTCAATACTTCTAATGCAGTAAAGTCTCCTTACCAATGTAGTTACTGGAAAACTACAACTTGGCTTGCGTATAGCATTCTGTGCTACAGCCACTTCCTTCACTAACCCTTACAGCAATATCATGTCCTTTGTCCCAGTGACACAAGCTCCATGGCCCACGCATAGTTCTTATATGGCCTTGTGCATTGTACTGACACATGGGAATCAAAGCCCAAAGACACTACGTTCTTACCTCCAGATTCAGGCTCCTCAGCCAAGGTTCTGCCATTACTCCCTCCCCAGAGGTACCCAGAGGTACTCTGGGGAGCCCGATGGGCTCTACTCCGCCACTGCTGACCATTTACTTCTAAATTGCAGATCAAAGGGACTGGGGGGGGGGTTTGATAAAAAAATGCCTACTTCTTGGCTAGTGATTGTTACTTAAACCAGAGCTTGAAAAATTTCTGCTTGTCAACCCAAAAAAAGTTTACTACGTGGAAAAAAAAAAGGGGGGGGATAGTCTGTAGAAATTCAGTAGTAACAGAAAATATAACTAGAAGCAGAACAATGAATGCAGAATTTCACAGGCTTTGCTGATTTTTGGCACTGTAAATTTCTTGACTTTGATACTTTTCCTGTTGCAGGCTTCCCCTCATTCTTCCAAATGCAATTTACTACAGAAAGTTGTTTGCTTAACTCTTCTCCCTCCTCTCAACTATGAGCTAAGCCTTACCTTCTCGTTAGCAATACTCCTTTATAAGGTGGTGAGATCTTCAGAGATACCAAGTTCTTCCTTGGAAAAAGCTGTCACACCTAATTTCAACTTGTATAGCTAGGTTCTTAGAAACTTGGATCTCTGCTACTGTCTAGCTGCTTCAAGAGGGGAACTTTCTTATACCCTGGCTCCTAGTCTCCTGGCTGCTCTGACAACAAAGCCTTGACTGCCGTTACATTTCCTGGTGAGGTACTTCAGTCTGCCTACCCCTAAAATACTGTTCATAGGTTTCTAAACAGCACCAAAACAAGATTGTGATATTTTACTGTTTTCCATAAAGATTCAAACAGTAATACAGAAACCATGCCACTACACGTGAATTACTAAGTGGGAAGTATCTGTAGGCACACTCTTCCTCCAGACGATGCTAGTTCTATTTAGCGAATTCCACATGCAGGTCAGTTGTAGCATATACGAAATTAATGAAAGAAGCCAATTCCTTCTGGTTCTTCTGTTCAACGCAATTTTAGTTTTATTCTACATGCTGGTCAAGCACAACTCAAGACAATCTGAATGCAAGGTACCAAGAGGGTGCTCGTTATTGAGGAATTACATAGCACAGAAGTGAGCTAGGTGTGGCCAGATCCATATTGCAAAACACTGGTTTGGAAAGGTGCCAAAACCTACCACAGGTTTTCATGCCCTGTAAGAACTCTTTAGGTGAGTAAAGAACGTGGAGTTCTTGAGTCATTTTTACAATATTTATTTTGAAAAAAAAAACCTAACCTGATCCGCACCTAGCTAATAAATCCTTAATGCTTCCATTATGTAGGTTGAAAGTGTACTTTGAAGGCTGGGAGACATACATATATCTGTCTCAATGCTTTCTGCAAACAGAGAGGTTGCTAATAGAGTGTCAAGGCTGTTAAAAACCATCTTTGAAGTAGATAAGAACATGAAATATTGTCAATCAAGCAATGCTGCCACATGACAAGAAGCAAAGCAATTTTACTTCCCCAAGTTTTACCCTTAAGAAACCAAAATGTTAAGAAGAAAGTCTTGATTTTGTTTAATTGTGCTGTAATTTGTTTTTAGAAAGCTTATTCTATAGCAAATTATGATTTGGGTCACTTGTGGGGAAAAAATAAAGTCGATACCTTCTGAATTGAATTCTTTAGATTCTTGGTGACTAGCTATTTCTGACTTCTGTTCAAGTTCAAAGATCCTTCTAAGCAGTCCCCTGACATACGCTTCACGTTGCTGGTCATATAGTAGCCACTGCTGGTTTTTCTCAAGAGCCTTCATGAAAAGGAACAGAACAACAACAAAAAAGCCTCTGGTAATTTATCAGATTTTGAAAGTATTAGTCTTATTAAAAATATTAAAAGTTATATATTATACAGTTTAAAGATAAGCTAGTTAATTCTGCTGCAAATTGTAGTAATCTTCTCTGTGCAATAAACAAAACCCATCTTCATTTGGAAAGGTAACTCAGGTTTTGAGTGTAAGCTAAAATTGCAGCAATATTAAATACTGATTGGCTTATTTCTTGGAATGGGAAAATTACTTAAAACCGAAGTTGTTCATGAATCATGCCCAGATTATGAAGAATTCACCTTTCAATGTCAAATATAAAATAATAGATCTTGAAAATGGAATAAACTAAGACTGTATCATTGCAAAATGAAGCTTGTAAGAAAAACATGGATTTTATATCCGATTGGATCATAGAATTATTTGGGTTGGAAGCGACCTCAGGAAGTTTCTAGTCCAACCTCATAATATCCTAGACAGAGTCAGCTTCAAGGTCAGACCAGGTTATCTGGGGCTCCTGCTGTGTCAGCAACCACTTTGTTCTGATGTTCCAAGCGAGGTTTTTCAAAGATGATAGAAATATTGTCTTTTCTTTTTTTTGCAAGTCTTTTTTTAAATTATTGTCTTGTCACAAAATAATTTTAGGTATTATATTTTAGAGGGAAACATATCCTCTGAGGTCCCATACTACCCAAAACCATATATGGTGACAATTTGATTGATACAGATGATTTATACTTGCAATGTTGTGCATGAAACTTACATCTTTCAGTTGGTTTTCAACTTCATGAAGACTAGTTGGTGATCCAGTGCTGTTTGTTACAGTTTCCTGCAGACAAAGAACAACCTGTTAAGTATTTTTTAAAACAGGTGCTGAAACAGTAGAACTAGTCCTGTATAACTATTAATCTCAGATCCTTTTTAAAGGATCTAAGTTACATAGAAAATAATTTCATGTATTTAAAATAAAATCTCCTGGAAGATTCCATAAGTCTGGAACTCATAGAGTATTATTTAAATACACAAAAAAGCTAAGTGTTTTTTCTGTTTTCGTATCCTCATACCAGTTTGACAATAAGCCAGATCTATAGGAGCTGCTGGGGAAAGCTACAGACCTTGACAACTTCGTTGGGACAACAGAAGGATTATGAACACCTGGGAAACCACGCAAGCCTGTCTGGAACCATAAGGATATACTGACTTGTTTTCTGAGACCTGATCCACAGCAGAGCATTTAAAGTATGAGTTAGAGACTTCTTTAGACCCATCTAAAACCAGAGAGCAGTTAAAAGTTACACTTCTTTCATAACCTGACATGTTTATTCACTGCATGATAGAAAGCTTTTTGAAATTGTGTAGCTACAAGTCAGAAAGAACTTTAAGGAAATCAAAATCACAGAATCACAGAATGGTCAGGGTTGGAAGGGACCTCTGTGGGTCATCTATTCCAACCCCCCTGCCGAAGCAGGGTCACCTACAGCAGGCTGCACAGGACCTTGTCCAGGCGGGTCTTGAATATCTCCAGAGAAGGAGACTCCACAACCTCCCTGGGCAGCCTG
>Ga0065711_1035600_pt1 | contig 22078 bp, 13 predicted proteins | sample Hoacrofraction12_FD_59098 | JGI IMG/M metagenome (GOLD analysis project Ga0065711, IMG submission 59098) | Hoatzin crop microbial communities from Cojedes, Venezuela - Epithelial fraction 12 v2 (version 2) | ecosystem: Host-associated > Birds > Digestive system > Esophagus > Crop | place... | reverse complement strand
AACATGAGGAAGAACTTCTTCCCTCTGAGGGTGACGGAGCACTGGAACAGGCTGCCCAGGGAGGTTGTGGAGTCTCCTTCTCTGGAGATAGTCAAGACCCGCCTGGACAAGGGCCTGCGCAGCCTGCTGTAGGTGACCCTGCTTCGACAGGGGGGTTGGACTAGATGACCCACAGAGGTCCCTTCCAACCCCGAGCGTTCTGTGATTCTGTGATTCACGTGAAGGACTATTTTTTCACTGTCAGCGAGGTCTTTGGGGGCATCACTGCAGTGCACATAGTACTTACATAGCATATGAGCAGTGCAAACAGCAGAGACTGGAGACAGGAGCTGGAAATATTCAAACTTGCCTCCCCCTTTGTTGCAGTATTTCCATGGTAACCGGGTGCTATAAAAGGATTCTTGCTAAATACATTGCTTATGCTCATTCCTTGCTTTATATTTTTCTCTTCTAGTTATCAATTACTATAAAAAATAGTCTGCTGTGATGTTTTATTTATTTACTGTTATGCAAGTTGCTTTGTATCTATTTTTTTATTACTAACAGCATAAATTTTAAGTGCTTACATTGCCAGAGAAGATAGAAAGGTAAATGATGAGTCATTGTGGCAAAAAAAAATATAAACTCTGCCAATGAAAAAATAAAAAGTCAAGGTGAATATGTATATCAGAAAGTATCAGACACAGAGGCTTTTGTTCATACAGGTTTCTTTTTCAAGCCCAGTCCGCCATTTGCTGTTAGCTGTCCTATGTGATGCTAGCTTAGCTTCTATTCAGATACAGCAAGATAAATCAAATGTGGCAGAGAGTTTCCCCTTTCAGTGCTCTGCATTGCATATGAGAGCCTGAATGCTTCCAGGCAGGCAGCAATCAGTGGCAGTGTAAGCCAGAAATGACACGTCAGCCAAAGTTCTTGGAGTGCCATTCAGCTGTGCTCTTTATCTGCTAAAAAAACAGCTCCATTGGTGTGCCAAGGGTTAGCTAATGAACGACCACTGCTTAGCTGGGGAGCATCCAAACCTGCTCAACCATCAGACACCACCACATGCTGGGGATAAAAATTATTTAACAAAAAGTAAGGAGATTGGATTGCAGCTGCAGTCCCACTTTGCAATGGATGGCATTCAAACCCACCACAGGCATGAGACATGGCTCCCCTTTCTCTCATGCAAATTGTCAGTGTTGTGCATGACTCAGCTAGGTGGATATGCAGAGACTAGTTACAGGGCCCATCACCTGCCTTTCTGCTTCATATCACTGAATCTGGGAAGCTGGTGACAAATTTCTTTCCCGCTTTGTATGCAAAGGAGATGACGTACATGAGTCAGCAAAGCAGACTCCACTATCTGGCTTATCCTGCAGCTGAGTAATGATGCAGAACAGCCAGGGAATGATGATACTACTAACATCAGCAAAATAAGACTGTTCACCTGTCAGCTGAATGACAAAAATTAGGTCCCTCTACTACCACCAGTCAAATGGCAACTGGAAAGAAAAGGTCCAGAATTTCCTAATCTATGAAGTGGAAGGGAATAGCACGAGAAATTTGGGCAGCACTGCTCTACTGTGACTAGGTACCTTGGCCATTTTTTTCTGAAGAATTAGTTGGGAGTTTATCACTCTGCACCAAAAAAAAGAATATATACTCCACTGAAAGAAACTTGGTGTGTGTGTATAAATCACCATTATTTTTAAAAATTCACATAGAACTGGAACAGTAATGAAAAATTCTATGGAATATGACTGCTGGAAGGATGGAAAAGAACCCTTCAATTTCGTACCACACACTGTATTCCTTAATAATGGAACAAATATTAACAAACTATGTTGTAAAGATTTAATTATGAGAAGATGATGAGAAGGTCCTAAAAATCTTTATCTCTTCAGCTTTTAGTAGGGTCTGCATATTTAAAGAAAGGCTCAGACAGTGGAAAAACCTCAGGTAATGCTTTATTACTCACTATTCTTTTTGATTAAGTCCCCTGCCATTGATTCTTCTGCAAGAGCCTAAAACCATAACGTAGACAAGACGACCAACCATCTATTACAAATAATTCATAGCAGAATTTGCAATTAACATTATGTGAATAATCTCCAGACTCAGAAACTGAACTTTTTTTGTCAGACTATTGGATAAATAAAAAGGGACAACACTCTTGAGCAAAAATAACATTGAAATAAGGACGGATTTGTGAACGATTCAGGAAAAGTCGCTTGAGAAAGTTATTCCCATCCTTCAGTCATGATTGATGATTGCAGAAGAAACGATGTTTGACCAAGATGTTGGACCTACACATTTATTCTGGTTTACAGAATTTGATTTCACATATTCCCTTACCTTTTAAAGTGCCAGAAAACTACTATTCCTTTGTGGTGCCAGGATTCCTCAGGAACAATGTTTGCCTTTTCAGGGGCTCTGTGCCACACCTGGAGCACAGTATTTTTCTAGAAGTTTTGCTGAGGAAATGAGCTGTGCTGCTACTAAACATCCATGATGTTCAAACCCACACTTCTCTGCATATCACTGAATCAAGTCTAGCTCTTAGGCAGCTGTCATGTGTAGTGAAATGTTTATCTTTTTGTCGGTGTGCAATGGGGATCTGTCAGACACCTCACTTCATTCAACCACTGAAACAGTGTATTCACTTACGTACACAACAGAAAACGAGTGTTCACAACCATTACAGAAATTCAAAGTATGTTATAAAATCCAGCAAATTTACTGTATTCTAAGGCCCTGATCCAGTAATATACTTCAGAAGAAGATTCAGTAGTATCCCTGCCAGGTGCTTAATACAAGCTTAAAGTCAGCAAGCCAAAGGCTTGTAGTTTTTTCTTTCGGTCTCAGAAAGTTTGTTTTCTGATGACATATTTCAACCAGGTGAAGTAATTCAGTATTAAACCTAAAGTTGAAGTATTTCCAGTCAAAATGATGGCCAAGTTTAACTCATGCATTTTGACTGTCCACTAATTTCAAATTGCTTCACTCCACACTAGCAGATAAAATCTAAAAAAATATCCCTAATAAAAGTGTCAGTGGACATGAGTGAGATGAGAGTCAGTGTCCACCAGCAGAAACAAAATCGTGCAGACATCTGAATTAATTAAAACCATAAGTAAAGCATTTAGTGTGATCAAATGTTCATCTAAACCTGTTTTTCATGGGACTTCATATATGCAAAGATATTTTTATTCTTGTTGTTTTAATTTAAATTATATTATATAAAACCATAATTACATTATTGGAAAGAAAAATGCACAAATTAATGTCCTGCAATGAATGCCAGCAAAGGTCAGTGATAAGGATAAGAAATCTGAAGTTTTGGTGTAATCCCTGGTCTAACAAAGGGAGCTGGGATTGATACTTTGTACATTCTTTCTGCCACCATGTCCTACAGATTTTGGAAGAATTTAAAGATGACATGAGCCTTTACTCACTCCCTGTGTTCTAGTCTCATGCTAGGGCACCTTGACTTCCTAATAAAAGATTTATTTACAGTGCTAGAGTCCTAACAGGCTTAGAGATTTCATCCAATTAAAGAAGAAATAGTGAGGAAAGTGGTTTCAGGGATAAAGTAGGACCCTGCCATGGCAGTTCCTAGCCTCTCTGAAGCTAGGACTTCCTATAGCATAGCACCACCTCAGATTCTTCTCATGTATGAAGAAGAAGGTATTGCAGCCCAGCAGCAGCTCTGCCCCCCTCAGGGCTATTCCCTGCTGCTGGAACAGCAAAAACCAGCCAAAGCAGGAGACTTGGCCTTTTAAGGGTGCTGCTAGTTTTGCTGTCAGTGGTATCCACCTGATCAGTCTTTCACAAAACAGATTGCTGCTTTGCAAGTCTCTGAAATGCATAATCTTAGCAGCAGTACTACCAAATTAGCAGAAAAAGACAGATGAAAGTGATTTTTACTGTAAGTGGTTTGTATTATGTGTGTTTCACTGTCAAAAGAGCATAATTTGTCCTATTTTATGTTAGTCAGAACAAACTAGGATGATGACTTTCTTCAGACTTTAGTGTTTCTAAACCAAAAACATACTACACAATTAGTAGTGGATTTTCAACAGATATCAATTGAGCAAGACTGAAGACTTTATGTCCCTGGCATGAATTCCATACCAATATAGTCTTTACTTCCACTAATTAACTGTATGGTGAAAGACGTGCAGTGAGGAATACAAAGCTTCTAAATAGGAACTCAGCATTTTTTAATCAAGTGTGTACAACAATAATATCCTGTGGAGAGGTGACGTCAGGTCTTCCACTGTGTCAAGGGAGCTGAGCCAGTCTGGTCCAGCTGACAGTAGGATCTACAACAGCATGTTGATGTGTGGCTGGGGATTCTCTCTGCTTTGGTAACCCAAAGCTTAAGCTTCCAACCTGAGTAAACGAAAGAGAGATAGAGGAAGAGATGCTTCTCCTGAATGCTTCACGCTACCTGAAGTCAAATAGGATGGATTGCCCTTGGATGTGCTTCTCTTTCTTCTTGGCTATTCATGGAGTCTTACATGATAAATGTAGATCAGCTACCTGATCTTTAGGTGCCCAACTACAGTGCTGTGCAGTCAGGATCATAGCAATCATTCTGAGGGGGCTCTTTCAGACTTAATCACTCCCTGGCTAGGATTGGAACTGGTTTATTTAGTTCATTTTTTAATATTATTATAATTTAGCCACAGAGACTATATATTTGTAAGTAAAGATTAGCAGCATGATGTTTGTGCATTTTCATTGAAAGCGTTGCCAAAACTTCAGTGAATGGAATAACAACTCAGCAAGGTTTGCTGTACTTCAGCTCCCATAGAGGCAGCATGTGCAGTGCGACAACTCCATTCAAAAGTGCCAAATGGAGTCATTATGTTAATCGTTACCATAAGGTACCGAACACCCCCCCCACCAGTTTAAAGACATATTTAAGGTTATTTAGGCCAAGCTAATAAAATGTATGAGTTGACCTCTGTTGAAATTTTGGTTGTATTAATTAATAGCACATTTTTAAAGCACTAAAATGAAAACAAGTATGTTGAATAGGAAAATGGACATTTTCTGTCTCAGCTTTTCCCTCAATTAAAATTTACATGCATTCATTAGAAGTCATTTGTCTCGCTCAGCAACAACATCTTTTGTCTTGCTCAGCATCTGGAGTGGCTTTACTGCAAAAGTGATTCTTCAACATTATTATTAAAAAAATCTCAATAATTAAAAGTGGCCCTCAGTGATCATACAGTATTGGTGGCATGTGGTTTTCAACAGTCACCACCAAATGGTCTTCTGCATCAGCTGGTTTATATCAATGTTCTTCAGGGCGTCTGTGGGGTTATGTAATTTAATATTTATTCTAAAATCAAAGCCCGCTTAAATTCCCAGCTGTCCCTTATTCCCCTTTCCTACTAGAAAAATAAAGCCAAAGATAAGTGCTGTCAAGCAGTGCTGTGCCTGGCACAGGGCTAAGGTGTGACCAGCTCAGCTGCCAATTAAAGCTTTAACTTGTGCCCAAAAAACAAACTCGGAAACACTCATTTCAGGATACAGTACTCTCTAGAGCAAGGGACACTCTAGGAAAGCTGGCTTCTGCAAGACTGGAGGTAAAGAGCCAGGAGTGACCAACCTTTGAGGAACAAAGGTGTAGAAGAGCCTCCACACAAGCTGGGACTTGAGTCAGGAAAATGAGAGACCCAGAGAGCCCTACAAAGGCAAAAGCTGAAAGGAGGGGATGGATAGGGATCACTTGCTCATGGGCAGCGTGGAAATGATGAGACATCAGGTGAGCTATCAGGGAGCAAGTCCCTTACAGGACTACTCATGTTAACAGTGAAAAGGAGATTGCTGAATGAACCCCAGTATGGTGCCTTTGTGGCTGCTTCTATGTTCTTTATTCTAACTTTCCCTTTCAAGCTTAGCCAGCAAATCCACTCCGGGCAGCAAAATAGGCAGAATCTGAATCTGTCCTTCTAGGTGTTGATGGATGTTAGTGTTTACACCATGGAGGCCATGGGAGAGGGTGTAGGTTTGTGCTAGTGGCCTACACAAAGGAATTGCTGCCAGAGAGAAAAATCCAAAGGAAAAACATTAGAATCTCAGAATTTTGTCATTTTTTTTGGTGACATTCAAATTTCTGTGTCAAATTTATTTATATCCCCTTTTTGGAAAAGAAATAGAGTAACGTACAATACCTTGTTTAGCAATTTATTATGTACATGGACACTTCTATTGTAAGCAGGACTTGATGCTCAGCATACATGGTGTCTGAATTTGAATGTACCTTAGTGTTTTAGAGTTTGTAGCTAGCAGTTCAGACAGGGGCAGGATCCATTTATTGTGCTAAAAGTGGTATTTATCCAGTTCTTCTCCAGTTTTGCATGCTCCTATTTGATCTTGGAAGCACCTTGAGTCAAGCTTCTGATTTGTAAACATGTTTAACCACTTCTGCAATATGTCTTGCACTGAGCTGAGGAGCCTGTGGGAATTCTGTTCTGTTGACTCTCTGAATTTTTACAACTCAGAATAAAATGAGCCTCTGTCTAACATTACAGTTTTCAAACTGCCTCATGCCAGAGGCTCTCAAAAGGTGCAATGCTTTTCTGCCAGACAACAACAATAAACACAAGTCAACAGTAATACAATGCACATTTTCATATATTTATGACTTTTGCTAACTAAACCTGCTGTGTTCAATTACTGCACACTTCAGAGTAACTCCTTCTGCTCCTAAAACAAAAGGAGTGTCTGCAGTGTCATGGTGGTTGTTCAAAAGAAATACATTGCTTATTAACACATCTGGAGGGAGGGGGGCAATTGTCATGGAAAAGTTCTGGTTGTCATCAGAAAATCCAGAAACTATCCTCTGGGTTTTTTTTTTTTTTCCCAAACCTCAGGGCTGATGGTTGTACTCCCTATTTCAGTACCTAATCCCTGCGTATCTGTGAAGGACTGGAATTAAGCTGACATCTTCAAGATAAAAGTGCTTGGAATTAGCAAGTGAAGACAGTTTGAACTCTCAAAACTCTTCTCAGTAGAAGTAAAAGAAATATTATTATTATTATTATTATTATTATTGTCATTATTATTGTTGTTATCATCATCATCATCATCATCATCATCATTAATGATACCTGGTGTGTTTCTATGCATTCAAATTACAAGTTAATATATTCTGTGTTTTATATGTCTCCAAAGAGTGACTCTGCCTGGTGCTGGCGGGTCCATCACATCACCAAAAGCCTTTATGTCACCTTTCAGAGCACTTCTTTTTTGCTTGTTTGTGGCTGCAGCAGACCATATCTGCCTGCCCTCTCTGAAGCTTGCTAGCGCCCAGCTGCAGCACTGAGCTGTTTTGTGCAGCCGGGACACAAACCCAGCACAGAACTGCAGCAGCAGCGTTAATAAGGTGCCACCTTCTGATTGCTTAAAGATGTGCATCCCAAACTGGTAGTTTCTAAAGTCCCCTGAACAGACAAACTACTGGCCAAACGCTGTTGTTTGGTTGTCCGGAAGAACTCACAGGATGTTCAGTAGCAGGAGCACCTGGATTTGGATAGTGAGGAAACCTCCTTCCTTTAGATGTAAAGCAGTTCAGTAACAACACACTGACACAATTGTGAGTTATATTTAAAAGATTCCTGAGTACTTATAGGAACCTTAAGTTTCAGGAATATTTCCAAAGTCCTGTATGAATTTATAGCTTTTTTACTTTTGCTGGACTATCCTAAGATTGTGTTTATTGATTTTTTAATGTATGTTTCCTTTCTGACTTGTTTTCCACTATGATTTCATGAAACAACTGTGGCTGAACGATAAATCCTACCAAAGGTGTAAAGATTTTGTCTTCTGTGTGGTCAGGGTGAAGGCAAAGGAGGGGTTCTTGCTGGACTTAATCTCTGTTTCTCAAGTAGAAGTTACTACATTCTGTTCTTCCTGTAGTTAAGGTCATTTCATATGAATACAGCTTCTACATCAAGCCTCACATGGGCAAATTAAGAAGAACCGGAAAACTTTTGTATCAGACTTTGCAGGTGTGGGTAGGCCAAACAAGCCATGCCTAAGTGCTTATTTGGAGCAAATTTTATTGTGGTTTTGAGCTATTGGTATGGGATATAATTTGGTAAATTTTCAGACACATGATGCTTACCTGAATGTGCCAGTAGTACAAAGATGATACCAAATATAAGCATTCTGAAAAAAAAACAAAAAACAATCAGCTACAAACAAGCACCACACACTTCTAAATGCTTCCAGTGTTTGAAGTTTGTTTATGAGAGTGGCAGTTTCCATTCATCATTCCTTTCAACAGCAGTCTTCTAACATAATCTTGACAGTAAATTGTGGTTTTCTTTCCTTCTCCTCCCAGGAAAGAAGTACTTTGAAGGTACATCCACCTCCTGAGTGCTGTTCCCGTATAGGCACTGTAGAAAGGGCCAGCTGTGTGGCTGTGGGAGATTTAGGGAAACCCAGCTTTGTCACCGTGAGAGGAAAACTGTTCAGCTCAGAAGTGCCAGGCATTTTTTGATGCTTTCTGGGTTCAGGAAAACAGTTGTGCTCCCTTGCCATTCCCAGAGCTTCTCTTCTTCTTGGCTCTCCAGAGTTTCTGGTTTGTAGTTTGGTGGTCTCGACCATGTGAAGATTTGGGTGTGTGTGGTTCATGAAGACTGGTCAGCACTGACAACACCCTCCACCTTCATTTGCCATTCACAAATATCTGTAGAATCAGATCTTTTTTCTCAAGGTTATATCTTATGGTACATGTGTGCATTTTACTAACTCTTTATATGAGTTGATAGGCTCTTCTATAAAGTGCAGTGCCATGGGCTAATGTTTGTCCAAAGTGACATTTCTGTGTGTTTTTCAGTTTAACCTTTAGACTGCTTGTGTGCATACCAGTCATACACAGCTCACAGACACCCTCTCCGCTTACAGCTCTCTGCCTCATTGTCTGGTCTGTAAATGGACCGCTCTTTGAGAAGCCCAAAAGCATCAGCAAATGGACACGCTCCATCCAGTGGCTACAGGCAGCATATGACATATTTTAAAAAGACTGTAGAAGTGTCCTGCTTTCTCCTGCAAGCACATACACCCCTCACAACAGAAAGCAACATGCCCTTTGGACCTATGCTCATCCCAAATATGTTGTCTGTGGAATTCCTATTCTTTCATTCAACCAGTTAGCTCCCAGGATCTTCCAGGTAAAATAATCGTGTGTGAAGGTATTGTTTCTAAAAGCAGGGAGATGTGCATAACACCATTCAATGTCCTCTAATAGTGCTTCCAGCAAGAGTCTTCCTGTCATTCTGTGCTTCCAGACAAATTCTCTCTTAGTTGCAGCTATAAAAATGCACTGCAGTTGTACTTAGTACTGAATGTAAGTTGTACTTCGTACCTAATGCCTTTCAGTCTAGCTTTCTGGGGAAGCTCAGGTGCCCTAAGAATGCAGAAGACCTACTGGGAGTTCCTGTATACCAAACAAGAACATCTAACAGTTAAGGCTTTCTGTAAAAATGGAAACTTTTCAGCCAATAAAAATGGAGATAATTTTCTTTTTAGAAAAGCTTTATTTGATAGTAAGTCTAGTTCATGTTTCAGTAGTATCAGTGTGTGCAATTCTGGGTTTCCCAGTACAAGAGACATCAAGAAGTGGAGGAAGTCCAACCAAGGGCCACAAAGATGGATAACGCACTGGAAAATCTCTCCTATGATGAGAGAGCTGGGACAGACTGTTCAGCCAGGACAAGAAAAGGCTCAGAGGGCATCTTATCAGTGTATGCAAATATCTGAAGAGAGGGTGTAAAGAGGATGGAACCAGGCTCTTTTCAGTGGCGCCCAGTAACAGGACAAGAGGTAATGGGCACAAACTGAAACACAGGAGGTTCCCTCTGAACATTGGGAAACACTGTGAAGGTGAATGAGCACAGGCACAGGTTGCCCAGAGAGGTAGTTGAGTCTGCATTCTTGGAGATATTCAAAAGTGACCTGGAGATGGTCCCAGACAAGCAGATCTAGGTGGCCCTGCCTGAGCAGGGGTGTTAGACCAGATAACCTCCAAAGGTCCCTTTCAACCTCAACCATTCTGTGATTCTGTGATCAATGAGATAATGTCTTGCATTTGAAAATGTGTACTGTAAATCCTTTTTTCCATAGCTTGTTATTGTCATTATTCAGCCTTTGTAGCCTGTCTGCATCAAAGGAGTTGTTAAAATCAACTGAAGAGGTGTGAAGTGAACATTTATTCAGACAGGCTATTTCATTCAAGTATATAAAGAAATGCCATTGTCCAGAAACATTCAGAATCACTCTGTTTCTGGAAAAAAAAGAATGCTTTACCACCACTTTATATAAGCTCTACTTCTATAGGAGAGATGTCCAAATGATTGGTGCTTGCTTTTAATGTGCAAATTACTGCAGGAGAGTTATACCCATATGAGGACACCACTCTTTGAAACAGAGCTAATCAGTTGAAAGAAGCAGGTGGGCTTTCCTTATGAAAAGAAAGGAAGGTTCTGATGTTCTCACGTGTTTCAGAATAGCAAATTTTTCTCAAGATCATGCTTGTCTGAAAAGGGAAAAAAGTGATGACCTCCAGAAATAGGAATCTATTATTTAGGTTAACTCTGAAAATGACAAAGTTCCAGATTTGGAAGTGAATGAACAGAGCACATTAAAACAAGAGTTAAGCAATCTTTAATAAATATTGACATTTGCAGCCTGCCCTTGGACACAAATTATTTTTGACCTGGCCCATGTATCCTGATTATTTTCCTCCTCCTCTGTTTTGCACAACTTTGAAAAATTCAGGCCTGCCCAAAAACTTGCTTGCAAGTTCCTACTAAATATTAAGGCAATACTAAACTTTTCTGAGAAAACCTGGTGCTACTTTGTTCTTATTGCAATCGAATCATTCTCAATAGTTCCTGATCTTGTTTTTTTAGGGAATTTTTATGGAGGCCATAGTAGTGAGGAATATCTGAGCCTTCACGTAAAATAATAGCTAAAAGATTATGGCTAATGTTTGTGACTTCTTTTGTGATTATGTTTAGCAACAAAGCAAAAAGTATGAAAGCCACTCAGTATGCACATGATTAATAAATTACTCTATCTCCTAGGGAGCTATCTATTAACTGAGCACCTCCTTGCTTCCACAACCTAGTACATTAGCAATATAGATTAAAACATACATATACATTGCCAGCTGTCCTGCTGTATGAGGGAAAGCTGCTAAGTTACCCAAAGAGGGTCATTCCTTTCAGAGCTGACTTTCTGTATTTGCTGCAATGGGCTTCACTTAATCACCTTTCAGTGGCACCTAAAATCTCGTGTTTGTCATTTTTCTGGAAAAATGTGGGCTTTGCATCTGTGTGATAAATTTTGGGAAAGTAAAAGTCAAATCAGGATTCCTGGTCAAATACTATGTAAGTATACATTTTTAGTAAAGACATTTAAAAGAAAGTGACCTTTGTTGACTCTGTGTGGTCCTCTTAGCTTGATACCTCTGTCTGACCAATTTGGAAAGAATCTTTTGGAAAAGGATGGAAGGAACATTTGGAAATCAATGGACCATTTCTGTAAATTTTTCAGTTAATTAAAAGCTACCTTGAATGACATACACATTTATGTGAAGGCTTCTCAAAAACTCCACATAAAGATCAGGGTAACACTAAGATGTTAATTTTATAGATTTTTGAAAAAAAACTCAGTTTGTTTATACTGGCAAGTTCCATTAAAACATTAAAATTTTAAGCATCAATAGAAGTTTTAATTAAATGCTACAATTTTTCAACAGCTTCCTACATTTAAAAGTCCAAGGAATGTATACATAATTTTAATTAGAATCTGAGAATCACTATTTAGTATTCATGAGTAAGAAAGAAGTTTTTGTTTTTTCATACTGACCAAGTTAGAATATGAATAATTAGTCTCTGCTGTAAGTCACTCAGCACACTGACACACTGTTCATGAAGCAGATTATAGTCATCGCTGAAAAATGAGCATTAAATCACCCTTTAACAAAAGGTACCATTACATTTTTAAGGGTTTACTGTGAATCTTCATTAATTTGTGAAGATATTATCTTAACAGCTGTCTTTGACAGTACACACATTTGGTGCTTAGCAATCTGTGAAAATCACAGACAATGTTGAAACTCTGTGGCAGGATAGATGTGGGCTCTGCCGGGGACTGCTGAATGCCAGGAGGCCCTTTTCATATTTGTATCACTGCAGGACCAGCATGGAACTTTTGGACCAGCTCTGAAATGGTTAGATGCTGTACAAGCAGGACACAGTAGGACGATTCTTATTTCAGCATACTTATAAATCACATAGAATTTCCTCCACTTATCAGTTCTTTACTATGACTTCTAATAGAAATTGACCTAGATGAACTTTATTTTCTTATAGGCTAGGATTTTTTGTCCATATAATCATCATTTCTACCTTTGTTACTTATTGCTTGATGCAGGTATTTGATTTTTTATTGTGTTACCATGCTGTTACAGAGCAGTTTCTAACTTTTTAAAATAATTCTTATAACATGCTCACACAGTGACTCCTGATCAAGTCAGTGTCTTTGAAAGAATTACCTTCCCACTGGTTTAAGAAGGCATGTCCTGCCCTCCCAGTTGCAAGGTGGTACCTGGCTGCCTTGTCATGATCACCATGATGCAAGGTGACACGTCAGTTGAAACTAAGGCACTTATAGCAGAGTAACACTCGGGTTGAGAGCAGTAACTTCTATAGAGTTGTTGCCTTTGTTGCCGGCAGCCATGTGGGCTTACCTGAAATCACCATCCTGGACTGGGGTTTGCTTAAAAGCATTTCTGCAAAGCATTTCCACTTCTGAAAAAAACCCACACATTTCTTGTAGTAGTGAGACTTTAGTTTTTCCTGAATCTGCTGCCTGACTGAGCCCCAGGAAAATACATTCTCAGTCCTTGGCTATGCATTCACACTGAATTTGCTGTAGGTTGCATGGGACACCACACAAAAGATGTAAAACTCTGCGTTAATTCTATGACAGTTTTCACTTGTCGCCCCAGTGCTGTCTGTGCCGAGACTCGGGAGCAGCTGCTGGTTTTCCTTCCCAGCCTTGCGTCCCCATTTCAGACACACGCATGGGCTCCAGGCAGCAGCAGCAGCACTGTGCGCAGAGCGGCAGGAAACATTTGGTGTGGAAAGGTTCCCACTCAAATTATTTTAATTTTTCTGTTCCCAGGTGAAACTTGTGATGAAAACACAGCTGAAATTTTAAGTTGTAATCCTTTTTAGAATTATCTTCATGAATGTTATTCTTAGAATCATCTGTGGCAGCTTTTATTTCTCAAAAGCATGTTTTCTCACTGAAAAGCTATAGTTACTGAACTAAACTGAGCTAGAACTTGTGATAAAGCTATTGTAAAAAGTTTCCATCTAAGTCAGAAAATGAATGAGTTTAAAGCAATTTAGTAAAGATTATTTGGGTTAAATCATACCCTTATTTTTTCAGCAGGCTCTAGTTGCTACATATAGGACTTCTGCTCTTCGCGGAAACACAAGACTTGCAGGTGATCCTTGGGTCCTGAAATCCTCCTGTCTGCAGTTCTATGTACAATGGCATATATGTCATTTCAACATGAAAATAATTGGTCCTGCATCCCCATAAACATCCCAAACTAATGAGCCATGAAGAAGAAAGAGCGCTGAACTTTAAAGGTGGGGACATGACAACCCCAGCTTCATGCACTGACCAAACATCTGAATCGTGTTCAGGTTGTTGGGGTTAGGAAAGAAAAAATGACCAAAGCAAACAGCAGCAAGGAAGTAATATAAAGCACATATACAGTAATATAAGGTAATATAAAACTGCTCGGCATGGTTACCTTTTAGATACAAACAGACACCTGTAAGATTACACACTTTAACAATATTTTTGACAGTCTGAGAAAGGCACCTCACATTTCAGATGCTTGTGTATATTGGTTCGTACACTATATGGTCCTGCTGCTGAGAAATCTGCTTTTTACATCTTATTGACTCCCTTTTAAACACTTTGCAGGAGTCTGTGCTCTTCCCTGTAGCAGAATTTGCCCTGTGTACCTCCCTTCATTCCCTTGCTATTACTTGAAGCTATCTCAGACACAGAAATGCACATTTTCCCAAGCGCATCTGTTCTTTCTCTTTGGATGGATGTAAAATCTGGATGATATTAACTATGGAAAAGCAATATCACCTCTCTCTTACTTCTATTAGCGTCAGAAGAGACACGTCATCTAGTTTAACATACACAGAAGGTAAAACATATTACATAAAAACCCAAGCAGGCCTTTATGTCCACTTAGAACAGGCAAGAAACTAATTTTTCTTTTCAGTTACAGAAAACCAGAGAACAGGAGAAGAGAATCTGCTGAGGGATGACAACAGTAAAAGAATTTTACACACTAGAACACAGAGAAAATACAGTCTTTCCTTAGTAAAGACTTTAAAAGCAGTCTAAAAACTTTGACGATTTTCAATTAAGGATAAACAACTCTCCTATTAAGAACTTGATATCCAGTTCCTAATTCCAGGTGTTATGATACCACAAAATACCTTTTCTACAAAATAATATAGATGTGGAATACTTCTAATTTTAAAGTTTTTTGGGGAGAAGCAATATTAAGTCAGCCTGCATGAGAGTTGATGATATGAAGACTAAACACAAGTATTTTGAGTTATTTTTCCGGAAAGATACAATGTGCAGTCAAGTAGCCCTTGAATCAGGTTCATTGAATGAATCCATGCTCTGTTAATTCATTAAATGAATTAATATGCTCTGTTTCACATGATGGACCTATGCCTGCCACTATTTGGGGTAGTTCATTCTGAGGGCTGTTCTCTGAGCTAACCTCACACACCGTTACATGCTTTTTTCATCTCCCAGCTCTGGGAAGATCTGTCTGGGTTGCTTCTGACTCTTGCGTCTCTCTCTCTGGAGAACTTTCCATCTTGGATGCTCTCTCTCAGGATTAGTACTCAAATAAGGCCCAGAAAAAGGGCTTTAATGATTGGCTTTACTATCAGACTTCATTATGTCATAACTCCTTTCGACATTAGTAAGTGGATTCGCTGAACCAGAGCTGAAAGACTAAGCTTTATATCTCCATTCTGAAACCCTTCACTACCTAACTTCATGGATCTGCAGATGAACTAATTTGTCTTGTTAGCAGAGCAGAACAAAAAATAAAAATTTGCCTTTCTGTGCTTCCATGCTCCCACAGGCTCTCTATGCTTAGTTTCAGAAAAGAGCCCCCGAAAAGCAAAAATGAAACCTTCTACTGAAAGTAGATTTCTCTCTGTCTCTGTTATTTGTGTCCCAAGCATGTTGAACAGATGCTGTACTCTTGCAGCAGTTTTGGTGTGGATTCTAATCAAACCCCATACATCATTTGAGTGAAACATGCAAGTTGAGGGTTTTTTGAAATGCTGTAATGACAACTGGGCAGAATGAAGGACAAAAGTCAATGAAATGGAAATATTCAGTCCCATTAAAGACATGGCAAACACAGCCTAATTTTCTGCATTTATACTAAACTAGTCCTTTGCCTTACCCACGTCAGTAATTTTGCATGGTTTACAAGCAGAGCTTTCAGATTATTACCGGCAAAGCACTCTCTCTCTTTTTCGATGGCAATAAATTCAGAGAAAACAAAAAATAAAAATATATTTTAAAAGCTTTAAGATTGTCTGTGTTTCTACTCCAGAGCCTTGGGGACCTGATTATTCTCCTCTGCAAAGGCACATCCAGTAGTGGCTTAGGACTGAAGATCGCTGAGGACAGCAGACGGGCTCTTCTAACGAGTGGGCCTGGTCCCGCAGCCTGAGTATGCACCTCACGCTGTCACTGTTCCCATGCCCTCGCTCTCCTACTGCCAGGGCAGTGTCTACACTGCTGCTGCATTCACTTCTCTGAAACCACCAAGCAGTGCGAGCTAATGAGGTGACAGCTAAAACATCAGAAAATGATTGACTGCGTGGATAAAACAGCTCTTTCGATCAATCTCATTTTGGGGAAGGAAGATAAGAGATTGGGATTGGATTTGGATAGAGATCATTGCAGAGCTATAAAAAATATTACTAAGATTAATGTCATTTTGGAGTAGTAACTTCCCAGACAGAGACAAAAGAACAAATAGCTTGTGCAAAAGGATTATAAGTTACGTTGGTTTGCAGTAGCAGGGACTGAGTGACCTAGCATCGTCTAATAGTTCTGTCTTCCTAATGTGAAACCAGCCCAGCTTCCTTTTCTGGTGAAGACAGAGTATGTGGGTACATCCTCTGTTCTCTAATTCGTATCCCACAAATGGCCAACCAAGCCGTGAAATTTTGTAGGGGACTTCTGGGATATTACCTGGTCACTGACCAGGAGAAAAACAAGTTAACTTTTTCAAAAGCTAAATGTCTGGCCTACACAGGTAAGTTATGGCCTTGCTACATAAACTTGACTCTCCTGAGGAACAATATCTGTGCGTCTGCTCTTGGTATGAGCCAAACATTGAAGAAAATGCATTTTGTTAAGTCTCAGATTTGCTGTCAGTGAGCTGGCAGCTGCCTGAGTCTGGGAGCCGTGGGAGCTCAGGCCTGAGGTGGCTGGGGCAGGACCCCCACGCCGAGCACCTTTGGGTGGTGGGACAGGCCCCAGCAGGCGAGGTCCTGCCCCAGCCAACACAAACCAGGCAGCAGTGCAGGTGACTTCTGTAAGTGAAGTGTAGGTACTTGCCTTCCAGAAAGAGTTTCAATATCTTGATTTGCAACAAATCTTCCTGTCAGCCCATGTGGCAGAAATTAGTTCACACGGCTTCCATTTAGTTATTTCTATGAATTTGTGGAACAAGTTTAACCTTCACTTGGGTTTTTCTTCCGGTAGTTTTAGCCTGTATTTCTCACCAAGTCACTGGATGAATTATTTCTTAAACGTGAAAACAGTATGTTCATTTTCAAATGTTAAGAAAGGACAGAGGTTTATGCCAGTAGAAAGACCAAAAAGAAACTAAACAGTTGTTCTTTCTGTCTTATGTACAGATAACAGTTTCTTTCCCTCACATTCTTGTTCTTAACTCAGTAATTTTCCCCTCATGAAGTCTTTGCAGTTTTCCCTCTCATTAATAAATTTAAAATCTATTTTACAGTGACATTCTTTTGGCTTCACCTTCTTTTTTTTTTTTTTTGCAACTCCTTTTTGTACATACTGTTTCTCAGATAATTCATTCCTGGAACAGAGTTACATTGGTGATGTAGTAAAGTCACCATTCTCCAGCCCTTCAAAGAGTAACAGGTGAGACATCTGTTCTTTGTTCTTCAGGTAAATGAGTATGAAAAAGTTAAAGGTCCCCTTATGCAAAATCTTAATTTTCAAGTAGCCTTTTGCCAGCTTCTCGCTGTTTTATGAAAAGCTGCTTCTCTTCAAAAATAGCTCAGGTTGTTAAAATTTTCATATGGAAGATAGTACCTCTTGTTGCTCTTCCTGGAACCTTGTATGTCTAAGAAAATTATACAGAATTTTGTAATTTGTACCTTCTATTGCAATTATGGTAGAAAAATGGAAGCAAACTGACATCTGCTCCATATTTGAGAAGACCCTGAGATTAAATTTGGTGGAAATATTCTCATTGTCTTTCACAATTCACGTAGGTCCAGGAGCAGGATTCGTATGTTGGAATCTGTAAAGTCTACCTGCTCCTTGCTCCGGAGCAGAACGTCACAAGGCTGCTCTTTGTGTCTGTCAGCCCGTGGAGCAGATCTCCTGTACAGTCAGAAAAAATGTTTTATCCAGAGAGACATGACATTGAAAATCATTTATATGCCCTTCAGTGACTACAGAGCTTCAGGCTAATAAAGTACAGGTTAAAATATTCAAGTTCAAATACTTCCTGAGTTGTCAGTCTGAGTAAGAGAAAATAAATTGCTGATCTGCAGTCCAAAAGCTTATCCAAGAAAATTAGGCCTTGTATTAACAGTCAGTTTCCTGACACAGCAGTGCCCAGATCCATGTTAACATCACATAAAACTCTTACAATTAGTCTTTTCAGGTTAGTTAAAGATTCAATGGTCTCTGTTACTGTTTCAGCTGCTGTAGTCGCATTTTCTATTTCGTCTCACGCTAAGCACAGGTTGGAGAACCTCATGTGTGAACTCAGAACTTCTTTGTTTATACAGTAAATGTTGGAAATACATTCCTTCCTGACTGCAGATGTCAAAAGGTGGAAAGCCCAAGCATCTCTAGGTTCATTGATTTAGTACTCTTCTGTTGAAAAATGAACCTTTTATTTCTACTCAAAATTGTCTAGCTTCAGCTTCCAAACACTTTTCCTGCCATCTTAATGAATATCAGCTCTTCTTACAGCTGTAGACAATACAAAAGGCACTTCTTAAATGTCGCTTGGGCCTACTTTTGTTGTATTCTCAAGGATAGTAGGGCGTGTTTTTCAGATGTCAAATCCTTCTTTCAAGCCTTTTTTGAAATATGAGTGCTAGAATATACAGAAAATTTCAGTAATGGACCCATTAATGTCATCCACAGAGATTAAGTGAATCATTCAAACCTATTTGGTATGTATTGTATTTCTGCATCCAAAGCTTAATTTGCCAAATTGCACTTACAGGATAAGATTCCCTATCTGTCGTGATCTCAGAGTCTCATTTACCGTCCTGCAGTCGAGAGTACAGTCCAGAACCTAAAATGTGTGAACCTCATCTTCTGTTCTGAGACGTTCAGCTTTACCTGTCTTTTTGGTTTGGGTCCCATACCACCTGGATTTGCTTCTCCTCACTATTATTTCTAGCTTGACCAGAACCATACCAGCCACTCTCTGTTCCTCAGTGGCCTCTGCTGTGCTCTATGAAACCCTGTTTGCCACCTTACCCTTTATTTTCTTTACCTTCATCTCTACAGTCTGTTTAACTAATATTAATATAAACTATGATTAACTAAAAGTGAAAGACTTTTTACTATACAGTGCATTAAGAATACCTATTTCTAAAAATTATAAATATAATAGTATTGCAATATTCCTTCTTTTCTACACAAGGTCTTTTTCATGATGGAATTTAATATTCAACATTTATATTCAGTGACAGCAAAATTTCCCTTAATGTTACTGGCAAAATAGAGTAAAACTTGGTCATGGACGCAATTTTTCCCTTCCTAATTCTCCCTCCCACTCTATCAATAAGATAAATACATAAATCTTGCTCACTTGATACCCACTGCTCTAATTCTGCTCTTGCTAGTGAGGGGCACTGCAAATGCTATAACTTCAGGGAGAGTCAGATGCAGTTTATGACTGCATCAGTCTTCTAATTGTGATCGCTTTTTAAGGTTTTCATAGAAGTGCATTAGTCTCTGCAAGTCTTTCAGGTGAAATATTGTGACATTAACTGACAGCTCTATTCACACTTACAGTTATTTATAGCAGTGGTAAAATTTAAAGAAATTACATTATTACATATAACTGAAAAATTACACCCCTGTGATTCTTACTTCTGGTTACATCCTGTGCCTTGAAGTCTCCCAGGTATGTAATTATCTAATAATAATCAATTGTTTGCTGTATTGTTTCAGCACCATATGTCAAATTGCAAAGGGAATAATAATAACAAGAAGAATTTATGTCTACAGGGGAAGTGGCATATGTACTTATTTGAACTCTTTCTTCTACTTATTGCAATATTTGAGATTTCTAATTGCCGTATACATTTGCTTTTGACAGCTGCTGTTGCTCCAAATGATTTAAAGAGCACAGAATTCAATTTCCAAGGCCTGATGGTCTGAATTTTGATGGCAGTACCATCAGTTCCTGCTGATTCCTGATAACTGCTGAGCACAGATTCCTTTTTTGTGCTCCAGTGTTCATTTTAACAAGTTAATATTACAGATCTATGTCTTAAAAATTTAGTTAAAAGCCTGTAAATTAAAGTTGTAGAAAGAAGTAAAAGAGGATTTGATGTCTCACATGGTGGAATTTCTACTCCCTTTGAATAGGTTTATTTCAGTTAATCATTCTATTATGGGAATTTCTTCAGAATATACATTCTAGGAAATTCTGGCCATAATTCATACAAGAAAATTAAATCCACCTAAAATTAAAAGCAAAAGACCCAGCCTCTTACATAGCTCCCAATGTACTTCAGACAGGGGGACGAGTAGATCTTTGTAAAAAAGGCTGCAGGTCAGAGCAACCCAGCCTTGTTTTTCCCCAAGCCCAAAGTGTCACTCCTCCTGTGCACCACAGAAAAAAAGCGTGATCATTTAAGAATGGAAGGGAATAAACAAGCATCTGTAAGAATCTTCTTTACACGTTACCACGGGTGGTAGACAGGGACTGCATAGTCTTAGAACTGCAAGAAAGAAGTGAAATTGCTTACGCCTAAAGCCCACTGAATGTCTTCACAGGGAAAAGGGGCCATAACCATGAAAGGGCCACACAGTTTCTTTTTGGTCCCAGCCACGCTTTGAGTCTTTCTGTAATGCAAAATATCTGAGAAAGAAAACAGGTTAGATATATTTCAAAATGGACATCCAAAACTCAGGGATATTTTTAAAATATTTGCTTGTTCACGATATTCGTAAAATGGGGAAAGAATACCAACCTGTCATTTCATAAAATATGAAAATAATTATTTTGTGTAGCATTCACATAATATAATGAAAAATGCTACAGAAGAGATGTGAGGAAATAAATATTTGTGTCCTCAGAGAATGACACGAATGGAGTGAAATAAAATAAAGCATGGGACTGCTTACTGAAAACTGACTGCAAAACCAGGTGTTGAATGGGTGCTCATTAACTGAGCACCTTTCATTGTACGCTGTAAATGAAGCAGAATTACCAGGAAAAGCTCTTGAGCTCTGCTTTTCATCTAATTACAAAATTATTTCATTTTGCCACCCACCAAAAAACAAAATCAAACCAAACAAAACCAAAACCCCTACAAAACTGGTACTGCTAGGGGTAAACGCTCTTACTTAGTAAGCTGTTCTTCACTTTGTATTGTCAGGGCAAACTGTTCCCTCCCTGTATTTTATGTGAGGGCATTTTTAATTGCAGGTATGATTCAACACAGGACACAGAAGTTTTCGTTAATTGCTTTATTTTGACACGGTAGTTTACCTTATTATTAAATATACTGTATTACTAACTTCTCTTTTTTTTTTTTTTGTTAGGGAATAAAAGGTTTTGCCAAGCGTTAGCTGTTTACAGTAGATCAAAGAGACTTCAGGTAAAATAGGTGTATCTTGTGTGACTGTTAATTTAAAATCATTATGTTTCCTGGCATGAGGCATCTGTGCATTTATGAGACCTCACATAAATGGGAACAGGTGAATTATTCTGCTTCATCCCATTAAGTATTCTGCATATACTTGTCTATGTGTTATTTTGCATTTTTCTTATTTGAAATTACCTAGTATTTGGGATCAGCCACCGAAATGAAAGAGAATTTCTGCATTAAATCTGACCTGAAGCCATGTTAGCAAACAATATTTTTAAAAAAACAGAATTTGCATATGAATAGAGGAGGCATTGGGACATTCAGCAAACACAGGAGATGAGGAACTGAAGTGCCATTTTCAAAAACATTGAGTAGCTAAGAAATACAAGTACCTGTTTAAGAAAATTCAGAGTGTCTCCTGTTGCTTTTTTGGTGAAACCAGCTTCTAAATTTGATTGTATTACATTAATTTTGAAAATGTTACCTTAGCTTACACCTATGCTAATAAACTTATGTGTATGAGAGCAGAGAACTTAGTCGCAGCATGGGATGATGCATGAAATTCTTCTAACACAGTCTCTGGCACAATTTGGCCTGCATCGACTGCTGCTCTCCAAGCTGACCCATGAGCACCAGGCAGGAGTTAACAACGGGCAGCGACTAGGAGAGGGTTTGGATGTGACTATCCCGTTTTGAGCAATAAGGGAACCTAGCTGTACAGGTGTGTAGACACAGCCCAGGCGTAACCAGGGAGATAGAATCAGTTAACCATAAACATGAACAATGCTGCTATGTCCCTTGTACAGCCCTACCCATCTGGACATTAGGTCTGGGAACAGAGGGTCTAGTCTCTAGGTAACCATTAATGTTAA
>Ga0065711_1035599_pt1 | contig 22078 bp, 11 predicted proteins | sample Hoacrofraction12_FD_59098 | JGI IMG/M metagenome (GOLD analysis project Ga0065711, IMG submission 59098) | Hoatzin crop microbial communities from Cojedes, Venezuela - Epithelial fraction 12 v2 (version 2) | ecosystem: Host-associated > Birds > Digestive system > Esophagus > Crop | place... | reverse complement strand
CACTCCAGCAGGTCCGTCCCAAGCCTGTACTGGTGCATGGGGTTGTTCCTCCCCAGGTGCAGGACCCTGCACTTGCCCTTGTTGAACCTCATCAGGTTCCTCTCTGCCCAGCTTTCCAGTTCCATCACAAAGTTTGAATTGAGCTACCACCCTTTAAAGAAAAGGCTTGAAAGTGGACCAGTTCAGATATAGTGGCAAGAAAGTAAACAGGAAAGCAAAAAGGCTTTGGAAAGCGAAGGCAGATGTGAAAGGAGGCTGTCTGGGATAACAGCACGCTGCTCCATGAATTAACAATCAGATCGTTCTGTCTGTCTCATATTCAAAGTTCATCACCCTTATTCCTCTTCACCAGTGAAAAGTTTCCGAGACCTCACACCAAGTTAATAGCTCTGTCGTATGTCCATGGGTGGTATCATGGCCAGGATTGCTTCCATCAGTAGATTGGTTTGTGTTGTTGACATTCGTCAAGGAAAATTATAGCTTTGGTATACCCAGCTATAGACTTGGTATAAACTTACACGTCTCATCTGCTCCACTGGACTTGTTTCATCAGAATAAAAATGAAATTAGTAAGTGGGAGAATGAAATTACTTCATTCTAGTGCTCGACCATCTTATCTGTAATTAACATGGCAGTGACCATTCTGTTTTAATTATCCTTACATTGGACAGCTTGGATGAAATTATCCCTAAGGAAAGTTGCTGCCTCACTGCAGGGACTTAGCAGTCGTCTTTTGAGTTAATGAAAAAAATTACCTTTGGCTAGCTAGAGACTACAGCGAATCTCAATAGTGGTGATGGGCAAGGTGCACTGGCCTGAATCCAGTTACTGCTAAGAAGTAAACTATGCTTTAAATGTCTGACGGGCAGTAACTAGAGATGGCACTGGGTACAAGTCTGCAGATGCTTAATTGTTACTCGTGTGATGTCCGTTTCTGGATCGAGAGTGAAAGGGAACAGTGATAGGGGATAAAGTGGGAAGACAGGCAGGTAAAAGCATATGAAAATAAAGGAGTTGGCTTACAGAATGAAGTTCCAAGTGAAAGAGAGGAAGAGTCAAAGAAAAATTATTTTATGGACATATGGGAAGCAGGAAGAAAACAAACCAAAACTGGAGAATCAACTTACTGTCTCCATGTAACTGACTTGCATTTTAATACATACCTTGGATTCCCCCACCACGCTCAGGTCTACTGTGAAACCCTCCTCCTTAAAAGAAAACATTTGTCTTCAAGTCTGCCTTCTTTTGTTCCCATCTGAAAACTGGTAGAGAAGTCTCAGCAGACAGGTGAGGAGTAATATGACCAGCTGAGAGTTTTTCTTCCTTATAAGGTGTTTTTTTTTGTTTGATTGGATTCTTGTTGTTTTGGTTTTCTTTTTTTCCCCAAGGACCTGTTTCAAAAGAGTATGGCAGTGGTTACTGCTGACAGAGTAGATGGATCAAAAGTAACATGTAAGTTCCTTTCACAACAGTCCCCTAATGTGTTTGCGTAATCCTTCCAGAGCACTATTTTGATCCTCAGACATAATAAATGGGTTTTATAAAGAGGGAGTGATTGCTTGATGAGGAAATTGCTGTTCTAGAAAGTGACTATAATCATAGGAGCTTTACAGTGGCAACTCTCCCTGATGTTAGCAGAAAAAAATAATGACAGCAGCACTGGTGGGATGAAGAATGAAACTTATTCTTTGAGCCCTATTTCTGCATCCTTTTCAGCATTACAGGGTACTTGGGGAGATGGGATACAACAGTAGCGGGAACTCAGGGATGATTCCAAATAATAATTTCTCTCCATCCCCAACAGAGCCTTCACAGGCACTAGGGACAGAGAGGCACTCTTTAAACTCTGGATGATACCCAGATTTCCTGCTGTTCAGATACCTCTATCTTGTGTTCGGTAGAATGGGTTGAAAAAAATTTAAATTAGTCATTAAGAAAGATCTTTCATCAACAGGCAAAATAGATCTGAACTTTATTTTCAAAGTCAGATTGTTATGTTTCAATACTAAGAAGCTGCAAATGAACTATCATTTGAAGACAGTCAGTGAGCAGTTGCACATTTTTTAATGTGTTGTTTAATAATCATTTGTATAAGAGCTCTTAGCTCCACGCAGATTGCAAAAACGGTATCTGCATGTGGTTTTAGGATTAATTGTGTAGGTAGTACACAGGTAACCTATGATATCACTAGCAATATAATGAATATATTATACTCAGAAACATCTAGAAGACTCAGGAGGTGCACAGATTAGTAAAAGCTAAAAAAACAATAAATCTGATAAATGGTATGATAATGATGTTTTATGCTATCTGATGGCCAAGTGACCACTTTAAGAGAACCTGAAGGTCTCCTGAGTTCCTAATTGACAATGACAGACTGCTACTAGTAAGATAAGCATGATACCATGGAAAATGAATTGATGAGAACACACAAAATCTGTGACATGCAAAAGGGCACTAGGAGATTTACCTTAAGTAGTAGGACACTTCAGCAAGTTGAAAAAATACCTCTCTTTGTCCTCATTTCTGCTCTTTGGGTTTTTGTTTTCGTTATTTTTTTTTTAATATAAGGTAATTCTTTTATACTTTCTATGTTGTGTTTAATCTCACAGTATCAGTGTTCCAGCTGGTTTAAACAGAGAACATTCCTTTGACTGGTCTTGGAGAGAAAATATTATAAATTTTCTAAGCCTTTCCTATTATAATATTTACTGTTAAGTACCTGACATATGCAGATAACCTGTACAAAAATTAGTCTGGTATCAGGGTTTTTTTTGTTCCTATTGCTTTTATACAATAAGCTGTGCATGAGCAAAATTTTACTTAGTCATGATGATCCTCTTAACATTCCCATTACAGTAGAATATTGCAAAGAAATAAAGCCTAAAAATTGCAAATTTCACTAGACTGTCCCTTTACTTGAGGCTAAGTACTAGAATATAATCTTCCTGAGTCTGTGTCATTGTTAAGAGGTGACTGGTGTATGAATGTACCAAATAAAAGCTGATGCAAAGGTCTAGGTCTGATGGTCTAGAAGTCTGGGCAAATTTTCTGTAGTTACAACAGAATAACTTATCTTTTTAACTTTTGCCGTTGCATGTATAAAATCAATCCTTCAAACTTGAAATGACTGCTCTTTTTGATTCATCACGTAGTGGCACATTTTAATTCTCCCAGAAGGTTAATAACTTCATGCATTCATCGTTTAAGTAATTCCTTAAATCCTGAATGCTTACATGACCAACTTTACTGGCTTATATTTTCTTTTATTGAAATACATTACAGGAAATACCTTAGAGCCTTCTTCATTTAGTTTCATTGTAAAAAACTGCATGCCTCAGAAAGGAAGAATACTAATTTGTAATACATGTTTTTAAAGTAAGACCTCAATTCTTTACTTGAATAATTGTAGTTAGTATCTCTCAACTTCATTAAAAACACCAATAGGTGCTCTCATTCTGCTGCTGCTGCTGAAGTCAGTGAAAAAAATTTCCCTTTCTTAAGGATCAGTCTAATATCAGGATTAAAATAAAGTTAATTAAGAAAATGATGATTCATCAGTATTTCCAACTCAAGTTAGGATAGTGTGGAAGATTGGATGTTTTCTATGAAATTATGTGCACAGGAACATTTTCAAACCACAGCATCGTCCGTATCTACACTTGTGAGAACCTGCAGCAGCTCCCAGTGGTTATGCAACTTTGAGGAAGTTTTTAGGGTAATCAAATACCCACAATGCCACTCATAGTCTCCCTAAATTTCCAAGCAACATTTTTTTTTTTTTTATGAGCATACAAAGATGGAACCGCAGTAAAGATAGAGCTGAGGTCCAAATTGGACTCCATGGAGTTGCATAGCTGTTTGTGAAATGCTGTGTCGTGTAAGGAGGTCCTAAGGGTTCGTAAGCTTTCAGTGTTGGTGGTTAGGTTTGATTCTTTTGCTATGGCTGACTTAGTGAAATTCTTTCACTGATGATGCTGGGTGATCTACCTCAGTGAAAATGTATTAATTTTCTGAGACATCCATTTTAGGAAATGTTCTTACACTGTGTTTTTACATATGTTTGCTTCTAATTTCATTGCTATACCTATAAGCTACCACTCATCCTGCTGACATGGCTTAAAGGGCCATATAAACCTGTGAAAATGTTCAAAAGAGATCTTTCAGAAAGCCCTAGAAGAAAATTGAAGTAAAGAAGGAATTAAGGCTTTTTTAAAAGGTAAATTCTTCAGGATTTATGTCAGCTTGTTGCCTACACACCATTGATACTTCGTCTAAACTGTCTGTTGACTTCGTATTTGAGGGCTTACACCATTAAATTATCGAGCTCAGTAGGTCAAATGTTGCATATTCAGGAGATTTAAAGACATTTGCATAGCTGAAAGAAAAAAAAAACAGAGAGCAGCTTAACATCTGTTTTAAAACTGCTAAGCCTGTAGAAATTCCTGAAGTATTAAATGAAAAACATTGCTGCTTGCTATGCTTGGTCTGCATCTAAGGGCAACTTTGTGACAGATATAAAGTTAACTTTTAACAGGGCCCCTCCCAAAACACTGTGATTTAAAAAAGCCAGAAAGCTGTACAGCAAATGCTACTTGCACAGGAGTTAATGTGCTCCCCAAGGAGGTCTTGCTGTCCTGCAAAAGAAAATAAACACTAGAATTTCTAAAATGCAGATTGCCTTGCAAAGGCACACCCATGCTGCTCCTGTTTTCCAGTAAGGAAAGGAAAGAAGACAGTATTTTGAAAGGTTTCTCCTCCATCTCTTTATTCTATGTGTGAAGTTTTCAGCTAAAATGGGTTGGAAAAGTGGACTTTCCTGCCTGCAGGCGAGTTGGGATGAGAGTGGTCAGAAAACTGCTGGAAATGAAAAAGGGTATAATGAGGGGGTTTCAATCCAAAAAGTTGCATGACCAGCTACACTTCTATTTCTTACCATGGCTGAAACATTGACTTTCTTGTTTATGTCTGCACAGAAAGTCATGAACTTTCCCTCTTTGACGGGGGAATAGAAGCATGAGCAGAAGCCGCCGGTACCCAGTGAGGGTAACCTGCGGTGGAGAGGAAAGCCACGGGGAGACCTCAGAAGCAATATCAGGAAAACAAAAGGGTTTGTCTGAGCCCAGCAGCAGAAGCGGCAGCACAGGTAACTTTCAGAGAATTTCATCCTCACTTTCTTGCTAGATCCAGATTTACGCTGTGCCCTGAAGGTTTTTGGCTTGAGAGAAAGTCCAAAACCTAGCAGGCATACTGCATGTTCTCACAGGGAGCAGGGAAAAAGAAAGTTTAGATTAAAATCAGAAGAGATTTTTGATTGCTGTTTCATTGACCAGGAGAATATTGAAAGGGCTGAATTTAATGTTTTAGAGAAAAGGAAACACAGCAGGAATTTCTGTTACTACATTTCTCTGCTTTCTGAAAATTCCAGTATAGATTGAGAAAATAATCAGGGTGATAAAATACTTGTCAGGTTTAGAAAGACAGCTCAAGTTAGACAGACATCTCACAGAAATTGAATGATGACAGGATAAATTTATTAGAAGAAAATAAAATTCAGCAATGTGGGTACATATGTGATTAAGAAAACTACTGGAAAACACTGACAAAGGAAGGGAGCATGTCAGGGAGGAAAAATAATATTGATGGAACCATAAAAGCGTATATCATAAAAGCAGAACCCAAGTAAGTCAAAGAATGAGAGGGGAAATGAAGAAGGGAAAAGCTGTGGAAGACACGGCAAACCGCAAGGCTGGAGCTGTTGGCAGTGCAGACAGAAGGCTCTATCTCCATGTTATCCCTACAAAGGAGACACTTCCAGCAGGCTCAGGACATTCTTGCTTTTTCTGGAGGACACAGGACATGGGAGCTTGGGGCTGGAGCAGCACTGCACCTTCATGGGCAGGTCCACGAGGTGGGATGTGATGGTATCAGCTGGTGGGCTGCACAGAGGGACTTATGGTCCCCTGAAAGGTTGCTGCATTCATTTAATTATTTTTCAGTAGTCTTGATGTATGTCTTCACAATCCAGCTGCCAAGACTTCCGTGGTGTTTTTCCTGTCATTCTAGGAAAGGTGCCGTAAATACTCTGGTATTTGTGTAGTTAGCTCTGAATGTAAAGTTCTGGGTACAACTTCTGTAGCTCTACAGCAATGATTTAACTCCTTCTAGGCTTATATTTCTATTAAATAGAGTTGATAATGACTTTTCCATGAATAGGCTTTCAATTTGCTTTGGTTTTTTTCAGAGGAAAATCTGTTTTCTCTCAACTTTAAATCTTCAGAGGGGATAATAAAATTTTCAAGAGTTACTTCTATTTCTCTTAAAGCATGTTTGTGAAAATTTTTTACCTAAATTTGATACTAGTATCTCTATCTTCCTAATGCACTGCCATGTCTCTGCCTCTTACCATTCTTTTCAGGGAAACCACATTTGGCATCTGCGCGGGAAAGACATTTGAAGAAATGTGCTAACATTTGGGAGCAATCTCACATTGCCAAAACGTATGTTTAAGATCATGTGAATATAATTTGTATTCGCAGTAGCACTTTTTGTTTATATCCTTTCGTTTTTATGTTATGTTATGGAGAAAAAGCAGCCAGGGAAGAGAAGGAACACTCTTTTTTCACTGATCCACCATGTGCCAGTGCAGTCAAAAACTGATTTCCCCCCAGGATGGTGCAGCCAGGCAGGCACCCAGTGCTGCAGTTCTCACAAGACTTCCTAGCTGCATGGGTGCAAACTCCCAGATGTTTTGTTTTAGGACACAGAGGAAGTTCAGTCAGCTTTACTCCCTATTTTGGACAAAAGCAAATGAGGAAATACAAAATTTTCTGTGTTACAGAAGTCCTTCATTTACAGTCGACTCTGTTACTGAATTTGTCTGGCTCAATATAACTGCCAAGCAACCGGAGAAATTTTTGTGCGGCATACTTAACTTTTTTGGGCGGTTATTAGTAATTGTCATAAGTAGTCTCTTTGAACAGCCACATATATGAGCCATGTTCCTGCATATGATCCTCAGTCTCTCCTGTAGAAAATACTGGATTTAGTCAAAGGTGAAATAAAGTGTTTTTTTCTCCTTGTGTTTAATTGCCAGTTTCAGTAGTTTTGGCAGAGAATATGCTTAAAACTTTCAGAGACGTCTCCAAGTTTCTTTTGAAAGAGATTAACAGCTATTTGGTTCAACAATGTTGACACTTCTGACTTTTTATTGTAAAATTTCAAGCATATAGGCTTCAGGATACACTAATATTTACGGTGGGTTCTTACCTGTGTAAATAAGTAGCAGTAAGAAATATTCATTAATCCTCATATGTTTAACATTTATGACTATTTATATTTAAATGTTTTTTTCTTCTGAGCAGGGGAGTAGAAAGAGTCATGTCTAACAGAGAGGAACATTGCTCACAACACATCAGCTTTCACATCAGAAAAAAATTCAGTTTATGTTTAATTTCAGGTGTTGGTACAGCTCCTTGAGTTTCTATAGGATTCACTGTCCACCTACCTAAAAGTACATCAGTTACTTTTCTGTATTTTATGTATAATGTGTAATGCAGTGTACGAGCAATATATCTCTCTGAAGATCAGGGGAAAACTCTGAAATCAGGAGAAATAATTGAGGGATGTCAGAATAAAATAATAGAGGGATGTCAGAATAAACACTTTACCAGTACTATACTGTTAGTCTAGATTATTTTGTGACCACTTCTGAAGAAAATATATCAGAATGTTATAAATTATATGTGAACAGAATAGAAAATCTATTCTCAACAAACAGATTTCTTAAAATAAATGCTCTAACAATCCTTTTGTCCTGGATAGTTGTTTTCTTATGACTTTAATTCTTACCCTTTAAAGAATCAGGGTTCATTTTTGGTTTAAGTAAAAAGGCTGATTATTGCAATTAATGCTGTCTGTAGAACAGCAGAAGAAAAATGTTGTCATTTATTGCTTTCCATTTATTAATAGAATGTATTCAAACCATTTGAAGTTCAACATGGCAGCATATTATATTGGTTTGAAGTACTCTATCTGGGAAATAATGTATACATACAAAGACATGCTGCCATTTAAAACAGCACACCAGGAAGGAGTCTTACAGCACCTGAAGGGAATGTTTTGTGATGCAACATTTTCAGGTAAGAAATAGTTTCTGGATGGTGGTTTGAAAGTGCATGTGTGTCTCTTTCCTGACAAAATCCTGCACAGAAGAAACTCTCCATCCTGTTTTGGGACTACCCTGCACATGAGGGTTTGCCAGACTGTGACTTTTCAAAGTTTTTCCCTTCTACCCCTATCTTAGATCCTCTTTGCCTCTAGTATATCACTAGTACATTCCGTTTGTTCCAGCAGAGAAGAAAAAGAAACAGGATTTTTCCCATTAACTTAAGGCAGTGTGTTTTGCCACTTAGCAGTTTATAGTGATATAAAGATAAGTAATAGCTTACGATGCTGGAGAGTAGTTAGTTCAATAACTATATTCATGTCAAAGACCTGACATAAATAGCCTGAATTTACCAATCATTCCTCTTCACTATGGATAATTTAATAAAGCATAAGTCAAATGGAAATAAATATGCTTGAATTCATGCACCTGGTGTGCTTTTAACAACTATGTTTTCTTTTAAATGAAAAAATAAGCTTTCCCCTTCATCAGTCTAGTCCAGCATTACACAGTATTGCTAATGGCTACAGATTTCTTCCTGAAAATTTTTAATCTCAGAGTCTGTGGGGAATTTAGGCTCTGTTATTTTGTTATTATGATAAAAATTACAGTTTTTCTTTCAAAAAAGGAAAAAAAATATTAAAAATCTCTTTCTGAGCTGCACATGGAGAGGCTTCTGTAGATGCAGACATTTGGTCTCTATGCTCTGCAAAACATGTCAGCACATCAGTGTATTTTAATCAATAAAAAGGCTACAGCGAACTGTCTGTCTGTAATATGATCATATATATATGTGACCATAAAATGATCCATATTCTTTGGAAAGGATAGGAGTAGTGGGCTGGGTTGCTATCTACTCGTGGTATTAGCATAAGGCATTTCCACTTAGTTGGCAAACATTATTATTGTTATTGTGGAAATACTGCAATTATTTTATTTTAATTTGCTGGGTGGGGGTGCTTGCTTGGATTTTGAAGAAGCCCCACTGGTTTTGCTTTGCATTTATACTTAGTCCTATGAAGAAGTCCTACACATAAGCTTTTGAAAATGTAAGCTCTTAAACTTTGTCATTGGTAAATCCTGATTTACGACAGCACAAGGACAGGATTTTGGTCATCTCTGCTGCTGATGACATTAGACAATTCTTGCAAGGGAAGACCCAGCCACAGGAGCTTGTCAGCCTGGCAGGGAACAGGACAGCCCAGTGTACACGGGACAGCCAGCAAAGGACTTCCTTGAAAGCTCAATTGAAAAAAAAACCACCGTTTTCCAGCATCATGGACAACACTGTGGGCACTGAGAGTACCCGCACAGGGGCAAGTGCAGGGCTGCTGTCTGATGCACACTTTAGACACCAGTTTAGTGACTGAAGGGCAGCTGTTCGAAACTTCGTAGGTCCCCTGTAAGGGCAAAGTCGATAGAAAGCAATCTTGTTCTAAGTACAGTTTCAATAAGTGATTCTAGTGTGTAATGCAGGGAATATGCACTATACAAGATGTTTGGCAAGCCCATCTGCTGGGCTACTTGTTTACCTAATGTATGTTTTTCCCTTGGCTCCAATGGATACTGTGCAATTCAAACAAATAATAGTATGTCCCTGAAACTGAGCAGAAGAGAACACAAAGGATAGCAATGATGGTTATTGTTTGAAAAATTATTAGAGCAATTACTAATCCACTCTGTTCTTGCTGAATATTTTAATATAAATATCTACTATTGATTTTCCCAGACAACAGCAATCAGAGCACCTTGAAGCTGTATGATGCACAATGTTGAGTACCTCTTTTTTTGGTGAAGTTTAATTTTCTATCATTCTTTATTTCACTTTAAAAAATGTTTTATATTTTGCTGCTTAAAGACAATGAAAAGTGTAACAAAAATCTGGAATGAGTAGCAGTGGCTACCTCTGTTGAAGAAAGAGCTATTGATACTGGATATTAGGCAAAGCCTCTTAGCAATAAGGGCAGGTAGATCAATTTTTAAGAGGCTGGCAATGAACACTCCATCTCTTTAAATCTTGAAGTCTGGATACCTTAGCTGAATCTATATTCTACTTTAGCCTGGAAGTTTTTAGATTTGATGTAAAAAATTACTGCATGACATTTTCTGGGCTCTGTTATATGGAAGGTCAAATCTGTCAATCACGCTGATCCCTTTGGGTCTTAAAATCTTAAATTCTATTGCAAAGAAGCTATCTGCCAATTAACTTTTGTGCTTGGAGTACAGATCTTCAGTTGAGAGCTTCACATGCCTGTGCAGGTTTACCTTCAGTTCCTGGAAGAAGTGATGTTTAGATGCTCACTAACCTCATGGGGAAGGTTTTTCATGTAATTTGTGTTTTTTCATTACAATTTCTGGGTCCATAATTTTTGTCTTAATTATTTGGTGTAAGACTTTATTTTATTTCTGCATCCTTTCAGTTTACAGAGTAGTGAACCAGGCGATGTTTGTGCTCAACTCATCCCTAAATATTAGTACTAAAAACACATGAAGTTGTTTTGTTTATTTTTCATTGTAATCTGTGCTGGGTACCGCTATTAATACTAGGGATTTTTTTTACTTTGTGGGTTTTTGTTTGTTTGTTTGTTTTCTAGTATTCTTGAATAGATCACGTTTCATACATTGTCGAACTCCTCCTTTGTCTATTAGTGGCAGTGTAGTTCCTTGATGAATTGGGATGAGCTTGCTGATTCAGCTGACAGGAAGGAAGACAGGATTCATGTTTGGTGACAGCATGGATTTACTTTGAATTAAGATGAGAATGACAGCATTTGTCATCTGTTGTTTATTCTCTTGTCCTCTGCTGAAAGAGGAGATCTTGTTGTGGATGGCTCGATTGGAGTTTTTAATATTTGTGTCACTGTGTATTTATAGGGTTGTTTTGCACTTTGTAGGGAAGGTAGTGAGGTTTATGCAATGATCCTTGGAGATGTTCCGTCTTCAGCGAGGAGAAGGTTTTCACAGGAGAGGAAAGTGGTAATAGTGTTTACTGCCACCTTTGCCCTGGAGCTCTTGGTACGAGCCGGACTGTGGAGCAATTGCCTAACAGGAATCAAAAGCACAAACATCTGCTCTGAAACTGCACGGGAAGTCAATGGGGGGAAAGGAGAAAAGATCTCAAGTGGTCAAAAACAGCTTGACAGAAGAGGAAAAACTACAGCTTATATAGTATATGTAAGTGCCTGGCTAATGTTCACTCTTTGGAGCAACAGAGATTATATTCATGGTCATAAGACCAAATTTGGGGTTTATGACAAAAGCTGCTATGCTGGTTTACTGGTCATATGTGATAATATAAACCAAGTGATTACAGACCAGTGAATTACACATACAAACATCCTTGCAAACACCCCAGTGTTATGATTAAAGATTAAGGGGATTATTTGCATAGATGTTTTGTGACAGACAGGTCAGTCCACAAAACCAGACTGGCAAAGCACTACTTCAGACTGTAAGGTAACAGTGAAACTTTTCCTGGAGAAGCAGCAGGAATCTTTTTGGCTAAAAGCACAACACTAGATAAATACCATGTTACCTTTTGGTTCAAATGTCTGTGAACGCTTCTGTCAGGACTGTTTCTAATGTTTATGCATATTGCACAATTTAGGATTATATGGGGGGGGGGGTTGCCTTTTTTTTTAACCTTGCTGTTCAGGGTAAACTGTAGTGAAATGGGTAGCGTTTTGATTGCTGTAATCATACCTACCACACTTAAATATTTTGAAGTGTTCTTCATCTCCTAATTTTCGGCTATCAGTAGCATTTATGACCCACTTTGCTCACTCTTGAAATCATAGCTTCTGAAACAGGGTGCTGTAAGAGGTTGTCAGCAGCCTTTTAAACTGTGAACTCCTGTTATTCAGCATGTCAGTAATTTTTTTTGCTTCCTCCTTTGGGAGAGGAGAGGAAACCATTTTGGATCATGACTGCTCCTTGTTCTTTCCAGAATATTCCTATTCATAGGTGCTAAAATTTTAAGGATAATGTAAAAAAAAAACACTAGAAAATTATTCAGCAGGTTCCTTCTTTAGTTTAATGGACACTATTAATTGCCTTTGAAAAACTTAACCGAGACAATTAAGTTTTTTTTTCCTCTACTTCTTTGTCAAGCATTTTATCAACAAATTTAATTAAACTGACCACAAAAGAACCAAGAAATAGGAATGCAAAAGATGTCGGATTTTTTGACAGATCTAAATGTGCTAATTTGCCTTCATACCAGCCACATTAAAAAATAAAATCTTTAGTACACATGTTTATTGCCTTTTATTAAAACTAAAGAATTAGAAAAATACCAAATGTCAAAGAATAGATAATAAAGCTTTCAGCATATTTAAACAGTATTGGTAAAACTTACTGATATGCCATTTATAAAAAAAGAAATGTAGTGCTGAAATTATAAGGAGAATCTGCACTGTAGAATCTGCCTCTAGTTGTGGGAACAAGGCAATTTATACTATTTTCTGAAGCTATTTAAATGATTTCTTTTATGTAGTATGATTTTTGCACTAGCATATCTTTTGTAAGTTCTGTATTTGTGGGTCTGTTTTTTCCTTGTTTCTTATTTGAGTGCTGAGGATCATCTGAGTCAAAACCATTAACTTTCACATGGTTTTCAATCAAGACCTTTGCAAAATGGCCAATTTCACAATGGCTTGAATGGAAAATATAGATTGCTTCATATTTGATTTAGACCTCAGCCCTATGCTTGTTTTCTTTTTCTCCCCTCAGGTTATAAACCTTTGCATGATTTTTCTCACTCTTTTCTTAGTACAAGCATGTAACTTGGACAATTGGTCTGCCTCTAATTATTTTTAAACTGCACTGAAAATCATTAATGTTATTTCTAGTGATGTACTTGCAGTTGATATCCTGACATTTTACAAACTGTTTACTTTTTCCAGAGAGATTCTTCTGTATGGGATTTTCTCCTGAGTCAGTCCAACTAAAGTGAAAGTGACGGTCTTGTTTAGTGCTCTTATTTAAAGATTCGGGATGCCAAGTCCTTTTTTGCTGGTGTCAGAGCCAATTTCTGCTGAGGCAGTAATAGCACCCGAAGCCAGGAGAGTTTTATAGGGCCCAGATTCCCTTACAAGCATTTCTTAGTGTTATTACTGTTTTTTATTATTGCATACATTTTAAAAATATGCTCTTACGTAGTATCCAGACACTGCAACTGTTAAACTAACAGTGTACAGTATGAGCAAGTGACTATATGATTTTCATGGATGAGGTGGGGTTTTACTGCAGAAGTGATAGCTTCTTCTTGCTTCAGTTATAGGTGTGGTCACTGACTGAAAGGAAGAATATACAGAATAAAAATGCAGCAAAGAGGCTGCATAGGTATGATCTTTCTTTGGAAAGAATCTTGTTCTTTTGGGATGCAGCTGGACAGAACTGTTTCTCTTTTCTAACACATAATCCACAAGCATCTGGAAAAGTGAAGGTAATGGACTCAAGAAAGAGTTTTTTCCAAACACTCATCCAGAACATGACAAGCATTTCTGAGGCCTATGACATTGTTGAGGCCTTGTGTAAAAATGGAAGCCCTATCTAATTCATGTCATAGCCTCGCTCTCAGAGCACTGTTTCCAAGGACTCCTAACACAATAATGGGTAGGGCTGGTGATGGGAGTGATATGTTTCACCCGTCATGAGTTTTTTGATTGTAGTATTGGTGTATAATTTGTAGAAGTATGATTTTTCCTCCTCGCAGGTATACCTCCTAGCTTCAGCAGATCTAATACACAATTACACTTTGCAGCTTATCCACACCTAAACACAGAGTTCGCTTGTCACATAGATTCAAAAGCAGGAAAACAGAAATTACTGTCAAAATAAAAGAGAATTAAAGAGGAAAAAAGGGAAAAAGAGAAAGTTATGCAGCCCAGGGGTCTTCCTTATTTTACATAAGGCTTCTTCCATAGACTTTTTTCATGATTGCTTTGCTTCATTTTGGCCTCCTGTGCTTGTCAGTCACCTTCTAAATTTTGGCCTGAGAACATCCTCAGGAGGGAGGTCTCAGTGCAAAATTGATAAAGCCGTGCTCAGAAGAATGGTAACTAGAGACAGTCTCAGTACAGAAGTCCTCTTTCACTCACTTCCCTATTTGTACTGGACGTCTTGAGAACATGATGATTAATTTTATTTTTTTTCTGTCATACAGTGTTTCAAAAAGATGGCCAACTTGGCTTCTTGGGTTTTCAGGAATGGGGCTTGTTGGCTTTCTTTTTTTCCCCAGCAAAATTCTGATGTCACAAACACATTCAGAGGGTACACAAACCTTGAGAGAAAAGAGCAGGTTTGTTTATTGAAAATCATAACCATGTTACTTTTAGCTGCAAGGAAAATGTAATGGCAGAAAATTATTCAACCCCCATGTGTCCTGACTGCAAAGTGAATTTGTAGGAACACAGAGCATAATAAGCAAATAGACTCACTACACAACATTTTCAGTCTGCTGTTTTATGTAAATACTTTCATTTAAGCCTGTTTCAAAGACAGAATTCTCTCCAGCTTCTCAAAGTGAGCACATGGAAATTACATGGATCTCACAACTATGTCTTAATATCCAGCTGCTATTCATGTGTAAATCGGCAATGGCTGCTTGGCTAGCTGGCTGGAATACACTGAACGAACCTGATGCCTACCTAAAAATGTTTCTGAATAATTTTAGTCAATCACTAATTAATTTGCATAGTTGCTGATCCTTGCAATAGATCACTGGTAAGTCAGGATAGCATCTAGAAAGCAGTTTGAACTAGTGGAAGTATGGAAACTGTCTGGAGGATGGCAAAGGGGGCTCATTCTTTCTTCTCAGCCTTTACAGATCGATTATTGGGTGGATTGGGGTAATAAAAAGTCGGGGTGTCTTTAGCATCCTTGATAATGACAGAAACAGAGTAATCACATGACTGGTACAGGATGCCGATGGGGGTCTTTCGTCACTGCCCTCGGTGAATGAAAATATCTTTCTCCTACTTTCAAATCTAATATAGACTTTTTGATTTCACTGTAGACAGTTTCACCTTTGAGCTAAGAAACAGCTTGAGTAGTAAGGTATGTGTAATTGGGGCAATTCATTCCAGTCCTCTTTAAAAGCAACACATTATGCATGCACAAGTTTTAGGACAATTATAAAGACACATCTTTAGAAAGATGTTTTTGTAGTGAATAAAACAAAATTATTTCTTCATGCTCCTGTGCCAAGTGGGTGGCTACAAAGCATGTGCATAGATTTCTGGAGACACAATACAAAAGGGAGGATAATAATAACCTTTTTCTGTCGCTAAAGAGTCTGCACAAAGATTCCATCAGCATTTTGCACAGTATGATAAAAAAATGCATTAAATTCTCAACATCAATGGAGGTTCAAAGTGAAATAGAATCAAGCAGAATAAGGTACCCATAAAGAAAAGAAATAGCTAAATGATATTAAGGAAGCCAAGATAACTGCAAAATTAACAACACAATAGCTTATAGAGTCTCCTTCTGCTAACAAAAGACAATCTTTACCACCTAGCATCTCCATTCAGTCCTGGAAAGAAAAGGTAATTACATTCTGGAATGAACAAAATAGTAAAAGCATGGTTTTACGATGATAATTTAAAATTTGAAGTTAAGATACTTGAACTCTGACCTCTCGATAAAAAGAAAGACTTCTTGTCTCTGCTGACACCATGATGTTGAATGATGCCAAAGGCAGTCTGAAGTCAAGAATAGGTCCCTGACTACATTTCTTGATCTGTTATCATCCTCACACTGCTGACTCAGTGGGTATTCTTGGGGGAGACATTTGCAGGCTGCCTTGATGTGGGCAGAGCCCTTTGGGGCATGGTTGCATGCGGCATGAAGCGAGTCATCAGGACATGGTACATCTGTGCAGTGGCACCACCAGTCAGAAAAGGCATGAAGGGATTTTCTGGAAAGCTGGATCCTTTGTGGAAAGACTTCCCTATCCCTTGCTGAAAATAAAATTTGGAAGGTTTCTGCAAGTGCTGTGGCGGGACATAAGCACAGAGTGGATGTTGTCTCTTGGACCCGGAGGTGGTCTGAAAGCTTTTTGCAGCAGAACAGTGCATTTGCAGTTTATCATGAGCATTTTCCAGAGAGCAGAAGCTGATGGAGCCAGTCACAGGTTTCAGCATGAAAGCTCAACGCAAACAAATGTGTGCAGATTTCACTGTCAGCTCCTAAGCCACAAAAAGAAATTGGCCTGGGGGGCAGGCAGTGAAACGCAGGAAACATGACTCTTTTTGACAGGGCAGTCCATTAACTTGCACAAAGGTCTCCCAAAGGGACAACCAAGAACCTCCCATCCAGCAGCTCTGAAATTAAGCATGAAAAATCCTTTATTGGCAGTGGGTGGAGAGATAGCCCTAAGACGTCTCCCCCATGACAGAAATCCCCTGTATCAAACTCATATCTGACCTAAGCAAACTCCTCCCATTGACTTAGAGGTCAGTCAATGCGCTTGATGAGTAGTTAGCACTGTCAAGTTGGTTTTGCTAGGACACCATCCATCTGTAAGGGACAATAACCACAGGTTTAAACCACCCACAGTTTGTAAGCTACTCAGTCCAAAATGGAGTGGTGGCTTAAGTCTGCTTTTAGCTTAAAAAATTCATGAGCATCTAAAATCCAAAACCCAAAGGCTTTCTGCTCAGCTACTGCTTCTCCATGGGAATCATATTCTGGAGACTTTTTCCCATGGAAATCTCCTGCTTTGTATTTGTGGTTGAAGCCAACTGACAGAAATAGTTTGGGGATTGCCTTTTGTTATTTTGCTATTTACAGCTACACATTTGTCTTCAAAGCAGAGGTCAGAGGTTTGTATTAATTAGAAATACTTCAAGAAATTGTATCTCAGAGCTTTTCAAAAGCCAGAATAATAAAGAACAGGTGAAAAGAATTGCAGAAAAGGAGGTTAGGAAAGATAAGAACTGTTTCAATTTATTTTGGTTTTAAATTTGTTTCTATTATCCACATCTCTTACTTACAGAGAGGTTTTGAATCAAGTAATTAAACCTTAACAGAGTTCACCGTTGGACAGTGCATGGGTAGAAACAGCTCCTGAAGTCACTGTGCAACTGCAGCAGCCCAACAATATAATTTTCTTTAAATTCAAAATGTATTCTGGCAACACATGCCCATCTGCTAACCCTCTGGTATAGAGTCAGGTCTGCAAAAGTAATATAAAGATGCAACTTCCAGCTTCTAGTATGATTTTTTGCCCCTTCAGATGTCTCCAAGAGCTTTTCAACTGCCTGAAATAAGTTCTCTACAACACACAAAAAAATAAGTAAAGAATGCAAAGGAGGGAGAGAGGAAGATTAAGAGAAAGAGGGAAAAAGCCAGTCAAAGGAGGAAAGAGGATAGAGACAAGAAAAGCAGAAGGCAATGTGTTCTCGCCGAGTTTTAGGGGGGAGGCTCTTTCGCTGTTCATTTTGTTATTGGAATATAAACGGGGGGGATGGATGAGAGCAGGCTTTTGGGGAAAGGCCTAGGGGAGGAGGAGGATGTTACGGAGTTGGGGGGTTGAAAGAGAGAGATCCTGATTATTTTACCAGTAAAGCTTTAGCATCATATTTAAATATTCTCATATACCTTCAGTTCTGCAGTGTTTGCATCCATCATTAAAAAAGGCAAAACCACCATGCGTTCCTGGGGATTGGTTCATGTGCCGAAAAAAAAGAGGCAGTGTCCTTCATTTGTCCTTGTTTTCTGCTTAGGGACTCCTGTTACAACATGATGAATTAATTGCGTCTTACAATGCTATAGGTTGACTGCATCAAATTAGATGAATGTAAGATATTTCAGTGCAGTAATTAACATATGTTTCAAAAAAGCTTTTCTGCATATGATATTGTACACGTCTATATGACCATAAGTAGAGAAGAAAAAAGAGTATTAATATATTTTTTAAGAAGAAATTACCTGAGATGCAGAATAACAGTTCAGATAGATAATGAACAGAGAAAATAAGGGACAAAAATATAGAGTCTCAAAAGTCCGTGTTTAGGAGAGTGGGAAGTGAGGGAGGCAGACATAACATAGCGAAGGCCTTCAAATGTTAACATACAGATGTTGAAAATGGTGCATTGAACCAGGTGTATGCCCCTGAAGAAGGAAGCAAGTATCTTGCAGGGTAGGTGTAAATATGCCTTATGCAGAACCCGAGCTGGGGTCAGTGAGACCCTACCAGCCACCACCTATGGCAACAGAAACAGAGCTGCATGCCAGTGGGATTTTGGTGCCTTGGAGGACAGCTAAAGTGGTCTAAGTTTTGAGTCAAAAGTCTGAATACTGTCAATGTGGGAACTTGCAGCAGGCGTTGGTATGGGTGTGAGTTCAGCCTTGCGTGGACAGAAATCAGTCTAAAGGTGTCCTTCATCTTCCCATGAAGGGCCAGGGGCAACAAAGCAGCTGGGCAGGGAAGCAAGCTGAGCCCCAAGCTGTGAGAATGAGGCATACCATATAGCTTTGGTTTTGCAAATGCATATTGCACCTGTAAAGAGCAAACTATCTTTTTAAAGCATTTGGGTTACACTTTATGGTGTTGGAAAATAAAATTAAGAAGGGATTTCAAAGAATCATTTTGATAAAATGAATGTGTGGGAGCAAAGAGGATGCCAGGACTTTAACTGGCAGCTTAAATAATTGTAAAAGTAAAACACCAAATATGAAACTATGAAGGCAGGATAAATTTTTGTAGGTTTTTATCTGTTTTAGAAAGGGGTTTTTTTCCTCCCAGTTTGGACTACAGATGGGTCTCATGGGATTTGCTTTCAAACATAAGGGAAATATTCAGGCTTTCAGATTTCATTACCACTTTCTTCAGTATTGTGCCTTGAGGAGCTATAAATAACACATGGCTAATTTGTGAATATGGCACGTTCCAGGGGATGTGTGTATTTTAATCAGGGCACCTTCTGACATTTGATAATTGGTTTACAGATTTGTTATATAATTTCATGATTAGTAAGTTGCTAAGAGGAAAAAATCTAAATTTGTGTGATCTAAAATCTGCCCTCACTGGACCCTTACAGAAGTTGTTCTCCTTATGGGTCTGACTGAGTACAGATTTTAAGTCAACAAATACATAAACTGGTATCTTTTTTCTATTTCTTATAGTTTTAGTAATGTAATTAGTTGTTATGTTATTCATGACATCTTTCTTCAAATTAAAACTTTTTATTTGTGTGTATATCACTACACTATTTTCTAATAAGATGCATGTAAATTTTGTCTGGTAAGAAATCCGTTTTAATGTTGGAAGGTGCATGTTTATTGCTGGGGTTTTTTTTGACCTGTTCATAAGAAAGAGTGTTGCAAGTATTCAAACTGTGAGTAGTTGTCTTGGATGTTGCGAAAGACACATGGAAAAATCTATGCAAAGTGATCATCCACAAAAGCCATTATATTTCTGGAGAGAATGTGAGCTATTTAAGCATTACATGTATAACAAAATTCTTTTTATGGTTTGATCCTTTAAATGCAAATGGTTTAGTGCTAAAATGAGCTTTATTCAGTCCTGGCCAGGAGACAGTAGTACGGTCAGGTGTCTGCATAAGCTTGCTTTGCTTTATACTCAAGGACATGGATTTAGGGGAAAAAAGAGTAATTTTGTATCCTGTCTGTGCATTTCCCATAGCTCTACCTCATGCAGAAAAGAGCAAGTCATCCTGAGGGGAGAGGATGAGCTGTAACCATGGCAGCTGCATGTTGGACCTTTCCCAGTAAGGGCTTGTGACCACAAACCAGCAGGTCAGACACAGCACCTGAAATCTGTGTGATTCGTCTGCCAGTGCCTGTCATTGCACCTGGCTATCACTCGCACCTCAACACACACAGCTCACTGAATTGTAGACACTCGGGGGTATCAGCAGCAATTTTCTTTATATCTGCATAGTGGCTTTTATATTTATGCATGAACATCATATGCCACAGGCATATCTGCATTCGTTCTCTGAGAGCATTTGCAAATACACATTCAATTATTACCTTTCCTTTCTTCAGCATTCAAGATCAGGTTTATTTTCAAAAACAGTTTCAATGATGCCTTTTGTGTAACCCCGCTCTTCTGCAGCCACGGCATCCAGTCCATGGAAATGGGCTGGGCAGTGATTTTCAGAGTCTATATGAGAAAAGCCTGCCTAAAATAATAGATTTATAATGTGGATTAATAAGGAATATTAACTCCAAATTTTTGTATTATCAAAATCAAAAGTACAGACAAACAGAAAATTTATCATATTTTAAATTTTATTTAGTATTTAATATTATTTATTTAGTATTATTTTTCCCTTTAGCACAAAAAAAGACATACTTGTCTGGATTTCCAAAGTTATCTTACTTCTCTGGCTATACTTATTGCCACATAATGTTTAGGGTTGCAGCTAATTAGTTTCAGCTATAGATTACTGTACTATAGTTGTTCTTTTATATTATTAGCTCATTGGATAAGGGCAGCATGTGAAAAACAGCAGGTTCAGATGTGAACATCTGCTAGTTAGGAGCTAGAAGTATGCAAGCAGTTCACAGCAAGAAGTTCATGCCATTAATTTATTTTTTTATCATTCATAACATACCCACACACAATATGATTTTTAGCAAGCTTTTTGCTAATCTGAATAGTTTTAGAAATATTTCTGGTTAGCCCATGAACATCCTGGAACTGGAATTCTGCGTACTTCTTTGCTTGCATTCTGTTTTTCAAGTTATGCTACACTTAACCAATGCAACATTAGCATTTTGAGATTGATGCTAAGTAAAACAGAACTAAAGTCCACTAAACCGCTTGTGATTTCTTCTTCGTAGTTTTACTCTGGATTTGTTGCAGCAGGTATCCCATCAGAAACAGCCACATCACCAGGTATGAAGGTGCAATTTGTCTGTCCAGCCAAATGCCCCTGCGTACACCTGTACCAGATGCTCACAAGCAGAAGGAGCTGCCCCATCATCACACGTGGAGCTACCAGGGATCCCTGCTGCACCCTCAGCTAGCATTGCTGATGGCCAGGGATGAAGGGCCATGAAAGGCTGCAGGTGGGGCACTTGCTGTCCCATTAGCTGATGATCGCAGCTGCGTGTGGTATGTTTTGACATTCAGAAGTGCCAAGCACCTGTGATAGATGTTAGCATCTGTCACTGCAGCATGAATTGAGGCAGCTTAGGCTGTGCAAGGCTGGCTCAGGCCAGGCAAGCTACCAAAAGTCTTGCCTTTCCTTTCTAGAACTTCACCTCTGCTGGCATGCTGAAAACCTGCAGAGGCTCCAGGTGCTGTGGAGCTTGTATTTGCCTTCTGAAACTTGCTGCTGACATTTTCTGATGTTTTACATCAGTGTTTTTCTCTGCCACTGAGCCAGGAGGAGTGATGGAGGTCTCTGAAATACTCGTATTTGCTGCAGTGACAAAGACACGCAAGGGGCACACTTAGAAACCAGAATGAATCCCCATGCAGTAATGTGAGTGACTGCTCTGTTACCATGCAATGTTGCCCAAGAAAAGTCACAATTCTTTCTGTGTTGCTAGATGCAGAATCTTGACTGTGACTGGAGCCTATGGCTTTGGAACAAACGGCAAAGGGACTTTTCTGCAGGGTCTACTGGGGTAATAGCTCCTGCTGTCCTGCTGAGCTGGGCACCTGGCTCTGTGTCAGCTTCTCCTGTTGGATGCTGGAGAAAGTATTAGCTCTGTTTCCCAGTGGAAATCACTGCTCAGTACTTCCCCAGCCCCTACTCCTTTGGACTCAAGTGTGGTACAGCCCTGTCAGCAGCCCTGATTAGTGCTTTCTGTCAGGACCCTTTCCTTTCCTTTCCTTTCCTTTCCTTTCCTTTCCTTTCCTTTCCTTTCCTTTCCTTTCCTTTCCTTTCCTTTCCTTTCCTTTCCTTTCCTTTCCTTTCCTTTCCT